>Ga0137419_10000100_pt1 | contig 23351 bp, 17 predicted proteins | sample CZODoug3_1_2_16f_FD_108279 | JGI IMG/M metagenome (GOLD analysis project Ga0137419, IMG submission 108279) | Vadose zone soil fungal communities from Angelo Coast Range Reserve, California, USA - CZODoug3_1_2_16fungal (Illumina Assembly) | ecosystem: Environmental > Terrestrial > Soil > Vadose... | reverse complement strand
CTGCCGCCACTGCCGTAGTCTCGCCCGATTGGTACCCGAAGGGAGCTTGACAAAGTCCGCCCCGGAGTGTCATTCCTATCTACTTTCCTCTTTTGACCGCGTCGCGGGTTCTGAACGCTGCGCGAAACGGAGAGGGGAGAAGATTAAGGAATCCGAGTGAACGTTCGCGTTTTTTATCACGACCGCTGTTTTGATGGAGCTTGCTCCGCCGCCCTTTTCACGCGCTTCTATCGCGAGCGTATTCGCGACGATGTCCAGTTTGAATATATGGGCTTGTTGCACCGCGCCGGCGCCCTGTTTAACGAGGACGATTTTACGGGCGACGAGAATGCCATTGTCGACTTCAAGTACTCTCCCTCGCGCAAAATCACTTGGTGGTTCGACCACCATGAGAGCGCGTTCCTCACACCGGAGGACGCGGGCCACTTTGAACGCGATACCAGTAACCGCAAGTTCTACGATCCGGGCTTCAAGTCTTGTACGCGATTCTTAGCCATGATTGCCGAGCAGCGTTTTGGATTTAAACCCGAGTCGATGGCGGAAGTCATTCATTGGGCTGAGATCATCGACGGCGCGCTCTATGAGAGTGCCAAAACAGCCGTGGAGATGGCCGAACCGGCCATGAAGCTAACCATGGTGATCGAATCGGCACAGGAGGCGGATTTCGGGGCACGGCTGATCCCCCTGCTGGAGACGATGCCGTTGGCCGAAATTCTCCTGGATCCGCTGATTGCGCCGCGCTTGCAGCCGTTGCTGGAACGGCATCGGCGCTCGATCGAAGTGCTACGCCAGCGCTCGGAGTGCAAGGACGGCACGGTTTTCTTCGACATTACCGATCAGGAGTTGGAAGGCTATAACAAATTCATTCCCTACTACCTGCATCCGGAATGCACCTATAGCGTGGGCCTGAGCCGCAGCAGCTTTCGGAACAAGGTTTCTGTGGGCTCGAATCCCTGGACCAAGCGCGAAGACCTGGTGAACTTGGCTAAGATCTGCGAACGGTATGGCGGAGGCGGCCACGCGCGTGTCGGAGCGATCTCATTCGACGTCTCGAAGGGAGACGAGGCGCGGAAAGCGGCGCGAGAAATCGTAGCTGAGTTGCGGGCGAGCACGAAAACGTCAGGAATGTGAGATTGCAAGCCTCAGATTGCGAGTTTCGCAACCGCTTCTGGATCATAGCCTCAATCTATGCTGTGACATTCGCCTGCTACAGGGTGAACCCGACCAACATCACGATTGCGCTGACGTCTCGGATCTTGCGTTGGGCCAGCCATGGCGCTGCGGTCACCATCGACGATCCCAACTTCGACAACACGGCGCGACTATTCTTTGACTGCGCAACGATTCTTCTCGTTTTGTCAGCGCTGATCCGGTCCTGGGCGACAACCTACTTGAAGAGCGGCGTAGTGCACGATTCCGCAATTCACTCGGAGCTGCTGGTAGCGGATGGCCCCTACCGCCACGTCCGCAACCCGCTCTATCTGGGGAACGTTCTGCAAGCTCTCGGAATGGGCCTCATGGCAAGTCGCCTCGGCTTTGCGTTTCTGACGATAGCCAACACGATCTTCATGATCCGCCTGATTTTGCGCGAAGAGGCGGGCTTGTTGCAGTCGCAGAGCGAAAGCTACCACCGCTACTTCGAGGCGGTCCCGCGTCTCTGTCCATCTCTCCTTGCGCGCGTTCCAGGCAGCCGGGCGCAGCCGAACTGGCGGGACGGAGTTCTTGGGGAGATGTTTTTCTGGACTTTTACCGCAGGAATGGCAGTCTTCACCGTGACGCTCCAGTCCAATCATCTCCTGATTGCTCTGGGGACCGGCTTCGCGCTTTATTTTCTGCAGAACTACCTGCGTATGGGCCGGATAGCCTGAGCCGCGAAGACTGGTGACCCCGCCCGGAATCGAACCGGGATTGCCGGTTTAGGAAACCGGGGCTCTATCCAATTGAGCTACAGGGTCACGTCCGTGCATACACCCGGGGTAAAACCGTACTTTTCGTTATAGCAGGTTTCCGTTTCTGCCTTCAAACCGCACCCGGGCTTACTAACGTAATTTGAAGTAGGTCGGGAAACGATACAGACTACCGAGGTTAAACGCTTCGAATTGTAGTTCTCGACGACGCCGGGCTTCGATGAAACCACTTACCATCCTCGTCTCACTCATCACCGAAGAAAACGATTTCCAGATGGAGCAAGCGGCGGCTGCGCAGGCAGCAGCGGTGCGGCTCGGTGTGCACCTTCAAATCGTCTACGCCGCGAATGACGCGGTTAATCAAAGCCAGCAGCTCTTCACAGCGATTCAGACTTCCGTTCAGCGGCCGGACGGAATCCTTGTGGAGCCCGTTGGAACGGGGATGGCGCAAGCCGCCGGGGCCGCGGTCACGGCTCGGATCGGCTGGGGAGTCGTGAACCGCGACGTGGACTACGTGGCTAAACTCCGCAGGATGGGCCAGGCGCCAGTTTTTGCGGTGGCTACGGATCATGGCGAGGTGGGAAAGATCGAGGGAGCGCAGGTAGCCGCGCTGGTCAAGGATGGGGGCGGAGTCCTCTACATCGAAGGACCTATCTCAGGAGGGGCGGCGAAAGCACGCTCGTCGGGGATGTTCTCCGCAATTCCCGGAAGCATCGCAGTAAAGGTCCTCCGCGGCGACTGGACAGAGCAGAGCGGGTATCACGCCATCAAGGCGTGGCTAGCGCTGAGCACGTCGCGGCAACTGAATATCCGGGCCATCAGCGCGCAAAACGATGCCATGGCGATTGGGGCGAGGAAGGCCTTCGAGGAGGTGTCGGACTTGCAAGCGCGCCGCGAATGGCTGAGCCTGCCGTTCCTCGGCTGCGATGGCGTGGCCAAGGCCGGACGGGAATGGGTGCGGAGGGGATTATTGCGGGCCACCGTGGTGACGCCACCGCCTATGGGAATAGCCGTGGAGCTTCTCGTGAACGCGCTGCGGTCCGGTGCACAGCCTCCGGAATGCACGGTGAGCCTTCCCACGTCGTTCCCCGCTTTGGACGAGTTGAGAGCCAACGCTAGCGCGCAGAGTGCCCGGTAAGCCTCCCTCTCCTGCTGTCTCCCACGGTACGTGCCGCGAGCGGACTTTCGGGATAAGATAGCAGCATGTCCACGACGACCTCGATCCCCGAAAGACTGTCTACTGCCGACGTCAAACAGATTACCGCTCGCCACACCTACGGTACCTGGCGCAAACAAAAAGGTTGGAGTCCTTTGCACGTAGTGGATGCCGAGGACTGCCACTTTGTGGACGGCGAGGGAAAGCGCTATCTGGATTTTTCGTCGCAGCTCATGTGCGTGACGCTGGGGCACAAGAACCGGGCCGTGATTCAGGCGATTCAGGACCAGGCGGAGAAACTGGCGTTTGTAGGGCCGGGGTTTGCCACCGAGATTCGCGCGGAGTTGGCGAAGGCGCTGCTGGAGGTTCTGCCTAAGGGACTGGACAAGTTCTTCTTCACGACCTCCGGGACGGAAGCTAACGAAGCTGCGTTCAAGATTGCACGGATGGTGACGGGAAAGACGAAGATTATTTCCCGCTATCGCTCCTACCACGGTTCGACCATGGGGTCGATTGCGGCGACGGGTGATCCGAGACGCTGGGCGATGGAGCCTGCGGGCAAGGTCCAGGGAGTGATTTTTGCTCCCGAAGTGAATTGCTACAAGTGTCCCATCGGCCACACCTACCCTGGATGCGGGATTGCGTGTGCGGAATACATCGAGCACATGATCGTGAACGAGAGCGACGTGGCAGCGGTGATCGTGGAGCCGGTCGTGGGGACCAACGGAGTTCTCATTCCGCCAATGGAATACATGCCGCGGTTGCGCAAGATCTGCGACTCTAATGGCGTGCTGCTGATCGCCGATGAAGTGATGACGGGCTGGTGCCGCACTGGGAAATGGTTCGCTATGGATCATTGGGATGTGGCCCCGGACATTCTTACGACGGCGAAGGGCATCACGAACGCCGCCATTCCGCTGGGGCTTTGTGCCACGACGGAAAGGATCGCGTCCTATTTCGACGAACACTTTTTTTCGCACGGTCACACGTATGAGGCGCACCCGCTCACGCTGGCTCCGGCTGTGGCTTCCATCAACGAGATGAAGCGGTTGAAGCTGAACGACCGCGCCAATGAGATGGGCGCTTACCTGGGCAAGAAGCTGCATGCCTTGGAGGCGAGCCATCCGTCGATCGGAGAGGTGCGCGGGATTGGACTGTTCTGGGCAGTGGAACTGGTGAAGAACCGGCAAACCAAGGCGCCATTTAACATTGGCGCCGATAAGGTCGCAGGCAGGCCCTTGTTAGTCGACAAAGTTTCCGCGCGCATGATGGGGAATGGTGTGTTCCTGCAGTCCTGGATGAGTCACTTTGTCTTCGCGCCGCCCTTGATTGTGACCAAGGAAGACATTGATCACGGCGTGGCTGTGTTTGATGAGGCGCTATCTCTCGCAGATGCGGAAGTGGGGAAGTAGTCCAGTGGGGATGGATGTCCGTTAGCCCCGGACGTATGGCACGCCGTGTTCATATTTGTCGTCCGCCATATCCCTTCGCCAAGCAACGCGGCCGGAAACGAAAAAGTTGACGGCGCCGAGGGTAGGGAACAGCGAACTGGATCCAGCTATTGACCTGGGAGACGCGACCGCCGCGCAAGCTGACGCCGCCACGAGAGATGTCCGAAACCTCAACATCTCATCGTCGCGACGGACTCTTGAATGCAAGTCATGGCTTTCATTCGGGTGCGAGCATACCGGCGGTTGTCCCATCCCAGCGGATCCGGACCCGCCTGCGGCAAGATTGGGTTGGTTGGGAACAGGCTTGCATGCGACGTTGTGCCCGCAGGTTTCGCACCCGAGGCAAAAGCGCTGATTGGCGTTAAAAACTCGATACTCGATTTCATTCAAGGCAAAAATCAGGTTCTTTCCACGACCGGAGTACATTGGCCGGGTGCGCGCCCAGGACCCATCGCTCTGGGCGAGCGGCGGGAAGTTTATACCCCAGAAATTCGGGCGTGCTCGGTAAACGCAATGCCGAAGACGTGGAAGCCGGGCCCAATGCCCAATTGTCCCAGCATGCGAGCTTGCATCTGCAAATCCAAAGCGTGCCGATGCACGGTGAACTGCATGTTCCGGCGACGCACGCTCGGCAGCGCTACACTGGCGCCATGCAGACTGACCATTTCTGTGAAGCAAGCCTCCCGTATGTCGAGCCCCCCGTAAATCGAACCCCAGTAAATCGAGCCCCTTGGGGTCTGTGGCGGCGAGTTCAATGGGAAGCGCGATCAGAATCCGATCACTGCGGCGTTTGTTTCCGCTGGGACCTTCGTCGGCTCGGGGCCCTGGCGGGCGCGGTTGCGGACGGCCGGGGTGTCGCCACCGGTCGCGCCTTCAGGTCGCCGGGCATGGATTGTCCATGCTCGGATGCTCGCACTTGTCCGCAACGGGAGCGAACCGGCCCCCGATTCGGGAGGAGTGGTTCGGTAAAATCTTAGCGAGCTTCACAGGTTGCGGCGACTTAGGTTTGGCTGGTGACTGGACACGGAAGGAATTGGGTTGGAAGCGTGTTGGGTTGGAAGCGTTTCTCCGCGCAGTCGTAACTGTTACTCTGATGAGGTGAGCGTTTCCCACCCTGCCTGGTGGTTCAATCTATGTCCTACGACGCAATCCTGATAGTTTCGTTTGGCGGTCCGGAGAAGCAAGCGGATGTCATCCCTTTTCTGGAAAATGTATTGCGCGGGAAGGATGTCCCGCGCGAGCGCATGCTGAGCGTCGCAGAGCACTACTACCATTTCGATGGCAAGAGCCCCATCAACGAACAGAACCGGAACCTGATTGCCGCTTTGAAGAAAGAGCTGGCGGAACATCAGATCGCGCTTCCGGTTTACTGGGGAAACCGCAATTGGCATCCCCTTTTGGCCGATTCGCTATCGCAGATGAAGCAAGATGGCGTAAAAAAAGCTCTCGCTTTCTTTACCTCAGCGTTCAGTTCTTATTCCGGCTGTCGTCAGTATCGAGAGAATATTGTCGTGGCAAGGGAGGCGGTGGGGGAAGGCGCGCCGGTGGTGGATAAGCTGCGCGTGTTTTTCAATCATCCGGGGTTCATCGAGGCCGTGGCCGACCACAGTGCTGACGGTCTGCGGCAGCTTTCGGAGGAGGAGCGCAGGCGGGCGAAGCTGCTGTTTACAGCCCACAGCATTCCGCTTTCGATGGCGCAAGGCAGCAAGTATCAGCCGCAATTGGAGGAGGCAAGCCGGTTGGTAGCGGATCGGGTCGCGAACGAACGCAGTGGGCGCAAGGATTTTGATCTGGTGTACCAGAGCCGCAGCGGTCCCCCTACGCAACCCTGGCTGGAACCCGACATTCTTGATTTCCTTCGCCAGTATAAGCAGGGCGGCGGGAACGATCCGGTCGTCATCGTTCCCATTGGCTTTGTGTCCGACCACATGGAAGTGCTCTACGACCTGGATACCGAGGCAAAGGATTTGTGCGCGGAGATCGGGTTGCGTATGGTGCGGGTTCCCTGTGCGGGAACGCATCCGCGGTTTGTGAGTATGATTCGCGAACTGATTGTGGAGCGGATGGCGGTCGGCGAGGGCAGCCCGGATGTTGAGCGCCACGCCCTGGGAGTGCTGGGACCGAGCCACGATGTTTGCCCGGCGGATTGTTGTCCTGCGCCGCGGCGTCCCGTGATGGCTCCGCAGAGTTGAATGACGGAAATTTGAACAGCAAACACCGAATTTCTCCCTATGGTTGGTTTTGATCAGAGTGTGTGCAGCAGCTTCGAAGAGGGGCTGCGCCGGGAATGGCTTGAGACCAACGGGCTGGGCGGTTTTGCGTTCTCCACTATCGCGGGACTGAACACGCGCAGATACCACGGCTTGCTGGTGGCCGCGACCCAACCCCCTGTGGGGCGGATGGTCCTGCTGTCGAAGCTGGAAGAGACCGTCACGGTGGATGGGCAGGTCTTCGAGCTCTCGGCGAATGAATACCCTGAAACAATCCATCCGCGAGGCTTTGAGTTCTTGCGCGAATTCAGGCTGGACCCTTTTCCCACCTTTGTTTTCGAAACCGGCGGAGTGCGAATCATGAAGACGGTATTCATGATTCAAGGAGAGAACACGGTTGTCGTGCAGTATGAACGAGTGGGGCCTTTGACGGGCAGGACAGTCGAGCTTAAAGTTTGCCCGCTGATTGCATTTCGGGATTTTCACGGCCTGACCCGGGAGAACGCGAAGCTCAACCGGAAGGTTGGGATTGAGCCTCGTATGGCGGTGATCTCGCCGTATTACGGCCTTCCGGCCCTCTATTTAGCGCACAACGCGCTCGAGGTCGGCGCGGAGGGCGCGTGGTTCCGGAACTTTCAGTATCGAGTCGAGCGCGAGCGGGGGTTGGAGTTTGCCGAGGATCTATTCAATCCGTGTTCACTGCACTTCGAGCTCGAAGCCGGCCCGGCGGCCGTGATCGCCTCGATTTTGAGGAAAGACGTGGCCAGCGTGGGCGCACTGCGAGAAGCGGAGATACGGCGGCGAGAGTCGGTGGTGGCGCAGGCGCCCGCTCCGGATGAGATCACGCAGATTCTGACCAACGCAGCCGATCAGTTCATCGTGGCTCGAGAAGCCGGCAAGACGGTGATGGCGGGTTATCCATGGTTCAGCGACTGGGGCCGCGACACCATGATCTCTCTGCCTGGGCTTACGCTGCCTTCCCTGCGATTCGATGTCGCCCGCGGAATGTTGCGGACGTTCGCCCACTCGGTTAGCCAGGGCATGATTCCTAACCGCTTTCCGGATGCCGGCGAGGCTCCGGAGTACAACACGGTGGATGCAACGTTGTGGTTCTTCGAAGCGGCGCGGGCATATCTGGCGGCGACGCACGACAGCAACTTTGTGCGGGAGGAACTTTATAACGTACTGGCGGATATCGTCGCGTGGCACGTGCGCGGCACGCGCTATAACATCCGCGTCGATGCCGACGGTCTGCTGAACGCTGGCGCAGAGGGCGTGCAGCTGACGTGGATGGACGCCAAAGTGGGCGATCGGGTGATCACGCCACGGCAGGGCAAGCCTGTCGAGATTCAAGCGCTCTGGTACAACGCGCTCTGCGTCATGGCCGACCTGGCAGAAGAATTTGAAGACGCGCATGGGCGGAAGCAGTACAGCACTATGGCGGGGTTGGCGCGATGGAGCTTCAATCAGGCGTTTTGGCGGGAGGACGCGGGCTGTCTTTGTGATGTGATCGACGGGACCGCTGGGGCGGAGTTCGCAAGAGACTTATCCATGCGGCCCAATCAAATCCTGGCCGTTAGTTTGCACTACACCATGCTCACGAAAGAACGGGCAGAGCGGTTGGTGGAGGTAGTCCATGGCCAGCTCCTCACGCCTGTTGGACTGCGAACTTTGGCGGCCAGCGATCCCCAGTACCGCGGGAGATATACGGGCGGCCCGGCCGAGCGGGATGCGGCTTATCATCAGGGCACAGTGTGGCCTTGGCTGTTGGGGCCTTTTGTCACTGCTTATTTACGGGTGCACGAAAGTAGCGACACGGCTTTGCAGCAAGCTGCCGAATGGCTGGAGCCGCTCGAGACCTACCTGATGAAAGAAGGCGTCGGGCAGATTCCGGAGATATTTGAGGGGGATGCGCCGCATCGCGCGTGCGGGTGTCCTGCGCAAGCTTGGAGCGTTGCTGAACTGCTGCGGGCGCGGGCCGAAATCACTTCCGGCGCAGGCTAGCGCTAGCTTCCTGCGGCGTGGGCTTGCGTCAATCTCGATTGCGAGGCTGCAACCAAGCTCAAGAAGTGCTGTTCGAAAGTCACGGCGGGCTGGCGGTGAAAACGCTCCGGATACGAATGCACGGCGAGCAGAAAAACTTCGGCATCGATCTGGATTTTGGCGTCTGGTTTCCGGTTCGGCGAGACCCTGAGATTGTTTTGCACTGGATATCCCCTTGAATTCTGTTTCTTGAACGGCTCGGTCGGTATTTCAGGGGATGAGCGAGCCGCTGTGCTGCGAACAACTTCTCGTATTCTTGTCTCGAAGAAGTGTGTGTGGAACTGCATTGAGTCTAGGGGGGAGCTTCTGTGCCGTAAATGGCCCTGCTGTGCCAGAGACTTCTGGCGGACGGAACTTGGTGCCGGGGCGCCGTCAGTCCCGGACGACTGCGGGAGCCAGCTCGAGGTCGAGGAAGCTCAGGCGGTGGCTGCGGATGGTAAGGAGGCCGGCCACCAAGGTCAGGCCCGCCCAGCCCAACGCTGCCGGCACGCCGATCCTTGCCGCTACAGCTCCCCAGATCGCGCTACCCACGGACATCCCTCCCTGCATCACCAGCAGGTACAGGGACAGCGATCGGGCTCGCACCCACGTCGGGGCCATGGTTTGTGCAGCATAGTTAAACGAGGCAAGAATGCCAATCCAAGCCGTCCCTCCGATGAACATGACCAGGCATAGCCATCCCAGTTGGTGCACCCTGCCGGAGGCAACTGTGACCGCCGCCAGCGCGACAATGGCCGCCGCTATGAGCCCATCCAAAGACATGCGTGGTCGGATTCTAGGCAAGACGATCGCCCCCGCCAGCGCTCCGACGCCGAAAGAACCGACCAGGAAGCCGAATCCTGTGGAACCAAATGGCTGGGCTAGCAACGGCATGAGAGCCCAGATCGCGGTAGCCGCCAGGCTGAAGACCCCAGTGCGCACCAGCACCGATTGCACCACGGAAGACTGCCGCACGTAACGTAGGCCCTCGAGGATCGATTCCATCAGGCGCGGCGACTTAACCTTGGGCGGGGCAGGGCGCTTCCAGCGGTATAGGAAGACGATGACCCCGAAAAACGACAGCGCGTTCAGCAGGAATACCGTCCCGGAATCTCCCAATGCAATCACCAAGCCTGCCAGGGCCGGTCCAACGGCCCGGGCAACGTTAAATCCTGCAGAATTCAGGGCGACGGCTGCCGAGTGGTTGTCGCGGGAAACCACCTCGGGAGTAATGGCCTGCCACGCAGGATCGTTCAGGACTGTGCCCAATCCCAGCAAAAACGTGAAAAGCAGCAGGCCGTAAGGTGAAATGTGGTGGCTCAGGGCGAGGATGCCGAGCGATGCCGAAGCGATGACCATCCACCATTGCGCGAAAAGTAGGAGCCGCCGCCGGTCGACCATGTCGGCAATGGCACCCGCGGGCAGCATGACCAGAAAAACAGGCAGCGTCCCGGCCGTCAGGACCATGCCAACCAGGAGCGGGGATGGATTGAGCTGCGTCATCAGCCAGCCTGCGCCCACATTCTGCATCCACGTGCCAGTGTAGGAGATGACTGCGGCGATCCAGAGTGAGCGAAACAGGGGCTCACGCAAGGGAGCGAAGGCCGAAACGGTTGGATCCTGCTGAGGGGGCGCGATTTTGTCCGTTGTCGCCATAGTTTCAGGTCTTCGCCATTTCGGAGAGTTGTGGGAAGGGCCATTCCCGCCCACGCCAGGCCCGGACGAGGTAGACGCAGAGGCCTACCGCCAGCAGGAGAGCGGCGTAGCGAATCTCGCGTATAGGATCCGGACGATTCCACAGGACAAATACAAATCCACCGATCGCGAACAAGGCGGGAAGCGGAAACAGCCACATGCGAAATGGTCGAGCAAGCTCCGGCCGTCGAATGCGCAGCACGATGACCCCGACGGCCTGAACCAGAAACTGCAGTAGGATGCGAATCACGACCAGCGCGGCGATGACATCCGCGAGTCGCAAGAAACAGAACAGGGCCGCTGCGCCGCCTAAAGCTAACAGCGAGACGTACGGAAAATTGTGCTTGGGGTGCAGCTTGGCAAAAGCTGGAAAGTAATTGCCATCTGCTGCCGCGGCATAGGGCACGCGCGAATAGCCCAACAGGAGCGAGAACACCGACGCGAAAGCCGTCCACATGATCAGACCGGTCGCAAGGTTCGCCGCCCAGTGACCGTACACCCGTTCCATAAAGACCGAAACAATGAAGAAATGCGTGTCCGACTTCGACGTGGCGACCAGCTCCTGCCACGGAATGACGCCGAGAATACTGATATTCATCACAATGTATAGACACGCCACAAAGAAAATGGAAAGCAGCAGGGCGCGCGGAATGTTTTTCTCGGCGCTCCGAACCTCCCCTCCCAAGAAAGCCACATTGTAGTAGCCCCAGTAGTCGTAATTGGCGATGAGTAGGGCGGCGCCGAGACCTGAGAAGAACTGGGACGAAAGATGGAATGCGCCGGGAGGGAAGCTGAAGGCGAGCTTCGGATTGAAATGGGTGACGCCGGCGAAGATGATCCAGCCCACGGTTCCGAGGACGACTGAAAATAGAACTTTGGACATCCAACCGATGTCGGTGATTTTTCGATAGAGCAGGAAGGCCGCCAATACGCACGTCGCAATGGCCAGGAAAGTCGCGCCGTTGACCAGCCAGCGCACCTCGATGGACCCGAGAAATCCGAGAGCGATGGTTGCCTGGCGGGCCGAGAATACCGTTTCCAGCCTGGGCCAATAGTAAGACGCGTACTGCGAAAATCCGATGCAGCCGGAAGCAATCGACAGGGGCGCGCTGAAGGAAAGCTGCCAGATGAAAAGAAACGAAAGCAGCCGGCCCAGTGTCTTGGATCCGTAGATTTCGCTGAGATACCGATAGGAGCCGCCCGCGCCCGGGAAAGCCGCGCCCAGTTCTGCCCAGACCAGGCCGTCGCACACGGCGAAAAATGCGCCCAGAATCCAACCCAGCATAGCTTGCGGACCGCCCATAGCACCGACCATCAGCGGGATCGTAATGAACGGCCCGACGCCGATCATGTCGATCATGTTCAGCGCGGTCGCTGTCGGCAGGCTGATGCCGCGGACTAGCTGTGACTGCTGCGTCGAAGCTGGGCTGGTTGTTGACACTCGACCATCAGTTGGTTTTGGTCGACGGGAAACCGCCTTCGTGCCCGGCGCTCAAAAGGTTGACGTAAAGGCGAACCGCCCCAGGAACTCCGGCAGGAAGCTGGCGGAAAAACGCGTAGCCCGTGAATATGTAGGTGCCCTTGCCGTACTGCGCGCGCAGCAGGCCACCTTTTTGCGTTGGCTCCCCGGGGTCGTTACACGCAAGCAGGGGCTTGAATTTGGCATCCCAGCTTTCCATGAAGTAGAGGCCACGCTCCTGCACCCAGCCGTCAAAGTCCTTGGCCGCAATCTCGTTCGGATAGTGGAAAATGCCATCGTCGGGAGCGAGAATCTGGACTGGCGACTCCTCCACACTGACTCTGGCTCTGCTGGCCAGCGCTGGATACGGCGTGAACTTGCCGTTGTTGAAATCGCCAACGCCGCTGTTGTATTGCACCACCAGCGTCCCGCCATTCGATACGTAGTCGAGCAAGCGCTTGTTATTGGCGACCACTTCCTTCTGCGTATCGTATGCGCGGATGCCAAGGACGATGGTAGAGAAGCGGCTCAGGTCCGTTTGTGCCAGCGTCTCAGGGGGAATGAGTTCCACGCGAATCCCAAGTTGCTCGAGCGCAGTGGGAATCTCATCTCCCGCACCCATGATGTAACCGACTCGCAAGTTTACGGGCAGAGCGGTCGTGACAAAACTGAGTCTCTGAGTAGCCGGCTGGAAGTAGTAGTAAGCTCCGAGATCCTCGCGCGTCACAAGGCTGTAACCTTCGGAATACTCCTTGCCCAGAGAAGTAAGAACCGCTCGGATGGTGTCCCGGCGCTCTTGCACGGCGGGTGCGAGTACCTGGAAGTTGAATTCCTGCGCCCCACCCCGCTCGCCAAAATGGACGGAAACTTGTTGCGGCTCGACGCGTGTCTTATCAGGAACCTGCAAGCGCAGTACGCTCTCGCCACTATCTCTGCTCTCAATGCGGACTTTGACGGGAAGAGCTTGTTGGCTATTGACGCGCGCTAGCTGAGTGACGGGCTCCACCGCCACGGAGAACGCAGGGGCGATGGGCACTGGCCAGGTTCGCAACGTACCCTGGTCATCTTTAAAAGACGAGAGCACAGGTTCGTGGATATCGTTGCGTGATTTGTCGAGCGCGTAGTCAGCCCTGACTTGCACGCGGGGCGGCGAAAATGGAAGCGTGACATAGCGTGGGTTGTCGTTCGTGTTCACGCTCTCTGTAGCGGGATCGTCACGGTGCCAGTAGGGCTTGCTGTACTCCACTCGCGCTGGTGCAGTGACGCTGATCTCCTCTTCCACATCACCCTGAGGAGGCACGGTGCGCGGATATTTGGCGGGCGCGCCTTTGAATGTAGTACTCCATTTCCAGTCGGGGCCTGCCCCCAGAACAATGCCGCTAAGGACAAGGGCGCGGCGCGAGCGGTTGTGAAAGCTTACTCTTACCTTGAAAGCGGCTCCGGGCGAGACCATCGTCGAAGAGGTGTTTGCTTCCAAAGATACCCCCAGTGCTAGATCAATCGCGTGGGCGCACAGATCCCGCTTTTCCCGCAGCACGCTGGGAACTTCCCCAAAGCTGGCCGCGCCGGCGATTCCCGCATTCGCAAGGCGCTGCCCCATCCCTTCGAACTCCTGCAACGCGTCGAAGAGCGGCTGGACGGCCGTGGCAGGGTCTTTTTCAGCTGCGAGGCTCGCCAGATGAATGTCCTTGGCGGCTTGCTCCAGCGATGCTTTCAGGAACGGCGCTTTGGCTTGGTCCTCGCCCAGGCGCTGGGCTAGCCCGGGGAGGGTGGTATCAATTCCGGCGAAGAAATCGGACTCATGGCCGCTGCCATCCGCAGCGCTCGCAATGGTGGAATCAACTAGCTTGTAGTAGCTGAAACGGTCGCCCGGGTCGACGTTCCACTGCGCCGCGCCTTGCGATTGTTGATGGCGCAGGCCTTCCATGGCGAACTGTACGTAGGAGCCCTTCAAGTCGGGGTTCGCCTTTCCGGTGTTGATCTTGACGGAATAGTCCTTCTCGCATTCGGCGGAGTTATCCCAGCACAGCCGGCCCATGTAGAGCTTCGTGGCTTGCCAGGGAGTCAGCCCTTCCCTCATTTGTTCCGGGAAGCGTTTGGGATCGCCGGCGGCGCGGAAGGCTTCGCGGGTTAGGATGGCCGATGCCTGATGATTGCCATGACCGTCGCGGCTGGTACCCGTGAAGCGAGCTACCAAAACGTTGGGACGAAACGTGCGAATGACGCGGACCATGTCGCCAAGCGCAACGTCGTGGCCCTGCCATTTTTCCAAAGTCTCTTCCGGGTTCTTGGAGAAGCCAAAATCCGCCACGCGCGAGAAGCGCTGATCGACACCATAATAACGGTCGGCACCGAGAAGTTCCAAAGTGCGAAGTACGCCGAGAGAATCTAGCAAGCTGCTACCCACCTTATTCTGTCCGCCTTCGCCGCGGGTCAGCGTCATCAGCAATGTGTGCGTGCCCCGGCCGCGCGACTCGAAGGTGAGCATGCCGCCGTCTTCGTCATCAGGGTGTGCCGTGGTGTGCATCAGTCGCGCAGTCGTTCCGAGTCGCTTGATGGTAAGGCGTAGGCCGGCCGCGCCAACGTCTTGCGGCAGCGGCTGATCGGGAGAGACCTTCAGCGGTAGGATGGTGTCAGCACCGCCCGCCGTGCCCGGCAGTCCGAGGCAAACAAGCAATGTGGAGGGAAATAGATAACGGGCGAATCGACGGTTGGCCGAGGCCATGGATAGACGCATGTTTGGATTGGGATCCTCTAAATGTTAGACGCGACGGAACTTAAGGAGGCTCACAATTTCGAAAATACCGGCGGGACGGCGCTCCTGAATTTGAACGCCCCCGATCTCAGTCTACCGGAGGAACGGGCCTAGCCGGAGAGGTAGAGGGCGGCGGACGAGCCTACCCATTCCATGTCTTTATTGTGGTCTACGCCCATCATCGCCCCACGGCCCAGCCGCATGATCACGAGCACCGGGAGCAGTTCTTTATCCCAGATATACATGATGCGGACTTCCGCCTTGGTTGCGCCGTGGGGAGTTTCGATAACGGGCGTGAAATCGAGACGCTCCTGCAAGATCCATTGCGACCGCTCGGCAGGTGGGATGGCGGCGACATCCTGCGGAGTGGGGCGGATGTTCACCCCAAGTCCAGCGAAGGAAAACAGCGGCTTCAAGATATAACGGTCAAGATCTTCAGGGATTCCCTTCACCTGATTCAGGAACCGAGTTTGCGGCACGGCTTCGTGGCGCAGGTAGGGGATGGAAAACTTGCTCATGCGGAAGAACCAGTTGGGATGGCCGGCCCATTCGACGTCGAGATCGTCGGTGAAGCGGAAGCGCAGGTTCAGATTCTTACGTTCAAGTTCGTCGACGATGGCGCGGTTGAAGATGCGTCGAATTGGAATTTTGCGGCCACGGCTTTCGTAGACGAGTTGCCGGCCTTCTTTTCGGACGTCGGTGATGTTGACGGTGGCGACGCCGAGGGCGCATTCCGTTAGTAGAAAGTCAGGCAGCGTCTTTTGCTCGAGCGGGTCGATCTCCATGAGGATGACATGTTCGGGATCATGACCGGCGAGGATGGCATTGGACAACACTTGATGGTAGGAATCAGCGGTAAGGCCGCTCAGAAAGTATTGGAGATCAGCGTCGAGTCCGAAAACGTCCATATAGGTCTGCGCCAGCACAGGTTGATAGGCGTAGAGAGAGGGGAAGGCTTGCAGCTCCACCAGCTTGGGTTGGAGTTGGCCGCTGGTGTCCCGAACCAGACCAAAATCCACCTGGACGAACATAGGATGGGCGGGCTCGTTCGGAACGCGGAATGCAGCGGGAATTGAGGAATCCGAAATCGTGTGGTATTCGGCGCTATTGGTGAGCTGGAGAATTAAGTCACTGCCTGCTTGGGACATCTGATCCAGGAGCGGTTTGGAAAAAAAACAGGGCGTCTCGCAAAGCCGAAACTTCACTGGTGTCCCGCAACGATCCGCCATTTCCCGCTCAAACTCGTGGTACCTGGCTATGGTAAAGCGCTGGTTGAAGTCCTGCCGGAGAGCTGGAATCATAACCGCAGCAGTATAGCGCCCAAGCTTAGGCTTCCAATAAAAACTGCCCTTGCTTCATGATCTGCTGCCCGTCCACCCAGATATTGAACTTCCGCCCCACCACATCGATGTGGGTCGCCGAGTACCAGTCCGCGCCGGTATGAAAGCCGTAAGGGTTTCCGAAGGCGATGTGGACGCCCGGATACTTTTCGTCCTGCAATATCTGCCCGATCACGTCTTTGAGGCCGATGTTTGTACCGATGGCGAACTCGCCCACGCGATCGCTGTTCTCGTCGGTATGCGTGTATTTCCAGAAGTCTTCCTCGAGTTCACGGTTCTCCGAGTGCGCCTCGGTAAGGCGGTTGCCCTTGATCTGAATCGTAAGGGGGGCGCTCTTCAGGTCGCCAAACTTTTCGCAGAGATAGTCGCCGACCACTCCGTCAATCACGAATGTTCCGTTCACCTCGCCAGGAGTCGTAAAGATTTCTCCACCGGGAAGATTGCCCCATTTATCCGGACTGATAATCCCGCTCGTCTTGAGCCAGCGGTATTCGGGATTGAGCTGTGCTGTGATGTCAGTTCCGCTGGCCGTCGTAGCCCGGACTTCCCTGGCCTTCGTGACGATGTCGATCACCTTAACGCTGAGGCGGTCCACTTTGATGAAGTCGGCACGCATGCCCTCCAGCATGATCTGGCGGTTGATGTTCACCATGTGCGCGTGTCGAATCTTGCGGCGATTGACCACATCGGTCATCTGCATGCGCGACTTGAGCTCATCGCGCTGGGCGACGACGGCAAAAATACTGACTTGGCTGTTCTCCATGTCGTCGAGAATTTCCTGCGGGAGATCGACGAGCGGTCGCGGCGAGAGTTCTTCGAGAATCCAGGCGCGGTAGGGCGCGCCGACGGCTTCAATCTCATGGACAATGCTGGCCGCAATTTCTGCAGAAGCCTCGTCGGTGATGACGGTGACTTTCTCTTCCGGCTTTACACGCAAGCAAACCTTGATCGCGTTGCGCGCGCCGGGTGTCAGTTCAGGGTCAAAGGGAAGGGTGTTGAGGTGGATTGGGTTAGAAACGGAAATACTCATTCGTCAGTGTCAGCCTGCTCTTCTTTCGTTGTGATCGCCGGAGGCCGTCTGTTCCACGCCCAGTCCAACCGACGTCTCCTCGATGATGTAGTCCATCACAGCTTTCAGGTCGTTGCCGCTATCGCGATAGACACCGAGCTGGCGGTCGGCGCCGGTGCCCATTTTCATGATCTCACGAACGTAACCGACTTCCGCACGGGAGTCGAGTTCGTCTAAGACATCATCGACGAAGGCCAGATATTCCTCGAGAAGTTCCCGGACGGGGACTTCTTTTTGTTTGCCGAAGTCGACAATCTTGCCGTCGAGGCCGTAGCGCGCGGCACGCCATTTGTTTTCCATGATTAGGGCGCGACGGTAGAGACGGAAGCCCTGGTTTTGCTCGTAGAGCTTGTAAAGCTTTACCACTGTAGCTTGGATCAGAGCGGCGAGCGCAATGGTTTCTTCCACACGCATCGGAATATCGCAGACGCGGAATTCAAGCGTGTTGAAGAATGGATGGGGGCGAATATCCCACCAGATTTTCTTGGCGTTGTCGATACAGCCCGTTTTGATGAGGAGATTGATGAAGTTCTCATACTCTCCCCAACTGGGGAAATAGTCTGGGATGTTGGTGCGCGGGAACTTGTCGAACACTTTACAGCGGTAGGACTTCAATCCCGTGTTCATGCCCAGCCAGAACGGCGAGTTTGTGGAGAGCGCGAGAATATGCGGAATAAAGTAACGCGCGGCGTTCATAATTTGAATTGCCGTCTCGCGGTCTTCGATGCCGATGTGAACGTGGAGGCCGAAAATCAGATTCGCGCGGGCCACCAGTTGCATGTCCTCGACGATGGTGTGGTAGCGCTCGTCGGGATAAATCTCCTGTACACGCCAATCGGCGAAAGGGTGGGTGGCGGCGGAGGCGAGGCGTAGGCCATTCTCTCGGGCCAGGCGCACCATGTCGCGGCGCAGTCCGGTGACTTCTGCTTTGGCTTCCTTGATGTTCTTGCAGATTCCGGTGCCAACCTCGACGACCGATTGGTGCATCTCAGGCTTAACGCGCTCCTCGAGGATCATCTTGCCCTTGGCGATCACCTCGGCGTGGATATGTGAGCGCAGGTCCCGGGTGGTGGGATCGACGGTTTGGTATTCCTCTTCAATTCCGATCGTGAAGCTGGGCCGCATGGGAACCTGCCTTGGCCAGATTGTGCCGAAATCAAGTATATCGGAGCGACAGGCGGAGCCCTATGCTCGAGCGTGACAGCGCCTATTTGCCCGATAGCAACGACGACCAGCGCAACTCGCGGTTCGGATTTTCCACGCTGAGCGCCTCCTTGACCGCCAACTCGGCCACAGCTTTCACAACCCATTCAAAATTCTCCGGGCCGACCGAATTGATATCCGCGTCCGGGGCGGGATTCATGAAATCGATGGCGTAGGGGACGCCGTCTTCCACGGCGAACTCGACGGTATTCAGGTCATAGCCGAGAGCGCGGCAGAGCGTAAGCGAATCTTTGACGATGCGGTCGCGCAGGACAGGCTCCGGTTGGGGATTGCCCTTGACGTAGCGCTCGTGGTGCGGCGCCTTCGGGTCGTAGCGCATAATGCGGACTTTTTCCTGCCCGATCACGTAGCAGCGGAAGTATTCCTCGAATTCGACGCCGCGCTGCAGCGTCATGCACAGGCTGCCGGTTTCGTTGTAGCGCGCGAAGAGTTCTTCCGGCGTGTGGACCTTGTAAACGTGTTTCCAACCGCCGCCGTCGTAGGGCTTGAGGAAGGCAGGGAAGCCGACGTATTGGAAGATCTCCTCCCAGTTGAGCGGGTAAATCAAGTTCCGCATCGATTGTTCGTTCGTGTCTGGCGGATAATCGTGGTGCGGCAAGATCACGGTTGGCGGAATCGCAACGCCAAGTTTGGTGGCGAGAGCGTAGTTGAAGAACTTGTCGTCGGCAGTCCACCAGAAGGGATTGTTGATGACCCGCGTCCCGGACAAGGCGGCATTCTTCAGGAACGCCCGGTAGAACTCAATATCCTGCGAGATGCGGTCGATGATGACATCGTACCCGCTGGGGGTAGCCATCTTGATGCCGCCGATTTTGACGAACTCCGCCGTAACGTCGGGTACGCTCATGGAATTGATGTATTGAACGACAGCAGGCGGGAACGTGTTTTCTTTGCCGAAAAGCATGCCGATTTTTTTCATGATGCCCTCAAAGTCCTCTGTGATGCCCTTATGCAGCGCGGGCGCCATCACCCGAGCGGTCTTGTTTGAAGTCTAGTTGCCCAGCACTTCCCGAATCACCCGCAAATCGTTTTCGCCCATTATCTTCCGAATCTCTTGTTCCGTGTAACCTCGCTTGAGCCAAGCCACGGTGAGCGCGGGCATCTTCGATACATCCTCAAGGCCCAGGGGAACGCTGGGAACCCCGTCGAAGTCGCTGCCGATACCGACGTGATCGATGCCGGCAACTTTGACGATATGGTCAATGCAATCGGCTGCATCGTCCAGCGTGGCGGCGCCGGTCTTCGGGTGAGTTTTCGCCGCTGTCGGCATGATCTTGAGCGGCGTATCGGTCCAGTTGCGCGCGGGTGAGGTCCGGTTCTGCAGCCATGCGCTTCACGGTTTCCACCTCCGTGGCAGTGGCCTGGCCACGAGCGAGGGAGGACATCGAAAGAAGCGTAGCAGCAAGCAAGTGCCTACCGTTTCGCACGAAAGATCTCCTCAGATCAGTTCTAGAAATACTTCACAGCCATTCGCAGCCAAGCCGGCCAGTCATGCTCGGTGTGATCGCCCCAGATGTCGAGCCAGTGCGGAATGCCCTTGGCGTGCATGATCCCCGCCATTCTTAGGTTCTGGTCCAGGCATATATCCCAGTCGGCCGTGGCCAGAACCCAGCGAACCCGTTCGCGATACTGGCGCAGGAACCACTCGTCGTTCATGTTCGGGAGAAAATCCGGCGGATTGTTGAAGTAGCAATCATTGTCGTAGTAACCGTCGAGAAACTGCTTAATGTCATACGATCCACTCATGCAGACGCAGTGTGTAGCCACATCGGGGTGCTTGAGCGCGAAGTTCAGAGCCTGGTACCCCCCGAAACTGCATCCTGTCACCGTAAGTTGCGGGCTATTGTTCTTGTTGCGAATCAGCGGCATTACGTCGTTCAGCACATAACTTTCGTATTGCACGTGACGCAGAACACGCCAGCGGGGATGGGCGCTCTTGTTGTACCAGCTCTCGAGGTCCACGCTATCCGGGCAGAAAACCTGAAGCTGGCCGCTACCGATCTTGTTGCCGAGAACCCCGATCATGCCGCGGTCGGAATATTCAAAGAAGCGCCCCATCGAAGTAGGGAAGACGATCATGGGCACGCCGGCGTGGCCGAAGACCAGCAGCTCCATTTCGCGGTTGAGGTCTTTGCTGTACCAGCGGTGATATTCACGATTCATAGACGAAGGCATCCAGCAGAGCGAACGCCCGTCATTGTCTTATGTTCGCCCTGGAATGGCAAATCGTGAACTGCCGAGTGGGAAAAGTACCTGCTGTCGCGAAATTTGGCGAAAGGCGTGCCTACTCCACATCGGTGACTTGCAAATTTGATTGGGGCGCGGGGAGTCTGGCTTTCAAATTTCCGCCGAGACGAAGTGCCTCTGTAGGGTTCGCCTAGAAACAAAAGGACTAAAGGCACGCCGTCGAAGTGCCGCGCGACGATTCCGACGATCACACCCAGCGACCTGGATGCAGCCTTCAATTTGAATAGGAAAAAATTACATGAACAAAGTGGTTTCGGTCGTAATTTTGCTACTTGCACCATCGTTCGCCACTGCGCAAACAATTGTGAAGGCAACATTTCCTTGGAAGAATGTGACACGCCACTACACTGTAGTAATCCCGCCCGCTAGCATACCCCTATCGGGAGAGTTGATCATTACCTTGCACGGGTTGAGGTATGCCAACTCGTCTACCCCGCCCGATAATAACTATTACGGCTGGGATTACGCCTGCAAACAAAAGGGTGCGGGCTGCATTGTAGTTGCCGCCGTGTCCACCTGGGATCCCGATGCCACGACCAAGGGTTCCGTCGGCTACTGGGCTTGGAACGCCGGATTCTTTAATAATATGGTTTTTTCGAAGAAGTCCCCGCCCTACACGCCATATCCGGACGACATTGGATACTTGCGCCAGCTCATCACAACGGTGAGGGCCAAATACCCAGTCATCAGTCCGAAGAAGGTTTATGTGGTTGGGTTCTCGGTCGGCGCGTTTATGGCGTCTTTGGCGGCGGTGGACCTCTCCGATCTTGTCGCTGCCGTGTCGGTCAATTCCGGTTCCCTCCAGTCGACGTTGGGCAGCCCGACGGTGCCAAGCATCCCTAACCCCGTGTCGGTCGTGGAGTACCACGGGACAATGGACAGCAACGCGGTCGGTGTAGATCCCTGCTCCGCGAAGTGGGATTGGAACAAGTACTTGCCAGAGAAATCAACCGTTGATTCGACGTTCGACTTCTTCGCCACGCAAAATCATTGCAAGGTGCGGTCGACGGCGCTTCCTCTTTGTCAAGTCCTGGGCGGAGTCAAGGTATATAACAATAAGAGCGCCTCGTCGTGTTCGTCCGGCGGAGTTGTCAAATTTGTCTGGGAAGTTGGCACCGCGCACAAATACCTGACCTCGCACAATGCGGCGGATTTGACGTTCTTCCGCGCTCACGCCAAGCGGTAAATCAGGCTGGAGATCGGCGGTCCGAGCGGAACTCTGAGATAACCTCGATGGGTCCGGCGATATTGTCACTGAAAGCGAGGAAGGTCCGCGGCCGGAATCCAATACTCGCGGTGGTGCGAATCACCGACGGCGTGAATTTCGTACCCGCTCAAGAATTCCGGTCGCGAACAAACCGATTGCATAATCCTGGTTGGCGACTGGATCGGAAGAGGGTTGCGCCAACAGCCGTGGAGGGAATTCATGGAATCCCGCGGTGCGGATCAAGTTCAAACTCGGCGTGGCCGATCATGCGAAACGAGACTGTTGGTTCTTGCGACATGGGTTAAAGAATCGCCTCGGTTCGGGGTCCCGTACACCCAAAGCAAAGGGGATTGTACCGAGTCCGTGAGCCAAAGGTCCGCAGGGTTCCTGCCCTCGCTACCCGTTCCTTTTCAATCACTTACCCCCGAACAATGCCCTCTGTTACCGTTCAACCTATGATTCTGACGGTTCGTTGAGTTCTAGGTGGAAGGCCCGACCGGTCCGGGTAGTCTATATAGCGTACAGGTCTTACCCTGAAAAATCTGAAGGTTTAGATGGAAACAGGGGAGATGCCTTGGGTGCCGACCTTTCCCAGGTTCAGCCCTAGAAAGACAATCTAGTAAACGCTGTGGAATCGAGATTCTGCGGTTAACTTTTTCGCGAAAGCGAGAGGACATGCATAAGCCAATCAAGTATGTGGAAAAGGCTCTAACGTACGGCGCCAAGGGTGTTTGGGCGGTATTTGACCGCGTCAACCGCATTAAGCAGAATCCGGGGATCGTCCCGAAGTGGTCTGACAAGCCTTTGCTGAAGTCCTATGAGAAGAGCAAGCCACCGCTGGGCTGGCCACGCACGACCGATTCGCTGTGCCCGAAGTGCGTGCCTGAAATCCGGCAGCAGATTTTGGATGGCAAGCTGCCTTATGAAGTGTTGATGAACGAGAAGGTTGGCGAGATCAAGGCGCAGATCATCGAGCGCGACGGCAAGATCCTGATGGTGAAGGACTGTCCGGTTCACGGGCATTTCGAAGACGTGATGTCGATTGATCCCGAGTTCTCGAATCACCTGGAAGAGACCTTCCCGGGCCGCGACATTAAGGCCCACAACGACGAAAAGCTGCATCACCACGGCAGCAGCACGGTGAAGTATGGCCGTGGTTCGGTATTGACGATCGACCTGACCAACCGCTGCAACATGATGTGTGACCCCTGCTTCATGGATGCCAACCAGGTCGGCTTTGTGCACGAACTCACGTGGGAAGAAATTCAGACGATGCTGGATAACGCCATCACCATCAAGCCGAGGCGGCAGATGTCGGTGCAGTTCTCCGGCGGCGAGCCGACTTTGTCTCCGTACTTCTTGGACGCGGTTCGTTACGCGCGCAAGGTGGGTTACAACTCGGTGCAGGCGGCTACGAACGGTATTGAGTTTGCCAAGAGCTTCGAGTTCGCTCAGCAGGCAGCCGAAGCTGGTTTGCGTTATGCGTACTTGCAGTTCGATGGTATCGGCAACGCGGCCAATGCGCATCGTGCTGTGGGCAACCTGTTTGACGTGAAGTTGAAGGCCATCGACAACCTGCATCGCGCCGGCGTCGAGATCGTGCCCGTTG
>Ga0137419_10000098_pt1 | contig 23636 bp, 19 predicted proteins | sample CZODoug3_1_2_16f_FD_108279 | JGI IMG/M metagenome (GOLD analysis project Ga0137419, IMG submission 108279) | Vadose zone soil fungal communities from Angelo Coast Range Reserve, California, USA - CZODoug3_1_2_16fungal (Illumina Assembly) | ecosystem: Environmental > Terrestrial > Soil > Vadose... | reverse complement strand
GAACGCCTCGGACCGTACGAACAGAATGCCGAAAAACTCGGTCCGGTCTTCGCTCGCCATGGCTATGTATTCCTATACTTATTCCGACGTGGCGTCGGGCTTTCCGCGGACCAGGGCGCTAACGCCGTCGACCTGATGAACAGCGAATCCGCCACACACGGCCAGGCGGCGCGCAACGCGCTGCAGTTGCAGTTATTGGAAAACAGAGAAATGGACGACGCCCTGTCCGGACTCAAATTCCTGCGGGCGCTCTTTTACGTCGATGCGCGGAATGTCGCCGCGATCGGCCACTCGTTTGGAGGTTCGCTCACGGTGCTATTGGCCGAACGTGAACCGAACCTGCGAGCGGTGGTAGTCTTCTCCGGAGCCGGGTATAGCTTCGATCGTTCTCCGGAGTTGCGAGCGCGGCTCCTGGCCGCCATTGACCACGTCGCGGCGCCGGTCTTCTTCATTCACGCCGAGAACGATTACTCCCTCTCGTCCGGCAAGGTGCTGGACGCCCGCCGCGAGCACGTCGGTAAGCCGCATCGCTTGAAAATCTATCCGCCCATCGGCCACACGGTGGACGATGGGCATGACTTCCTCCATCTCGGCGTGAATATTTGGGAGCCCGACGTGTTTGCCTTTCTAGACGAAAACATGCGGAAGTGAGGCTGCCGAGGACGGATGGCACACCGGAAGTACTCCACACGCCTGATTAACGCCGTTACTGGACAGGTAAATCTCGCCGACTCCCCAGAAGGCGGCTCTGTCGGAATCGATCCGCCGAAATTTCCGTAAAGCTCCTTTATCGATAGTTCGTTGTTCCCGACCATTGATAGTTCCGTGTTCCCGACAACACTACCGGAACGCAACATGACCGGCCAAACGGCTCGCTGATTGCGTTGTTCTATTCTCTACAGGCGATCACTAAAGCACCCCATGCAGGGCGTTTCCTACTCCGTCCGAAGTGCTTGCATGGGATCGATGGAGGCGGCGCGACGAGCGGGAATAATGGCCGCGATCAAGCCGGAGACCGCGAGCAAAGCACAGACGGAGAGCGTTGTAATTGGGTCGTGCCGGCCGACACCAAAGAGAAATGCCTGAATCGCGCGCGTGGCGAACCACGAGGCGACTAACCCGGAGACGAGACCCAGCGCAAGCAGGAGCGACGCCTTCTTGAGCACAGGCAGCATCACGTCCGTTCGCTGCGCGCCGAGCGCCATGCGAACGCCCACTTCGCGCATGCGGCGACTCACAGAGTACGCCATGAGCCCATAGAGACCCACCAGTGCAAGGAACAATGCAATGCCGGCGAAGACCGACGAGATTTTTGTGCATTTGCGGAGTAAAATTTGAATGATCAGTCACGAGTCTTCAAGTTTGGTTCCACCAGGGTTCTCCACCATCCACGTGGGGACGCCGGACTTAACCGTGAGGTGATTCAGCATGCCTGAGAGGGTCGGCACTATCGGCATTCCATCGGACGACGAGATATCGAAGAGCGCCTCGCGTCGAAACTTTATTAAAGGAGTGATCGCCGGCGGCGTGGCTGCCTCCTCTGCGAGTTATCTGTTTCGGGCTTCGACGCTTTTGGGGCAGCCGCCTGGTCTTGGAGACAGGCTCATTACCCTGAACGTCAACGGCCAGCAGCGCCGAGTGGACGTCCTGAAGCAGGAGACCCTGGCTTGGACCCTGCGCTACAAGCTAGGACTGACCGGCACCAAGCTGGGGTGTGACCGCGCCGAGTGCGGTGCGTGTACGGTTCTGATTGATGACGTCCCTCACTACTCCTGTTCCGTCCTGACGCACATCGTGCGTGAAAGGAAAGTTGTAACTATTGAAGGGCTGGCGAGTTCCGACGGCACGCTGCATCCGGTGCAGCAGGGCGTTTTGGACGAGCAGGGGTTCCAGTGCGCATTTTGCATGTCCGGGTTCATTATGTCGGCGGTCGGTTTTCTCAAAACGAATCCCAATCCGACTCGGTCGGAGATGGCCCACGGTCTTTCCGGCAATCTATGCCGCTGCCAGGATTACGACAAAATCCTCACCGCAATGATGCGCGGCGCGGAAAACATGAGGAAGGTCCATCATGTCTAAGACAGAGTGGAAACCCAACCAGCAGAGATTTGGATCGCAATACAAACTGATCGGCAAGAACTACCCGACTCCAGATCTGTACGCGAAGGTGACTGGCAAAGCGAAATATGCCGAGGATTTTCGCGTCGATGGCATGTTGTTCTGCAAGTTGCTGCTGAGTCCCGTACCCCACGGGCGCGTGAAACATCTGGACCTGAGCAAGGCGATGGCGATGGCGGGAGTGAAAGCGATTCTTACCCAGGACGATCTTCCCGCGCCAGCCGACAGCGTGACCGATCTGGGCGTCGTGATCAAGGCCAATCAGCAAGGCGAAAAGGCGCTCACCGTGGAGCCGCTCTATCAGGGCGAACCGGTCCTGGCTGTCGCGGCCGTGGACGAATACACGGCCGCGGAAGCGATCGAAGCGATCGACATCGAGTTCGAACACCTTCCGTTTGCCATCGATCCGCTGGATACGCTGCGTCCGGGCGGGCCCAACCCGCGCGTGGACGGCAATGTCTGGGTGAGACCGCAGATGCCGCAGCCGAAGCCGGGCGAGAAACCGCCGAGCCCGCCACTGCCCCGGGTCGGAGAACTCAAGTGGACTGACGCCGACTTCCGAGAAGCCAAACACGGCCGTTTGCCCATGGGAAAAGCGCAGGACGAGTGGAGTTTCGGCGATCTGGATGCTGGTTTCAAGAATGCTGCGCTGGTTCTCGACGAAACATTTGTCACTCCCGACACCAGCCACGAAACGCTCGAGCCTCGCACCACGTTGGCGTACTGGCAGAACGGCAAGGTCTTCGTTCACATGGGAACCCAGAGCACAGTGCAAACGCTGGCCAGCTTAGGGCGCTGGTTGAACATGGATGCCAGCCAGATCGTGCTCATCAGCGAGTACACCGGAGGCGGCTTCGGCAGCAAGGCCACCGGTTATATCTTCGCGATTATTCCAGCGCTGTTGTCGAAGAAAGCGAATGCGCCAGTGATGATGCGCATCAGCCGCGAGGAAGAACATTTCATCGGGCGCGCGCGTCCGGGCTTCCATGGCCGGATGAAGGTCGGCTTCGCTGGGGACGGGCGGATTACGGCGCTGGACATGTTCGTCATCTGCAACAACGGCCCTTATGACGCTGTGGGTGACGCGGGCACGTCGGGGAATATTGTGTCGCTGTTGTATCAGCCTCTCGCGATGCGCTGGCGCGGCACAACCGTTCTCACGAACACTCCGCCACGTGGTGCGCAGAGTTCCCCCGGCGGCATGCAGGGAATCGTGATCATGGAAACGATTGTTTCCAAGGCCGCTCGCAAGCTTTCGCTGGACCAAGTCGCCATTCGCCGACTCAATTGCCCCGAGGGCAAATCGCCGGTTGGGCCGGCGAGGAATGGAACGCGGACACATTGCACCAGCGCGTTCCTGAAAGAGGCGTTTGACCGCGGCGTCGAGCAGTTCCAATGGAAGGAGCGTATTTCGCAGCCAAAACGAAGCGGGACGAAAGTGCGCGGAGTGGGTGTGTCTTCGAGTTGTTTCGTCGGAGGCTCCGTCGGATACGACGGGCTCTTTGTGATCCAACCGGATGGCCGGATCGCGATTCAATCGGGAATCGGCAACCTGGGAACCGAGTCGATCACCGACGTTCACCGCGTCGTAGCCGAAGTTCTGGGTGTGCCTTGGGAAAAATGTGATGTGACCTGGGGCAATACGTCCAAGAATCTTCCCTGGACCTGCGTCTCCGGAGGAAGCCAGACAACCCATGCCATGACCCGCGCGGCATACGCGGCTGCGATGGATGGAAAGAAGAAGCTCCAGGAGATCGCCGCCAAGACTCTCGGTGGAAAGCCGGAGCAGTACGAAGTTGCCAATGAGCGAGTCTTTCACAAGGGCAGCGCCAGGGGTATGAACTTGGCCCAGGCGGCCCAGCGCGCCATTCAACTGGGCGGTATCTACGACGGCCACGAGGTTCCCGATGACGTGAACAAATACACCAAAGCCTCGATCGCGGCATTGGCGGGACAAGGTTTGGTCGCGGCCGCCAAGGATCAATACCCGCGCGATGGACAGACGTTCTCTTACGTGGCCAGCTTCGCAGAGATCGAAGTCGATGTTGAAACTGGCAAGTACGACATCACGGACTTCCTGGCCGTGGCGGACGTTGGTACCGTGCTTCATCCCAAGGCGCTCTCCGGACAAATCCTCGGCAGGTCGATCCTGGGCATTGGCCACGCGATTGGCCAGAAGTGGGTCTACGATCCGCACTACGGCCACACCGTCTCGCTGCGCTTCCACCATACCAAGCCGCCAACCATCCTGGATGTCCCGGTCAACATGCAGTGGGCCGCGCTCGACATTCCTGATCCGGAGACGCCGGTGGGCGCTCGCGGTATTGGTGAGCCGCCCGTGGGTGGCGGCTGCGGTGCGATTTTGAATGCGCTCTCCGATGCTCTGGGCGATGAGATTTTCCGTCGCGCACCTGTCAACCTGGACACGATTCTGATGGCGCTCGAAGCGGGGCGGCCCATGCAGGATCCCCTGACCGCGCATATTTAGCGGATCGAAGAATGGAGCATTTATGGCAGTAATCCGAGATGTGATGCCGTCATTTCAGTTGTATCAGCCGACGTCAGTGGTCGATGCGGAGAAACTTCTCGAGCAGCATGGAGAAGAAGCCTGGGTGCTGGCGGGCGGAATGGACAGCTTCGATTGGCTCAAGGACCGTATCAAAAAGCCCAAGGTTGTCATCGAACTGAGTGGAGTCGAAGAACTCAAGGGGGTTCGCGCAACGGCCGACGGAGTTGAAATCGGAGCTATGACCACGCTCACCGATGTCGTGCTGCATCCCGTCATTCGGCAGAAATATGGAGTGCTAGCGCAGGCGGCGGAACTGGTGGCTTCTCCGCAGATTCGCAACCAGGGCACGATCGGGGGCAACGTTTCTCAGGACGCGCGCTGCTGGTACTATCGCGCGGGATGGCCCTGCTATCGCGCTGGAGGAAACATCTGTTACGCCGACACTCCCGTGGGCAGAAATCGGGAGCATGCGATTCTGCAAGCGGAGCGATGCGTGGCCGTGAATCCTTCGGACACCGCCCCAGCCTTCATTGCGCTGGACGCCAAGTTCGTGGTTCTGACTCCGAAAGGCCAGGAGGTAATGGACGCCGAAAAGTACTTTATCGGCCCTGACGTCGACATCACGCGCATGAATATTCTTCGTCCAGGTTATCTCCTGACCGCGATTCGCATTCCTTCAACCTGGGCCAACGCACAGTTCTACTTCGAAAAAGTGCGGGATCGCAACGTGTGGGATTTTCCCCTGATGAACGTGGCTTCGGCGGCGAAATTGTCCGGCGGAACGATTCAAGACATTCGGATTGCGGTGAACGCCGTTGCCGCCCGGCCCCTGCGGCTGAAGACCGTGGAAGATTCTGTGCGGGGCAAGCCGCGCGATGCCGCAACCGGCGAAGCGGCGGGAAAGCTGGCCATCCAAGGTGCTGTTCCGCTGCAGTTCAATGCCTACAAGATCCCGCTCATGCGAAACCTGGTGAAGCGCTCGATTAGCGGAGTGCAGGAGGCGGCATGGGCGTCATAGAGTGGGCTACAAGTCCGTTCGGGCAAAGGGTTCCGATTCACATTGCCTGGTTCCTGATCTGGGTGGCGCTGATCGTAGGCCTGGTGTTTCTCGTTATGCATGCGATCTACGTTCGCTACGTCGCGAAAGAAAAGGGATTCGTGTCCGATTCTTCGGCAGAGAATGTGAAACTACCCGCGCGCATTCCGCGGCATTCGCTGGCCGCGAGAGTGTTTCACTGGATTATGGCATTCGCCATGTTCGTGCTGCTGTTGACCGCGTTCTTGCCCAAGGTCGGCTTCCAGTTTAACTGGGTGAGTTATCACTGGATTGCCGGCTCGGTGCTCACTGTCTCGATACTTTTTCACATCATCCACGCGACCTTCTACATGGACTTCTGGTCGATTTGGCCGGACCGCGCCGACCTGGAAGATGCATGGAAGCGGTTCCGGCGCTTCCTGGGAAAGCCGGCGGCCCCGCCGCGAAAGTATGCCAAGTACCCGCTGGAAAACAAGCTCTATCATGGCGTCGTGATGCTGACCGGTCTGGCGGTGATCGCAACCGGCGTATGTATGATGTGGCGCGTGCGGACGATCTTTTTTCCGCGCAATCCCTATCTATTCAGCGATATGACCTGGGGCCTCATGTACGTCCTGCATGGATTGGCGGGCGTGGGTTTCATCACGCTGGTCATCGTGCATGTGTACTTTGCGGTCCGGCCCGAGAAGCTGCCCATTACAGCATCGATGATCGTCGGGTCCATGAGCCGTGAATTCTATCTGAAGGAGCACGACCCGAAACGGTGGGTGGTAGAGAGCGTATCCGATCGACGCCGGGGGCTTGCCGATGGCGATTGAGTTCCTGGAACGCTGCGAGGTCATCGAGGAGTGTTACGAGTTTCTGCTTGCCTATGCGGGACAAGGCTTGCCGGGAGACGAAAGCGGTCAGCGAGGCGGGCAAGTCCGCAGCTTCCTCCAGCGCGCAGCGGAAGCGTTAACCGGCTTGGCGGAAAGCTGTAGACGGGCCATACGAGATTCCGGGCTGGAACCACCAGAGCAGTACGAAAACTTTTGTTCGATGCTGGAGCGCGATGTGCAGGACTCGCTCGCCGTCATTCATGTAGTCCTCGCGCAACCATCCATCAGCTCGCAGTTAGTCGACAACCTAAACGCCTCCAGCCATCTGCGCGCGCTGCTGACCGATCTTTTTCTCATTGGCGAAATCCTGAGAACACCCGCCAAATCCATGGTGACAAGCACCGAGCAAGAGTAACGCCGCATCGCTTGTCCCGGCATCGTTACTGGGTAGCATTGCCATTTTTCCCTCGAAATCGCCCTCGGCCCATGGGCTGGATTTGAAGACATCACGGCCAGACTTGTAATGCTTGGAACCAAGGAGGCGGTTCCTGTCAGAATCGTGGAGTGAGGAGTCCACCTCTTTGTAGGCAGCGTAGTTAATGCCATCTACAATCACGAGCCCATAGCCGTCGCTTTCAGGTTCTCAGAAACAAAGTTTCGTTGTCTCGGCGAGTCTACGGTCTACGAGAAAGCGGTCGTGATCGTAATCACTGGCTCCGCCATCAGAACGAGTCGACCCTGGCAAAAGGCTCGGTACGAATCGTCCGAACGTTCGAAGATACAGACCGCAGGTTGCTCGAGAATGGAGAATTGCATGAGCGGGACACCCGCTCCAGATTGCAGGTCCCCATGCGCGATCTCCCAGACGTGAATAGCAACGTGATGCTGATTTGTGGCATCGACGCGGGCCAGAGGTCGGCTTCGAGGACATCTGTCGGTAGGCAGGTCAGCAGCCGAAGGGGTTGATTGGCGCTCTCTGCCAATGCCGCCTCTCCTCAGTGCCGGCGCACATTGTATTCCGGGTGCCTTATTGAAGCCCAAATCACTAATGTCCTATCAGAATCCCCGGATCTTAAGCTGAAACGTTTCGTCCCGGCCATGCACTATGCCCTGTAAGGTGAGTGTACGGCAGCCCGTCGTTTCCGGAAACCAACTTGGAAAACCGAAAGCACGAATTGACGCGTTCTCCAACCCTTCCGAGCGTGTGTGCGTTTAAATCAGAGCCGTTTTGCCACATGCCAGCAAAGCATGATTGCAACGAATCGAACCTGAGGAGGACTCAATGTGTCGGACATCTCTGCGATTGATAGTTCCCGCCCTATCCTGCCTGGTCATTATGACGTCTGGCAATTGCGACTTGCTCGCGCAGACATTCCAGCAAAGTCAGCGCGAAGCGCACAAGGTTGTCGTCAACGTAGAGGATTTCTGCAGCACCACGAAGCTGCGCACGTCGAACGCGCGAATTCGTTGGAGCATGTCCGGGGACACCGCGGCATCCGCGAAGGTCAATCTGGCTGCGGCCAAGCAAAGCCTGGAGGCCACGGTGTATCACGACGGCTTTGAGAAGGGTCTGCTCGTCTCAGTTCCCGTCACGCCAGCAACTCCCGATCGCCCGGTCGCGGCGCGGGCCTCGGCAAAAACTTCGAAGCTGCGTGCTTACCAATTTTCTCTGATTCAACTGGAACAACCGAAGGCAGCCGCCGAGACTGGCACTGAGATGGCTGCGGTTGTGGAAGGCCTCGAGCCCGGGGTCGATTACACCTGGCGAATTGTGATCGAAACAGATTCAGGGCGACTGGTTTCATCTCCGACCACCAGTGAAGCGGCCGTTTGTCCCGCGGATATGGCCTCGCCTTCCCCGACGAATAAAAGGAGGAAGCGATGACCCGCTGCAGAATGGCTCTATTCACGCTGGTGTGCTGCTTGACCATGCAAACCGCATGGGCGCAACTTTCCGTCACGTTCAAGGACATCAGTCCTGATCGATCGAACAGTCCTGATGCGGATGCAGCTTCTGGCGGGCGCGTCAACAAACTGGGCGTCGACGTCAGCACTCCAGGACGAGTGTACGCGGCAAGCGAGTTTGGCGGAATTTACCGCAGCACCGACAACGGCGTGACCTGGGCCCACCTTGACGGTCACGTGCCGCAAGTGACCTGGAGCGTAAAGGTTGATCCGACAAACTCGAATCGTATCTATGCGACATCGTTTTACGACGGACGCACGAATAGCCGTTCGGGCATCAACGTAAGTACGGACGGAGGCAACACCTGGACGCATCCCGCGAGCGCCACTCCTCCGGTCAACTTTTGCGCGACCAGCACGCGGCAAACCGAGCCTGCGGCCTTCGGCATCGCGATCGATCCTGCCAACTCGAACCACGTTTTTATCGGAACCAACTGCGGGCTGGCGATCAGCCTCGATGCGGGCGTGACATGGAGTTTCGTCGATCCAACTCCGAATGATCCGGCCACCGACGTTCGGGATGTCGTCGTTCATCACGGAAGCATCATCGACGTGTGTGGCGCTGATGGGCACCTGAGGTCTACGAACGGCGGTGCCACCTGGACCACGTCCACCACGCAGCCTTTGCAGTCGGGCGTGTGTTCCATCGTAGCCTCGCCAGATGAAGCGTACGTCCTGTTTGCGGTCGTCGGAACTACAATTTTCGAAACCGATGACGGGGTGAACTGGGCAGGAACTTACACAAACCCGGCTCCACAAGGCCGCATTCCGTTTGTCGCGACCAACAAGCGATCGGGCAGCAACTACGACTTGTGGTTCGGAGATGTGCGCTTGTTTCGCGGATCCTGCACGACTCCTTCCCCCGCAGTCTCTGGAGGAGCGCAGCGTTGCAATGCTTCGTCCGCATGGGCGGGACCTTTCACGCGAAGCGCTGGCGCTCACGACGACTCAGGTGACATAGCTTTCACACCGGGATCGGCCACGAACGCTTGCCCGACCATTTTTTCTTCCGACGGCGGCGTCTTCCGCAACACGTTAACGGCCAGCCCTGCTTGCCACACGCCGGCCTGGACGCAGCCTACGGTTACGCCACACGGCCTTCGGCAATATGCGTTTGACGGTGTGCACCGGCCTGCAGCCGGGCCTGAAGATATCTACCTCGCGAATCAGGATGATGGGACGTTCGGTACAACGAATGGAGGCGCCGCTGCTGTCTCGTGGAACACGGAGAACTGTTGCGACGGATTTGGCGCCAAAGCTGATCTGACGCGGGCTCTGACTGCGGTGTGCTGCTTTTCTCCGGGTCGCTCAACGCTACTCTTCGTCAGTGCGCCGGGGCTGACGGCCGGTGGCAGTCCACCGCAAGTCAACACTTATCCGCCAGGCAACGTGCGGTCGTTTGAACAACTGGAATCGCTGGTTTCATTCGCGGCGAATTCCTACGCTATTGCCACTACTACAGGCATATTCGTTACCACCAACATTGGCGCTGCGACCATCGCCTGGACACAGCTGGGCGCGACTTCTTCGCCCGTTTCCCCCTGCGGGCTGCAGTTTGCCGCTAGTGGAGGCACCACAACGTTCTTCATAAAGAGTGGCGGCTGCAACGGAGAACTTGCCGGAGCTTTGTTCCGTTATCAAGGAACGACTTCTGGGGGTACGTGGCAACAAGTGACCACACCTTCGGGTGGCGGTGGCTTCGGCGTCTATGCTGTTGATCAGAACGATCCGCAGCGGATCATCGCGTCCCACCTCGGAGCCCCTGCGGGACCTGAGGTCGTGTTAACTTCAAACGGAGGCACAACCTGGAGCACCCTTTCAGCCCTCAACACCTTGATGACGGGATCCGGAGCTTTCAAATACCAGAATCAGTCCGGCCCAAATGTCTCATCGGGAGGGGCCTCGATCCGCTTCAACGGATATCCGCAACCATCGTTGGTCAAGTTCGATCCGTCCGACCAAGACATTCTTGTGGCCGGGGCCGAGGACGCTGGTGTATTCATCAGCACCAACGGCGGCACACAGTGGCAATTGGTCACGGACCCGATCTCGCCGGGCACTTCCGGGGTGCCGCACATTCCGAGGCCGTACTTCGCGCACTTCGATCACGATCCCGCCGGTGGCGACATTAACTTGTTTCTGGGCACGCGCGGTCGGGGGGCCTGGCGGCTGACATTCAAGAAAGTGGCAATGCCGCAGATTCAGGTACCGGCACCGCCAGAGTTCAATCCCTCGTGCCTGGGTGACAAAGAAACCGGATCCCTCAAGGTCTGCAATACGAGCGCAGGTGATCTGGTGGTTACGTCGATCACATCGTCGAATCCGGAATTCACAGTTGTTCCTCCCTCCGGCGGATTCCCGGTGACGATAAGTCACGACTTCTGTTTTCCATTCACCGTGCTCTTCACTCCCACCAGCGCAGGCGCGCAGACAACAACGCTGACGATAACGAGTAACGATCCCTCATCGCCCACGCTCACGGTACAAGCGACCGCGACTGTGGGTGTTGGCTCACTCGGTCTTGACCCCGATGTGCTGTTCCCGCCAACCGTTATTCAGGGTGTTGGGAACTGTCACTCAACCAGACCTTTGGTTGTCTCGAACCAAGGCACGTGTCCTTTGACGATCGCCAACATTGCGCTGGGCGGCCCGAACGCGAGTGACTTTTCTTTGTCCGGCCTGCCCGCACTTCCAATCACGGTTGAGCCGGGACACCAAGTCGGGTCGGGTGACCTGACGACGGGATTCGCGCCGTCCGACGTGGCGCGGGAACGCACCGCCCAGGCGACAGTCACATTTGTATCCGACCCGGTGACGGGCACGACCAGCACTCAGACCGCCGCGCTCTGCGGTGAAGCAGTTCGGACGGGCGCTCGAGTACTCGTGACGCAGGCAGGGGTGCCGATGCCGGAAGTGCATGAGATTGAGCTCAAACTCATACACGGAGGCTGGTTTGGATTCCGCAAAGAAGTCGACGAAGTAAAGAAGGTGCCATTGCAGACCGTGACGGCTACGTCGGGAACGGCCTGTGCATCCTTCCGGTTCCATTATGAGTATGGAGGCGTCTCTCACCCAAAGCAGCTTGTGCCTGGCGTGTATCAACTTAAGGTTGAAGCCATCGTCGGCGGCAAAGAAGTGGAAAAGAAGACCTGGTTCCAGGTGGAAACTTGCGGTTTTGACGGAACGATCGTTGTGGACTTCTAGTGGCCTGATATTTGCCCGCGTGTTAGGGACCGAGAAGCTGTGTCGGCTTGCGATCTTCGAAGGAAACTTCTTTAAGCCTACAAGATCTACCCGATGGCTTTTGCTGAACTTTACGATAGCTTGGTGTGTAGGCAGACATGGGTTATTTTCGGTGGACCGGGTGTGAGTTTCATCCCGCCGACTTTCAGCCCTCAGCCTGCCATTTTTTACCAGCGGACTTTCCTTCTCGATGCGCTGAGCTAACTTTTGAGCCTTGCGATCTTCGAGTCATAGGGGATATTTCGGGCTAGTTTGTATGAGGGTAGTCTCCCACATGGGCGACCGTGCCGCAAACGCATGCTTCCGCTCTGAGACCCCGATAACCTTCGTGAGTGATGATCGGCACCATCACGAGACCCGCAACCGGATCAGCCCACCACCAGCCCAAAAGCAAGTTCAGGACGAGGCCCATGAGCAGAATCGCCGAGAGGTAGACGCAGAAATCCGTCTGCTTGGCGTCGGCATGCATGGCGGCGCTGTTGAGCTCACCGCCGACTTGCTTTTTCGCCCTTGAAAGTATTGGCATGACGATGAGCGAAACGCAGGCGACTATGATTCCGAGCACGCTGTGCTTCGGGCCGTCATGATTCAGCAGGTCGCGGATGGACTCAATCGCAATGTAGACGGCGAGGGAGAGAAAGCAGACCCCGACCCAACGTAGCGCGATTCGCTCGTTTCGCTCCCTTTGGCCCTCGTTCGCATCGACCGACATTCGCCACAACAATGCCGCGCCAGACGTCACCTCGATGAAACTGTCGATGCCAAAGGCGGTGAGAGAAATGCTGCGTGCTATCAAGCCCGCCGCGACTGCGGCGATTCCTTCCATCGCGTTCCAGCCGATGGTGAAGTATTCGAGCCGCCTCCCGCGAGCCGCGACCTGCACGCGCTCTGCGCTAGAGTCAGACATGTTGTGAGAATAAACGATTCCGAAGGGTCGCGCAGACTGCCCGCCACCGCGAACGTGTCCCGGAGTTTGCGGCTGAGCCATGTTCCACGGCGGCGTGGAGTACTTTCAGACGGACAGTTGGATAACGAACCAGTAGCGATTTTCCTGAAATCCAGCTTCTATCAATACTACGATCGAGTTTTTCCACAAGCTGCTCAGCAGTCCGAGTGGAACGCAGCGACCCGAGCTCAGGACGCTGCGCTTAATCCAAGTTTGAAGCTAGCTGATCGGCCTCGGAAAGGTCCGCCAGTGGGTCGGAGCAACCCGTAACTCCGGGCCAATCCGAACCCACCTCCAGTCAGGCTCAGCTAAACACCTTACTCTGCGTGGAGCCATGGCGGACTTCTCGGACATTCGTCTTGGCGGAAACCCACGTATTGGGCACAAGTAGGGCAGGGGTGAAACGAAACTGCTCATCCCTGCACCATACATTCATGAGCTTTTATTGACCACGGGTAATCCACAGACAATTGATATTCACAATGAATCGCTACAAAGACGTGGTTTTTCAAGGCCTTTCCTTCTGAATTTCTTCTGACCATTGGGATCGCCCCCAATTCGCAACTCCCAGGAAGTGGTTCACCATGCCTACGTTAGTTCGGTTGCGCGGGTACTTTGTTCCCGCCAGTATCGGTCTGATCCTGGTCGTCGCCGTTGGATGGTACAACGTTTCTTGGCTCCCCAATCGGCACAGGTACTTGGACGATCGAAACTTTCGCGTCCTGAAAACCCTAAGCGAGCAGATACGCTTGGGCATCAATAATTTCGACAAGATGATGGACAACGCTGCGGACTCTGGCATCACCGAAACCAGGTTGCAGGACTACCTCAGTAACTTGGCGCCGCAATTGGAAGTACCCAAGAATGAAGAAACAGAATCAATCATCGGTAAAGGCGGCGATGGCGGCTATGGCGATCCACCGAGAATAGCCGTCGTAGCCGATGAGGGAACCCACTTCCTGTATATGGCGTTTCAACATGCTGTACAGAGAGGGAATGCGAGCAAAAAACGGAAACAGGTCCGGTACGCTACGCGCACGGATCTGGACAAGCTGATTGGCAAGCTATTGCCACCGCGAAACCGCAATCCGTTCGCTGTCGTGCTGGTGGTGCAGGAAAATGGAACAGTCATCTTTCAAGACTCATCACCGGGCATCGAGGTTGCGCGAATCGATGCGTTTGAGGATGAATCCGCAGCTACGAAAGGAAAAAAGCCAGAAGACGCAGGAAGGGGAAAGTTTGAGCTCCAGAAGAAGCTGTCGGAGTCGAGTGATTACGCAGAGGTCACGCTCGCAGGCGCTCGCTACCGCCTCTATTCTCAACCGTTGCAGCTTTCGTTTCCACCCCTTGATCCTGGGAGGAAAAGCGCCAAAACAGATGCCTCCCCGGCACTGGCCGAAAAATGGGCTCTTTGTGGCCTGGTCCGCGCCGACGCCTTCCGTTCCGAAAGCCAGTCGATATCGTATACATACATGCTGTGGCTTTCCGCTGGCATACTGCTAGCGGTTGCGGCCTATCCCTTCCTGAAACTGTACCTATCCAGCCCCATAGAACGGCTGCATGCGGGCGAGGTGGTCACGATTGCAGTCTCCGCCTGCGTCGTGGCTGCGGCCCTGACTTTTATCCTCTTGGACCTCTACTACTGGCGTTATCACTTCGACCAATCGGCCGTGGCGGACATGAAGACGCTGGCGGAAGCCATCGATACGAATTTCGGAAATGAACAAAAGAAAGCGATTGATCAGCTGCAAAACTTCTACAGCACCAGGCTGCACCTGGCTTTGCGCGCGTCCCAATTGCGAACTTCAAGGCTTCCGCTCTTGACCGCAAGCGGGGGATGCTCTCCGAGAGAGGCCTGTCGAGTCCGCATCCTAAAGGATAGTAGGGATAGCAAGGTGGAGCAATACCCCTACATGCAAGCAGCGAGCTGGAGTGACTTTGACGGCAACCAGCAGGTCAAGTGGACCACGAAAGACCGTGTTACTCCGTTCATCAGTCTCAAGTCGCAGAGCTACTATCCGGATGTCAAATCGGCGTTTACTGACGTCAAGAGGGCGTTTGCTGATGCCAAGAGGGCGACTACTCATCCGGGATCCCCTACCTCTGCTCCCAGTCAAGGCATAGGGTCTGAGTACTCTCCCAACACGGGAGAAAACATCACCATTTTTTGGAAGCTGTTCGACATGGACGGGAACGTTGTGCCCGGAAAAGTACCCGAGGATCCCAAGGATGTGTTCTGCGCTTCCCTCGTAACTCGCCCGATATCGGTATTCGATCCCGTCTTGTCGCATGGCTTCCAGTTTGCCGTCATCAAGTCCGATGGTACCGTAGTCTTCCATTCCGACCGCAGTAGAAATCTCCGCGAAAACTTTTTGGACGAAACGGACCAGAACCAGGAAGTTCGTTCCCGCGTATTGATGCGGGCCTCCGGCCCGCTCGTCGCCAACTACATGGGCGTCCCGCACCGGTTGTACATACTTCCAATGAACTCCAGCGGGGAACAATCGTGGACGGTGGTCGTATTTCGGGATTTGCATCCTGAAGATACGATGAACCTGGAGATACTCAGCCTGGCCTCGATCATGTTTCTTCTCTATGCCGCGGCGATGGCTCTCGGGATGTTCCTAGCGCACTGTACGCGAACAAGGCGAATCTCTGGGACCTGTCTCTGGCCCGATTCGCGAAAGACTAGCACCTATCGCTGGTTGGCAATCGGCAACGGTGTCGCCGCTTTGCTGCTCCTGGTTCTCTGCCAGCTGCCTGCCTTTCTCGCCCTGCTCTTCTGTGGCATTGTCATTCCAGCGGGTGCGATCGCCTGCAACCTTCTGCTCCTCAGACGCCAGGATGATTCACCGAGTCGCCAGGGTGCAGGTGGTACGGACATCACAATGTCATCTCATTGGCAACTTCACTACGTGGGAACATGTGCAACGCTGCTGGCGGTGGTTGCCGTCCTCCCATGTCTTTGCTTCGCCAAAGTGGCTTGCGATTTTGAATACAAGCTCGTCGTTGCAAGCGACCAACTCCATCTCGCTTCCGATCTCGATGCGAGGGCAACAGACATACGCGTGGGCTATCAGGCCGTTGAGCTGGGACAGCACGCTAAGACGCTCCTGGTTGCACCCGGCGACCCCTCGGCTGGACTTGAGAAGCTACCGTTTGAAGCGCAGGGGATAACAGAGCCGTTTTTTTCGTACCACCAATTTCTTAGAACTTCGGTCAACTATTCCGCGGAGGATGATTCGAAGCAGCTCAATCCGCCACCTTGCGGGTTGGGAAGCGGGGACGACAGGCAACGATGTGTGGATCTATTCCTGAGCTGGTCGAGTCCGGCATATGACCAGCTCGCCGCCGACAACCGCTACTTGGCTGAAACGGGTTTGGCCGGTGCTCAAAGTTGGTCTTCCACTCCGTCTGGGCCTGAACGGACGCTTGAACTCACGAATCGGGAAGCAGGTAACAAGGTTCGCAGGATTGCCTTTCTATGGAATCCACTCCACATTCCCTGGAACGATTGGCACTGGTGGCTCGGGACGATAGGCCTGATGGCGGCTGTTTTCGGATTCGTACGATGGAGTCTCCGAAAAATCTTCCTTCTTGACCTCGCTGCGCCGTTCCCGCCAAAGAATCTCGAAACTAGATGCGATCCGAGTAGCCTCATCGCCAAGTTGTCCATGAACCTCCTCGTCATCGGTCCTAAATCTTCCGCCACCATTGTAGGTCTCATTGAGCGCGAGGAAGTGCAGGCCTGGGATATGCAAGATGTGCTGAACGTGGCGCAGCATAGCGCCAAGACTGCGGACGGCATCTCGTTCGTCTTGAGTTCTACCGGCGATCAAGTTGATGAGATTATCCGAGATGGCCGTCCGTTAGTGCTGTATAACTGCGAAGCAACTTTTGACACCCCTCGAACGAATCGCCAGAGTTTTAAGGCGTTGGAGAGAGTGCTCCTCAACCTGGGCAACAGAGTTGTCATTACCACAATGGAAGATCCTTCATCGAAGGCACCCGCAACGGGGGAGAGCGAACCGTGGACAAGCCTGCTGCAGTCCTTCGTGCGGATTGACCTGAATTCGAGTTCGCCTGAGGAGGGGGAATCCGACGAGCAGTTCGAGACGAGGATTTCAGCCGAGGCGTACCAGCGCTGGCTCTTTCCCGGACGCTCCAGGCTCCAGAAGCTGGCTCTGGTGCATTTGGCTCAGGAAAGACTGGTCAGCCCGAACAGCCGAGGCGCTGTCTGTGAACTCATGAGAGAGGGAGTCGTGGAGTGGACATGGGGATTGTTCACCATAAAGGACTCTCGTTTCGCAGAGTTTGTCAAATCTGCTGTCCCTCCCGCCACAATCAAGCACTGGGAGGAACAGGGGGCCGGAGCTCGTTCAGCTTCGCTCCGCACGTCCTTGCTGGTTGTGGGCGCGGGCGTTGCTGCTTTTCTGATCTATACACAAGGCCAGGTTTTCAATACCTGGGTCACGTACGCGACTGGACTTGCCGCTTCCGTACCGGCGTTCATGAAGGTGTTCGCAATGCTTCGTGGCAAGAGTGGCGCAGAAGCATGACCGCCCGTCTGCGAGCGGGGTTTGACGCTGGGCGGCCAGCTGCGGCCCTCACGTCCTGCGTGGCCTACTGAAGCAAGCGCACGCGAGGAATTTCCCGATGACATCGAAGCAAAGCGTCGCCGTTTTTTGGCGCCTACGGTGCCGTTGCAGACCGTGCCGGCTACGTCGGAAACGGCCTGTGGACACTGAGCTTCCCCCATGGCCCGTGAAGCACTCCGGAATATGGAGCATGGTGCTGAGTAACGCGACGGAGCATCCGCAGGATTCATACCGTTTCCGGAGCGTTTCAGATCTCGATTCGGCATAATCTCGGATTCGGCCTAATGACGGAAAGTGTGCCAGCCGATTCCGTTTCGCGATGTCCAACTTTCGCGCAAGAGGTACAAGAGGTAAAGGATGTGTGCGGTACGAGCTGTCGTCAGTCGGTACCCCCCGATTCTGGGGACTTGCGAACATCCAACTCTCTCGTCAGCGGTAGGTTGTCTGCCGATACCATTGGCGCAGGGCCGCAGTTAAGCACGGTGATTCGCCCTCCAAGTTCAAATCGCTAAAGATTCTGACAGCGGCCCTCACGTCCTGCGTGGCCTACTGAAGTGAGCGCAAGAGGAGTTTCCCGGTGACATCGAATCAAAGCGTTGCCGTTTTTGGCGCCTACGGCCACACCGGACGCTATGTTGTTTCTGAGTTACGCCATCGTGGATGGACGCCGATCCTCTCCGGCCGCGATCCCGATAAGCTGGATGCTCTTGGAGACGTGCATCCGGAACTGGACGTGCGGCGCGCGTGCGTTGATGACGCGGCGTCGCTGGATCGAGCGTTGGTCGGAGCAACATCAGTCATTAACTGCGCTGGACCCTTCGCCAGAACGTCAGCGCCCGTGATCGAAGCGGCGTTGCGTGCGCAGATTCCCTATTTGGACGTCGCGGCAGAGATAGAAGCCAACCTGGACACGTTCGAGCGATACGCGGATCGAGCTCGCGAGGCAGGCATCGTGGTTGTGCCCGCAATGGCTTTCTTCGGTGGTCTCGGTGATCTACTGGCCACGGCGGCCATGGGAGATTGGGCGTCCGCAGATGAGATTTGCGTCGCGTATGCCCTCAGTAGCTGGAAGCCGACTCTCGGGACGAGGGCGACGACCCAAGTTTCGAGGCAGCGGAGGGGCGGCCGGAGAATTGTCTTCTCGAACCATCAGATGGAGTTCCGCACAGACGACGCGCCGATCGTCGATTGGACTTTCCCAGCACCGATCGGAACGCAGAAGGTCGTGGCGGAATTCACCATGGCGGACAGCGTTACGATTCCGCGTCATTTGCGGACGCGCGAGATTCGCACCTACATGACGCTTGCACCGCTCAAGGACTTGGACGATCCAGACCTGTCGCCGCCGGCGGCGAGCGACAAAAGCGGACGCTCAGCGCAAACTTTCCTGCTAGAGGTTGTGGTGCGGTTGGGAAGCGAGGAACGTCGAGCGGTTGCAAGCGGGCGGGACATCTATGCGATCACCGCGCCCCTTGTGGTGGAAGCGACGCAACGTGTCGTCAGCATGCGGGGCAAGACGGCCGGCGTCGTCGCTGCCGGCCAGATCTTCGACGCGCGAGACTTTCTGCGCTCGCTTTGTCCGGCACATCTCTCGATTGAGATTCACTGATATCACTCCCGCGGGCTCAGTCCTTGGAACGTGTTCCCGATTGGATTGACGGGGCAACGCGAACACCCCTCACGGCAAACGGCAGAGCAAGGTTGGGTGAAACCTTTAACGTCATACCTAGGGTCAGTCTTAGACTCTCAAGCGATGAGCGAGCAGAAAATGCTGAGCCTCTATCTAGATGAGCCCCATCCAAGGGAAATGGTACGCTTGTATTTTGGCGGCCTTCACTTTCATCACCCGACGTGAGGTGCGGCTTTGCCGGGTAAGAATCGCTCATCCGCATGGGTTCAGAACGTGGGGTTAAAAGACGGAAGCAGATCCATGCCTGAATTTGTCGTTCAATCTCTGCTCAGATCTCCGACCATTACCATTCGGGACACGTACTGCCAGGGCAGATGCCGTCGCCAGAATGAGGAAGAGTGCACGGCGACCACGCAACTGGTGTTTCCGTATCGCGGTGTCTACGTGCGGCATCTTGGAGATGACCAGGCCGTAGCCGAGGCGAACCAAGTGCTGTTTTTCAACGCCACCGAAGGCTACCGGGTGAGCCACCCCGTGCCGGGCGGCGACGCCAGCCTTTCTCTTGCCATCAGCGAGCCACAACTGCAGGAACTGGCGCCACGTACTTTTCTGAGAGACGGTTCGAGGCTCGCATTTCGGCGGCAGCGTCTGCGGATTGACGCGCGAGCTCAGGCTCTCGTGGCACTGCTACGGCACAGCCTGCGCCAGAAGATCGCGGAACCTTTGGAAGCAGAGAGCTTGGCCTTGACCCTGGTACAGCGGGCTCTGGGGCCACGCACCACGCACGCAGCGGGAGCAAGTATCGGACGGCAGCGCCTGGTGGATCGGGTCAAGCTCGTGCTGGCCAGCGATCTCGGGCGACGCTGGACGCTGGCTGAGATCGCCGCTGAAGTGCGCGGCTCCCCGGTTTATCTGACACAGGTCTTCCAACAAGTGGAAGGCCTACCCTTGTATCGCTACCAGTTGCGGCTACGGTTAGCGCGAGCTTTGGATCTTCTCGCGCATTATGATGACCTGACCGCTCTCAGCCTCCACCTCGGCTTCTCTAGCCACAGCCATTTCAGCGCCGCCTTCCGCGAGACTTACGGCCGCTCACCCTCTGAGTTTCGACAGTCGGCGCTGCGTCATTAGCCCGTATCCGAGCAAAATCGCTAAAGATTCTGACAGCGGCACTCTCTTCCTGCGTGGCCTACTGATCCTGCCCGGACTTCGGGAATTGGAGAGGAATGTCATGGTTGAGAAAACTTGTGCGGCTTGCGACTGCAAGTTGAATGCGAATCCCATCAAGGTCAAGATCGGCGGCAAGACGGTTGAGGTGTGCTGCGACGAGTGCGCACAGAAGCTGAACGAAACGCCCCTTTCCGCTACTACGGCGAGGAGGGGCTGAGCCCTCGACACAAACAAACCATTGGCGATCACGCGTGGTGTGCGGACTGCTTCGGGGCGAATCAGCGACATGGAGCAGGGCGCTGGACCGGTCGCCTATTCAGCTCTCAATGCTTGCATCGGATCGAGGCGCGATGCACGCCACGCGGGAACAATACATGCGAAGGCGGCCACCGCGAGCAGCGCTGCGGCAACCGCGGCATAAACCGCAGGATCGAGCGGCTTGATCTCATAGAGCAAGTCGCGCATCAGTTGGCCGGCTTCCAGGCTTGCTGCGAGTCCCGCGACAAGACCGAAGGCCGCGGGCCGCATTCCATCCAGCAACATTTTCCGCATCACCTGTTCGCGTTTTGCGCCCAGGGCGACGCGGATGCCGATTTCGGTCGTCCGCTGCGCTGCGATGTACGACGTCACGCCGAACAGGCCCACCGCCGCAAGAACCAGCGACAGCGCGGCAAAAGCGACGAGCAGCGCCGTGTTGAAGCTCTGGTCAAGGGTCGATTTGCCGAGCAACTGGTTCATGGTGAGCACATCGGAGACGGGCAGATCGCGGTCCATCTCCGAGACGATGCGCTGTACCGGAAGCGCGAACTGCTCTAGGTCGTGGCTGGAGCGAATCACCAGCGTGCCCACGTTCTCGACGCCGGCAGCCAGCGGGTAATATTGCACCGGCCTCGGTGTTTCGCCGATTGCGTACCGGGTATCGCCCACAATCCCCACAATGACGGCATTTTGCCCGCGTACGCGGAGGTGCCGGCCCAGCGCATCTTCGCCGGGCAAGTACCGGCCGGCGAAGGATTGGCTGATAATGACTTCGTTGGCAGCATCCAAACGCTTCCCACCATCAAATGTACTTCCGCGCAAAATGGGAATGCCCATCGCGCGGAAGTACTTCGGATCAGCCCAGCGGCTTAAGGCCAACAGACCACTGCCTTGCGGCGAGGGCGGATGCTCCACGATGCTGAAGGGCGAATCCATCCCATAGCCCTGCCCAGGGACAGCCGTCACAAAGCCTGCCGCGTCCACTCCGGGCAGAGCGCGTACACGATCGAGCAGCGTGTCGTAGAAGTTGGCCCGCTGGGCGGGTGTGGCATATCGGGCATCAGGGAGGCCCAGGTGCATGGTGATCACGTCTTGCGTGATGCAACCCATATCGGCGGAGCGCAGCCGTTCATAGCTTCTGACCAGCAGTCCGGCGCCAATGAGCAAGATCACGGTCAGTCCGACTTCGAGCGTAAGCAGCACCTTGCGCAGCGAGGCCCGCGCGCTGCCCCCGCTCACCGAACGCGATGTCTCAAGGAGCGCGCCGAGAATGCGCTTGTCGCTGACGCTGAACGCAGCGATGAGTCCGGAAACGAGCGCGCACAGCACGATAACGCCGACCGTAAACGCCGCCACCACGCCGTCGATGTGGATGGATTCGACGCGGCTCATGTCGTAGCGAGTTCGCGTCAGCCAATGAAGAGCGGCAAAGGCGAGCAAAAGTCCCAGCGCTCCGCCGGAGGCCGAAAGCAGCAGGCACTCCATCACCCGCTCGCCTATCAGACGTAGCCAGCCCCCGCCCAGTGCGGTGCGGATAGCCAGCTCTTTGCGCCGTGCCGCCGCCCGCGCCACCAGCAGATTGGCCACATTGAGGCAGGCGATCAGCAGCAGGCAGCAGGTCGCCTCCAGCAGTACATAGAGCGGCTTTTTGAGTTCGCCCACGATGTGCTCCAGCAGCGGTCGGCTCCTGGCGCTTTGAAATACGAATGGATCGCTGAGATGCTCATTGTGGATGCGCTGGGAGATGATGCTCAGATCGGCCATGCCTTGCGCCGCGCTGACCCCCGGCTTCAGCCGCCCCACAACGCGAAACATGTGATTGCTGTACGAGGTCATCGTGTCTTCGGGCTTGTCGTGGTAAACCGGTGTCCATAGCTGCGTGGATGGGTCAGGAAAATCGAACCAGGCCGGCATTACACCGATCACGGTGTATGGCTCGGAATCCAACTCGATTGTCTTGTTCAGAATGGCAGGGTCGCCGCCGAAGCGACGCTTCCACAGACCCCAGCTCAGCAACACCGTGCCGTTAGCTGCGGGGCCGTCATCCTCCTGCGTAAAGTCGCGGCCCACCGCAGGCTCGACGCCCAGCGTGCGGAGCAGGTCCCATGAAAACAACGCACTCTTCAGCTTCTCCGGCGGTTGTCCGCCCGAACCCGAAAGCCCAACCCGGATACCCTGCGCGAGTCCGAGACTGCTGTAGCTGCGGTTCTGGTTCTTCCACTCGGCGTACATGCCGCCGGAGACCCGGCTGGAACCAGCCGTGTCGTCTTCATGAAGACCCGCCTCATACAGCATCACGAGGCGATCCGGATCATGGAACGGCAAGGGCTTGAGCAAAACGCCACGCACCACCGTGAACAGGGCGACGTTGGCGCCAATGCCCAGCGCCATCACCAAGATGGCGATGACGGTAAAGCCGGGGGTGCGACGAAGCGTGCGCAGACCGAAGCGCAGATCGCGTGCGAGGGATTCAAGCCAGTTCCACACCCAGACGGCAAGAGTCTGTTCACGAATCAGAGTAAGATTCCCAAAGGCGCGCAAGGCCGCGTAGCGGGCCTCTTCTTCCGAAATGCCACCTTCCCGTTGTTCCTCTTCCTCCAATTCCAGGTCGGAACGCAGCTCCCGCTCGAGGTCCGCATCTCTCTTCTTGATCTGCCACCAGTTCATGTCAGTTCTCCTCGGCGGCGGGCCACATCACGCGCGCCACAGCTTCGGCCGTCTGCTTCCACTGCGATCTTCGGCCAGGGGCTGCTTCCTGCCTTTAAGAGTTAACCGGTAGTATTTGAATTCCCGATTTCGGTCCGGCACAGTCTCCCATTGGGACACGACCCACCCTGTTGGCTCCAGCCGATGCAGCGCGGGGTAGAGCGAGCCGTGCTGCATCTGCAAGGATTCATTCGAGTCCTCTCAATGTGCTCCCCGGTCTGATGACCGTGAGCAGGCCCATAGAGAAGCGTCCTCAAGATGAGCATATCCAGCGTTCCCTGGAGGAGCCCGACCCGTTGCTGCGCTTGCTTCGCCATAGAAGACATTCTACCCTCAATTTGGCGACGATGGTAGACACTCGACTGTCGATTGCCAAGGGCGAAGCAGACTGTGGATTCTCGAAGGATGAGTTCATGCCAACGCGCTCATTGACAAGCGACATCGAGCTTAATTTCCTAGTTCCGGGTGGATTGTCGCCAGCCTTGACGGAAACACCTCGGAGCCGACGCTTGGAGCGGAGCGGGGAACTCGATCCAAGGCGTTTTCGATGAGGAGACGAGGAGGAAGCCGCTGGCGTTTGCGGCGGTCGCGGTGCGCTATGGACTTGGAACGCCAGTTTGGCTGCCAGGTCGAGAGTTG
>Ga0137419_10000097_pt1 | contig 23927 bp, 21 predicted proteins | sample CZODoug3_1_2_16f_FD_108279 | JGI IMG/M metagenome (GOLD analysis project Ga0137419, IMG submission 108279) | Vadose zone soil fungal communities from Angelo Coast Range Reserve, California, USA - CZODoug3_1_2_16fungal (Illumina Assembly) | ecosystem: Environmental > Terrestrial > Soil > Vadose... | reverse complement strand
GCGCCGATGTGCTGCGTGATGCCGCCGGCTTCACGCTCCGCGACCTTCGTCTCGCGGATCGCGTCGAGGAGCGACGTCTTGCCGTGATCGACGTGGCCCATCACGGTGACGACGGGCGCCCGCATCTGGCGATCCTCGGGCCGGGAATCTTCCTGATCCGCGGAGATGAGCTCCTGTTCGAAGCTCCGCATCTCGATCTCGGCGCCGAACTCGCGCGCGAGGTCCTTGGCGACCTCGATGTCCATCGTGCTGTTGATGGTCATCATCATGCGCTTCATCAACAGCTTCGCGAGGACGTCCTTCACGCGCACGTCGAGCTTGTCGGCGAGGTCCTTCACCGTCATCCCCTCGGCAAGCGTGATCGTCCGGGTGACTGGCGGCGGCGGCGCAGGGGCCGAGGTTGCGGGCGCGGACGGACGCTCGCGGCGGGTGGTGACTGGCCGTTGCCCCGGGCGGAACTGCTGGCCGAATGGCGGACGTGGCGGTGGTGCGCCCGGCCGCTGCGGCATGCCGGGACGAGGTGGCTGCGCCGTCTGCGTGCGGATCGGCTGCGACGGCAGCGGACGAGGTCCGCCCAGCATGCTTGGCGTCGTGGGCCGTGGCGGCGGCGGATACGCCGGACGCGGTGCACCCGGTCCGCCGGGACGTCCACCCTGTGGGCCCGGGCGTGCACCCGCGGCCGGGGTCGGTTTCGGCGGCGTGGCTGCAGGCGGCTGCACCATGCGTGGCTGCGAGACCGCAGGACGCTTCGCAGGCGCCAGCGGTCGCGCCGGCTGCGTGGGCCTGCCAGGCTCCTCGATGCGCAGGCGAATTGTCGGAGGAACGACGCGCGGCGACGCCGGCAGGTGCGGCCGCGGCGACTCGGGCGCCGGCGCGGCGACCGGTGCTTCCTCGACGGACGGCGCGGCGGCAACCGGCATCGGCGCCGGCTCGACCCACGGCGGCGGCGCCTCGGCGCGCTGCGGTTCCGGCGCGACTTCGGGCGCGGGCGGTGGCGCCGCGGCAAGAGGCGGCGCCACGACATGCTCCGGCGGCGCCTCTTCCATGGGCTCCGGCGGCGCGAGTGGATGCAGCGGCTTGATCGTCTTGACGAGGCGGGGCGGCCCGAGCACGGGCGCGGTCGGCTTCGGCGGTTCGGCCTTCTTCGGCGAGGCGGTCTTCTTCGCGCCGCCCTTCGGGGGCGCGGGCGTCTCGGCGAACATGTCGCCGCCAGGCAGCGAGATGCTGCGCTGCCGCGCCACGCGTTCGACGAACGAGCGGGCGACGACCTCTTCGATCGTGCTCGAGGCGCTCTTCAGCTCGATGCCGTGATCGCGCTTCAGCAGCGCGAGCACTTCCTGGCTGGTGGAACCGAGAAGCTCGGCGACCTTGTAAATCCGGACTGTTGCCAAAAATAAATACCCTTAGCTCTCTAACTTTTCCGTCTCGGCAGGGGCCGCGGACTCCGCGACCTCCGGGCTCTCCGCCTCGGCAACCTCGCCCACTTCGCTCTCCTCGGTTGCTTCCGCGCTCTCCTCGGTTGCTTCCGCGCTCTCCTCGGTTGCTTCCGCCTCCGCCGACTGGATTCGCTCGTCGGCTTCGGCGGACACGTCCGCCGGCGCCGGTTCCTGTTCGACCTGTTCGACCTGCGGCGGCGTATCGGGGAAGAGCGCGTCCATCTGCGCCTGCGCGTCGCCCGCTTCGAGCGCGCCGAACTGCGCTTCCACTTCCTTCCGCTTCTCTTCCTCGCTCTTGATGTCGATGCGCCAGCCGGTCAGCTTCGCCGCCAGCCGGACGTTCTGCCCCTTCTTGCCGATCGCCAGCGACAGCTGCTTGTCCTCGACGACGACCTCCATGACGCGTTCCTTGTCGTCGACGATCGAGACGCGCTGCACCTTCGCGGGGCTGAGCCCGTTGGTCACGAAGAGAATCGCGTCATCCGACCACTCGACGATGTCGATCTTCTCGCCGCGGAGCTCGCGGATGATCGCCTGGACGCGCGTCCCCTTCATGCCGACGCATGCGCCGACCGGGTCCACGTCGCGCTCCCGCGAGTAGACGGCGACCTTGGCGCGGTCGCCCGCCTCACGGACCGCGCCGCGAATGATCACGGTGCCGTCGTAGATTTCCGGCACTTCCTGCTCGAACAGCTTGATGAGCAGCGCGGGATCCGTGCGCGAGAGGACGATCTGCGGACCCTTGGCGCTGCGGTTGACGCCCTTGATGACCGCGCGGATGCGCTCGCCCGGCGTATAGCTTTCCGCGCGCGACTGCTCCTTGCGGGGCAGCACGGCCTCGACGCGGCCGATTTCGACGATGAGGTCGCCGCTCTCGAACCGCTTCACCGTGCTGTTGATCACCTCGCCGATGCGCTGGTTGTACTCGGCGAAGATGTTCTCGCGCTCCGCCTCGCGCACCTTCTGGAAGATCACCTGCTTGGCGGTCTGCGCGGCAATGCGCCCGAGCACGTCGGTCCGCTTCGGGAACTCGATCTCCATGTCGACTTCCGCTTCCTCGCCGTAGAGGTCCTGCGCCTCCTTCAGCGAGATCTGCGTCGACGAGTCCTCGACGTCCTGGACGATGTGCTTGATGGCGAAGAGGTCGACCTGGCCGGTCTCCTGGTTGAAACGCGTCTTCAGGTTCTCGTTCGTCTTGTAGTACTTGCGCGAAGCGGTGAGGACCGCGTCTTCGATGGCAGTGATGATCGTGTCGGCCTCGATGCCTTTTTCCTTGGCCAGCGCCTCGATCGTCTGCATCAACGGGTTTTGCATAGTCACTCTTGGCCTAAAACTCCACTTCCAGGCGGCCGCGCGTAATCCATCGCAGCGGCAGCCGGTGCATACGTTGCCTCGGTCCCTCGAGGAGCACGACCGCGTCTCCCGCGGCAGTCCGCTCGATGCCGCGCAGACGCCCCTCGAACGCCTTCTGGTTGTCCACCGCCTCGCTCACCACGATCTTCGCGAGGCGACCGGCGAACCGCCGGTAGTCGTCCTCGCCGCGCAGCGGCCGATCGAGTCCCGGCGACGAAACCTCGAGCGTGTACGTGGAGGGCAGCGGGTCCTCGACGTCGAGGATGATGCCCATCTCGCGGTTCACCTGCTCGCAATCCTCGATGCTGACGCTCTCCTCGGGCGTGGCCGCCGGCCCCGGTCGGTCGATGAACACGCGCACCACCTGCCCCTGCGGTTCCCGGCGGCTCACGATGTCCCACACTTCGAGACCGTGCGACCGCGCGACACGCTCAGCAATCGCGCGGATGTGCTCCAGCGCCTGCATTCGTCCGCGGGCCGCCTGAAGCCGGCCCAATACCCACAAATAAAAAAAGTGGGCACGAGCCCACTTGGAGACTTTCTCCGCGTAGCAGCCGTTAAGAATATCACACGGAAAGAGTAAGAGGCGCGGCCAGCAGGTCGTAGTCGCGGCTTCCGACAATCTCGGCCGTGATGAATTGACCGGCGCCGAAGTCAGACGGGTCGCAGTCGGTGAGGTAGACGACCGGGTCGATGTCGGGAGCCTGCCCCTCCAGCCGTGCCCGAAGGACCAGCTCATGCTCGGACGACGGCCCGTCGACGAGCAGCCGAACCCCTTGACCTACACGCAATTGCTGGGCTTTGGCCACGATCCGCTTCTGCAGGCTCATCAGCCGGGCCTGGCGCTGCTCCTTCACCCTCGCCGGCACGTCGTCCTCGAAGCCGTGGGCGGAGGTCCCTTCCTCGTGCGAGTAGGTGAAGACCCCAACGTGATCGAAGCCGACGCTCTTCACGAAATCCTGCAGCTGCGCAAAATCGTCGTCCGCTTCGCCCGGGAAGCCGACGATGAAGGTCGTACGGAGCGTGACACCCGGAACGCGCGTGCGGATGCGTTCGAGCAGCCGCTCGTAGCCGGCGCGGGTCCCCGGGCGCTTCATCCGCTTCAGGACGCGGTCGGAGGCATGCTGCAGCGGCAGATCCACGTAGTTGCAGACCTTGTCGCACTCCGCCATCGCGTCGAGCACATCGTCTCCGATCGTGGTCGGGTAGAGATAGAGCATCCGGATCCACTCGAGGCCGTCGACGGCGTTCAGGTCGCGCAGCAGGCGGGCGAGCGCGCCGCGCTCGCCGCGATCGACGCCGTAGAAGCTGGTGTCCTGCGAGATGAGGAGCAGCTCCTTGACGCCGCGCGAGGCAAGCGCCCGCGCCTCGCGGACGATGGAATCGGCGGGGCGGCTGCGGTAGTGGCCGCGCAGCGTCGGGATGATGCAGAAGGCGCATTTGTAGTCGCAGCCCTCGGCAATCTTGATGTAGGCGTAGTGGCGCGGCGTCGCGAGCAGGCGCGGCGTCTCGGCGTCGTAGATGTAGGTCGGCAGGGATCGGGGATCGGGGATCGGGGATCGGGAGTTCACTGGTTCCCCGTTGGATCGAAGCAACGGGATCAGGGTTCCTGATCCCTGATCCCCGATCCCCGATCCCTGGCCGATCGCGGACCCGCCGATAGCATTCACGATCTCCAGTACTTCCCCTGTCCCAAGGACCGCGTCGATCTCCGGAATCTGCGCCTTCAGCTCGTCGCGATACCGCTCCGCCATGCAGCCGGTGACGACGAGCCGGCGGCACTTGCCGGTCTTCTTCAGCTCGGCCATCTCCAGGATCGTGTCGATCGATTCCTGCTTCGCCTTGTCGATGAAGGCGCACGTGTTGACGACGAGGACGTCGGCGTCCGCGGCGTCGCGGGTGAGCTGATGGCCGCCCTGCTGGGCGAGCCCGAGCATCACCTCGGAGTCGACGAGGTTCTTCGGGCAGCCGAGCGAGATCATTCCAATCTTCATGTGCGGTGATCTAAGGATACTCGACGGATAATCATGAACGATGGTGACCGCCGACCATATCGACGTCGCGTCGGTGTTGAAGGGGAAGGTCCCGACCGGCAGCCGCGTGACCGTCCGCGGCTGGGTCCGGACGCGGCGCGACTCGAAGGCCGGGGTCTCGTTCATCCATCTCCACGACGGGTCGTGTTTCGACCCCGTCCAGGTGGTTGCCGCCGCCGCGCTGCCCAACTACGAGAGCGAGATCAAGAAGCTGACGTCGAGCTGCTCGGTCGTCGCGACCGGGACGGTGACCGCCAGCCAGGGGCAGGGGCAGGCGGTGGAAATCCAGGCTGAATCCGTGCAGGTGGTCGGATGGGTCGACGACCCCGACACCTACCCGATTCAGCCGAAGAAGACGTCGTTCGAGTACCTGCGCGAGGTGGCGCACCTGCGGCCGCGCACGAACACGCTCGGCGCCGTCGCCCGCGTGCGGCACTCGCTCAGCATGGCCGTGCACCGCTACTTCCACGAGCACGGCTTCTTCTGGGTGCACACGCCGATCATCACCGCGAGCGACGCCGAGGGTGCCGGCGAGATGTTCCGGGTCAGCACGCTCGATCTCGTCAACAGCGGGGCGCTGCCGCGCACGCCGGAGGGAAGGACCGACTTCGCGCAGGACTTCTTCGGCAAGGAAGCGTTCCTGACCGTCAGCGGGCAGCTGAACGTCGAGACGTACTGCTGCGCGCTGTCGAAGGTCTACACCTTCGGGCCGACGTTCCGGGCCGAGAACAGCAACACCGCGCGGCACCTGGCCGAGTTCTGGATGGTGGAGCCGGAAATCGCGTTCGGCGACCTGGCGGCCAACGCCGATCTCGCCGAGTCGTTCCTGAAGTTCATCTTCACGGCGCTGCTCGACGAGCGCGGCGACGACCTGAAGTTCTTCGCCGACCGGATCGACAAGACGTGCATCGCGCGGCTCGAGAAATTCGTCACCTCGTCGTTCGAGCGGATGTCGTATACCGACGCGATCGCGGCGCTCGAACAGAGCGGCAGGACATTCGAGTTCCCCGTGCGGTGGGGGGTGGACCTGCAGTCCGAGCACGAGCGCTGGCTCACGGAAGAGCACGTCAAGGCGCCGGTCGTCCTCATGAACTACCCGAAGACGATCAAGGCGTTCTACATGCGCATGAACGACGACGGGAAGACGGTGGCGGCGATGGACGTCCTGGCGCCGGGCATCGGCGAGATCATCGGCGGCTCGCAGCGCGAGGAGCGGCTCGACCACCTCGATCGGCGCCTCGCGGAGCTCGGGCTCGATCCGCATCACTACGGGTGGTACCGCGATCTGCGCCGCTACGGCACCGTGCCGCACGCCGGCTTCGGCCTCGGCCTCGAGCGCACGATCATCTACGCGACGGGGATGGCGAACATTCGCGACGTGATCCCGTTCCCGCGCACGCCTGGCAACGCGTCGTTCTGAGCGCGCGCGCCGCCTATACGAACTCTTCGTGCCCTTCGTGTCCTTCGTGGTTCTCGTCTCGGGCGTGCGGCGTTCCCGCGCGATCAGAAGGCCACGAACATGTGCTCGAGGCGTTCGCGGGCCTTCACCGCCCGCTTCAGCACCTCGATCGGATCGCCCGTGTCGGCGACTTCGAACATCAGGACGTCGTCGTAGCCGATCTTCTGCGTCTCCATGATCGCCGCGTGCCAGTCGATACGCCCGGCAAACGGGACGCGATGATCGTCCTGCCGCCCGTCGTTGTCGTGCACGTGGGTCGTCCAGAGGTGGCCGCTGACGGTCTCGATCTCGTCGCCGAGATCGCCCATCAGGTTCGCGTGGCCGTAATCGAGGCAGATGCCGACGTCGAGGCCGTCGAGCTGCTCCTCGATGAGGTTGCAGATCGACGTGGCGCTCGACAGCTTGTTCGGCATCACCTCGAGCGCGACCCGCACGTTCACCTCGCTCGCGAGCGCGACGATCTCTTCGACGCTGCGGCGCGCGGCGTCGGGCTGGTTGTCGGTGGGAGGCGCGGACTGACCGTCGGGGATGCCCAGGTGCACCACCAGGTACCTGTACGGAACCGCCGCCGCCACCTTCAGCGTGGCGGCGATTTCAGCGACGGCGGCCTTCCGCCTGGTCTCGTCGCCCGCCGCAATCGAGTAGGCGCCCACCCACTTGCCGCCCCGGATGGCGTCGACGATCGGCGCGTGCATCGAGTGAAAGGCGAGCTGCAGGTCCGACAGCCACTCGGCGAGCTGGGCGACGGCGCGGGCGTCGTGGTAGTCGAAGTGCGCGCGCGTGGCGAACACCTCGACGGCCTCGAAGCCGTGGCCGGCGATGTCCGCCAGCTCTTCGCGGCCGAGCCGCGTTTCGTGAAAGAGGTGGGTGGAGACGCCGAAACGATGCTCAGACAACCTCCAATTCTAACGTGGCGGGTCCGCGATGCGATGGCACTGCACGCGTGCGGACCCGGCTACCACCGCAATTCGTCCAGGTACTGGCCGAGCAGCTTGCGGAGGCGCGCGAAGCGCGGATACCGCAGCATGTTGGCGCGGGCGTAGTTCAGCGTGCGCGGGATGTACTGGATGTAGACCGTGTTCTGTCGCGATGTGGTCTGGAACCCGAACGTCCCGAGCGCCTTGAGATTGCGCTGGAGCGCCATCAGGTCGAAGCGGCGCCGGAACTCCTCGGGGTCGTTCGGCGCCGCCTGCCGGCCCTCCCGGAGCGCGAGGAAGAACGCAATGAGCCCCTCGACCTGCGACTCGGTGAAATCGATGTAGGAGTCGCGCAGCAGCGAGACCAGGTCGTAGGTGTCGGGGCCGAGACGCGCGTCCTGGAAATCGATGATGTAGAGGCTGCCGTCGTGGAGCATCAGGTTCCGGCTGTGATAGTCGCGATGACAGAGCACGCCCGGTTCCCCGGCCAGCTCCCCGGCAATCGCCGCGTACTCGGCCGCGAGCGCCTCGCGCGCCGCCGGGGCGATCTGGGCGCCCCGATACGCCTCGAGGAAATGCTTCGTGAAGAACTGCAGCTCCCACGTCAGCTTCTCGACGTCGAAGGAGATTCGATACGGGATGTAGTCGGGAGAGGCCAGCTCCGCGCCGCGCCGCTGCAGCGTGTCGATGAAGGTGACCGCCTGGCGATAGAGCGCCGCGTGCTGCGCCGGCGACGCCGCGCCGACGTGCGCCTGCAGCGTGACGTCGCCGAGATCCTGCAGCGCGATGACGCCGAGCTCGTCCGAGTGGCCGAGGATGCGCGGGACCGGCACCGGCATCTCGCTCAGCAGCTTCGCGACGTTGACGAAGGGGAGCGCGGCGAAGTCGATCGGGCCCGGATGCACGGCCAGCACCTGCGCCGGCTCGTCGCGCAGGAGCACGCGCAAGTAGCGGCGATCGGACGCATCGCCGGTGAGCGGGACGACCTTCACGACGCGTGTCGTGAGCCCGGTTGACGCGAGGTACCTGTCGATGCGATCGCGGACGTCGTCAGGCGCGCGCCGTTCCATCAATCGGTCCTATCGCGAGCTCGCCGGCCAGCCGTTCGCTCGCCAGCAACGCGCCGTGCGCCACGCGGACGGTCATGTTCTCCCACGACGAGCCCGCGGGCACGCGCACGCCGTCGGTCAGGACGCATCGCCGCAGCCGCACGTTGCGTTCCACGCGTACATCGTCCCACACGACGCAGTCTTGCAGACGGGATCCGGGATCCGGGGTCCGGGATCCGTGGGGTTCGAACCGTAAGCATGTGCTGAGGTAATCGGAAGGCGTCCCGATGTCGAAGAATTCGGCGTCGGTGACGAACGCGCGGACGCTGCCGGGGCGCGCGGCGATCAGCGCCGGATAGACCTCCTTCACGGACTCCGACGGCACGTCGTCGCGGAGCGGCGCGAACACGTCGGCTTCCGCGACCTGCACGCCCACGAAGTGATAGGTATCGCGGACCCGAAGGGTCCGCGCCGCACTGATCGCACTGGCAAACCCGGTCACGGTGCCGTCGGATTCCACGACGACCCCGCCGTACTTCGCAGGCTCGACGTTCGGGATGACCGCCATGGTGACGAGCGCGCCGGACTGCTTGTGTGCATCGACGAGGCCGCCCACGTCCACGTTGGTCAGCGTATCGCCGTTGACGATCAGGAACGGCGACGTGCCCAGCAGCGGCAGCGCGCGGCGCGGACCGCCCGCCGATCCAAGGACGGGCGTCTCCCAGGAGTAGCGAACGCGCACGCCGGCCATGCCGTCGCCGACGATCGCGGTGATCGTGTGGGGAAGATGGTGAAGGTTGAGCACGGCGTCGGTGACGCCGTGCCCGGCGAGCCAGCGCAGGATGCGTTCGACAATCACCTGATCGCCGACGGGCAACGCCGCCTTGGCGCGAACGAACGACAGCGGACGGAGGCGGGTCGCCAGCCCCGCGGTCAGGACCAGCGCCGGCGTCATTCCTCGCTGAATACCATGTTCGCGCCCGTGAGGCCGAACTCCTCGCGATGCTTGATGAAGAGGCCGCGGTAGGAATCGAGGACGAAGTCGGACGGCGTGCGCCCGAGCGCGATCGTCATCACGAGGATGCCCTCCTCGCCCCCTTCGATCTCGACGAACGTGCCGACCGGCGTCTCGTCGATCGCGATGGTCACGTCCTCGGAGGCGTACTCCTCCCGGTACTTCTCGTAGCGGAACCAGACGTGAAGGCCGAGCTCTTCGAGCACGCGCTGCACGACCTCGCCGTCGCCAATCACGGTCTCGTACTCGTCGCGTACCTTCATCGAGCCTGGAAGCACGGGCCCCTTGAACGTGAGCAGGCTCTTGCCCGATTCGGTGCGGATGCGCAGCACGCACCGGCGGCGGCGCAGCGATTCGTCTTCCGTGTCGAGCAGCGCGTCTTCCTGCAGCCGGCGGGAGCGGAGGGGAGTGGCGCCGGCGGCGAGTATCGCCGCGCGCGCCTCGTCTGGGCTGGCGAACCGGAGTTTGACTTCACGCTCGATCATCAGCGTCACGTCGTGCCTCCAGAAAGAGGCTCTTTTATCACAAAAAGAAAGGGCGGGTCTGAAGACCCGCCCTTACACCGGAGATTGACTGTGTAGGGACGAGTCTTTGGACTCGCCCCCAGCCCGTCCTACTCCTTCGTCACGACCACGGCCGTGTCCTGGCCGCTGCGCATGATGCGGAGGATCGCGGTGCCGCCCGACGCGATGCGGCCGAGCTCGCGGCTCGCATCCGCGACGCTGCCGACCGGCGCGCGGCCGACGCGCGTGATCACGTCGCCCGGCATGATGCCCGCGCGTGCCGCCGGGCTCCCCTGATCCACGTCGACGACGACGGCGCCGCGGGCGTTGTCGTCGAGCCGCAGCCGGCGCGCCACATCGGGCGTGATGTTGCTCAGCGACATGCCGAACCCGCTGCTCGCTTCCTGCTGCGTGGTGTCGTTGTTGCGGCCGCCGCGCCCGCCGCTGATCGCCGCCTGCTCGGCGTCGAGGTCGAGCTCGCCGACGCGCACGTTGATCGTCTTCTCTTCCCGGTCGCGTACGACCCGCACGGGCACCGTGGTGTTCGGCGGCGACGCGACGACCATCGAGACCAGCGAGTCGCGATCCTTCACCGGCTTGCCGTTGAATTGGACGATCACGTCACCCGGCTCGATGCCCGCCCTCGCGGACGGCCCACCCGCCACCACCGACGACACGAGCGCGCCCTGCCGGTTCTTGAGGCCGAGCGTATCGAGCGCGTTCTGCGGGATGACCCCGATCGACACGCCGATCATGCCGCGCGTGATCTTCCCGCCCCGCAACTGCGGCAGCAGCTCGCGAACCGTATTGATCGGAATCGCGAAGCCGATGCCGATGTTGCCGGCCTGCCGCGCGTCCGTATAGATCGCGGAGTTGATCCCGATGACCTCGCCGCGGATGTTCAGCAGCGGGCCGCCGGAGTTGCCCGGATTGATCGCCGCGTCGGTCTGCAGCACCTGCGTGCTGCGCCCTTCCGTCGTAGGGAACGGCCGCTCGAGCGCGCTGATCACGCCGACGCTGACGGTGTGCGCCAGGCCGAACGGGTTGCCGATGGCCATCACCCAGTCACCGGGCTGCATCTGGCTCGAGTCGCCGAACTTGATCTCGGGCAGCGTGTGGCTCGGCTTCTCGGTCAGCTCGATGAGCGCGCTGTCGGTCAGCGGATCGCGGCCGACGACCTTCGCGGCGTACTCCTGATCCGAATCCTCGCCGTAGAGCGACACTTCAATCTTGGTCGCGCCCTCGACGACGTGGTTGTTGGTCAGGATGAAGCCGGCCTTGTCGATGATGAAGCCGGTGCCGGCGGCCTGCACGACCTGGTCGCGCGGACGCTGGCGCTGCGGCGCCTGGCCGCCGCCGCCCCCGCCGCCCTGTCCGAAGAAGCGCTCGAACAGGTCGTCGCTGCTGCCGCCGCCGCCGCCGCCGCCGAAGAACTCGCTCAGGTCCTGCGTCCGCTGGCGTGACTCGGTGCGGATGTTGACGACCGCGGGCGTGACCGCCTTGGCCACGTCGCGGAAGGTGGTCGCCGAGATCGAGCCGGTGATCGGCGATTGATTGAACGTCGGCGCCGCGATGTTCTGGGCGGCTGACTGCGGGGTCAGGTCCAGACGCGACGCAATGACCATCCCGACCGCAAGTGACGCAATAGCGATGAGCAATGCGTAAAAGAAAGTGGTTTTGCGATTCGACATCTCTGAATCCTCGTTAAATCCTCTTCTCCCGGCCACGACCCTTCATTGTCTCGCGGCGGGCGTTCTTTAAGACTCTACGAATTCACGTTTGACGAAACTGTGAAAACTTGACTCTCCGTGCCTCAGACTCCCAGCGTGACCAGCGCCGCCTGGCGCGGTCCGCTGACGCTTACGTCGCGTTCCCCGCGAAAAACGTTGATTTCGGTGCGTACGCCGAACGTGTCGAAGTAGAGGCCGGGCTCGACGGTAAAGCCGGTGCCCGGCAGAATCCGCCGGTCGTCGTGCGTCTCGTAATCATCCATGTGCACGCCGTTTCCATGCACGCTCTCGCCGAGGCTGTGACCGGTCCGGTGGAGGATCTGGCTGCCGTAGCCCGACTGTTCGAGGACGGCTCGAGCGGCCCGGTCCACTTCCCAGCCGTGCAGCTCCCGCCCGGTCAGCGCCGCTTCCTCGACCAGGGCGACCGCTGCGTCGCGCGCGCGCGCGATGGCGTCGAAGGCGCGGGACGCCTCGTCCGTGGCGCGCGAGCCGGTAAACCCAACCCAGGTGATGTCAGCAAACACCGCGCCCGGGTCGGTCACCTTGCCCCACAGGTCGAGCAGCAATATCTGCTCGGGTGCGACGACCGCGGTTTGGTCGCGTGACGGCAGGTAGTGGGGATTGCCGGCATTGCGCCCGACCGCGACGACCGGCGCCGAATCGCTGACGAGCCGTTCCTCCTCGAACCAGCCGACCATCTCCTGCTGCAGGTCGAACTCGGTGAGGCGCTCGCGATGCTGGAGCGCGCGGCGCGCGCGGTCGAACGCGCGATCCTTGATGCGATAGAGCGCCTCCGACGCGCGCACGTGCGTCGCGAGCTGCGCCGGCGTCCAGGCGGCCTCGAATCGCTGCACGAGGTCGCCGGACGAGACAATCTCCACGCCGCGCGCGCGAATCATCTCCGCGGTGCCGGCGTCCACGCGCGAGATATAGGGGATGGCGGCCTGCGGCGAGTATTCCATCGCGACGCGCCTGACGCCGCGTAGCAGGGCGTCGAGCCCTTTCGAGAGGTCCTCGCGCCCCGCGTAGCTCTGCTTGGTGCCCGGCAGCGCGTCGAGGTTGTGGCGCTCGATGGCGTGCACGAGCGCTCGCGGCGAGCCGGTCGCGGGAATCAGGTAGTACCAGCGCCGGGTCGTCATGTGCGCGCCGTTGGTGAGGCCGGCCAGCCGCGCGGCAATCGGGTTGGAGCCGTGAAAGTCGTACAGCAGCCAGCCGTCGAGGCCATCGGAGCGGAGGGTCTCCTGGACAGCGGCCACGTCGAGCGGCATGACGTCTGAGTATACGGTCATTGTCAGCTGGCAGCGGGCAGCAGTCATCGTCAGCCGGCAGCGCGCAGCGTGCGGCGGGCAGCAAACAGGTTCTCGTTCTTCCTGCCCGCTGCCCGCCGCCAGCTGCCCGCTGTTCCCCGCTGTTCGGTATGACGCCGCACACCAGACGATGGTTGGAGCGCATAATTCCCATATGACACGGCGATTTCTGTCCTCCGTAATCCTGGCGGCGAGCTTCGCCGGAGTTCTGACTGCCGCGGCGCAGCAGGCGCCGCCGGGCGCACCCGCCGACCCGCAGGCGACGCAGCCGCCGCTGACGTTCCGCGTCGAGGCGAACTTCGTCGAGGTCGACGCCTTCGTCAGCGACGCGACCGGCAAGCCGATCACCGATCTGCGCGCCACCGATTTCCAGGTGCTCGAGGACGCCAAGCCGCAGATGGTGAGCGCGTTCTCCTACGTCAACATCCCGATCGCGCGCGCCGAGCGTCCGCTCTTCTCGCCCACCGCCATCGAGCCCGACGTCGAGACCAACGTCGGCATGGACGGCCGGGTCTACCTGTTCGTGCTCGACGACCTGCACGTGGACCTGACGCGCGGCCCGCGCGTCAAGGAGGCGCTCCACCGTTTCTTCGAGCGCAACTTCGGCGCCAACGATCTCGCGGCCGTCGTCTTCACCGGCGGGCGCTCGGCGGACGGCCAGGAGTTCACGAACAACCCGCGGCTGCTGCTGGCGGCGGTGGACAAGTTCATGGGGCGCAAGATGCGCTCGCCGACGCTCGAGCGGCTCGACGAGTACAACCGGCAGCAGACGACCGGGACGCGCAACGCGGGCGACCCGGTGAACGACCCCGCCGGTTTCGAACGCGCCTACAACGCCCGCGGCATGCTGCAGTCGCTGCAGAAGCTCTCGGATTTCATGTCCGGGCTGCACGGCCGCCGCAAGGCGATGGTGCTCGTCAGCGAGGGGATCGACTACGACATCTACAACCTGTTCGACAACAACTCGTCGGCCTCCACGATCATCGACGCCACGCGCGACGCGATCGCGGCGGCGACGCGCGGCAACGTCAGCATCTACGCGATCGATCCGCGCGGGCTCGCCGTGCCCGGCGCCGAGCTGATCGAAGCCTCCGGCGTCGTCACCGGCGAACCGAACCTGGGGCTGGGCCTGCAGTCGGCGATGGACGAGCTGCGGCTGTCGCAGGACAGCCTGCGCGAGCTGGCGGATGAAACCGGCGGCTTCGCGTCGGTGAACCGCAACAACGTGGACGAGGCCTTCGACCGTCTCGTCGCCGACAACAGCAGCTACTACGTCCTCGGCTACTACCCGGTCAACGACCGGCGCGACGGCCGCTTCCGGAAGATCGAGGTGCGCGTGACGCGGCCCGGCATCACGGTGCGCGCGCGGCGCGGGTACGTCGCGCCGCGCGGCCGCGCGGCCGCCACGAAGGCGTCGAACGATCCCGGCGACGCGGCGCTGAAGGCCGCGGTGGAAAGCCCGCTGCCGACCGCCGGCATCCCGATGCGCCTGTTCGCCGCGCCCTACAAGGGCGCGCCGCCGAACGCGGCGATTGCCGTGGCTGTCGAGCTGAACGTCAACGCGCTGAAATTCACCGAGAAGAACGGGGCGTATACCGACGCGCTGACCGTCATCACGTTCGTGGCCGACAACGACGGCAAGACGCGCGTCAACGAGAAGGCATCGGTGGATCTGAACCTGATGCCGGCGACGCTGGCGCGCGCCCGCGAGCGCGGGTTCCGGATCACGACGGCCGTCAACCTGCCGCCGGGCCGCTATCAGCTGCGCGTCTCCGCCGCCGACGGGGCGGGCGTTGCCGGCAGCGTGGTCCGCACGCTGATCGTGCCCGACTTCTACAAGCCGCCGCTCGCCATGAGCGGGCTGACGCTGCTGTCGGCCTCCGGCGTGCTGGCGCCCACCGCGCGCGTCAAGGAGGACCCGGTCGGCCTGCTCCTGATGCGCCCGCCGACGACCGCGCGCGAGTTCACGCGCGACGATCAGCTGGTGCTGTTCGCGGAGGTGTACGAAAACCAGGCCGGTAGTCAGCCGCACATGATCGACGTCGGAACCGAAGTCCGTGCCGAAGGCGGGCAGGTGGTCTTCAGGAACAGCGAAGCGCGATCGTCAACGGACCTGCAGGGCGGACGCGGCGGGTACGGATATACCGTGCAGGTTCCGCTGAAGGATTTCGCGCCGGGACTTTATGTCGTGCACGTCGAGGGGAAGCGGCGCGACGGCAACGTGCCTGCCGTCGCGCGGGATGTGCAGATCCGGGTGCGGTAAGCGCTTCAGAACTTGGCGACCTGCGACGCCTTCACCGAACCGTTGGCCTGCTCGAATTTGTACTGGCTTCGCGTCATCGTCGGGACGACGTGGGAGCGCAGCTCGATGTCGATCACTTCACCTGGCATCAGCGCCTTCCGGTACCGGAAATCATCGCCACTGACGGGATTCCCGTCCTTGTCGTACCAGAACTCGGTGATGTGAAGTCCCGCGATCGAGCCCGTGGTCGACGCGTTCCTGACCTTGAAGGTCTCGACGACTTCGTCCTTGAGCCGCTTGACGACCGGCTTCGTCATCTGCACCGGCGCCTCGCCGCGGATCGGCGTAACGTATCTGGCCGGCGCCGTCGGCGCCGCCTGGGGCGCGGGTGTCGCCGGTTTGGCCGCGGGCTTCGCCTGCCCCGCGAGCGCGCTCGTCGCCAACAGAACAGCGGCACCGAGTGCCAGCAGCGAATGGAGCTTGATACTCATGATCTGATTCTCCCCGGCAACAGAGGTTGGCGGGCCCGTGAAGGCCAGCCCCGCGCTAGACGCGCATTATACGCTTACATTTCGCCGTTCCAATCCTCCGCCTCCTGGTTCGCGGAGCGGAAGATTTCGAGGTGCCACTTGCCGCCGCCCCACGGCTCGATCACCTCGGTGGCGACGACGTCCACGAGAATTTCCGCGAACGTGCGTCCCTCCGGGTCCCCTTCCAGGTGGTAGGCCGGCTCGTCCCATGCGAAGTTCGGATACAGCACCATCGTCAGGAACAGGTCGTAGCCGTCGTCGACGACGATGATCTGGCCGCAGGGGCGCTTGATGGTCGAGTGGTAGATCAGGTACTTCTCGGCGCTGTGCGCGCGGATGTAGCGCTTGAGCGCGAACTCGCGGGCGACGATCTCCTCGACGGCGATCTTCTTTTCCCAGCAGTCACGGCAGTAGCGCTCTTCGCCGCGCGGTTCCGAGATCTCTTTCGCGCCGCAGAGCGCGCACTTCGTCTTCGCTACGTTAGCCTTACGGGGCACAAAACAATTATATCGGTTACCTGCGAATCACACCCGGCGCCGTCATCCCGCGATAACCCGGGAAAATCCGTGACAACGCCGCGCGCGGCACGCCCATGTGCGCGGTGACGATTTCGCTGAACACGTCCCGGAAGTCGGTCGTGATCGCGAGGTCGCGCCCTTCGAACCGGTGCGCGTCGCCGAGACCCGGCCACGCGCCGTGCATGCCGCCGCGCACGTTGCCGCCGATGACCATCATCGCGTTGCCGTGCCCGTGATCGGTGCCCCCGTTGCCGTTCTCGGCTGCGGCGCGCCCGAATTCCGACATCGTGACGATGACCGTGTCGGCAAGACGGTCGCCGAGGTCCGCCGCGAGCGCCGCGAGGCCTCGCGAGAACTCGTCGAGCCGGTTCGCGATCTGGCCGGTGACGGCGCCCTCGTTGACGTGGTGATCCCAGTTGCCCAGCTCGGTGAACGCGACCTCGAGGCCGACGTCGGCCTTCGCCAGCCGCGCAATCTCCGCGAGCGCCCTGCCGAACGCGCTGTTCGGATACTGAGCGCCCGCCGCGGGCCGGTAGGGGCTGCCGGCCACCTGCTGCAGCGTGCGCATGGCGGCAAACGCGTCGTTGCCAGCAGCGCTCAGAAGCCGGTCCGACGACCCTTCGTATTGCTCCTCGAACGCGTCGGCGGCGCCGCGCACGCCGAACTCGTCGACGCTGCCGATGGCGAGCGCCGGCGCCGATCCTCCGAGCGATCGCGGCATGGTGCGCGAGAGCGCGACCCCGCGCAGCGGGTCGCGTTCCCCGGACGAGACCTGCAGGTAACGATTCAGCCAGCCATCGCGTGTCGCCTTCAGGCCTGGCGTCGCGGACTCCATGTAGTCCTGCGCGTCGAAATGCGAGCGGGTGTTGTCCGGCGACCCGCACGCGTGGACGATGGCGAGCGACCGGTTGTCCCAGAGCGGCTCGAGCGGCGCCATCGCCGGGTGCAGGCCGAAGAAGCCGTCGAGGTCGATCGCCGAGCCCATCGGGTCGCGGCCGGGACGCGGAATCGCAATCGTCGGACGCAGGCGGTAGTAGTCGGCGTCGCCGTGCGGGACGATCATGTTGAGGCCGTCCACGGCGCCGCGCTGGAAGATGGCGACGAGCAGCTTGCGCCGGGCGCCGGCGGCGGCCGCCGCGCGGCCGAGGAACGAGGGGGCGAAGCCGAGCGAGAGCATCGCCATCGTGCCCGACTTGAGGAACAGTCTTCGATTCATCGTCAGTCTCAGAAGCGCTGGAATTCCGGGGAACCGATCTTCAGCGCAAGCTCGCGAGCCGGCGGCGCGCCGGCCGGCAGCGTGACTCCCGGCATGTTCCCCGACGCAAGACGTGTCGCGAAGTTCATGCGCGTGACGAGCCCCCCGGCCGACAGCCACGCGTCCGCCGTGCCCTTGTACCCCGTTGGCGGCTGGCACATGTAGAGCGGCTGGCCGAGCTGCTGCAGCGCCTGGACGAACGCGTGCCCATCGCCGACCTCCGCGCCGGTCGTGCGCACGGCGCTGACGACCAGCTCGAATGGCGTCTTGAACTTCGCGTCGCGCGCCGCGGGCGCGAGGAACTCGGACGACGTGACGATGGTCTTTACGACCTCGCGCAGGTCGCCGCCGGTGTCGCGGAAGCGCGCGGCGGCGCGGTCGACGAGCGCGGGCGGCGGATCGTCGGCGACCAGACGCTGCGCGAGCTCGAAAGCGATGTGATGCGCCGTCGACGGATGCGAGGCCAGGATGTCGAGCACCCGCTCGCCCTCGTCGATGCCGCTGGCCTTGATGCGGTGGCCGAGGACGGTCTTCTCGCCACTGTCGTGCAGCGCGGGGACGAAGCGGAACCGGCCGTCGCGGTCGATCGTCCAGCCGGTGAACGCGCGCGCCACCTCGGTGACGTCCTTCTGGGTGTAGCCGCCGTCGACGCCCAGCGTGTGGAGCTCGAGGAGCTCGCGGCCGTAGTTCTCGTTGAGGCCGCGTTTGCGCTTCCCGCCCTGCCCGGTTCCAGCACTCAGCCAGTTATCCAGATAGAACAACATGGCCGGGCTCTTCGCGTCCGCCTCGAGCAGCTCGCGGAAGCGATCGAAAACGTGCGGTCGGATGACGTCGCGCTCGTACGCCGGCAGATAGATCGCGGTTCGCCCCTTCGCCGCGTAGACGTTGAAATGGTTGAACCAGAAGTCGACGAGCACTTCCTGCAGCTGGCGCTCGCTGTACATCGCGCGAACCAGTTTTGCCGAGGCGAGCGTTTCGACCTGGCGGCGCGCGAAGCGGCGAAGCTCCTGCGGATTGGCTCCGGCGGGCGGGTCGTCGAGCTGCGGCAGCCTTGCCTCGGCCGCATGGTCGTCGATGCGGGACGGGTGGAGCTGCTGATCGATCCAGGCGGCGAGGCCCATGGGCCGGACGCGATCCAGGTCGCCGGGCCGCGCGCCGAACGTCAAGCGGCCGAGGACGTGGGTGATGGCGGCGTCGTCCCGCCCCTCGAGAGCCTCGGGGCGCCCTGAGGCCGCAACAGCCATCGCGACGAGCAGGCCTGTGAAGCGTTGGCGAATCATGGTCGTTGGATTGGACGGACCCCAGCGCCCAGGGGTTGTCTGGCGGGGATTTGGGATTACTTCGTGACGGGCTGATCCTTGATGGCGGGCAGGTACATGTCGCGAACGTATTCCTTGACCATCCGCCGCGCGCTGAAGCGCGGAAGCACCGTCCGCATCGACTGCTTGACCACCTGCAGCCAGCGGCGCGGCGTCCCCGCGCGGTCGCGCTCGTAGAACGCGGGCACCACCTGCTGCTCGAGAATCGCATAGAGCGCCTGGGCGTCGGCCCAGTCCTGCGCGCCCTGGTCGTTGGGGTCGGCCTTGCCTTCGATCAGCCACCCGTTGTCGCCGGTGAACCCCTCGGCCCACCAGCCGTCGCCGATGGACAGATGCGGCGTGCCGTTGATGGCGGCTTTCATCCCGCTCGTGCCGCTGGCTTCCATCGGCTTCCGCGGGTTGTTCAACCAGACGTCGCACCCCTGGACGAGGAAGTGCGCGACATGCAGGTCGTAGTCGTCCACGAACGCGATGCGGCCTCCGTATTTCGGATCCAGCGCGCTGCGATAGATGCGCTGCAGGTGATGCTTGCCGACCTCGTCGGCCGGATGCGCCTTGCCCGCGAAGACGATCTGTACCGGCCGGCCGCTCGCGTTGAGGATGCGCGCGAGCCGATCGGAATCGGAAAAGATCAGCTCCGCGCGCTTGTAGCTCGTGAACCGCCGCGCGTAGCCGATCGTCAGCGTGTTCTGGTCGAACATCGTCCCCGCGGCGACGACGCGCGAGGCGGCGCCCTGGGCGCTCCATCGCTGGCGCGCGCGCTCGCGGACGAAGTTGAACAGGTACGAGCGGAGCGTCTGCCGCGCGGCCCAGAGCTTCTCGTCGGGAATCGACAGGATGCGGTCGACGAATTCGGGGTCGTCGTGCCGGTCGATCCAGTCGGCGCCGAGGTACTCGTCGAAGAGGCGCTGGATTTCCGCCGATACCCACGTCGGGACGTGCACGCCGTTGGTCACGGACCTGATCGGCAGCTTGTCGTACGGCGTGCCGGGCCAGATCGACTGCCACATCTGCTTGGTCACTTCGGCGTGCAGCTTGCTGACCGCGTTGACCGTTCCCGCCGCGCGCAGCGCGAGCGCGGTCATGTTGAACATCGGCCCGCCGCCGTTGTCGTGGTGCCCGAGCGCGAAGAACCGCTCGCGGTGGTTGCCGAGGTCGCCCCACGCGCTCGCGAGGTGCGTCTCGACCAGGTGAAACGGAAACGCGTCGTGCCCCGCGGCGACCGGCGTGTGCGTGGTGAAGACCGTCGTGCGCCGCACTTCCTCGAGCGCGGCGTCGAAGCTCCATCCCTTCTCGCAGAGATCGCGAATCCGCTGCAGCACGACGAACGCCGCGTGGCCTTCGTTGAGGTGATAGACCGCCGGATCCGATCCCATCGCCTTGAGCGCGCGGACGCCGCCGATGCCGAGGACGATTTCCTGCTGCACGCGCGTCTCGCGGTCGCCGCCGTACAGGCGCGCCGACAGGTCGCGATCCCACGGCGCGTTCTCCTCGAGATCGGTGTCGAGCAGGTACAGCTTCACGCGCCCGAGCCGGACGCGCCAGACCGCGACGAGCACCGTGCGATTGCCGAGCGGCACCGCCGTCACGCACGGCTTGCCGTCGGGCGTCATCGCCGGCTCGATCGGGGCGTCGGTCCAATTGAGCTTCTCGTAGACCTCTTCCTGCCAGCCGTCGAACGTCACGCTCTGGCGGAAGTAGCCCTGCGGGTACATGAAACCGACGCCGACGAGCGGCACGCCGAGGTCGCTCGCCTCCTTGCAGTGGTCGCCGGCGAGGACGCCCAGGCCGCCGGCATAGATCGGCAGCGACTGGTGCAGCGCGAACTCGGCGGAGAAGTACGCGATCGCGCGCGCGCCGATCTCGGGAAAGTGACTCTCGACCCACGTGTTGTGCGCGGCGCGGGCGGCATCGAGGCGCGCCAGCGCGTTGTCGTAGCTCGCCAGCCAGTCGGCGTCGTCGACGGCATGCTCCAGCGTCTCGGGCGTGACCATGCGGAGCATGCGCACGGGGTTGTGCGCCGTCATCCGCCACAACGGGTAGTCGAGACGGCGGAACACGTTGCGGGCGTCGTTTCGCCAGCTCCACCACAAGTCGTAGGCGAGCTCGTTGAGACGTGAGAGGCGATCGGGTAGCTGGGTCATCGGCGCGGAGTCAGAAGAGCGGAATCGTAGCATGGGTGACGAGATGGTTGAGGTGGGTGTATGCTGTGAACGAGCATGGCCCGTAATTCCAGACCCACCGCCGCCAAGCGTGAGCGCGAGAAAGGCCTGATCGAACGCCGCCAGCAGAAGGCGGAACGTCGGCGTCAGGAGAAGGAACGGAAAGCCGGTGCGCCGGCCGCCGCTCCGTCAGGCGTCGATCCCGATATCGCCGACATCAAGCTCGGGCCGCAGCCGCCTGCCGAATGGCAGGTCGAGGAAGACTCGTAGGACCTACGACGCCCTGCGCCTGACGGCCTCGTGCTCCGCGACCACGTCGTCGCCGAGTTGATCCCGCAGCCACAACTTTTCGATTGTCGGATACGTTGCCGCGATGGGCATCGCGAGCAGCGCGCCGACCACGCCGCCCAGCTCGGCGCCAATCGCAAACGCGATCAGCACCGCCACGTTGCTGAGCCGCAGCCGTCCTCCGTAGATCTTCGGGCCGATCAGGTAGTTCTCGATGAAGTGATACGCGCCGTAGATCGGAATCATCGCCACGGCGAGCGTGGCCGACTGGGTCGCCGCCATCACCATCGCCGGCGCGCACGAGAGGAAGAAGCCGACGACCGGGATGAAGTCGCACATGAACGCGAGCAGCGCGAGCACGAGCGTTGCCGGCACCCCCAGCACGGCCAGCCAGCTGAACGTGTAGATCGCGGCGAGCACCGAGGTGATGAAGTTCGCCACGATGTAGGCCGACGCCACGTCGCGCGCTTCCGACGCGGTGCGATCGAACCGCGGACGCAGCTCCGCGGGGAGGAACCCCCTCACCCAGCGATAGGTCGGGCCGGCTTCGATCAGGAGATAGAGCACCAGGATCGACGAGAGCACGAACGCCGCCGCGGCGCCCAGCACGGAGCGCCCGAGCGACAGGGCGTAGCCGGCGATCGTCGAGGTGTTGGGACCGCCGGAGCGCTGGAGGATCGCGGCGATGGGCGGGGGCAGCTGTTGCGCGATTTGCTGCGCCGTGCTCTCGAGGTGCGCCCCGAGCACCTGCGACTGGCCGCTGATCGAATTCCACGTGACCGCAACGAAGCCGACGATGCCGCCCGTGAGGAGGAACACGACCGTTGACGCCGCGACCCAGCGCGGCCATCGGCGACGCTCCAGCCACGCCACCGCGGGCTGTAGCCCCACCGCGACGATGATGGCGATGAGGATGAGCGTCAGGATGTACCAGATGCGAACGAGAACCGCGACAAGCGCCACGGCTGCGATGACCTTCAGCAGCGTCGACCACGGAATCTGAATGGAGAGTCGCCGACTCTCAGCCATAAAGCTAGCTGTTGAGCGTGCACGTGGCATGCCGGGTCCGCCTGCGCGTGGCACCGGTGCTCGGCGGAACCCGGCCTACGTACCCGGGGGACTACCAGCCCGCTTGCAGGGCCCACCAGAAGAGGCCGCCGATGAGCGCGCCGCCGAGCAGCATCTGCAGCACGGTCGAGACGAAGTACGGATAGACCATGAACACGATGCCGGCCGCAATGTGTGCGAGACGCTCCTGTTTCTTCCCGTACATGAACAGGAACACCCCGATGCCGTTCGGCACGAGCGACAGCATCAGCAGCGTCGGGTCGAAGCTCACTCGGTCAATGCTACCGCGATCGCTGGTGCACCGGCTTGGTGGCGTGACTCAGGTTGTGCGCCGTATTGACGAGCGCGACGTGCGAGAACGCCTGCGGAAAGTTGCCCACCTGGCGGCGCAGGCGCGTGTCGTACTCCTCCGACAGCAGGCCGACGTCGTTGCGCAGCGCCAGCAGCCGCTCGAACAGCGCGCGCGCCTCGTCCACGCGCCCGAGCATCACGTACGCGTCGGCAAGCCAGAAGCTGCACGCGAGGAACACACCTTCTCCCGCTGGCAGGCCGTCGTCGGTGGCGCCCGTGTCGTAGCGCATCACGAAGCCGTCGCACAGCAGCTCGCGCTCGACCGCTTCGATCGTCGCCCTGACGCGGGGGTCCGACGCGGGGAGGAAACCCGTGGTCGGCAGCAGCAGGAGGCTCGCGTCGAGCTGCTTCGACTCGTACGCCTGGACGAAGCAGCCACGCCGCTGGTCGAAGCCGCGTGCGCACACCTCCGCGTGGATCTGCTCCTGGACGGCGCGCCAGCGCTCCACCGGTCCCTCGAGACCGAAGAGCTCGGCAGTCTTCACCGCGCGGTCGAACGCGACCCACGCCATCACCTTCGAGAAGGTGAAGTGCTGCTTCGATCCACGCACTTCCCACATACCCTGGTCCGGCTCCGCCCAGATGCGCGCGAGGTGCTGCAGCAGCGCCTTCTGGAACGGCCACTCCGAGGTGTCCCCGCTGATGCCGCCGCGCCGCGCCTGGTGCAGCGCGTCCATCACCTCGCCGAAGACGTCGAGCTGCAGCTGGCCGTGCGCGGCGTTGCCGATGCGGACGGGGCGCGACTGCTCGTACCCGGGGAGCCACGGCACCTCCCATTCGCGCAGCTGCCGCTCGCCCGCAAGCCCGTACATGATCTGCAGCTGCCGCGGCGACCCCGCGCCGGCGCGCAGCAGCCAGTCGCGCCACGCGCGTGCCTCGTCGTGATAGCCCGCGTTCATCAGCGAGAGCAGCGTCAGCGTGGCGTCCCGCAGCCAGCAGAAGCGGTAGTCCCAGTTGCGCGTGCCGCCCAGCTTCTCCGGCAGAGACGTCGTCGGCGAGGCGACGATGCCGCCGGTCGGCGCGTAGGTGAGCGCCTTGAGCACGATCAGCGACCGCTTGACCGCGTCGCACCACTCGCCGTCTTCACACGCGCGCGCGGCCCAGTCCTTCCAGAACGTCTCGGTGCCGCGCAGCGACGCGATCGGATCGATCGCCTTCGGCGGCGGCTTGTGCGAGGCGCCGTACGTCAGCACGAACGGAACCGTCTCGCCGGCCGCGACCTCGAACTCGGCGACGGTGGTCAGGTCCTTGCCCTTTATCTGCACAGGCGTGCGCAGCACCACCATGTCGGGGCCGGCAATGGCGCGCCAGGTGCCGTCGTCCAGCCGGCTGACCCACGGGACGATGGAACCGTAGTCGAAGCGCAGCACCAGCTCCATCGTCATGCGGACG
>Ga0137419_10000096_pt1 | contig 24112 bp, 17 predicted proteins | sample CZODoug3_1_2_16f_FD_108279 | JGI IMG/M metagenome (GOLD analysis project Ga0137419, IMG submission 108279) | Vadose zone soil fungal communities from Angelo Coast Range Reserve, California, USA - CZODoug3_1_2_16fungal (Illumina Assembly) | ecosystem: Environmental > Terrestrial > Soil > Vadose... | reverse complement strand
TGCAGCGCGGCGACATTGCCGGAGACGGCATAGGCCGGTAGGGCGAAGAGTCGGGGGACGTTCCGTCCTCCCCGCACCGGCCACCACCACCCCACCGCCCCCAGTGCCACGACGCCGACCCCGGCCCCCAGCACGGCTCGCGCCCACACCGCGTCCAGCGCGAGCACCCCCACCGCGCCCAGGGCCAAGAGAGCCGCCCACGGCACGAGCCAGCGACACAGCTTGTGACTGCCGAGCATCCAAGCGAACAAGCCATAGCGCAGCGGATTGAGTAGCGCCCGCTGCGCCCACAGCGTGCGCAGGCCCCGCGCCATCGTGCGCACCTTGCGGCGATACTCCTGGCGCAGCGAAGCACTGCGGGGCACGAAGCAGAGCGCTTCAGGCACGGACACCGCGCGATAGCCGCGGCGCCGGGCAAGCAGAGCCGCCCGGAAGTCCCGGCTCAGGTCCTCGGGAACTGCTGCGCGGTGCAGCGCGGCTCGAATCGCGTAGAGGCATCCCGACGCTCCCACGATCCCGCCCACGCGGGTTTCCAGATCCCGCACCCACATCTCGTAGCCGATGTAAGCCGATTCGCCTGCGTTCGCCTCCGCGTCCACGCGCGCGACACTGACGTCGCGGCCGGACGCCACCCCCACGGTGGGGTCGGCAAACTCGGCGACGAGGGGTTTGAGGGCCCCCCGATCGATACGCACCGAGGCATCCGTGTTGACGATAATGTCGCCGCGCAGCTGCCCGCGGGCCGCGTTCTCCGCCGCGGTCTTGCCGCGCCGCTCCGGCAGACGCAGCAACTCCACGCCCCGCGGGGCGAACCGGGCCACGATGTCATCGGTGCCGTCGCTCGACGCGTCCGAGATCACGAGGATCTGGCGTCGCTCCACCGGATAGTCGAGCTCGAGGAGTCGCTCCAGCGTGCCGGCGATCACCTCGGCTTCGTTGTGCACCGGGATCGTGATGCTGATGGAAGGCCACTCCTCGAAGGGCGGCGCTGCCCGCCGGCGCGCGCGGCCGAGCGCCAGCAGCCTCAGCAGCGCGGGGTAGCCGACGTAGCTGTACACGCACGAACCCAGCCCGACGACGAGTGAGACGGCGGCTGCGTTGCTCATCCCACCAACGCCGCTGGCGCCGCTCGGCCCACCTGCGCGTAGATTCGCTCGTAGCGCGTCAGCCACGGGCCGAGGCTGAAATCGCGCTCCAGGCGCGCCCGCGCGCGTCGGGCGCGTGCCCGCGCCGGCGCCGGGTCGCGATACACGGCGCGCAACTCCGCGGCGAGCGCCACGGGGTCGTTCGGGGGCACGAGCGCCGCCTCGGCGGCCGACAGAATGTCCGGCACGCCGCCGACCCGGGTCGCGACTACGGGCACCTCGCTCGCCATCGCCTCGAACAGCACAATGGGAGTGCCCTCCGTGCGCGAGCTGAGGACGAAGACATCGAACGCCGGGAACAACCGGGCCGCGTCGTGCAGGGTGCCGTGCCAGAAAACCTTGTTGAGCCGCAGGCTGCGTGCCCGGGCTTGCAGCGCGCTCCGCTCGGCGCCGCTCCCCACCACGGACACGACGAGCGGCAGATCCGAGACGCACCGCACCGCATCGAGCAGCACGTCCGGGCCTTTCTCGGAGCTCAAACGCCCGACCCAGCCGACCACAAACGCGTCCCGGGGAAGCCCCAGCACGAGCCGCCCCGCGGTGCGATCGAGCGGCGGTGCAGTCGGGCACCACGCGTTCGGTACTTCGTGCAGCCGCGCCCGCGGAACGCCAGCCCGGGCCAGGCGCTCCGCCAACGGCCGGGACACCGCCACGACCGCGTCGCAGCGTCGGAACGCGCGGCGCTGGAGCCACTCGTAGCAGCGGTTCTTCCAGCCGCCGCCGGTGAAGCCATGCACCGTCGTGACCACCGGAATCCCCAGTCGACGCGCCACGCTCGCGCCCACGACATCCGGTCGATAGCCGTGCGTGTGGACGATATCCGGCCGGACGCTGCGGCAGAGCGCCGCAATCGCCCTGCGCTCCCGCCAGTACGCGCGCCCGGGGAAGACGAGCTGATGCGTCGTGATACCGATCTGGGCGAGCGGTGTCAGGAAGGGATGTTCGCCGGGACGGTCGAGCACGGTCGCGAGGTGCACCTCATGGCCGGTCCCGTGGAGTCCTTGCGCCAGCGCGTGAACGACCCGCTCCAGGCCCCCGAATTCCGCGGGCGCGACGATTTGCAGGACGACCATCGCGCGCTTAAGCGAGGGCGGCGGACGTCGCGGTTGCGGCTTCCTTGCCGATGCCGAGCGTGGTCCGCTCGTGCCGGATGAGCGCGTCGACGAAGAACTTCGTCGCCCAGTTCAAGGTCTGGTACGGCCCGTACTCCGCGCCGAGCGGATAAGAGCCCTTCACACCGCCCCGGAGCCCCGGGTCGCGACTGGTGCGGTTCTGCGTCGACTTGAGGAAGCGGAGCACCGGCCCCACGGGTTCGAGCCATTTCTGCTGGCCTGTGATCTCGAACAGGCGCAACCAGATATTCGCCATCTGAGCCTGGCCAGTCAGACAGCTCCAGGCCACGGCGGGCCTCCAGCCGGCGGCGAAGCGCCCCGGGAGCCGACCATCCGGCTCCACCGCGGCCGCGATCCGCTCCGCCGCCACGGCGGCGCGGGCGATGAGCCGCGCATCCTGCAGCATGCGCCCGCCCTCGAGCAAACCCCGGATCGCGTAGGCGATTGTGTGGAGCAGCGGTCGGAACGGGTCGCTGAGGCAGCAGTCCGGCAGCCAGCCATCGTCGTGCTGCCGCCGGGCGACGGCGCGGAGATTCCGCGCCGCAGCCGCCGTGAACTCGGGCGCGCCGAGGACCCGCCCCGCTTCTGCGAGCCCCCACGCCGTGCGCGTGTTGTAGAGCGTCGCCCGCGCGTCGGCGAAGCGGGAATTGCCGCGGCGCCACAGACCGTCCTCGTCCAGCGTGGCCAGCAGGAAGCACGCCGCCCGGCGCGCCGCGCCCGCGAACACTCCCGAGCCGGTTTCCCCAAACGCCGCCAGCCAGCCGAACAGGACCTGGCCGGTGTTAAACACCGCCGGAGCTGTATGCTCTCCCATCACTCCGCCCCGCACCGCGCCGGACGGCAGCTGGACCTCGACCTCCCAGTGAGCAGCGCGCTCGGCGCACTGGGCGAGTTCCGGACGCCCGAGGTGCCGCGCCGCCAGGTAGAACGTCGGGATGATGTAGCCCGTCGTCTCGGGGTAGCTGGGCTGCCACCCGCGTGACCTGAAGTACGGATTCCAGGCGAGGCTGTAGCCGCGCGCGAAGCCGCCATCGCCGCTAGCGGCCTGGGCACGCGCCAGCCAGTCGAGCGCGGCGAGCAGATGGGGCCCGTGCGTCGGATCCACTGCGTGCCCGGCGCGCTCGTGCCAGAGCTCCTCGAGGGCCACTGGGTTGAGCATCGGATGGGCGCGCACTTTTTGCAAACCGGCCTCCAGCACCCGTGTCAGGCGAGGGATCGGCAGCGGCAGAGCTTGAGTCAACGAGAGACGTCTCCGGGTTATGAGTGAAGGCGGGTCGCCACCCAATTGACCAGCCGGTGCGTCGCCACGTGCACGGGACGGAGCGCCCAGCGCACACTGCGGCGGGAGACGATGTCGGCCCCGAAGCCGCTCTTGAAGCGGTACAGCCCGTGCTGCGGATCGTCCGGCTGGCGCGCGGTTGCCGGCGTGCCGCCGAGGTTGTAGGTCGTGAAGCCCGCGCCCGCCAGGTGGCACATGATGCGCCAGTGCAGCCACACCGCCGCGTGACACGCATACCCCGTCGGCGTCGAGCCGCCGACCAGATAGTACGCCCGGGGCTTCGCCCAACCCACCAGCGCGGCAGCGAGCGGCGCCCCCTTCTCCCACACGGAGAACGTCGTCACGCCCCAAGGCGCCCCGCCGTCGGTCGCGGCCCCCGCCGCGGCAGGCAGCGTCGCCTGGAATGGATCGCCTCGCTCCGCCGCCCGGTCCGCCGCCGCGTGCTGCACGGCGGCGATCACGGCTCGGGCCTCCGGTCCGTCCAGAGTTTGGAAGCTCCAATCCTGCCGTATGCCGTTCTGTAGGTGCCGCCGATGGTGCTTGCTGCAGCCACGCACCAGCTCGTCGGGACTCCGGTCGAGCGGTACGAGATACTCCACCCGATCCCGCATCTCAATGGAGCGACCTGGCGTGACATCGGGCTGCCAGCCGGCGTCGAACGAATCCACGGCGACCTCCGCGGCCCCCTCGATACGCAACGCCTCGGCGAGCGCGCCGAGCGCGTCGTCCGGACGGGGGAGACCGCGGAACGCGGGCGCCGTCGGGAAGTACAGGTGACGCGGCTGTCGACCGAGGCGGCACTGGCTGCGCACCCCGGCGGCGATTCCGACGACGTCTTGGCCGTGGAGCAGCTGCGCGAATACGGCCTCCCCCGCCGGCGCGCCGGCCTCGAGCCCGGGCGGGGTGTGAAAGAAACCCCCACCGCAGCGCTCGACGTGCGCCCACCAGTCCGCTGGGCACGCGGCACGGGTGATCCACCGGAGGTCGTACAGCGCGGAGGACGGCGGAGCGGGCGGAGTGTCGGGCGGTGCCGTGCTGGGCTCAGCCGATCCGCGCAGAGCGACCGAAGTCGTCAGCATCGTGTGATCTCGGCCAGAGCTCCGCCCGGCAGCCGCCGCAGCGCGACACTGAAGGGCATGGCGTGCGTCCAGCGGCGCACCGCGTCCTGCTCGCTCTCGCGCGCCGCATCATCGAGCAGAATCACCGCCCCCGGGGGCAGACGGTCGCCGATGACCGAGAGTAGGCCAAAACGCCCGCCGCGCGTGTCGTCGGGTGGCCCGTCACACACCACGAGTCGGAATTCCTCGGGCATGAGGGGGAGCGGCGCCGCGTACCAGTCGAACGCCCCGTAATCGCTGAGGGGGGACAACCACAGGTACACCTGGCCGGCGACGTGGTCGCGCAGCGCCGCCGCGACGCGGCGTCGCCATTGCGGGTCATGTTCCAGCGCCCACACCTCGACGCCGCGGCGGCCCGCGAGTGCGCCCAGCAGGAGCGTCGTCAGGCCGCTGCCGCATTCGAGCACCGGGCCCGGCGTCTGCGCCGCGTGGCGCGCGACCTCTGCCAGATAGTCGATGTCGGCCGTGAACCCTTCGTTGTCCCACGCGGCGCGCAGCTCGTCGAGCAGCCGGCGCTCCGGCGCCGTCCCAGGCGGGAGGGCCACGAGGCGCCGCATGGCACGGCGCAATTGCTGCCGCTGCCAGGCGGTGCGCGCGGCCTGCTTCAGCGGGCCGGGCATATAGTGGTTGAGCACTGCCAGCGTCACTAGCGCTCCGATGATGAGTCAGGCCGCATTGACTAGGCCTTGCCCTGTCTCGGAACAAGTTCTGTGCCCGCCCCTCCGGTGGGGTCGACGACGCAAGCGGCCTGCGGCGTGGTCTTCACCCGTTGCGGCGCCGCCACACCTAGCTGGAGGCGCGCGGCGTAGCGGGGGCGCGTGCTACGTGGCCCTGCTCTTGCTAGTCTCGCCGCTACTAGATGAGCCAATCCCCATCCAATCTCGACCGCTCCCTCGCCCAGGGGATCGCCTGGACCGGAGGCATCAAGTGGCTCACGCAGCTCGTGAGCTGGGCCTCCACGCTCATCGTGGCGCGTCTCATCACGCCCCCCCCTTACGGGTTGTTCGCCATGGCGGTGGTGTACGCGGGCTTCGTCCAGCTCGTGAACGAGCTGGGACTGAGCCTGGCCATCGTGCAGCGCCGCGACCTGACCACGGAGCAAATCGCTCAGCTCGGTGGCCTCGCCGTGCTCGCGAGCGTCGTCATCTTCGTCTTGTCGCTCGGCCTGGCGGGGCCCGTGGCGGTGTTTTTCGGCGAGCCGAGCGTTCAGGGGATCATCGTCGCGCTCAGCCTCACGTTCGTGATGCGTGGCGTGCAGGTAGTGCCGCGCTCGCTGCTGGCGCGCGACCTGGAATTTCGCCGGCTGGCGTGGCTGGATGCGGGCGAGGCGATGGCGTGGAGCGCGGTCACGCTGACCGGTGCGTACTTCGGTCTGGGCTACTGGGCGCTCGTATGGGGCACGGTCGTGAGTGGGTTCGCGGTGATGAGCGTGTTGTGCGTGATGCGCCCCCACCCGCTCGCGTGGCCTCGGGACCTCCGGTCCATCGCCGACGCGGTGAACTTCGGCTGGTACGTCGTCATCTCCCAACTGTGCTGGTACGTCTATAGCTACGCCGACCTCACGATCGTGGGGCGGGTGCTGGGGAAGGCGGCGCTCGGTGCGTACACCAAGGGCTCCGACGTCGCCAGCATCCCGGTCGATCGTGTGAGCGCGATGGTCGGGCAGGTGACGCCTGCGGTGTTTTCCGCCGCGCAGGACGACCCCAGCACGCTGCGCCGTTACCTCCTCGGGCTGACCGAGGGGCTCGCGCTCGTCACGTTCCCGGTCTCCGTCGGCCTGGCGTTGGTGGCGGATGTGTTTGTTCTGACGGTCCTCGGCGAGCGGTGGCGCCCGGCCATCGTGCCGCTCCGGTTGCTCGGACTGTACGGTGGGTTCCGCTCGATCATCAACCTGCTGCCGCAGATGCTGATCGCCACGGGCCACGCCAAGCTCAACATGAAGCTCAACGTGCTCACCGCGGTCGCGCTCCCGGCGGTGCTCTATCTGGGCGCGCGGTGGGCGGGAATCACCGGCGTGGCGTTGGGCTGGGTTATCGGGTACCCACTCATCACGATTCCCTCGTTCTTCCGGCACACGTTGCGTATCCTGGGCATACGGGCAGCCGACTACCTGCTTGCCCTGTGGCCCGCCGGCAGCGCAGCAGCGGGCATCGCAGTTGTCGTCTTCGCGCTCCGTACCATCATCCCGGACTCGTGGTCCGGCTGGCTGCAGCTGGGTATCGAAGTGCTCGCGGGTGCGGCTGCGTACCTCGCCGTCCTGCTGGTGGGGCACCGCGCACGCATGGCGCGAGTCGCGACGCACGTGGTGGATCTGTGGCGCGCGCGCCGCCCGGGACCGACGCCATCGCATGCAACCGGCACCTCGCTGGCGCGCGCACGCCTGCTGCTCATCAGTTGCCATTTCCCACCCGACGCCGCGGTCGGGGCGCTGCGGTGGCAGAAGTTGTCCCGCTACGCGGCCGAGCGCGGGTGGGGCCTCGATGTGATCACGTTCGATCCCGCCAGCATCGCCGTCACCGACCCGAGCCGCCTCGGAGATCTCCCGCCGGGGATCCGAGTGTACACCTTAGCCCCGCCCCAAGTGGCCTGGGAACACATGGTGGAGCTTGCCTGGCGCGCGTACGACTCGGCGCGCCGCCTGCCGCATCGCCTGGCCGGGTCGGCGGATGGGGCCCTCGGTCCGGTCGCCCAGCGGCAGTCGCTCGCCCGGCGGGAGGTGCGGTGGCGGCCGTCGGAGCCGCGCGACGTGGTGCGGGCCTACTTCGCCTGGCTCGAGTACACCCGGACCGGGCGCTGGGCCCGGGCCGCGGCGCGCCGCGCGATACAGGTCATCGAGCCCGGCGTGCACCGCGCGGTGATCAGTTGCGGCCCGCCGCATATGGCCCACGAAGCGGCGCGGCTCGTCGCGCGCCGGACTGACCTTCCGTTCGTCATGGATATGCGCGACCCGTGGACCCTCGTACAGCGCCTTCCCGAGGGGATCGCGAGTCCGGTGTGGTTCGCGTTCGCAACGTATTACGAGCGCCGCGCGGTTGCAGAGGCGTCCCTCATCGTCGCCAACACCGACCCGCTGCGCAACGTGATGCGCGGCGTGTACCGATCGGCTGCGAATCGGATCATCGCGGTGCCCAACGGCTGCGACGAGGAGACGGTGCCCGCGTCACGGCACGGGCCTCGCTTCCTGGTCGCGTATGCGGGTTCGATCTACCTCGACCGCGACCCGCGCCCCCTGTTCCGCGCGGCGGCTCAGGTCGTGATCGAGCGTGGCCTCTCCCCGAGCAAGTTCGGGATCGAATTCATGGGCGACGTGCGCACCTTCGACGGCGTACCGATCGAGCAGATCGCCCGGGAAGAGGGCATGGAAGCGTTCGTCCGAACCCACCCTCCTCGACCGCGCGCCGAAGCACTCGCATTCCTCGCGCAAGCCACGATGCTCGTGATCCTGCCGCAGGACTCGGACATGGCCATCCCGGCGAAGATCTTCGATTACATGCAGTTTGATGCGTGGTTGTTGGCCTTGGCGGAAGATGGCAGCGCCACCGAACAGCTGCTGCGGGGCTCGAGCGCGGACGTCGTGCCGCCCGATGCCGTGGACACCATCGCCGGTCTCCTCCATCTGCGCTACCTGCAGCATCTGCGCGGTGAGTGGCCCGTGCGCCTGGCCGATGATCCGCGCTACAGCCGGCGGGAACAGGCGACCCGGCTGTTCAGCGCGATCGAGGCGATCACCGGCGCCCCACCGCAGACCGCCGAGGAGCCCACGCTCGCATGCGCGGCCTCGTAGTGCCGGACGCCGTCCCGCCTCCCGTCGCGCCGCCGGCGACGGCCGCGCCGCCGTACGGCGGGCGTGAGCTCGATCGCTCCCTCATCCGCGGCATCGCGTGGACCGGAGCGATGCGCTGGGCCACCCAACTGCTCGGCTGGGCGTCCACGCTCATCGTCGCCCGGCTGCTCGCGCCCACCGACTACGGCCTCGTCGGGATGGCGATGGTGTACCTCGGGTTCATCCACCTGATCAACGAGTTCGGGCTGGGCGCGGTCATCGTGCAACGCCGCGACCTTGCCGCCGATCAACTCGCGCGGCTCGCCGGGTTTGCCCTGCTGCTGGGCGTGGGATTTGTCGTAGTGTCGGCGCTCGTGTCCGGTGCCGTCGCCGAATTCTTCGGCGAGCCGACCGTCCGTTGGATCATCCCCGTCGCGAGCCTCGCATTCCTGACGAGCGCGCTGCAAGTCGTGCCGCAGGGATTGCTCACCCGAGATCTCGATTTCCGCCGGCTTGCGTGGGCGGACGGAGCCGAAGCAGTACTAGCTGCGCTGACGACGCTCGCCCTCGCCGCCCTGGGAATAGGCTATTGGGCCCTCGTCCTCGGGCCGCTCGCCGGACGCCTGACGAGCACGGTGCTCGTCAACATCTGGCGCCCCCAACCCATAGCCTGGCCGCGCCGGTTTGGCACCATCTCCGGCGCGGTGACCTTCGGTTGGCACCTCGTCGTCTCGCGGCTCGCGTGGTACCTGTACAGCAATGCCGACTTCACGATCGTCGGGCGCCTGCTCGGGAAGGCCGCGCTCGGCGCCTATACGATCGGATGGACCCTCGCGAGCATTCCGGTCGACCGCATCACCGCCCTCGTCGCGAGCGTGACGCCGCCGGTGTTCTCGGCCGTGCAGCACGACCCCCCGGCGCTGCAACGCTACCTCAAGAATCTCACCGAAGCACTCGCGCTCATCACCTTTCCGGCCGCGATAGGTATGGCGTTGATCGCGGACGAATTCGTGCCGCTCGTGCTCGGGACCCAGTGGCGGTCCGCTGTCGCTCCACTGCAGCTGCTGGCGCTGTCCGCCGCGCTGCGATCGGTCAGCCCGCTGCTGCCGCAAATCATCGTCTCACGGGGCCATGCCAAGGGCAACATGCAGCTCACGCTGGTCACTGCGCTCGTCCTGCCGGTGCTGTTCTACTTCGGAAGCCGCTGGGGTACCGCGGGCGTGGCCGCCGCGTGGTTGGTGGGCCATCCCCTGCTGGTGATGCCGCTCTACCTCAGTTACGCCTTGCGCCTGACCGGACTGCCGTTTCCGGCGTACTTGAGATCGCTGTGGCCCGCCGCCAGCACTACGTTGGCAATGGCCGTGGCCGTCTGGGTGGTTCGGTTGGCGACGCCCGACCCGTGGCATCCCGGTGTGAAGCTCGCGGCGCACGTCGTGACCGGAGCCGTGGTGTATGCCGCGGTGCTCTACGGCTGCCACCGCCCGCGGGTGCGTGCCCTGTGGACGCTGCTGCGCGAGCTGCGCGGCTGAGCGGCGCCCCCCTGCTGAGCGGCGCCCCCTCACGTGAGCGCCGCGCCTGCGTCCTCCCCGACATAGAGTCGCTCGTAGGCCCGCACCATGGTCCGCAGGTCATACGCGTGTTCTACCCGCCGCCGCGCAGCGACCGCATCGGCCGATCGCCGAGTGGGATCGCCAAGGGCGTCGCGCCACGCGGCAGCCAGCGCCGCCGGGTTCTCGGCAGCCACCAGGCGGTGCCGGAGGGACGGACCGAGCACGGCGGCGTTCCCGCCGACGTCGGTGACGACCGGGCACAGGCCCGCACCCATGGCTTCGAGTAGACCAACCGACGTCCCCTCACTGCGCGAGGCCAGCGTGAACAGGGTGAACGCGGCATGCAGCGCCTCGACGTCCTGACGCCAGCCGACCAGGAAGGCGCGGCGCTCCAGCCCGAGCTGCCGCACGAGCATTTGCAGCCGACTCGTCTCGGGTCCATCCCCCGCCAGCACCAGCACCGGGAGAGGGTCCCGCTGCCGCTCGGCGGATAGCTGCGCCAGTGCGTGCAGCATCACGTCGTACCCCTTGATGTAGTCCAGCCGTCCGATGCTCCCGAGGATCGGGACGTCCGGTGCGAGGCCGAGTTCCTGCCGCAGCGTCCCTGGATCGGGCCGCGGTCGGAAACGCGCCGTGTCCACGCCGTTCAGAATGACCCGGAGCCGCCCGGGGCGCACGTGCAGACGCGCTCGGAGGAATCGGGCGAGCGGTTCGGAGACCGCGACGAGAACGTCGGTCCGGTGGGAGGCGAGATGATCCACCACCCAGGCGGACCATGGGTCCGGCCACGGGCGTCCGTGATCGGTGTGAATGACCCGAGGCACCCCGGCCCGACGAGCCGCCAGCGAGGCCTTGTACCACACACCGCTATGCGTGTGAACCACGTCCGGGGCGAGCTCCCGGATCTGCCGGATCAGCGGGGCCGGATGGAGCCACGACCAGCGAGACAGGTGGGGGGCGACATGCACCCGACCCATCCCGTCCAGGCTCGCGGCCTGGCGGCCGGGAGCGCGGAGGCATAGGACCTGGCTTTCGAAGCGTCTGGTGTCGCTGCCACGCACGATGTCCACGACCAGCCGCTCGAGCCCACCCGCGTCCAGGTCGAGCACTACGTGGAGGACGCGGAGCGGGCTCACCCCACCCGTCGGGGCGTCCCGCCACCCTGTGCGGCGAGCGACACGGGGGCGGAAGCCAGGACGCCCATCCCCGCGATCATCCCGAACAGAGTATAGAGGAAGGCGGAGTAGGCTTGCGACAAGAAGAAGCCGGCCACGCAGTACCCCAGGAGCGCCGCCGTGAGCGATTGCGCCAAGGCCGCGGCCGGAACCGTGCGGCCGTCCGGCCCGGGCGGGAGCCTCCCGAACCGGCGCAGGGTCTTGCGACTCACCCAGAGCAACCAGAGAAAGACGATCAGTCCCGGGACACCCAACTCCGCCCCGATCTGTACGAACGAATTGTGGGCCGCGGACCACTTCAGCCCGATGCCCAGCCGCTGCCGCTCGGCGAGCGGGGAGATGGTCCCTTCGGCTACCGGAAACGCGCTGACACCCACGCCCAGCAAGGGATGCATCGTCATGTAGCCGACGCCGCGCTTCCACACCTCCATCCGCCCGCCCTCCTCATTGCCGGACCAGTTGTAGTCCGCTTGGGGATTGAGCAAGGTGCGCATCATGGTCCAATAGCGGTCGTTAGCCGCAAACGCCAGGACCACGCACGCGGCGGCGACCGCGGCGAGCCGGATGCGGCGTGGCAAGGACGTAAAGCGGAACACGATGAAGCCTCCGACCGCGATCAGCCCGAGAAATCCACCTCGCGATCCCGTCTTGACGAGCGAGATCAGGAAGAGGGCCAGCGCCGCCAAGGCCACCCACCGCTGGAGGGGTCTCGCCCCGCCGCGCAGGAAGTACACCGCGAGGGGGGTGACGCACACCATGAGCAGTCCCAGATCGTTGGCGTCGTAGTAGCCGAGCTCCCCAAGGCGCCCCTTGGCGTCGACCGGGAACTTGGCCAACACCATGACGCAAAAAATCAGCGCCCCGGCCACATGCGTGGCGGCGTATCGCTCGAGGTCGCGGAAGTGGCGGACGCTCCCGGCCAAGATGAGCATCAGCAGGACCGTCCGGACGTAATCCTTGAGAATGAACTTTGCGCTGAGACCCGGATACAAGCTGCCCGGCACGCTCAGCACCATGAGCAACAGCAGCACGAGCGACAGCCGGACGATAGGGTGTCGCAGCACCAGCAATGAGCGCTCAACGTCGCGGGCCAGCAGGAACAGCGCGATGGCGGCGAGCGAACTCAGAAGCGGGATCTGGAGGACGCCGAGGATCGGGAAGAGATCCTGCACGCGCCAGACCGAGCATAACAGGGTAGCGGCAAGCGCGACCTGTAGCGCGCCCCAGGGAGCCGCCCGCGCCCTCCGCGGAAGCGGCGCTGCAACCGTGCTGGCGACCCTCACGCCCGAGCTCCGGCGCGGACCGGCGCCGTCAGAACCCGGGGTCCGACCTCCAGGCGCTGATCCGCCCCCACCACACGTACGACTCCTGGGCCGGCCCCTGATTCATGTTCCGCCCCAAGGCCACGCCGTAGATGTCGGAGGCGTTGATCGCGAACCCGGAATACTCCTTGAGCAGCGCGCCGTCGAGCCAAAACTTGGCCGCGCCGTCCGGCTGTCCCCAAGCGCTCGAGACCTTCAAATAGAGTCGGTACTGGTGCCACTGGCCGTCCCACACCACGTCTCCTCCTGGGATGTCGTGCGGCGGGGAGCCACCGTCTCCCTGCTCGTCGAAGGGAACGCCGAAGGTCCAGGCGTATCCATACGTCCCGGAAAGGAGGTTGAAGCGCGATCCGCCGGTCACGCGGCCGAAGATAAACTTGTACTCCGCATTCGATTTGCAGCCCCACGAACCGGGGGCCAGCGTGCGGAAGTTCGCGGAGAACTTCACGTACGCTTCGATCCAGACCTGCTGCACATGAGCCGGTAAAGCGATGTTCCGCCCCACCGGGTAGTCGTGGCAGCGCCCCGACGTGTCGGCCGACCGGTCCGGGAACGTGTAGCGCATGCTCTTGGACGAACCGCCGTATCCGGTGGTCTGGTCGAGCGCAATTTGCCCTGGATTGGCGTCCTCCAGCGCCGTATAGAAGCCCCGCGGATCGGAGAGCAGGTCCGCCGTGCTCACGTAGCTCGAGAAGTCTTCCTGGAACCATGCTCCAGACGCTGGGGGAGGCGGAGGCGGGGGAGGCGGCGGCGGCGGCGGAGGCGGCGGCCGCACGCCCGGAGCGCGATTGTCCTCGACCGCGAGACAACTCAGCGAGCCGAGCGCCAGCATCCAGGCGACCAGCCGCACCGCCGCACGGGCGCGCGAGCTCTGACCTCTTCCGCGCATGCCGCCCCAAGCTAATAGGCGCCCCCCGGCGCTGGGAAGACGGAGGCGCTTTCTGCAACGCCTGACATTATGACCTCCCGATACAGTTCCACCATGTGTCGGCCGATCAACTCCCAGCCGTATTGCTGCTCCACCGTCGCGCGGCCCGCCCGGCCGAGGCGTTCGCGCAACGGGATATCCGCGAGCACCTGAGCCACGGCCTCCGCGAAACCGTCCGCTGTGTCCCGGATCAGGATGTTTTCGCCGTCCACCGCCGCCAGCCCTTCGCACCCGATCGACGTGCTCACGATCGCCTTCCCCATCGCCCAGGCGTCCAGAATTTTCAGCCGTGTCCCGCCTCCCACGCGCAACGGCACCACGAAGCACGCCGCCTGTTCCACGAACGGCCGCACGTCGTCGACGTACCCCGGCAGCTCAATGTCGTAGGTGGCGCGATAGCGCAGCTGATCTTCCACGCTCGCTCTACCGACCCAGCGCACCACCGGGTGCTGCCGCGTTCGCAATCGAGGTAGCAATTCGGTCGCCAGATACATCAGCGCATCGTGGTTTGGGAACCAGTTGATGCCGCCGACACCGACGATGCCGGTGCCCGGAGCGGCGGCCGGCTGAAAGCGTTGCACATCGACCCCGTTTGGCACGATCGCGCACCTCGCACCCGGGACGAGCCGCTTGAGGGCGTCGCAGTCCGCCGGCGAGACGGCCACGTTGAGCGCCACCCGGCCTAACCAGCGCTGCGCTTCACGCTCCACCAGGCGGCTCTGGTGCCGGATGTACGCCGCCCGCCAGCGACTGCGTTCGAGCCCTGCGCGGCGCTGCAACAAGGTGGCTTCGATGTTGTGGTGTACGCAGACGATCGGCAGTCGCCGCAGCGCGGGCAGATACCCGGACAGATCGAGGCTGTCCATATGCACGAGGTCGAAAGACTCGTCCGCCAGCAGCTCTTCGAGTCGAGCTCGGAAGGCGCGCGACTCGTAGGCGAACACGGTGTAGGCGCGGCCTCGGAGCAGGCTGCGCGCGTGGTCCCACAGCAGGCGCCCCGTTGCGTGTTCCTGCGGGATGGGGAAGGCCTGCACGGTGGCGAACTCGCTCAGCCCGGTGACGCTGGCCGCGACGTCCCGAGAGGTGGGCCGATCGCTGGCGCGGAAAAAGCACAGGGCAGTCACGTCGAACGCGTGCGCCAATAGGCGCATCACGTGGTACGTGCGAATCGACACGCCGCCGTCGGGGGGATAGGGGAGTGTTTGACACAGAAACAACAATTTTGGCCGAGCGCCGGATGTCCACGGTGCGGGCGACAACGTACCCCCTCGATCGCCGGATGCTTGCGGCAGGGGGAGGGGCAATTCGTATGCCATGCCCCGCCCCCGCCGCCGGTCCGGCCCCGCGACGCCACCTCTCCGGCACCCATCGTTGCTGTGGCGTGCGCGCAACGGTGCGGCGGCCAGACACGGCATCAAACTTGATCCACGGCGGCCCGACGAGCGCTACGGTGCGTTGCGTCGCCTCTTCACCCTTGTCCTGGAGTCAGCTCGTCATATGCCCAGCTCCCCGCACCGGCGTCCCAGCTGATGTGCGGAATCTGCGGCCTGGCCTACGTCGATCCGGCCCGCCCCGTCGAATTGGACCGTCTCCTGCGGATGCGGGCGGCGGTCGCACATCGCGGTCCGGACGGCGCCGGAGAGCGCCGCGAAGCTGGCGTCGGGCTCGGACACACCCGTCTCAGCATCATCGATGTGGCGACCGGCCAGCAGCCGCTCGCCAACGAGGACGGTAGCATCTGGATCACGTTCAACGGCGAGATCTACAACTACCGGGAGCTCGCCACCCAACTCCAGTCCCACGGGCACACCTTCCGGACGCGCAGTGACACCGAAGTGCTGGTGCACGCCTACGAGACGTGGGGTCTCAACTTCGTGGAGCGTCTGAACGGCATGTTCGCCTTCGGCCTTCACGACGTGCGCAACGGCCGCGTCGTGCTGGGCCGCGATCATCTCGGCATCAAGCCGCTGTTTTACAGCGTCACCGACGAGGGGCTTTTCTTTGGATCGGAAATCAAGGCCGTGCTGGCCGGCAGCGGGTGCGCGCCCCGGCTGCAGTTCGCGAGCCTCCAGGAGTACTTGGTATTCCGGTACGTCGCGGGGAGTCGAAGCTTCTTCCACGGCGTGCACCGCCTGCCGCCGGGACACGTGGCCGTGTGGCAAGACGGCCGGCTGCAAGTCCAGCGGTACTGGACGCCCCCCGGACCCGCTGCGGACAACGGCTCGACCGGGCTCACACTGGATCAGGCGACCGATCGGCTCGAAGAGCTGCTGGCAGAAGCGGTGCGTTCCCAGCTGATGAGCGAGGTCCCGCTGGGAACGTTCTGCAGCGGCGGCGTGGATTCCGGATTGGTCACGACCTATGCCGCTCGCCACGCCGACCGCCAGCTCGCCACCTTCTCCGTCGGGTTCGCCGAGCGGACATGGGACGAGACTGCGCTGGCGCAGGACACCGCGACCCGCGCCCGCGCCAGCCACCACGTGCTGCGGGCGGACCCGCACACCTTTCAAGCGACGCTGCACCGACTGATCTGGCACCACGACGAACCGCTCAGCCACCCGAATTCCGTCCCGCTGTATCTGCTGAGTCGCTTCGCACGGCAATTCGTGACGGTGGTGTTGACCGGCGAAGGCGCCGATGAGCTCTTCGGCGGCTACCCTCGGTATCACATCACGCGGCTGCGTCACGCGACGGCGCACCTGCCGCAATGGAGCCGAGCGCTGACGGCGGGTGCACTGCGCCGGCTGCCGGGGCATCGAGCCGCCAAACTCGCCGAGCTGCTGCCCCTCTCGTACGAAGACGCGGTGATCTACAACTCGGCCTACGTGTCTCCGGCGCTGGTGTCTCGTCTCACCGGCGCGCCGATCAATGACGCAGTGGCCGAGCGCCGGGACCTCGCGGCACAGGCGTTCGTGCCCGGGGATGCGGTCGCGACGATGACCCGCTATGAGCTCGCGACCTACCTCGGTTGCGCGCTGGATCGCATGGATCGCATGTCCATGGCCAGCGGACTGGAAGGGCGCGTGCCGTTCCTCGATCTGCCGCTCGTCGAATGGACGACGGGCCTGCGCTCCGCGCTCAAGGTGCGGGCCAGGGAGAACAAGCGTGTGGTGAAGCGGCTGGCGGAGCGGTACTTGAGCCCTCGCATCACCCGGGGCGCAAAGTCGGGCTTCGGGATTCCGTTGAAGGGGTGGTTTCAGGACCCCGCATTCAGCGCGCTACTCGACCGGATGCGCGACCCTCGCCATCCCGCCGCGGCGGCATTCGATCGCCCAACGCTCGATCGGCTGCTCGGCGAGCATCTGCGCGGCGATCAGGACCACGGGGAGGTCCTGTGGCTGCTCGCGAACGTCTATCTTTGGCACGAGGTCCAGCTCTGGGGGAACCGAGGCGACTGACGGCGGGTCAGCCTTCCCAGGGGACACGGCAGCCGTGCTCGACCTGGGAGATGACCCAGCGGAACTTGCCCGACGGCTCCGCCGGGATGTCCTCTACCAACTCGACGTCGATCCGCATCCCCTCGCCCAGGCGCTGTCGCAGGCCGGCGAGCAGCGCGTCGCGATGCGCGGCGGTGAACGCGTCCGACGCGACCAGTTTCAGGTGCAGGTGATCGCGGCTTTCCTGAATCAGCTGCGACTTCAAGAGCTGCGGGAACGGCTTGAAGGGATGGGTGAGGACCGAGGGCGAGATATAGCGCCCGTCGGGAGTCGCCACGATGTCCTCCGCTTTGGTCGTGACCGGCGCGAGCCGCCCGAGCCCCCGACCGCACCGGCACCGCTCGGGCAAGAGCGCCGTCATGTCGCTCGTGCGGTAGCGCAGCAGGGGCATGCCGCGATTCCACAGCGTGGTTCCGGTCAACCACCCGCGTTGCCCCGGAGGTACGGGCTCTCCGGCGTCGTCCACAACCTCAGCGATGCCGTATTCATCGAACAGATGCTTGCCCTCGTGAGCCTCACATTCCCCGGCGAACACGACGCGCTCCGCCAGGCCGTAGAAGTCGAAGATCGGACACTCGAACGCCGCGGTCAGCGCCTCCCGCTGTACGGCGTGGAGCGTTTCGGACGAGGAAAACACCGCGCGAAGCGGCAGCCGCTCTCCACGGCGCTGCAAGTAGGAGGCGAGGATGTAGAGCGTGGAGGGATAACCTTCGAGGAACTGCAGCCGCCGGCGACGCATCTCCCGGACGTACGCGCCCAAGTTGGACTCGCTCATGTGGAACGACGAAAACCAAAGTTGGCGGTGGAGATAGTTGGCCCGCCAGAACGGTGGCCGCCGCGTGGCAATCGGCACCACCACCCGCCCGAGGAGCATCCCGCACCAATCCCGCCGCCCCATTCCCCCCCAGCGTTTCTGTCGCCAGTCGGCGACGTTGTTCGCGATACACATCGCGCGATCGTACCACAGGCTGAGCGGTGAGCCGGTCGTGCCGCTCGTGTGGCCGTGGATCAAGGCGCTCGGCTCCCGGGTCAGAAGCGCCGGCCCGGCGGCGCGCAGCTCGGCCTTGGTCAGCACCGGCAGGCGGCGCAAGTCCTCCGGCCCAACGATCTGCTCGGGGCGCACGCCGCACGCGTCGAATCGCTGCCGGTAGAAGGGCAACCGGTCGTACGCGACGCGCACCATGAGCTGCAGCCGCTGGGCCTGCCAGTCCCGCAAGCGACCGGGCTCCCACCACTGACTCCGCTCCCATTCCGACTCCAGCGCGTTGAAGACCGAGCCATAACGCTCGGCATGGATGCGCGCGGCGTAGGCGTTCAAAAAGACGGTCTGGAGCCAGCTCGGCGCGTGTTCATAGACCCGTTGCGCGAGCCCGCTCATAGGCAGCCGACCCGCTGGGCGCTGACCACGAGGTTGTCGATGTACCGCTCCTCTGCCGTCGCGGCGCCCGCGTTCCAGTAGTTCTCGACGAACAGGGTGTTGATGCCGTAATCGTTGTAGGATCCCAGCCAATTCAGCCCGCTCCGTTGCGCCTCTAGCGCGTCGTCGATCCACAATTCGAAAACACCGTTCGCCTTGCCGGGGTCGTTCAAGCGGACGTGCGCTTCGATGCAGCGCCAGACGCCGGCATTGGCGGTGGAGAAGATCGCCGTGCCACTGCGCGCGGCCCCCAGGAAGCGCAGGTGGGCGACGTCCCCATACCCCGTCGTCAGCAGATTCCCGAGGCTGTCCGTGCCGGACACGGGGTCGAGCAGGAGGTATTCCCGGTTGGAGGGCTGGTCACCGCTCCACACCGGCGCGATCATGGTCTGGGCCCAGGCCGAGTTCGCCAGGATCTGCACGCGAGACAGTTTATCTCCGCCGCCGCCGGTCCAGCCCGCCTGGTTTTTCAGGTAGAGCCGCCAGTACACCTCGCGGTATTTCGCCGTCCCCGCGTCCACCGGTCTGATCCCGGCCTGCGGCGTGGCACCGAAGGCGAGGTGGAGCGACCCTGCCGAGACTTGCCTGGCGGTCCACCGCGCGCGCATCCCGGTGGACCCATTCAAGCCTGCACCGCGGACGCGAGCGAACCCGGCACTATCGTATTCGAAGTACCGGCCGAGGCGGTCCGACTCGAAATCGTCGCACCAAATCCAGGCCGCTTGAAGCGAACCGCACTCACCCGCCACAGGGATGTTCGACCCGGAAGCCTCGTGCCGACAGGTTCCCAGGAGACCCACCGCCGCCAACGGCGTCCAGACACGCAAGGCGCGTCGCACGCGCAAAACCCCGAACGGCCTCATGACGCGGCTGCGCCCGGTCCGGCGCATCGGTACAGGTCGACCCGATACACGCGGTAGTCGAACCGCGCCCGCTCCGACCGCAAGACTTGACGGCAGTGTGCGAACAGCCAGCCCTCGAGCCCCGGAGCGTCGGCCACCAGGCCGTTCCGGTGGTAGGGGGCGATCACCCACAGAGTGCCGATACCGGCGAGCCAGTTGCTCAGGGTGTCTACGTTCGTGGGCGACTCACGGTAGGACAGATCCGGCGCGTAATGCCGCGCCACGATCGCGGGCGAACCGACCAAGACCCCCCCCCGCCCGCCGGCGCTCCGGACGTACGTGTAGGCCGGTCGATAATCGAAGCGCGTGCCGTCGGAGAGGTGCGACGCCATCCCGGGCAGAACGGCCGTCACGAGGACCGCAGTCGCTCCCAGGGCGAACGCTCGCCCTCCGCGCGTGAGCGACTCGCTGAGGCGCTGCACCGCGCCGCCGGCGGTCACGAAGACGAGCGGGAGCATCGCGGTCGCGTAATCGGCGTAGACGGCCGTCCGGAGCGACGCAGCGAATAGCAAGAGCATGGTGGACGACCCGCCGCCCAGGGCGAGTGCCGCCCAACGCCGGTCGCCACTCGCCCGCGGGGCCAAGAGCAGCAGCAGCGCCCCCAGCAGGGCCGTCACCACGATGACCGGATCGAGCCATTGCACGATCGCCGGCACGAGGGTGAGCGTGGCGCTCATCCCACGCGACTCCTTGTTCTGTAGCGCGGCCCGGCCGCCGGTGGCCTGCAGCGCGATCCATCCCAACGCGATCGTCGCGAGAAACGGGACCCACAACGTGCTCCAGGCGGTCCGCGTCGGCCAGCGCCAGCCCAGCGCACCGTCGCGCCCGACGAGTGTCAAGCCGAGGACCACACCGGTCAAAGGAAAGAGGAAGGTGGGGTGCGTCGCCACTCCGGCGACGAGCGTCAGCAGCGCGAGCGCGTAGCTCCGACGTCGATCCGCCGCCGTCGCGTCGAGCAGCAGCAGCGTGGCCAGAGCGGCAAGCAGGTAGATCAGCGTCCAGTAGCGGGCAAACTGGCTCTCGTACAAGAGCCACGGCGCCACTGCCGCCAGCAGGGCGGCCACCCCGGCCGCGACCTCACCGAACACCCGGCGTCCCAGGCTCCAGGTGACCCACAGGCCCAGCAAGGCGAAGACGAGCGGCGGCAGGCGGAGGAAGGCGGGCGTGGGGTCGTGCAGCGGCAGCAGCAGGTGCTGCAGCAGGTAGTACAGCGGCCGCCCGCGGATGCCCGGCCCGCCGGCCGCGGCTGCCGTGGCGCCCAAGTCTAACGCGTCGCGCAGCGTGTAGAGCTCGTCTTCCTCGAGCGGCCAGCCCCCCACGTGATACCACCGCAACACGGCGCCGAGTGCGAGAATCCCCGCCACGACGACGCCGGTCTCGCGAGAGTGGGGCCGGACCGCTCCCCGTTCCGGCTCGACCTGCTCGGTCCGCCCAGTGTTCAACGTTTGCGCTCGTATACGACGAACGTCGGTGACAAAGCGCCCACCCCGCGCGCGATGGTCAGCTTCAAGACTGCGTACGGGAAGTACCCGTACAACACGGCGCTCGGGAACAACGCCCGCATCCGCGTGACATCGAAGAAATGGAGATGGTCCCGCCGCTGGATGCGTCGCGGCGTCAACCCGACGAGAGCGATGAGTCGGAACAACCAGCAGTAGCTGTTCGGGGTCGTCAGAATGAGGTGACCACCAGGCCTGAGCACGCGGCGGAGCTCCCGCGCGGAGAAGGCCGGATCGGCGAGGTGCTCCAAGACTTCGCTGCACCATATCAGGTCGAACGATCCGTCTGGAAAGGGCAACGCCTTGTTCGCGTCGACCAGTTGACACTTGTCGTAGAGGCGCTCGACATCGATCGACGTGACGATGTATCCGCGACGCTCGAGCCAACGACTCTGGTCTCCTTCGCGGCACCCGACGTCCAAAGCCGTTCGTCCTGCACCGAGCGGCACGAGCTCCAGGGCGACTTGTTTCCCCTTCGTCGTGGCGCGCCGGCTACCCTGCCCGAGATCGAGCGGCAGGTGCTGCTTCACCCATTCCAGCAGAGGCACGTCTTCCCTTAGGCCCCGAGTCCGCGCAGCGCGAACAGCACGCCGCCGATCCCGGCGACGGCCATGACGCAGAGGAAGTACAGGAGGCCGTAGGCCACGGCGTGGGCTGCCGGAATCCCCAACGGCGCCAGGAGCAACAGCCACGCCCCTTCGCGCACGCCCAGGCCGGAGATGGTGACGGGTGCCATCGCACACAAGCTCACGAACGGCACCGCGAACAGCAGAAATCCGAGCGACAGACGCCACGCCAGACCCTGCCCCAGACCCGCCCACACGAGGATGTAGGCCGCCTGGACGGCGAGTCCGAGGCCCATCGCTTTGATCACCGCGGCGGGGGACTTCACGAAATCCAGGGTGAGGTGGCGAGCCTGTGCCACCGCCGATCGGACGGAGGCAGAGCGCCGCAACGCCACGACGACGAGTGCCAGCCCGCCGACGGCGGCCGCCGCTGCCAGCGCCAGGACGGGAGTCGCGGGACTCTTCCATGCGACCTGCTTCGCCAGCTGCGCGACCGAGCTCGTGTCCACGAACATCCCGAGCGCGCAGTAGAACACCAGGGCCAATACCCCAACCACCCGGTCCAGTAGGACGCTCGCGACCGCTAAGCCGGCGTCACCACGCCGCCGCGCCGACGCCGCGGCCGCGCGAACGGTGTCGCCGCCGACCGACGTGGGCAGGAACAGACTGAAGAACAATCCGATTAGATAGAGCCGGAACAGGTAGCTCCACGCCGGCGCGCTGGCGCCGAGGATCACGCGCCAGCGCAGCGCCGCAAGCGCCTGCGCGACCGCCAAGAGGCCGATCGCCGCGACAACGCCCAGTGCGAGTCGGGGGCCCACCTGGATGCTCAGCTCATGCAGGTCGGCTCGCCGCACGACCCAGGCGAGCAGCGCCGCCCCGATCCCGAGCCGGAGCCAGACGCCCACGCGCCTCACGGCTCGGCAGGTGGGACGAGGGCTGCCGGCGTGAGCCGGTAGCTCCGCCGGTGCAGTGCGCTGAAGTGAACGATGATCTCCCCGACGAGGCCGAGCGCAGTGGCCTGCACGCCTAACACCACGAGCAGGACGGCCAGCAGCAGGAGCGGCCGGTCGGCAAGCCCCTTGCCCTGCAAGCGCTGTATCAGGAGCAGCAGGAGGAGCCCTGCCCCGGTCAGCGACACCGCACTCCCCACCAGTCCAAAGAAGCGGAGCGGCTTCTCGGTGAAGCGGACGAGAAAGTAGAGGCCCAGGACGTCGATGAGACGACGCAGATACGTGCCGGGCCCATACACCCGCGACCCCCGATCCGAGGCGTGTTGCTGGGCCGCGATTTCCTCGACGCGGTATCCATGGCGCGTGGCCAAGATCGGCAAGAACCGCAGGAAGTCGCCGTGCAGGGGAAGCTGCTCCAGGACTTCCCGCCGCACCGCTTGGACGCCACAGCCCAGGTCGTGAAACCGCGTTCCGGTCGCTGAGCGAAGCAGCGTATGGAACACCTGGGCCTGCAGCCGATTGAACCACGGATCGCGTCGCGGGGACCGCGTGGCGACGACCAGATCCGCCCCGGCGGCGATCCGGTCGACCAGCACCGGTAAACAGGCCGCCTCGACCCGCCGGTACGCCGGCAGGGTCACGACGATCCCGCCTCGGCAGTGGGTGATTGCCGCGCGCAGCAGCGACGACTCTCCCAACGCCTGTCCCGCTACGAGAGCCCGAACCGGCGCGCCTTGCGCGGCCAGCTCCGTCACCGCCTTGGCGTGAGACCGGTGCCAGGGCTCCAGCGCGAACACCAGCTCGAACGCCCGACCCATCGCGGCGAGGGGCGCGGCGTACTCGCGATACAAGCCGACCAGATCATCGGCTCGTTCGCTCACCGGCACGATGACGGACACCGCCACGGCGTTGTCCTGGCTCCGTGCGTCTCGAGCGCCCGACCGCGGGGTCACGGCGGCTCCCACCATCGTCGTCATCGCAGCTCCTCACGCAACAACGGAGGTTGCTCGGGCTCGACGGCTTCCCGTGCGGAAACAACACCTTCGGCGATCAGGCCCAGGATCAGGAGATAGCATCCCAAGCCGAACCACAGCAAAGCGGCCCCGGGGAATACGAGGGCGTGCGCCTTTACCGGCCGGAACCACAGCATCGCCACCACGGTCGCGAGCGCGAAGGCAAATCCCAACGCTGTCGCCCCGGCCGCGGCGAGGCCGAACATCCAGAGTGGCCGATCCCGAAACGATCGGATCATCTTCACGGTGAGCAAGTCGGCCGCCACTTTTAGAATGCGCGACAAGCCGTACTTGCTGGATCCATGGAGGCGCGGATGGTGCTGCACCGGAAGTTCAGTGATGCGGGCCGCGGCGACGGCCGCGGCCAGGGCGGGAATGAACCGGTGCATGTCCGAATACAGCCGCACGCGCTCCAACAGCTCCCGGCGATATGCCTTGAGCGAGCAGCCGTTGTCGCGAATCGCCACGCCGGTGACCCACCGGATCAGCCGGTTCGCCACCCAGGAGGGGACCTTTCGGGTAACCAGCTTGTCGCGACGCCGCACGCGGTAACCAGCGACCAGGTCGTATCCCTCTGCGAGTTTGGCCACCAGCCGCGGGATGTCCCGTGGATCGTTTTGCAGGTCTCCGTCCATGCTCACGACGATCTCCCCGCGCGCGTGATCGAAGCCCGCCTGCATCGCGGTCGACTGCCCGTAGTTCCGGGCGAGCGGGATCATGCGAACCCGTGCGTCGGCAGCCGCCAACGCGCGGATCACCTCTCCCGTCCGATCGGAGCTACCATCGTCGACCAGGATTAACTCCCACGTTCCCGATGCCGTGAGGGCATCGCGCACGGCCTGCACGAGGACGGGAGCATTCCCTTCCTCGTTGAAGACCGGCACAACAACCGAGATGAATGGCGTGGGTTCCATGCGAGGCCGCAGGCGCAAC
>Ga0137419_10000088_pt1 | contig 24615 bp, 16 predicted proteins | sample CZODoug3_1_2_16f_FD_108279 | JGI IMG/M metagenome (GOLD analysis project Ga0137419, IMG submission 108279) | Vadose zone soil fungal communities from Angelo Coast Range Reserve, California, USA - CZODoug3_1_2_16fungal (Illumina Assembly) | ecosystem: Environmental > Terrestrial > Soil > Vadose... | reverse complement strand
GGATCCGGTCCCTCAGCAGGCGCTCAACTGGGGGTATATACCAGTCCGCGAGGTCAAACCACCATGCATCCGGGCGCATTTTGGTGGTCCGGATTCGTCTGTGAACCCCGATGATTTTTCGGGGTTCATACAGCCAGACGGCGGGCGCGTCATCGTTGATAACAGCGACAGCTCTGGTGAATTTTTCACGCGCAGTGGCGGAGTCCGCCCATAGCGCGCTGTCGAGCAAGACGTCAAATCTCGGATTGCTGTACGAGCTATAGTTGACGCCGTTCTTGCCGATACCATGAGTGGTCCACGCGTCCCTCATTCCATCCGGGCTTGACCCCATCGTCCAGCTGCTGAGCGCGGCATCGAATGCGCCGTGGGCTTCCCTGTCGCCCTCTGTGGATGTCTCGAGCTGTTCCAGCTGGACGCGAATTCCCATGCGGCGAAGCTGTTCCTGGAGCAGGGGTCCCATTCTTATTCTGTTCATGCTCGAGGTCGGGATGATAAGACTGAAGGCGAGGTCTCTTCCGTTCTTTGTTCTCTGTCCGTCTGCACCGCGACGGATCCAGCCGAGGGAATCCAGTACGCGGCTGGCCCGCGCAGAATCGAATGGAAGCTGCGAGCCGCGCGGATCAGTCGTCTGGTAAGCCCGCACGATCGGGCCGACGGGTACCAGCGCAAAGGTGTCGAGCACGCTTCGCACAAGCGTGGAGCGATTGATGGACATCGTTATTGCCCGGCGCAGCTCGCGGTCGCCGAAGAGCGGGTGTGGACGGTCCTTGTTGGCGGGATCGCGAAGATTGAACCGCAGAAAGGCGTAGTCCATTCCCGGCAGCGTGATTATCCCGAGGTCCCTCGCACGCGCGAGCTGACGCAGATTCTCCGGGCGGAGCGCATCGAATAGATCGGCGTTTCCGGCGAACAGCTTCGTGACTGCCGTCGTGAAATCCGGCGAGATGCTCCAGATTACGCGGTCCAGCGTGGCCCGGCCGCGATAGTTGGAAGTATCAGCGACGATCTCCACGGAAGCGCCCTTGTCCCACCTTCGCAGGCGGAAGCGTCCCGTTCCAATCGGGGAAGGCGCTCTCTCACGCAATGAGGCGACCGGAATTCTCTCGAGCTGATGCGCGGGAAGGATCAGCATCTGCGCAGCGGCATCCAGGAACTGCGTCGGCGATCTCGCGTGAAACCAGAACATGGCCGTGAGTGAATCGCTGACGGTTACGGAATCGATGTTCGCCAGCTCGGTGCTCAGCCTCCCGCCGAGCGCGGGATTTTTGTTGAGCGCGAAAGTGAATCGAACGTCTCGCGCGGTGACACGTCGACCATCGTGCCACTTCGCCCGTGGATTGAGGTGAAACGCCAGCGTCAGCGAGTCGCCGGACCAGTGCCAGCGGTCCGCGAGCGCAGAGCGAAATCCTTTTTCGTTCCTGGTGTTGAGGTCCGGGCCGACGTCAGCGAGATAATCGTAAAGCTGCTCGGTGATTTGCTTCGCTTGCGTGGTGATGCCGAAAGGAGGGAAAAGCGTCCCGGGATCCGCGGTCGTTGTTATGACCAGCGTGCCTCCTGAATTGGCGCGACCGGTTCCAGGCGCGCCCTCAGTACAACCCCCAATGAGTAAAACGAGAGCGATGACACCGATTTTTTTCATTGACGAGAAGGTAGCGCTGTCAGCCTCGCGGGGAAGGTATTAACTCAAGGTGATAGAAAACCGACAGTTTGAGACACAAAACCGACATTGACCCTCTTGCCCCGTTTAATGAAGTCTCAATCACATGGCAAAATCGGCCTCCAACCGGATCGATGCGATGCCCACCTTTCAGGTGGCTCAGTTGCATCAAGGTGGCCTGGACGTAATCATCGTCCCGGTCGACCGGTCTTTCGGAAAACGATCGCCCGCGGAACAGGCCCGCATTCAGGAGGCGTTCCAGCGGAGCGCAATCGCCGTGGAGATGCGCGGCGTCGTGGTTCCGGTCTGGGAAGATGCCTCGGGAAGAATGGTATTTCGTGCTCCCCCGCCTTTGCACGATTTCCTCAAGAGCATAGACATGGTCTATGTTGCGACCGCACTGAATCGAACACTGAGTCTCGAGTCGCAGTAGCTCTCGCGCGTCTCGTGTTGCGACGCGGTTGAGATTCAAGGATCATTTCTCGGATCGCGCGGGCATCTACGCCGCGTACCGTCCGCTATATCCCGAGGGGCTGTTCGAGTTTGTCGCGGGCCTGACGCGAGAGCATCGTGTGGCTCTCGATTGCGGAACCGGGAATGGCCAGGCCGCCGTCGGACTCGTGCCGCATTTCGATCGGGTCATCGCCACGGATCCGAGCGCAGAGCAGCTAAGCAACGCCACTCGACACGAAAGGATCGAGTACCTTGTCGCGCCCGCGGACTCGAGCGGACTGGCCGCGCGATCGGTCGATCTCGTCACCGCGGCGCAGGCGCTCCACTGGTTCGATGCCAAATCGTTCTTTGCGGAAGCAAAGCGAGTGCTCGTCAATGACGGCGCGATCGCCATCTGGGGATACGGCGATCCGATTCTCGACTCGACAACGCTCAATAGAACGCTGCACGCATTCAACCATAATATGCTGGAGCCATACTGGTTTCCCGAGCGAAAACTCCTGCTGGACGGCTACAGGGATATTCCGTTCCCGTTCGACGAGGTGACGGTGCCCAGGATCGAGCTCGCGATGCGATGGAACCTCGCTGCGCTCGCCGGCTATCTGCGAACCTGGTCGTCGACCGCCCGCTACGTCGCCGAGCACGGGGTCGATCCCGTCATTGCGGTTGAGCGCTCGCTGGCGGCGGACTGGGGGGATCCTGGCGCCCCGCGACTCGTTCGTTGGCCGTTACACATTCGAGCGGGAACAATTCCGATGCACGCTCACGCCAGCGGCAATCGTGGCAGTTGAATCGCGGGCGGTCAGCGGCAATTATCCGCATGTGATTAATCCTTCCTTTCTTGAATAGAAACGCCTCCGCCACGCTCGCGCTGGCGCTCGCTGCGATCACTGTCATCGCGCCACGTGGCAGCGCGCAACACGAAGACCATGCAGTGATGCGGGACATGCCGGGCGATACGCTTGCCACCGCTCCTACGACTCCGAGTCGTCCGGTCTCGGACTCGGGTACGATGGCAGACTCGCTCCTCGCGGTTTGCAAGCCGCATGTCAGCCATTCGATCGACGCGTACTCCACCTGCCTCGGGGACGGTATCGCATCGCTCTCGTCCGCCGGAAACATCGCGCTGGCGATGGGAACGCTCGACCGCATCATCCACAATGACCTGTCCCTCGTTCTGCTCGGGCATCCGCTCGCGCACGCGCTGGGATACGCGGTTCGATCCACGCCCGCGACCGCGACGCGCCTACTGTCCGAGTGCGACGACCGCTATCAGTCTGGATGCTATCACGGAATCCTGCAGAGATACTTCGACGCTCGGATGGGGATGCCGATCGCCCAGAGCGTCCTCGTCGCGCCGTGCGACGGGCTGCGCGGCACCAGTGAGCAATTCAGGTTGTACGACTGTCTTCACGGGACCGGCCACGGTCTCATGATGTACCACAGCTATGACGTCAACGCGTCGCTCAAAGATTGCGATCGGCTCATGACCGACTGGGACGAGCGGAGCTGCTACAGCGGCGTGTTCATGGAGCACAACATGGGGGCCAGCATGCAGCTGTTCGGCGCCGGGAAGTTCGGGATGCACCGGCACTCGATGCCCACAGCAACCGTCGTTTTGTTCAAGGCCAACGATCTTCATTATCCCTGCGATGCAATTCCGGCTCGCTACCGGCGCGAGTGTTACGAGCTGCAGGCAGATCTCATTCTCCCGGCGGTTAAACAGGACTATAAACGAGCGAGCGCGGTGTGCGACGCCGCCGGCACTCCGGATCTCGTACAGGCGTGTTATGCGGGGTTGGGCAGAAACGCGTCCGGGGCGTCGGCGTTTCAGTACGCCGGCATCAGGAAGAGGTGCGATCAGGCTTCACCGGCCGGCGTTCCGTTCTGTTATGAGGGCGCGGTGCGACATCTCGCGTACGCGCCGAGCGAACTTCCACGCGGCGTAGCCTTCTGCAAGTCTCTCCCCCAAGGGGAAAGCCGATCACGTTGCTGGGACGGTGTCGGGCTCCAGGTCGCAGGATTTTTTTCGGACCAGACATCGCGACAGCGAGCGTGTCAGTCGGACGGACCACGTGACGTTGCGGCTTGTGTCGAAGGAGCCGGAGTTACTCAGTCGCCACCAGCGAAGAATCGGCGGTAGCGCAGCGGCTTGTACGAACTCATTGGCGAAGCATTCGGGCTCGGCGCAGATTGAAATTAGTGGCGGGAGTACGAATTGCTTTCGGACGAGGAAACGATGCGCGTCGAGACAGTAGAAACTGGGGCCGCGGTGTATTGGTGCGAAGGTGGATAAGCGAAAGATCGGATCGCTCGAAGTCTCGGCTGTCGGCGTCGGATGCAACAACTTCGGTGGGCGGATCGGTGAGGCGCAAACCGAGGAAGTAATCGAGGCAGCATTCGAACAGGGGATCAACTTCTTCGATACCGCCGACATGTACGCTGACGGCAGGAGCGAGGAGCTGATCGGCCGCTTCCTAGTCGGAGGTGGCCACCGGTCCGCAGCGATCATTGCCACCAAGTTCGGCAACCAAATGCCCGGACAGGGTCACGGTGCACGCCCGGAGTATGTGAAGAAAGCTTTCGAAGCCAGTCTCAGGCGACTCCGTACCGATTACATCGATCTGTATCAGCTGCACCTCCCCGACCCGGATGTCCCAATTGCGGAAACTCTGGGCGCTCTCGACGATCTGGTAAAGGCGGGCAAGGTGCGCGAGATCGGTTGCTCTAACTTTTCAGCTCGGCAGCTACGGGAAGCGCAGGAGGCGGCCCAGGGGCTTGGGTCAGCGAGGTTCGTGAGCGTTCAGAACGAGTACAATCTTCTTCATCGAGACCCGGAAGAGGAAGGCGTGCTGGCCGAATGCGAGCGGCAGGGCCTTGCGTTCCTGCCATTTTTCCCGCTCATGAGCGGGTTGCTGACTGGAAAATACAGAAAGGGCGCCCCTATTCCCCAAGGCACGCGCGTGGCGAAGTACGAGCGCTACCGCAAGCTTCTCACTAACGAGAATCTCGACAGGGTGGAAGCGCTCATCGCATACGCCGAATCACGTGGTCACACCATCCTCGAGCTTGCGATATCGTGGCTGTTGGCTCATGGCGTAGTTGCGTCAGTGATTGCCGGGGCATCTTCGGCTCAACAGGTACGCGCGAACGTTAGCGCCGCCGGTTGGAGGCTTGGCACAGCGGAGCTCGAGGAGATCGACGCGCTGCTCAGCCGTGAGGCGGGAAACGCGACGGCCTGACTAAATTGCAACTTCCATTTCGAGAAGAACCGCCACTAGCAGCGGGTAGGACGGGCGGGTTCGAATATTCACGACGACAATTGGAGCAACAGTGAAAAACACAATTCTTTCCACGATTGCAGTCTTGGGACTCGCCGCCGCGGCGCCAGTCGCGCAGGGCCAGAGTTACAATCCATTCCAGATCGGCGCATCAGGCGGAATTGCATTCCCGACAGCTGATCTCGGCACTGGAACCAACACCGGCTACAACATCGCAGTCGCAGTCGGCTACAGGCCTCAAGCGATGCCGATTTCCCTGCGCGCGGAAGCCGCGTATAACCAGTTCGGATTCACGAATGGCGGCGGGAGCATAAACATTCCCTCCTTTACCGGAAACGTGCAGTATGACCTGCCCTTGGGCATGTCCTTTACTCCCTACGCGATCGGGGGAGTCGGTTTGTATCGTCCAAGCGCAGGCTTCAACGGTGGTGGCAGCACCAGCGCGGAGAATGACTTCGGATGGAACATCGGTGGTGGCATCAAGATTCCGTTGAGCACTAGCTTCGAGACTTTCATCGAGGCGCGCTACAACAGCGTCAACGCGAGCGGTGGCACCGCGAGCTTCGTTCCGCTGACCGTCGGGGTAATGTTCTAGGCAACGCAGCAGGAAAAGAAATGGCCAGCCGAAAAGGCTGGCCATTTCTTTTTACTACGGATTGAGGACTGCGAACCAACTGCCACTCCGAACTGCGGACTAATTGAGGACTGCGGACCTATTGCGAACTGCGGACAACAACCAGACCAATTCGGATTTGTCGTTAGTCCTCACTTCGTGGTAAGTCCTCGATCCGCAATTACTCCGCAGTCCTCAATTAGTCCGCGATTCGCAATAGCAGTTAGTCCGAAACCCTCAGCAGTTAGTCCGCAACTCGCAGCCTACTGTACCGCGTTGACCATGTCGAAGATCGGGAGGTACATCGCCACGACCATGCCACCGACGACAACGCCGAGGAACACGATCATGATCGGCTCCAAAAGCGAGAGCAGGTTGCTCACCGCGGCATCGACCTCTTCGTCGTAGAAATCAGCGATCTTCGATAACATTTCATCGAGACCGCCTGTCTGCTCACCAACCGCGATCATCGAGATGACCATGGGCGGGAAGACTTTTGACTTCTGGAGCGGCTGAGCGATCGTGTCGCCGCCGGCGATCGAGGAGCGGGATTGCATGATCGCATCCTGAATGACGCGGTTGCCAGCCGTCTTCGCCGTAATCTCGAGTCCCTCGAGAATGCTCACGCCCGAGCTGATAAGCGTGCCGAGCGTACGCGTGAAGCGCGACACGGCGGACTTGCGCAACACGTCGCCAAGGACCGGGAAGTGAAGCATGGCCCGGTCGATCACAAGCTTTCCACTCGGCGTAGCATAGTACTTCTTGAACATGTACCCGCCGGTGATGATTATGGCGCCAATCACCCACCAGTAGGACCTGAGGAAGCCCGAGGCTCCGATGACGATTCGGGTCGGCAGCGGCAGCGCCTGGCCCGCCGATGCGAACATGCCGGCGAACACGGGGATGACGAAAATCAGGAGGACCACGACCGCGATGGCCGCGACGCTCATGATGACCGCCGGGTAAATCATCGCGCCCTTCACTTTTCTCACCAGCGCGTCGTTCTTTTCAAGGAACGTCGCGAGGCGGAGCAGGATCGTGTCGAGAATACCACCGGCTTCGCCGGCGGCCACCATGTTGACGTAAAGGTTTGTGAACGCTCTCGGGTGCTTGGAGAGCGCGTCGGCAACGGTGTTACCCGACTCGACGTCGAACACCACTTTCCTGGTGACTTCCGCGAGCGCCTTGTTGTCCGTCTGCTCCGCGAGAATCGTGAGGGCCTGCACCAGCGGCAGACCCGAGTTGATCATCGTGGAGAATTGGCGGGTGAAGATGACGACGTCGCGCGTCTTGATCGACCCGCGGCCGATCTTCTTCGCGGCGTCCTGGTCGATCTTGACGACGCTGAGCCGCTGTTTTCTGAGCTGCGAGATGACGTCGTCGCGCGAAGCCGCATCGATCGTAGCCGTGCGGAGATCGCCGTTGAACGCTCTCGCCGTATAGGTAAACGTAGCCATTTGCTAATCCTCTTTAACGTCTTGCCGGGGAGCCCGACGCGGGCCCACGGGTAGCTGCCGCCTTTCCGGCCGGCGGCTGGCCGGTTCTGCCTTCATCTGCCGGATCCAGCTGTCCAATCATGCGCTGGAACTCGACGGGATCGCCGCTCACTCGCAGGCACTCGTCTGCCGTGACTTCGCGGTTCATGTACAGGGCATACAACGCATCGTTGAGCGTCTGCATACCCCACTTCTTTCCAGCCTGCATCGACGAGTAGATCTGGTGGACCTTGTCGTCGCGAATGAGGGCGCGGATTGCCGGAGTGACGACCAGGATTTCCGCGGCCATTACGCGGCCCTTCCCCTGTGCTTTCGGCAACAGCGTCTGGGTGACGATTCCCTCCAGCACGAACGCGAGCTGGGCCCTCACCTGCGACTGCTGGTGCGACGGGAAGACGTCGATGATACGGTTGATCGCTTCGGCAGCCGAGTTGGTGTGGAGCGTGGCGAACGCGAGGTGACCCGTTTCGGCGATCGTCAGAGTCGCGGCGATCGTCTCCAGGTCGCGCATTTCGCCGACCAGGATGATGTCCGGATCTTCGCGGAGCGCGTACTTGAGCGCGTTGGCGAACGATTTCGTGTCGCTGCCGATCTCGCGCTGGTTGATGATGCAGCTCTGGTGCTTGTGGATGAACTCGATTGGGTCTTCGACCGTGATGATATGGCCCTTACGCTCGCGATTGATCTTGTCGATCATGGCGGCGAGGGTCGTCGATTTACCTGATCCCGTCGGACCCGTAACGAGTACGAGACCGCGCGGCTTCTCCGCCATCTTGGCGATCGAGCCAGGTAGTCCGAGCTGATCGAAGGTCTTGATCGCGAACGGAATCTGTCGAACGACCATCGACACGCAGCCGCGCTGCTTGAAGACGTTGCCACGGAAGCGCGCGAGATTCTGGATTCCGAACGAGAAATCGAGCTCGTCCTCGAGCTCGAACCGCTTCTTTTGCTCTTCGGTCAGAACCGAATAAGCCAGTTGCAGCGTGTCCTTCGGCGCGAGCGAATGCTCAACCGATGAGTTTGTTATGTCGCCATCGACGCGAAGCTTTGGCCGCTCACCCGCCACAATGTGCAGGTCGGAAGCATTGCGAGCGACCATCTCCTCGAGCAGCGCGCGGAGATTGATGCCTGCCTGCGGCTTCGGCGGTCCGGATGGAGACGAAGTGTCTATGAACGGTAAAGTCATCGGTTATCGATTCGAGTGTTGAGGATCAATGCGCGGAGGTTTCGCGTACTACCTGCTCCAGAGGACAGATCCCCTTGAGTACTTTCAGCCAGCCGTCCATGCGGAGCGTGAGCATTCCCTCCTCGATGGCGACCTTCTGAATTTCTGCGGCGCCCGCACTCTGCATGATCAGCTTTCGGAGCGGGGGCGTCATGTTCATCACTTCGTAAAGACCTTGTCGTCCTTTGAGACCAGTGCCATCGCACTGCTCGCATCCCCTCCCTCGAAAAACCGGGAGGTCTTCCATCTTGGTGTCGAGCGTAATCTGGTCCATGAACGGCTTGGCAGCCTCGGTTGCGCGGGTTTTCGCATCGCGAAGAGCCATGTCCGTGAAATGCATATCGCGCATCGTGATTCCGCCCCCGATCTTGGCACCCGCGATCTCTGCCTTGTCCATCTTGTATGCCTCGGCGCACTTGGAGCAGACACGTCGCACCAGTCGCTGTGCCAGAATCAGATTGAGCGCGGAAGCCACGTTGAAGGGCTCGATACCCATATCCATAAGACGCGTGACGGTCTCCGGGGCCGAGTTCGTGTGCAACGTCGAGAGCACGAGGTGACCGGTTAGCGCGGCCTTGATGGCGATGCCGCCGGTTTCCAGATCTCGAATTTCTCCCAACATGATGATGTTAGGATCCTGACGAAGGAACGCCTTCAGCGCCGCGGCGAAGGTCATGCCGATGTCAGTGCGGACGAGCACCTGATTGATTCCAAACAGGTTGTACTCGACCGGATCTTCCGCCGTCATGATGTTGACGTCGATGTTGTTGATCTTGGAGAGAGCCGAGTAAAGCGTCGTGGTCTTACCGGAACCTGTGGGGCCGGTGACGAGCACCATCCCGTAAGGGTTGGAGATCGCATCCATCAGCTCGCGCTCGGCGCGGGGCTCGATGCCGAACGTCCCGAGGTCGAGCGTCAGGTTGCCCTTGTCGAGAATACGAAGCACGACCTTCTCGCCGAACAACGTCGGGAGGGTGGAGACACGGAAATCGATGACCTTGCTCCCGATCTTCAGCTTGATGCGCCCGTCCTGTGGTACGCGACGCTCTGCGATGTTCAGGCTCGCCATGATCTTGAAGCGGGAAATGAGGGCGGGCCGCATCTTGATGGGCGGCTTCATGATTTCCTGCAGCGCTCCGTCGATGCGATAGCGCACCCGGAGCTCCTTCTCGAAGCACTCGAAATGAATATCCGAGGCGCCTCTCTTGAGCGCGTCGGTCATGATGGCGTTGATAAGCTTTACAACAGGCGCCTCGTCGACAAGCGAGGCGCCGCTGTCCGCCGTGGCGTCGTTTTCGCTCTCGAGAACCTCGATGTCGTCCTCGGCGATGTCCGCGAGGAGGTTCTCCATCTGCGCTTCGCCCGAGGCGTAGAACTTCTCGATCGCGTTGCGCAGAGTGAACTCGCCAGCGATGACCGGGAAGATGTCGAGGCGGGTGATGAACTTGATGTCGTCGAGCACCGACATGGATGCGGGATCCGACATCGCGACGGTGAGCGTTCGGCCATCCCGCTTGAGGGGAAGGACGCTGTGCTTCAGCGCAAGCTCGCCGGGAATGAGCTTGGCGATGCGCGGATCGACCTGAAACTTGGTCAGGTCGACGGCGGGCATCTTGTGCTGGCGCGCGAGCATCCTGGTGAGGTCGGTTTCCTTAACGTAACCGAGCTTGACCAGGTTGTAGCCGACGCGGGTGCCGTTGTGTCTCTGCTCTGTAAGAGCTTTGTTGAGCTGGTCTTGTGTGACCAGCCCTTCTCTCAGAAGCAGATCGCCGATTCTCGGCGTTTTGGCGGCAGGAGCTGTCAAGGACGCATGTCCCTCCGGTGAGGCTTCCTGCGTGCTTTTGGCACTTCGGATGGCCTGGATATGACTCTGTTTGTAGGACGCGGAACCAACGAGAAGGTTACCGTTGAATCGAGCTTTGCTACCATAGATGGGCCGATGCCTTTTACCCGACTCAATCCTTCCATAGAGCCGAACGGGCCGAGGGAATCGCGATCAGCGACGATACGTTTGGCGAGAGCGGGTCCGATATGTCGGAGTGCCTCGATTTCCTTCTCGCTGGCGACGTCCAGGTCCACCGGTCCGGTTGGCTTTGGAGGCGCCTTTTGCTTTCGCTCTCGCTTTGGCTTCCGGAGCCCAGAACGGCGAGCGGAGTCCGCCGCTTTTATCTGGGCTTCAAGGGCCGAGCGGGCTCGGGAATCGGTTGGAGAGCTGCCGTGGAGGGTTCGGTAGGCGCGGTTTGACACGCCAAGAACCAGAACCACCGAGAAAAAAAGGAGCGCCTTGCGCTCGGCAGGGGTCGGCATGACCGACCCTAGCCACGATCAGGCGGACTTCGTTACCGAAGCCGCGCGACTCGGAGCATACTCTTCCATTGAGGTGGTGAGGAGCAACGTCGCGAGAACCAGAACTCCCGCGATCACGAACGGAAAGCCGAGGCCCAGGCGATCCATGGCAACGCCTGCCGCAAGCGGGAAGATGACCCTCGAGACACCGCCAAAGGTGTGCTGGACCCCCATGTACAACCCTCTCTGCCTGGTCGGGACGACTCTGGACAGCATCGCGGTCACGCAGGGGAAGACAAAGGCCGTGCCGAGCGGCATGAGGGTCAAGGCAATTAGAAGTGTTAGGTAAGAGTGTACCGCCGCGATCAGTGCCAGGCCAAGCGCCAGTAGCACAAGTCCAAGCCGCGTGAGTCGAACTTCCCCAAGCCATTCGATCATGCGGCCAAGGATTCCGGCGCGGACGAAGACCCCCATTCCGCCAAGGTACATGACGAAATAGCCGACATTGCCTTCGTTGATTGGGAGCCGATTGGCCAGCAGCAGAGGAAGGGTCGGCGCGGTGCCGTAGAAGGCGCCGATCGCGATCGCGTAAATCCAGATCAGTCGCTGCGCGGGCTCTCTTGGGCGCGCGATCACGCTCCATACCGCGCCCGAACTCGTCTGGTGAACGACTGCGTGTTCGCTCGTCGCCGCGATTTCCTCGCGCGACTCGCGCAGATAAACGCCGGCGAAAATGCTGACGAGGATGCAGAAGATCGCGGATGCGATGCCGGGTGCGTGGCGTCCCCAGTGTATCAGGGCGGAGCCGATCGCGGGACCAACGACAGCTCCCAAGCTGGTCGCGGCGGAGAGCCACCCGAGACTCTTGGCTCGGTCCTTTGGATCACTGGCGTCGGCCACATACGCCTGGACGACTCCGATGGTACCGCCGCCAAGACCCTGCACGATTCGGCAAAGGAGAAGGAGCCAGAGCGTGATCGCGTAGGCGAAGATTACGTACGCGACCGCCGAAATCAGCAGGCCCGCGAGCAAGGCGGGCCGTCGTCCATAGCGATCCGAGAATCGGCCCCAGAGGGGCGCGCTCGCGAGCTGGGCGATGGAGAAGGCAGCGATCAGAACCCCGACGATCGTCGCCGAGGCTCCGAGCTTGGTTGCGTAGAATGGAAGGAGCGGGATAACCATCGCCAGCCCAAGCATGTCCACGAATGCCGTGATCATGAGGACCGTGAGCTTCCCTTTCATGCCCTATTTGCGCGTGACCAGCGCGGTTGCGACATCTCCGACAGTCGCCAGTGACTTGGCGGAGATCTTGTCCATAGTGTCGTGCGGCGTGTGGTGCGGAGGATAAGTGAGATCGATGACATCGATCACCCGCAGCCCGGCATTCAGCAGCGGGATGTGGTCGTCGACGATCTGGCCGCCACTCTCCTGCACGAACACGTCGCCGTGACCCAGATCCGCGGCGGTCTGCCAGACTCGCGACACGACTTCGGGCGCTTGCTGAAAAGAGTACATCTCGTAAGGGATGCGAAGGTCCTTGTCGCCGATCATGTCCCAAAGAACGCCGTACAGCGGCTGGTAGTTTGGCGACGGCAGGTGCGTAGCGAAGTACTTCGCGCCGATGAGAACGTCGACCTCAGGCGGACCAAACTGCCCGTAATCCTCGCCATCGGTGAAGAGCAGATCGACGCCGACGTTGGGTTTGGTTTTCTTGAGGACATCGCCGAGCGCGACGAACATTCCGACACCGGACGCGCCGTCGTTGGCGCCGGGAACCGGCATCTTCTTCTCGGCTTCAGTCGCGGCTGACTCCGAGATGGGGCGCGAGTCCCAGTGCGTGATGTAAAGAACCCGCTCGGGAAGCTCGGGACGGAATCGCGCCAGGATGTTGCGCAGCGGCAGTTGCTTCCCGTCGGCGGTAGTGTAAGTGAAGGCCTGGACAATCACCGTGTCGGCCCGCGCGCGCATCTGCCGGATGATCCAGTCACCGGCCTGCTTGGCGGCCGCGGATCCCGGCACCCGCGGGCCGAAATCGACCTGCGATTTCGCGTAGTTATAGGCGGCGCTCCCGTTGAACCCGGTCGCGGTCGCCGTCGCGCCCGCGCTCCTTTGCGTAGCGCTTCCCCCATTTGCGTCTCCCCTGCAACCGGCGACCAGGCATAACAGCAGAATAACGAGCATTGATCTCACTTGAATTCCCCAGCGTAAAACTGCAGGTGCATCACCGCGCTAAGCACCGTCTGCGTAAAATTGCGATTAAGGTTACGGTCGAAGCTCTCGACGCGGGAGATGACGAAGCTCGACGAAATGTTTTCAGCGACATCCGTATCGGCGCTCATGCTGAAGGCGCGCCGACCATTGTCGGACAGCCGGCTCTCCCCCGTGAGCGCCAGCGGATTGACGACGAAATTCTGTCCCTGACTCTTCTGATAGCTGATGCGCGTCCGCAGGTCGCTCCGCGCATTCCAGTCGGCGGGAAGCCCCCACGGCTTCGAGACATCGATGCTGAAGTCGGCGTTGTCGCCGTTGCTGCTCAAACCTGGCTTCGCATCCAACCGCTTGGAGAACGAATACCCCACAGTGCTGGCGAGGGGCCGGGCCCCCGCGAATACGATCGAGCCGCTCAGCGGAAAGGTCCGGACGCGGAGCTTTCCCCGGTCGTCGATCACTTCGCCGAGCAACGGCTGGGTGCCGTTGAACTGCCGCGTCTCGAGGACGCGCGCATTCGCTCCCAGGCTCGAGATAACCGACTTGAGCACAATCGGCTGCCCGGCCCAGCGCAGCGAGAAATCCGGAAACGCGATCTGCGTTCCATCAACAATGTCCTGTCCCTCTTGCAGCCTCTCGGTCCAGTTTCTGGTATTGATGCGCTGGTATCGGGTGGCCAGGCTCGCGCCGAACGGAAGGTTCAGCGAATTGTTGACGGAGAACTGGGTCACGAGGCCGACGCTCGTCGCCAGCTGTCCGCTGAGCTGCCGGAAAGTGTTGATGCCACCAATCGCAAACTGATATGCGAGAGGCGCCGCCACCCCGCTCCCATCGTAAACGGAGAGGACGCTGCGATTGAAGTTGATATCCACTGGCTGGAGACCGCCGAGGAACCCGCGAAGAAAACTGTCGCTGTCGGTGTGCAGCTTGATCGCGCGGGGCAGATCCAGTGTCAGGCCGGCCGTCGTCGTCTGCGAGTTGCCAAGTCGCCTGGGGATGCGCAGCGCACTCGTGCTGTCTCCCTCGCGTGCAAAGCTGAGGGTATTCGGGTCGCGCAGCATGTTGTACGAAGTACCAAAATCCAGCCTCGGCCGAAACCAGGCGGTGATTGGGGGTGAGATGTTTATTCCGGCCTGCATTGCTCGTTCGCGCTCTAGTCCCGTATCGTAACTAAGCACACGATCCCGATCACCGGCGGAGACAAGTCCGAGGGGAGAGTCCGTGCCGTACCCGCGCAGGTCACGCACCGACGTGATGTCCCAGCGAACCGATGCCGCCTTGAAGGGACGGAATACGAGACTGCTGCCATTGCTCCAGGTTCGGTTTCTGCCTTTGACGGGACGCGCAGTGTCGTCGAGGGCGAACGCGGGCTTGAGGAACGAGACGCGATCGTCGTGTCCATTGGTATAGGCAGTGGTGAGATGAAGCTCCGTCGGCGACCATCGCGCGAGGTCGGGGGCGAGCGCGCGCAACAGGTTGAAGTCGAGTCCCACGACGAAATTCTTGGCCTTGCCGTCCTCGTACTCGCTACGCGAGACTCCGGTTGTATACGATGAGTTGAGTGTGAGATTGTTGAGAAGCGGCGACCACACCGAGCCGGTCGATTGCTTCGTGCGCCGCAGGCTCAGGGTGATCGATGTCGACGCCGAGCGGGGCAAGCGTAGTCCTTCAATCGCGCCAGCCTCGATGTCGGACTGCGAGACGAACAACGGGTCGACGGACGCGGACGTGTAGTTGAAGGTGAAAGGAATCGACAGCCCCAGAGACGCCGGAAGCAGCCTCTCCAGATGGAACGCGGAGCTGACATCCCAATTGTTGTCGGTGAGAAAACTCGGCTGCTCCGAGAGCTGCCTGAAATTCGGATCGCGCCTGCTGGCGTTGATGCGGATGTCGGCGAAGTCGCTGGCGACGATCGTCAGTCCCGCCTGGCCGGCGAAACCTGTCTGGTTGACGACGCCCGCCAGCCTGATGTCATCGACCCAGACTTCCAGCGTGTCGCCGGGAAGAACCGGATTCGTGCCGGCCGCAATCGGAAGTCGAAGCATTCCGACGGCCAGCTCCTGAACGGCCGCGAGATTTGGCGGACTCACCCCCGGATCGAGCGTGTACACGATGTAGCCGTCATCGCACGCGGCGTAGAGCGAGCCGGCGCTTGCTCCCGGTGGAAGCGACGTGTTCGCAATCAGCACGGAGTCGAGGCCCGTGCACGTGTTGCGCTTCTTCCCCTGTAGATATGCGTTCTGAATCTGCGCCCTCAGCGCGAACAGTCTCGCGAAACTCACATTTATCTCGGGCAGCCAAGCGACCTTCGATGCTCCGGAGTTGATCGGCGTTCGATACATGTAAAAGTTGTTGTCGTCGCGGGCGATCTTGATGTAGAACTGAAGCTCCCCGTCCGGACCCCAGCCGCTGCTCACGCCGCGTGCCCAGACGCGCAGCTCCTTGTAGCTCATGAAGTTCTTTTCGCCTTCGGGGAATCGGAAATACGACTCCGCGCGATCGAACGTGGCTAGATCAGTCGCCATGATCCGTAGCGAGCGCTCGTTGATCTGGACTCGTCCGGGCTGGAAGGCGACGGTCTTGCTCGTCGGCGCGTCGGTAACGCCGGGTGGCGATTCGTAGTCGATGCCGTTTCGCACCTTCTTGTCCTGTGTGCCGACAACTCCGGATTGAACCGTCCCGGTCGACGTCTGATCTCCGGCGATGCCGTGCAGGGTTCTGTCGCTGACCTTGAGCCAGGGTGCGCCGGTGAGCCGGAGTCGAGCCAGTGGAACCGTGGTGAACTCATCATCGGCGAGCGCATCGCCGGAGATCACGGTGATGCGAAGCGCCCGCGCTCGCCGGAGCAAAGGATGCCCGAGAGTGTCGTCCGGGGCGCGGAATGGCACGCGAAAGAAGACCCAGCACACGTTGTCGTGCGCGACTCTCGGTTGGCCGGCGAGCTGGGGCGGCTGGCTGCATACGCCTAGTCGCGTGCGCTTAGAAGCGTCGGCAAGATTGACGACGTAACGCTGCCACTGCTCCTGATTGCGTTCGGCCGTTGTGAGGTTGAGAACGTTGTCGGCGTCGATGTCTTCTTCGTCGAGGCGATTGTTGTGGATCGTGCAGTTCGTCTGCGAATCGCCAAGGATCTGGCGTTGTCCATAGCCGCCCCGGCAGGTGCGGGCGAAGCGCAGCGTCGCGAACGTCGGCGGCTGGCCCGGTATCGTGTCGTACTCTACGGTCAATGAGTCGACGACATCACCGGGCAGTCCGTTGTCGTTGCTCGCGACGTTGAAAGCCCGGGAAAAGGGATCGCGCTCGCTATTGAGAGTATCAAGGCCCTCAATCCGCTTACTGTGATACGTCGTGTCGAGCGCGCCGGGAAGCGCGCCTTGACGAACGATGAGCGTGTCGGGGCCGAAGGAGACCGAGTTTTCGGAGATGTCTCCAAAATCGAAAACGATGGTGGGATTCTTCGACTGCGTACCGCCAATCGGAATCTGGGCCCAGAACTCGAGATTCTCCGCTCGCGAGATGTCGACGCCGCTGGGGTTGAGGACCGTACGGACAGAGCGCCACCTCCGTCCCGCGGGGACGTTCGGCACCGTCCAGCGAAAGGTGTTCGCCTTCAGCTGTCCACCGACAGAGAGCGGATAGAGTGTAAGCCAGAGCATTGGCTCCGGGCCGGAGATGCCGGTTCCGCTCTGGGAAACCGCCGTGTCAATCTGATCGATACGATAGCTGACCCGGTTGCCATCCGCGTCCAGCCCATTGCTCTGCCATGCCATCGTCGTGGCGCGGGAGAGATCGAACACCGTCGCGCCGAAGCGCGCCGGGATACTCGTTCCAAGTGCCGGTTGGCTGCTGAAATACCATTGCGGATCTGTGAGCGGGATCTGCAAACCGCCTTCGCCTTCGAATGATTCCAGATAAGCCTGCTGCGACGCATTCGTCTGCGGGCGGCTCGCGGCCAGCTCGGCGGAAAAGGCGACGTGGGAAGGAGCCGTCGTTTGCCCGAACGGCATCTTGGACACCAGCTGCGTCAACGGCTCCGCGTCGAAGTTGAAGAGCGCGCTTACACCAGCAACGAGCGAGGCCGCGGGCTCGAACCCGAGCGGCGGTCGCGTGAAGTTGGTGTGCTGACTCTGCGAGATCGCCGTGAAGTTTATTTGCCCATTCGCGAACGGAATCTCCGCGGTGGCACCGAGGATCGATGTCGGAGTCTCTTCGAAGACGGGATTCTCCTCGTACTGAACCGTGACCTGGCGCGGCCGCGGAAAAAGTGTGTCGGGCCGATTGAACGAAACGCGGCCGAGGTCGTAATCCACGGAGTAGTCGGTACCGCGCGTCAGTGGAACGCCGTCGACGAGCAGGCGCTCGGAATTCGGACGTATCTGCACCGTGCCGAGCATCAGCGCTCCGCCCTCTCCGCTTCCCTCTGCCTGTGCTTGCATCCGGATGTGGTAGATCGCCAGCGGCCGCTGGGAGGAGCGCACGTACTCCGGCGGCGTCGTGTAGATCGTGTCGTTGGTCGGATTGCCACTGACAGCAAGACCATTTGACGCGAAGGGCTTGGCCGATGGAAAGACGAGGAATTGATCGCGGATGGTGTGCGCACCGGGCGAGCCCAGACTGAGCTCGAAATTCGGATCACTTGGTCGCGGCCAGATTCGATTCTCGAGATCGAAGCTCGAGCTGTTCGTCGATTGCGCGAGGCCGAACAGCTTGAGATACGTATCGGCGTTGCCGGCGGCGGGCTTCTCCTGATCGTCGGCGCTTCCTGTGACGACCTTCAGCGTTACGCTCTGACGCCGTAGATCCGCTCCGCCCAGGCGGTAGACGCTTCGGATCTCGCGATCGAACTCCGGATCGCCAGGCTGCACGTTGGGATCCCAGATGAGATTGGCGAATTGCTCGCGCGCAGGCGTATACGTAAGGTCGGGCGTCCCCCCCATCGCAGTATAGACCGTGTCCCGGCCGTTGACGCGGACACGATATGCGACGACGAGCCGCTCATTATTGAGCGCGAGCGGACGCACCAGCGCGATCCAGAGCAGAGATGGGTCGGCATAATAGTCGACGCCTTCACGCAGGTATTCGTAGACTTGCCCGCGCCTGGAGCGCGGATTGCCGATGAGGCGGAACTGCGGACCGTTTGGATTGGGCGGCTGCCCGCCGATCAACAAGCGGTAGAGAAAGATCTTGGTTGGCCGCAGCGTATCCGGGAGAGAAGCGGCGAGCGTCGCCATTTTTCGCGTGTCGAGAATGTCGACATTCGGGTACGCGGCGCCAAAGACCCTGGGGTTGAGCGTGAAAAAGAATCGGCGCGACTCGAACTGATAGTCCTCGATCTTTCGGTCGATCGCCTGAAGAGTGCGATCGCCGACCGTGAACACGCGATCGCGAACGATATTCCCTTTCTGCTGCGCGAGAATTGCCTTCACCCGCATCGACCCGATCTTCGTGATCGCCTGGATTCCGTAATTGCCGCTCGCGATTCCGGCGGTGATGTAGCGGGATGCGGGCGGCTGGAAGGTCACGTTGCCGATCTCGAGCCTCTGGACGAATTCGCTGGGCTTCCCCTCATAGTAGATCGAGATGTTGTTCGACGCATCGAACTCGCGCTGGGTATCGTAGTCGAGATTGACGTGCACCCTGTCGGCGACGATGCCGCCTGACTTGGCGGCGAACTGAAAGTCGACCTGTGGCTCGAAGAAATTGCGGCAGTCGGCGACCGGATCGAAAAAGAATGTCGACGAACAGAGAGCGCTCTGATTTTTTTCGCCGCGAAACTCGAGTCGCCCGTCGATCTGAAGCCCGAGATCGGCATATTCCCCGAGGATCGGCACGCGCTTGGGGGGGACGGTCGGCTTCGGTTTGGGCGGCAGCTGACCGGGATACGCCGGCGCGGGCGTCGAAGTGGCGAAGTTGTTGGTCGCGATCTCTCCCCACACTGCCTGCATGATCGCGCGCATGTTCTGCTGAAATGCCGTGGCGCGCGCCGCCTCGATCTGTGCCTGAGCTCGACGGAACGACTCGCGCTCACCCTGTGAGAGAACGGACGGAAGTTTCAACGGGAGCGTGTCGCGTCCGAGCCTCAACCGGAGGGCGGGTGTTCCGGGTGTGCCGCTCGGCGGAGTGACTGGCGGCGCTGGAGTAATCTTGCGCGTCGTATCGCTCGGGTCCTGGCCGCGCGCCGTTTGACCCGCCGCACCGAGCAATGCAATTGCGGCAAACACGACCGCGGCGTAGCGCGAGCGCCGCTCCGCCGAACGCGCGGAACTCGTTGTCTGCGTGTCGCTTACCCACAGGCGGAGGGTATATTTCACTCCGTGAAGATACTGCACCGCTACGTTCTAGAGGAACATGTCGGTCCGCTGACGTTCGCCCTTACGGCGCTCACTTCGATCCTGCTGTTGCAGTACATCGGAAAGCATTTTGGGGAGCTGGTCGGCAAGGGCTTGCCGACGCTTGTCATTGCCGAATTCTTCGGGTTGTCCGTGCCGCTCACTGTGGCCCTGACCCTGCCGATGGCTGTTCTCGTCGCCACTCTTTACGCGTTCAGCCGTCTGGCAGCTGAAAATGAGATCACAGCCCTCAAGGCCAGTGGCGTGAGCATCGTAAGCGTGTTGAAGCCCGTGCTGTGGGCGGCGCTCGGCGTGACGGCCGTGATGATCGGGTTCAACGATCAGATCCTTCCCAGATCGAATCACCGGCTGGCTGTCCTTCAGCGGGACATCGCCCAGAAGAAGCCGACGTTCGGGCTGCGTGAGCAGGTGATCAACGAAGTGAGTCCCGGAAAGTTCTACCTTCGCGCGGGGCATCTCGACGAAGCGACGAATCTGATGCGAGAGGTGGTCATCTACGACATGGGAGACGCGACGCGTCACCGTACGATCTACGCTGACAGCGGCAACATGGGGATGACCAAGGGGATGACCGACCTCGAGCTGACGCTCTACCACGGCAACATCCAGGACGTTCCGACGGCGAACCCGGACGAGCTGCGGCGCGTGTTCTTCGACTCGACTCGCGTTCGCGTGCGCGGAGTGGGTAACCAGTTTCAGAAAACCACCGCCGATTCCTACAAGAGCGACCGCGAGATGACGGTCTGCGAGATGCAGGCGGCACAAGACAGGGCGCGCCGCGATCACGCGGATGCCCGCAGCGAATTCGAGAAGAAGCTTGCCGCGCTCAAGAAATCGAAGGCGAAGCTGAGCACAGACGTGCTCAACACGGACACCAGTGAGCCCTGGGACATTGGGCTTGGCCGCTTGTACTGCAACGCTCTCGCGCTCATCAAACCCAAGGAAGCAAGAGCTCAGGGTGTATCAACGATCCCAAAAGCAAATGTGAAGCAAAGCGCATCTTCGACGTCGCGGAGCGCTTCATCGACTCCGGCTGTTTTTCCGCCCGCGACCAGACAGGGAGCGGCAGCTACTCTTCCACCGCCAGCGTCAAGGGGTTCAACACCAGCGACTCCCAACCCCAATAACACGGTGACACAAGGACTGCCGCCCAACTCGGCCGATCTCGCCGCGGTCGAAGTTTTGAGGATCCGGCTTCAGGACACCGCGACACTCATGAACTCCTATGGGGTCGAAATCCACAAGAAGTTTGCTCTGGCGGTCGCGTGCTTCGTGTTCGTCCTCCTGGGCGCACCAATCGCATTGCGGTTTCCGCGCGGTGGCGTTGGTCTCACGATCGGCGTCAGTCTGTTCGTGTTCGCTCTCTACTACGTATGCCTGATCGCCGGCGAGTCGATCGCCAAGCGCGGACTCATGCCGGCCGTGGTATCGATGTGGATGGCGAACGTGATCTTCTCGCTGGTAGCGCTGTGGATGCTGACGAAGATGGGTCAGGAGGGCACGACAGCCCGCGGCGGCGACATGAGAGAGATGATCGGGGCGATCAAGGGATCGATCCGGACGAAGTTCGCGTGGAAGAAGCGCCGGGAAGCACGCGCGAGACTCGCCGCTTGAAGAGAATGGTGCGGGCACTCGACCGCTACGTGTTCATCGAGTTCTGGAACATCTTCGTGGCGACGGCGCTCGGCTTTCCGATCCTGCTCATCATCATCGACCTCACGGACAACCTGGACAAATACCTTGGCCAGCACTTGTCGGTCGGGCGCATCGCGCTCAGCTACCTGTACTGGCTTCCAGACTCGATGTTCATGGTGCTCCCGGCGGCAGTTTTGTTCGCGACGGTATTCGCAATCGGAGCGCTGACGCGACACTCGGAGATTACCGCCGCAAAGGCATCCGGCATCAGCTTCTATCGCCTCATCGCCCCCATCTTCGCGGGTGCGGTCATCGCTACGGTTCTCGGTTTGATTCTCGGCGAGCTCGCTCCGGTCGCCAACAAGAAGCGATCGGACATTCTCGATCCGAACCGCGTCAACATCGGTAACGACCGCTACAACTTCGCGTACGCGGCCGACGGTGGACGCGTTTACAAGATCGGCGCCCTGCATCTCATCGAGCCGTCGATCGAGGGAGTGGTGATAGAGCGAAAGGGCAACGGACCCGCCTATCCCTCCTACGTCATCACTGCCAGCAACGCGCGCTACAGGCCGTCGAAGGGGTGGGTGCTGCAACGAGGAGCCATGCATGTCATACCGGATACGCTCCACAACATGACGTTCAGCTTCGACTCGCTGGTCGACCGGCATTTCACGGAGCCCCCGAAGCAGTTGACGCTGGCGCAGAGGGCGCCGACAGACATGGGCTTTCGAGAGCTGGGACGCTTCATCACATCGATGGAGCGTTCGGGAGCGCAAGTGAACGAGCTGAGGGTGGAGAGAATGCTCAAGATCGCCGTACCGGTCACGTGTATCGTGATTCTTCTCTTTGGCGCGCCGCTCGCGACCAGCACGCAGCGGGGCGGTGCGGCGTACGGCGTCGGGCTCAGTCTGGCAACCACGGTGATCTTCCTGATGCTGATCCAGCTCACCAAGGGGATCGGCAGCAAGGGAATCATACCCGCGGACCTGGCAGCGTGGCTGCCGAGCATCATATTCGGCGTAGTGGGAGTCATCCTCTTCGCGCGCGTCAGAACTTGATCAAGGATCCACTCCGGCCTTTCCGTAAAGTCGGGAAGTGGGGCTACTTCGTCCGCGATATCGCACGCGCCTTCAGGGATCCCAAAACCTACGGACCGGAAACGATTCGTCAGATGCGGAACATCGGCGTCGATTCCGTGCCCCTGGCCGCGATTGTCGCCGCTTTTATTGGAGCGGTTACCGCCTTCCAGACGCGATTTCAGCTCTTTGGGGGTGTGCAACTCTCGGTCGTCGGTCTGATCTCACGGCAGTCGATAATTCTCGAGCTCGGGCCCTTGCTCACGGGGCTGGTACTGACGGGTCGCGTTGGGGCGCGCATCACGGCCGAGATCGGAACGATGCGCGTGACAGAGCAGATCGATGCTCTGGAGACGCTGGCGTACGATCCGGTCGCGTATCTGGTGGTGCCGCGGCTCATCGCCGCGCTCATCATGCTGCCGGTGCTCACGATCCTGGCCGACGCGGTCGGGATCGGCACCGCAATGTTTACCGCCATCACAGCCACCGATGTGACGAGTGCCGATTTCTCGGCCGGTCTCCGCCTGGCGTTCACGCCCTTCCAGATAGTGTATAGCATCATCAAGGCGACTATATTCGGGGGCGCGATAGCCTTTTTCTGCTCCTACGAGGGTTACACCGCGAACGTCGGCGCCGAGGGCGTCGGACGGAGCACCGCACAGGCTGTGGTCGTAACGTCGGTCGCGATTCTTGTACTGGACGCGCTCACCGCGCTCCTGCTGGCCCCTTACCTCCAGGCATGAAGACAAGAGACGAAGTACTGGTCGGTCTCGTGATCACGGTCGCCGTCATAGTGACGGTGCTCGGCTCGCTCTGGCTTGCGCGCGGCGGATTGTCGAAGGGCTATCCGCTGTACGCGAAGTTTCCGTGGGGCGCGGGGCTCAAGCAGGGACAGCCGGTGCTGCTCGTCGGCGTCAACGTGGGCTACGTCGACCAGGTCGATCTGCACCAGGACGGCATTCTTGTCACGACGCTGAGAATCCAGAACCACTACAAGGTACCGGTGACGAGCAAGGCGGCGGTGATACCAAATGGTATTTTTGGCGATCAGGCGGTCGCTCTGACGCCTTCGCGGCCGGAACCACGCTCCTTCAACGAGGGTGATACGGTTCCGATCGGCGCTTCCACTCCGGGGATCTCCGAGCTCACGACCAAGGCTGATTCGGTGATGCGGTCCGTGAACGCGGTGACGTCCGCGTTGGAGCACGAGATGGTGGCGGCCGGAGGAATCCGCGATTTGCGAAGCACCATCACGGCGACGAATCGCCTGGTGATCGATTTCGCAGCGATCGCCGCCGAGCAGTCGCGGCAGTTGAGCGCGACGATGACATCGCTGAGGCGGGCGACGGGAGCGATCGATCCGGCGAAGGTGGATTCGACGGTGAAGAACTTCCGCACGGCGAGCGCGAACCTGGCGGAGATCAGTAGCCAGCTGAAGGAGACGTCGGGCAAGCTCGACCTGCTGCTGGCGAAGGTGGACAGCGGGCCGGGGAGTGTCGCGAAGTTGATCAACGATCCCGGCGCGTACAACGATGTGCGCGCTGTACTGCAGCGGATGGATTCGCTGCTGGCGGATATCAAGAAAAATCCGAAGCGCTACATCAATGTAAAGATCTTTTAGGGGGAGAGCGTCGTTCTTAACTGCGAGAAGAACAAGGTTAGAGGTGTAAGGTTGTCGGTCGCAGGTACGAGGTAAACCTGATACCTCGAGCCTTGCACCTTATACCTCTCACCTTGTTCTTCTCGCAGTTAAAGCCTTCCGAGACTGGACGTACGAAGGCGGCGGGAAGGACGCGATTTAGGGCGATGAACGCGCGGGGGCGGCTGACGGAGCTGCCAGCGCCAGCGAAGCACCATTGCCACGATCACGACCAGCAAGCAGAGCTCGACGTAAACCTTCTCGCCGTCGAGAAAGTCGATCGGCTGATCCTTGAGATTCGGGTCCGTAAGGATTCCGTGGACGTAGAAGAGCGCAGCGGTTCCGTACGCGGTGAAATGGAGCGCCTTCCATCTTTTTCGTCCCAGCTCGCCACGGAAGTATGAGGTTACCACGACGAAAGCCAGTGAATAAAGCGCCAGGGCACCAAGCACGTTGATCCACGGCTGCTTGGGCGCGTTCACCGGATAGATGATATCAATGAGCGTGAATTTCGCCGTCGACGAAAAAAGAATGATGACCGGGTGGATCACCGCGACTGCCAGAGCGATGTATGCCGTCCAATTGTGAATCTTGAACGTGTTGATCCGGCGATGCGGCCATCTCCTGACAGGATTGTACTTCACGGACATCAGGAGCCCGATGAGAATGTTGAATGTGAGCAGGGTCATGGCG
>Ga0137419_10000087_pt1 | contig 24627 bp, 14 predicted proteins | sample CZODoug3_1_2_16f_FD_108279 | JGI IMG/M metagenome (GOLD analysis project Ga0137419, IMG submission 108279) | Vadose zone soil fungal communities from Angelo Coast Range Reserve, California, USA - CZODoug3_1_2_16fungal (Illumina Assembly) | ecosystem: Environmental > Terrestrial > Soil > Vadose... | reverse complement strand
CTTGAATCGCGTTCAGCCGGGGGTTCGTCGCGGAGACACGGTACGTGTGGACGTCGTCGTGCGGACAAGAAAGATCGGGCACTTTTTCCCCGGGGGCACGGTCGACGCATATGACACCTGGCTCGAACTGAAAGGGACCGACGAAAATGGCAAGACAGTTTTCTGGAGCGGGAAGGCCGAAGATGATGGCAAAGGTCCGGTCGAGAAAGGTGCACATTTTTATCGGTCACTTCAGGTAGATGCGCACGGAAATCCGATCAACAAGCGGAATGCGTGGGCGACTCGCGCGGTCGTGTATGTGCGCCTGATCCCTCCGGGCGCAGCCGATACCGTGCACTATCGTGTGCACATTCCGGAGAACGCCGGAAACAGGATCACGCTGCACGCACGGCTTTGTTATCGGAAGTTCGCCTGGTGGGGGACGCAGTTTTCATTTGCGGGCCAGCCAGATGCTGCCCACCCTGAGCTGGTCACGCCCGGTTATGACGATCGCAAATTTACGTTGGATGCATCACTGAAAGGAGTTTCCGCGAAGGAGGAGAAGATTCCCGATCTGCCGATTGTTGCGATTGCAGAGGACGAGGTGAATTTGCAAGTCGCGGCAGGCGGAACCGCTGCGGCTGCACCGAAAGTTGATCTGAAAGGTGAAGACTGGCAGCGCTGGAACGATTACGGCATCGGGTTGTTTCTGCAAGGAGACACGAAAGCGGCGCAGCTGGCGTTCCAGAAGGTCACAGAGATCGATCCGAAGAATCCAGACGGCTGGGTCAATATCGGGCGTTCGGCGGTGCAGGAAGGCGACATGGATCGTGCGCGCCCGGTGTTGGAGAAGGCACTGGCGCTGAGTCCGGATCTGGCCCGTGCCCACTTCTTCTATGCGAAGGTGCTGCGGGCGGACGGCAAGTACGATGAGGCTGCTGATCATCTGCGCAAGGTCGTCACTCAGTATCCGCGGGATCGCGTGGCGCTGAACGACCTGGGACGTATTCTCTTTCTCAAGCGTAACTACGCGGACGCCGTGAAGGTGCTGGAAGCAGTGCTGGCGATTGATCCGGAAGACTTGCAGGCGCACTACAACCTGATGCTCTGCTACAACGGGCTGGGCGACGAGAAAATGGCCAAGGAACATCAAGCGCGCTACTTGCGCTTCAAGGCAGACGAGTCGGCGCAAACCATCACGGGCAGCTACCGGCAACAGCATCCGGAAGACAACAACGAACGGCAGGCGGTGCACGAGCACGTCTCCGTGCCATTGGCCACCCGGCAGACCAAAACGGCTGCGCGTCCGCGTCCGGCCCGTGCGACCACGGTTGCAGGTGCTTCCCGCTAACGATCTCCACAACTCATGGATAAAAACAGTTTGCGATTTGCCCTCTTCTTGACCGCGGCCTCCACGGTCTTTCAAGCTTCGGCCCAGAACATCCAGTTTCGCGATATCACGGCGAAGGCGGGGATTCAATTCGTCCACAACAACGCCGCCTTTGGGAAGAAGTGGCTGCCGGAGACGATGGGGCCGGGATGCGCTTTCATCGATTACGACAACGACGGGTATCCCGATATCGTGCTCGTGAATGGCGAAGACTGGCCGGGCCACCTGAAGGCTCAGTCGACCTTGAAGCTCTATCACAACGATCATGACGGAACCTTCACGGACGTGACCCGCAAGGCGGGTCTGGCAATTGCAATGTTCGGGCTGGGAGCAGCGGTCGGCGATTACGACCATGATGGACACGACGATCTGTTTATTACGGCGCTAGGACAAAGCCATCTCTTCCACAACAATGGCAACGGGACGTTTACCGATGTCACCAAATCCGCCGGAATGTGGGGACCGAATGAATTTTCTACAAGCGCGGCCTGGGTTGACTACGACCGGGACGGCAAGCTGGATCTGGTCGTCGCGAATTATGTGCAATGGTCCGAGAAGACCGATATCTATTGCACACTGGATGGGGCCCATAAGTCGTACTGCACGCCGGAATCGTACAAGGGGACGTCGGCGCTGGTATGGCACAACCTGGGTAATGGCAGGTTTGAAGATGCGACCCAGAAGTCCGGACTGAGCGATCCAACTTCCAAAAGCCTGGGAGTGGCGATCCTGGACTACAACCAGGATGGTTGGCCTGACATTCTGCTCGCCAATGACACCCAGCCGAACAAACTCTACCTGAACAAACAGAACGGGACGTTTGAAGAGAGAGCAGTTTCTGCGGGCATTGCATTCAGTGAAGATGGCGTGGCGCGCGCCGGCATGGGCGTCGACGTTGGGGACTACGACCGGTCGGGGCGGCCGAGTCTGATGATCACCAACTTTGCGAATCAGATGCTTTCGCTGTATCACAACGAGGGGAACGGTTTGTTCGTGGATGAAGCCCCTCGCTCGGAAGTGGGGCGGAATACGCTGGTGACGCTGGGGTTTGGATGCTTCTTCTTCGACTACGACAACGATGGGTGGCCTGACATTCTGGTTGCGGACGGTCATATTGAGAACGAGATTGAGCGCGTGCAGAAGCGCGTGTCTTATGCGGAGCCTCCCCACCTGTTTCGAAACCTGGGCGGCGGGAAATTCCAGGAAGTAACGGAACAGATGGGCACGGCTTTCGCGGGTCCGAAGGTGGGGCGCGGAGCGGCGTATGCAGACATCGACAACGACGGCGCGCTCGACGTGCTGCTCACGACCAACGGTGGACGGGCGTGGCTGTTTCACAACCAGGGTGGCGAGAATCACAGCTTGCGGGTGAAACTCGTTGGAACGAAATCGAATCGCAACGGGATCGGCGCGGTCGTGCGTGTGACTTCCGGCGGCGAGAAACAGTGGCAAATGCTGCGCAGCGGATCCAGTTATCTTTCGCAGAGCGAGTTGGCGCTGACCTTCGGCCTGGGATCGGCGGCCAAGGCGGACTCCATCGAGGTGCAGTGGCCGAGCGGACAGGTCGATAGAGCGTCTGCGATCGCAGGAGAACAAACTGTCACAGTCGAAGAGGGCAAGGGCGTCGTGACCTCGCGTGCTTACGGCAAGGGTTCGCCCGCAGCCGGGGGAGCGGGGAATGAGAGGCGTACCAAGCGCTAGACCTGCGATTGCTCGCCGGAAAAGCAGGTGCCTCCACCTTTGGGCTCGGCGTCGGAATGACAATATTGATGAGTACTTTTCAAGATGCGTAGCGACGCGTTTCTTCGAGTAAACTTCTCCAAGCAAAAACTGCGTAATCTGGTAGCCCCAGGGAGCCTATTCCGATCATGAGATCGATTCGTATCACTGTGCTCGCCGCGGTTGTGGTGGCGACCGTGGCCTGGTTTGCGGGTGCGCCTTACCGTGCCTCGGATGCTGATAGCACAGCCAAAGCGAACGAGGCGGCCCGGCTGAACAATATTGGCGTCGCCTACATGAACCAGCAGCTGTTCGAGAAGGCGCTGAAATCGTTTGAAGCGGCCAGCGCGCAGGATCCGAAGCTGGCGACCGCGCGGGTGAATCGCGGCGTGGCCCTGCTCAACCTCCAGCGCGTCGATGAGGCTAAAGTGATCCTGGAAGACGTGGTGAAGCAGGATCCGAAAGATGCGCACGCCTGGTACAACCTGGGACTGTTTTACAAGAACTCGAGCGACACTGATAAGGCCATTGCGGCGTTCAAACACGTAACCGAGATCGATCCGAGTGATGCCGATACATGGTATTTCCTGGCCACTGTGTACGCGCAGGGTAAGCAATATCCGGCGGCGGTCGAGGTTTTTCAGCATGCACTGCAGTTGAATCCGTTACACGCCTCGGCGGAATTCGGGCTGTCTCGCGCCTACCAGCAGTCGGGCGATGTGGATCACGCGCGCGAGCGTTTGAAGAAATTTCAGTACATCAAGGACAACAAGTTGGGCTCGCCCATGAGCCTGACTTACGGCGAGCAGGGTCAGTATTCGCGCGCCGAGGAATCGGCCGGGGCTGTCGAGAAAGTCCCGGCAGCGATTCGGGTGAAGTTTGTGGAGGTGACTGCAGAGTCGGGACTGGTATCCGGAGCGAAGCCCGCTGGCGAAACCGCCAAAGCGCTATTCGACCGCGGCGAGGGCGCATGTTTTCTTGATTATGACAATGATGGCAAGATCGATGTCTTCATCGCGGCCAACGGTCCCCGTGGCGGGATGTCACTCTATCACAATCTCGGAAACGGCAAATTCCAGGACGTCACCACGCAAGCTGGGCTCGATCCCGACGTCGCGGCAATAGGGTGTACGGCCGGCGACTACGACAATGATGGATTTGCTGACTTGGCCCTCAGCATTAACTCCGGGATCCAGCTTCTGCACAATGAAAAGAAAGGCAAATTTAGGGACGTGACTGCCGTCTCTGGAATTACCGGCATAGGCATTGGCGGACTTACGTTCATTGACTATGACCACGATGGGGACCTGGATCTCTACGGCTCAAGCGGAATTCTCCGAACGGTTGGCACCGTGAAGACCAGCGGAAGTGTCATGTGGAGAAATAACGGTGACGGCACCTTCACGAATGTGACAGATGCAATCGGGGTTTCTAGCTCTTCTTTTGCGGAGAATGCTATCGGTACGGACTACAACAACGATCGCGCGGTAGACCTCGTGTTGGCCGATTGGACTGGCGGTACCATCTTCCAAAATCCGCGTGAGGGCAAGTTCCTCGCTGTCCACCCGTTCGCGAACGCGCAAGACGGGAAGGACGTACCCACGGTAGGTATTGCCGCCCTGGACTTCGATCATGACGAATGGATGGATTACGTCATAACGCGACTGACCCAGCCCGTCCTTACCCTGTGGCACAACGATCATGGGAAGAGTTTCGGTCAGGTTCGGCTGCCGGATACCGGCTGGGTCAAGGCTTACGGAGTTGCGCCTTTTGATTACGACAACGACGGCTGGGTCGACCTGGTAGCAGTCGGCCAGACCAAAGAGGGCAAGGGAGAGGTGCGGCTATTCCGCAATCTGGGGCCGGACGGGTTCAAGGATGTCACGACTGATGTAGGGCTCGACAAAATCGCTTGGAAGAATCCGCGCGCGATCATCACTGGCGACTACGACGGCGACGGCGCAACCGATGTGCTCATCACACAGAATCACGGGCCGGCGGTGCTGCTGCGCAATGAGGGTGGGAACAAGAACAACTGGCTGCGCCTTGCGCTCAAGGGCCTCAACGACAACAAGTCCGCGATCGGCACCAAGGTAGAAGTCTTCGCGGGCGCGAACCGTCAGAAGTTTGAGATCTACGGTTCTTCCGGATACCTAGGGCAGAATTCGACGGACATTGTCGTGGGCCTCGGGCAAGCGAAGCAGGCGGACGTCGTGCGCATGCTGTGGCCGACCGGCGTGTTACAGGATGAAATCGAAGTCGCTGCCAACCGCGAGCAGCCTTATCTGGAACTCGACCGGCGCGGAAGTTCGTGTCCGACATTGTTTGTCTGGGACGGACATCATTATGAACTTGTCGGCGACATGATCGGCGCAGGTGTCGTCGGACATTGGGTTGGGCCGGGCGAGCGGAACGTGCCGCGTCCCGCTGAGTACATCAAGGTGGATCGTGACACGATCCATCAGAAAGACGGCAAGCTGAGCTTTCGGCTCATGGAGCCCATGGAGGAGGCAGTTTACCTCGACGAGGTGAAATTGCTGGCGGTTGATCATCCTCAAGATTTCGATGTCTATCCGAACGAGTATTTCGCCAGCAATCCGCCGTTTCCGAGGTTCCGCGTTGTTCAGAGCTCTGCGGCCCAATTGCCAGCGAGGGCCTGGGACGAACATGGGCACGACCTCACGCCGGACCTGCGTGCACACCGCTACTTCGGGGATTTTCAGTTGCTCGCGTTTCACGGTTTCACGAGAACTCACACGCTGGAGCTTGACCTGGGTGAGCCGTACCGAGGTGGCCCTCTTGTCCTGTTGATGCACGGGGAGACGGAATACTTCACGGCGACCAGCGTGTACGCGGCCCATCAGGCGAAGATCGAAGCAATCGCGCCTTACGTGGAGGCTCTCGACGTTCACGGCAAATGGGTACGCGTGGTCGATGATATGGGATTCCCGGCGGGTGGGCCTCGCACAATGACTCCTGATCTCACGGGGAGGTTGCCCATCGGCACGCGGCGCATTCGCATCCGCACCAACCTCCAGGTTTATTGGGACAGTGTTCTGATCGATCGCAGTCCGCAGGATGGGAAGGTGCGTCTGACGCCGGTTCCCTTGGCAAGCGCGAATCTGGATTTCTACGGACATCCACGGCAGATCGAAGACCGACCGCCGGGCAATGTGAAGTACGTGTACGAAGAGGTGAGCCCGACTGGGCCCTTTGCCCGGCAGGCGGGAGCTTACACGCGCTATGGCGATGTGCTGCCTTTGCTGACGTCGTTCGATGACCGCTACGTGGTCTTCGGCACGGGTGACGAGATCGCTTTGGAATTTGATCCGGCGAGGCTTCCGACGCTGCCTTCCGGCTGGACTCGCGATTACTTCTTCCTGGTAAATGGTTACGAGAAGGATATGGATTTTTATGCGGCGGACGGATTTAGCGTGGAACCACTGCCGTTCAAGTCGATGCGGGGCTACCCATATCCTGCGAACAATTACCCGCTCGACCGATACCACATGGAATATCTTCTCGAATACAACACGCGGCATGTTTCGGGGAATGAGGCACCGGGGTATGCGTATCGATATCCAAAGACAGTCGTCGGTCGCTAATCGTCGGTCGTCGGCAGGTGATTGAGGCGTTTTAGGGTCGTGAGTGGCTGGGACACTCTGACCGAGGACGCTTAGATCGCCATGGGCAAGAAAACCTCGCTCCCGGGAAGCTTTTTCAGATTCCGCAATTGGCCGACGAACGAGTCAACGGAAGCGGCTTCAACCGGAATGCGAAATGCCGCGGACTCCATCTCGCCGAAAGCTTTACCTTGGTTATTCCTGAGTTTCACGTCGCAGACCGGGTGGCCTGCCGAATCCAGACAATGGAAATGTAGTTGAATTCCACCACTTCCGAGATTCAGCTGCAAAGCACCCAGTGCGAGGTCGCGACGATCAGTTGCGCGGGACGCGAAACCACTCAAAGTTGTGGCCATCGTGGGCAGAGCATCGTGGGGAAGATAGGCGTGCACTTGAGCCGAAATGCGGCCATTCGAGCAACTGAATACCACGTCGATCAGATCATCGTCCCACCCATTCATGCCGATGTGGATGCTGTTCTTCACATATTTTGCCTAGTTGGATGAGATCTTACCGTAGTCTCTCGGCAGCGCTCTCGCGAGATCCTTCCATCCCACCAGCACGAATCCCTGGTCTTTCAGGAATTTCTGGAACTCGGCGCTCTTCACGGTATCGAAGTCATGCTGACGCCAGGCTGCGCCCCAATCGGCGTGATCGAAGGTCGCGCCGCGCATTTCGTCGTCATCGTGGGCGAGATGCACAATCACTTCGTATACGCCGGGACCCAGCGCGGTTAGCGCCTTCTCGTACCACGCAGTCCAATCCTGCGCCGCGACTCCGGGCTCGATTGAAACAACTTTTTGGATCAGCACTTCTTCTGCGGGCGGCGTAGTGCCGAGCGGCCCATGCGTGCCGGCCCATTCTTCGAGAATCGGAAGGTTAAAGGTGTGTCCCATTTTCAGATACGTCTTGTAAAGGTCCGTCGTGCCGAACAGCGCTGCCATATGGGTATCGAGATGGGTGAGGTGTACTCCCATTTCTTGCGCGCGTTCGATTTGCGCGCGAAGTTCAGTCTCGACTTCGGCGGGCTTCGCATTCTTGGCTACCTGCGGGGTGTCGAGCGGAAGATAGCCATCGGCATCGAGCAGGGTGGGAACTTTGTCTTTAGAAGTCACAGGTCCCCAGCGAAACGTGGTCCATTCGCTGTTGAGAGCCTGGTGGATGCCGAGATCGGCGTCGGGGTGGGCTTTCGCGAAGTTCGCCGCTTCGAGAAACCAGGGACAGGGAACCAGAATGCTTGCGGACGTGACCCAATGATTCTCAAGCGCTTCGGAAATGGCCCGATTCACTGAGTGGTTCATGCCGAAATCGTCCGCGTGAATTACTAGCAGGCGAGCGGTGGAAGGGTAGCCGAGGCGTTCCTGAACGGACTTGGGCGGAGTTTGGGCTAAGGTTGGGAGGCAGCTCAGCAGAGCGAACAAAGACAGCTGTAAGGTAAGAGTGCGCATAACTTCTCCTTCCGATAGCGCTGCGCGCCGACGGGCGGGGACGCCCGTCGCTCCATAAGCCAGTTACGCTTCTTCGGGCGGCAGTTCGAAGTCCACCAAGTCTCCGCGGAAGCCCTTGGTCTTGATGGCGCCGAAGGCAATTCCTACTACCATCCAGAGACCGCCGACGAGCCAAGCTTTCCAGCTGAGGTTTTTCCATAGGAAGAAGCAAATCGTGAATCCGGCCAGGGGTGGCGCGACCAGGGCCAGGATCGCTAGCAACACGCCCGCGATCGCAAGGACAATCCAGTTCGAACTCGGCCAGAGCACGAGCGCGATCACAAGCGCTGTGAGTATTGCGGGCGGGATCGGGCTCTTGCCGCCTTCGCGCACGTAGTAGCGGACGAAAGCTGCCACGTTCACGCCCATGAAAGCGATCAGGGCGCCGAAGTTGAGCATCTCCGCGCCCAGGCCGTAGCTGAAGAGGCCGATGCTCACTAGGAGCGCGCCCGCCAACGCAATCGTACCGACGAAGAACACGTTGTTGCGTGGAACGCGTCGCTTGGGATCGACTACTCCGAAGAAAGATTGCGGCAAAGCCTTGCTGCGCCCCATGCCATAGAGCAAACGGGCGGCGCCGATTTGCGCGCCCATTCCAGAGCCGAAGTTGGCCACCAGCAACGTGAAACCGACGATGGCAAACAGAGGCTTCCATGCGCGGCCAGCCACAAAGGTAAATGCCGTGTCGACATTTGGAAAGGGCTGGCTCGCCGGCCACAGAAGCTGCGCTCCATACACTTCGAATGCTGACAGAATTCCAATGACGAAGCAGGTAAGAACGGTGGCTAGCAGAATATTGCGGCGAGGATTCTCGGCCTCCTCGGAAAGGGTGGAGATACCATCGAAGCCGATATAGCTGAGCACCGCGATCGACGTCGCTGCCAGCACGGCTTTTGAATCCCAAAGTTGCGGATCATAGAAGGGACGCGTGAAAAACGCTGCGCCATCATGCGGGTTGCTGAAGATGTAGCGTGCTGCCGCCATGAAGAAGAGGGCGACCACGGCGCCCATGCCAGCCGCAAGCAACGTGTTCACGCGTGCCGAGGTCTTGATTCCCTGAATATTGAGGAACGTGAATACAGCTCCGAAGAAGAGCGCCCATCCCCAGTAGGGAATTGCCGGAGCGAAGACATTGGCCTGCTGGCTGCACCAGATGATGCAGATCATGGGGTTGAGCATGTAATCCATGACCATGCTCCAGCCGGTGACATAGCCAAGAGCGGGGTTGATTTCCTGGCCGACGTAGGTAAACGCGGAGCCGGCGCTGGGATAAGCACGTGCCATGCGACCGTAACTAAAGGCCGTGAACAGCATGGCGACCATGGCGATGAGAAGAGTGGTGACGACGTGACCGCGACCGCGTTCGCTCAGCACGCCGAACACTGACATCGGCGCCACTGGTTGAATGACGATCACTCCGTACAGGATCAAATCCCAGAGAGTGAGCGTGCGTTTGAGACGCGGTGCGTGAGTGGTTGTGTCGGTGGCCATCCTGCTCCTTAACTACGAAGCGTAACGACAAACCCCATCAGCCGATAAGGAGATGGGGTTTTTGGGGGAGGCTGCTCCATCGGGAGCGAGCCGTGCATATTTTCATCGAAAAGTCGCCGAACAATAACAAAGCCGCCGAGTGAGCGCAAGGATTTTCTCTTCGAGACATCGTGGATGGCCATGTCCGCGTTTACTGCACGTTCCAGCCGCTGACTTCGACGACGGGTTTGGCAGCTCCCAGGGCGCTGCTGCGGTAGCTCGCGGTGATCTCGCGCTTCTCTCCAGGGAGCAGTGAGACGTAGTTGTCTTGCCAGATCACGGGCAGAATTTCTTCGCCTTTGGCGCCTCTATTGACCTTCAGTCGCACGAAGAACGCCAGCGCCTTGCTTGGGTTCTCCAGTGTGACATGCGTGATGCTTTCTTCTCCCTTGTGCTCGGAGCGGCTCGTGACCTTCAGTTTCACCTTCGGCAACTGGCTAAGCGCCGTGTAGTCTGCGAATGACGCAGTGGGCGTCGTATACCAGTTGGATTTTTCCCAGTCGAGCGTCTCGGGGTTGTTGGAGAGCCAGTAGAAGTTGGAGCCCACGACCTTTCCAGCGTTGTCTTGAAGTCGGAGCACGAGGAAGTAAACGGCACTCGGGTTTTGGAGTTCTGGGAGCGTCAGGACTTTGCTGGTGCTGTCGGCGGCAGCGTCCAAGACGGTCTCTTGCGTCAGTTCCTGGGTCATGTCGAGGTTGAAGACCTGCGTGATCAGCTTCATGCCTTTCGCATCTTCGTACTGGCTGCTTACGATCCAGACGGAGTGGTCGTCATATCCATACACGGGGTGCAGCGGTTCCATGGCGCGCTTGGCTCCAAAGTATCCGCCCGCGGGACGCAGGTAGTAGTCGTATAGGTGCCAGATCATCGATGGCCAGGCATTGTTCAGCATCCACTGGATGACGCCGGTCGAGGTGTACTTGTTGCGGCTGTAGGCCTCGAACATGGCGCGGATGCCCTCATAGTTCATCAGCTGTGCTTTGAGCGTGTAGTCTTCGAGCGTGTCGGCCTTCCCATAGCGCGCCGTGAGCGCGTCGGTGTAGACGTGAATGTCCTTGAACTCGCCCCCGCCCGCGTGAAAATTCCACCAGTCATCGATCGGCCAGAGGTGATCGTTGGGCAGCATAGCGCGTATGCTCTCGATCGGCGGAACCGCGGGGCCCGGGCTGGTTTCGGTGTTGAAGCCATGCGCGCCGCCGCAGCCGCCCGGGTTGCAGTGGTGAACGCTGTCGCTCTTATCTTCCAGCCAGTAGGAGGGTGCGACATATTCGTAGGGACCGGTCATTTTCACTCCGCTATCGGCAGTGAGCGTGGTTGGTTTGGCCGTGGCGGAAGACACAATCGGGTTGGGAAAGCGGAGTTGTTTTTCCAAGTCGAGGTACATCTGCTCGACGTCCGGAGGCGGGGGGTTGTCGCTGCCGTTGAGCCACATGACCACGCTGGGATGACTGCGCAGTCGGTAGATCTGGTCGGTGAGAGAGGACTTCGCGATGTCGAAGTCTTGCGGTTTCCATTTCGCCCAGTGCTCCCAGTGATCGCAGCAACACCATCCAGCCATGACTAGGATCCCTTCCCGGTCGGCGCGCTCGAAGAATTCTTCCGTCTCCAGTTTTCCTTCCAGGCGGATAGTGTTCAGGCCCATGTCCCTTACGTAACGGAATTCATCGGCCAGGCGTTGCGAGTTTTCGCGGAGCATCATGTCGGGTGACCAGCCGCCGCCGCGAATAAGGATCTTCTTGCCATTGATGGAGAAGACACGAGCCTTTTGTTCATTCAGTTCGGAGGTGACTTCGCGGATGCCGAAATGACTCTCCGCACGGTCGGAGGTTTTGCCGTCTACCTCGAACTCCAGGCTGAGCGGGTAGAGCGAAGGCTTACCCATCTGTGCTGGCCACCAGAGGCGCGGGCTGGTGAAGTTGAGCTGGGAAAATTTGTCGGGCTCAAACGCGATGTCCTTGCTTTCGTTGGAACCCAACTCGACGTTTTGAGAGAATTCGACGTTCTCGATCTTTCCCTTCAGCGTGCCCTTCACCACCTGTCCGGTTGCGTTCTTCAGGAGTGCGGTCACGGTGAGTTGCGCGTTGCCCAACGCGTCTCCATGGGAGACCACCGTGGGATAGCGCAGTGCGACCGGGCCGCTGGTGGAGATATACACTTCGCGCCACAGGCCCATGTTTCGGTCGGGTGGCGCAGGGTTCCAGTCGACGAAGGTGATGGCCAGATCGGTGTCGGTGGGCGCGTAGACCTGCACTGCCAGCCCATTTTCCGCGCCGAGTTTGGCTACGTCTGTAATGTTGAATTCGTAGGTGCGCCACGCGCCGGCTACGTCGTCCGACTTTGCGATTTGTTTCCCGTTGAGCCAGATGTTGGCGCGGTAGTTGATACCGCGAAAGTTTAGCCAGATCGTCTTGCCTTTGTAGCTGAGCGGAAGCGAGAAGGTCTTGCGATACCACCACGAGGGCGCGTAGGGGCTATCGGGCTGCATTGGGATGTTGGAAAAGTTCGCGCCGATGGGATACGTGACTCCCGGGAACTGGCGCAGGTTCATCCCGAAGAAAGGATCCGGTAGGACTTTCCGTTTGACCAAGGCGCTTACTACGGTCGTCGGCAAGTTGACCTGGTACCAGTTTTTCGTCTGGAAGGCGGATTTGGAAAGTACTTCTCCGGACTGGTCGACTTTACTGGAGGATTGCAGCGCCCAACCGTCGGTGAGAGACAACTTCGAGGTTTTTGCAACTGGATTGGGTGCAGGTTGCGCGAGTGCAATCTGGGCTACGAACAGGGAAGCCACTCGCAACCAGGTACCGATCTTCATCGTAGAACCCCTTTAGAAATTATTATGAAGAGCACGAGCACGTGCGTTTGCTGTGTCCGAAACAAGGTGCTTCGACGGACGAAAAAAGGCTGCGCTGCTTGATAACACGTTTTATTGATACGTTTCAATACATGTTTTTTCGGCGGATTTCTAGCTCCTGCCTGCTGGCGGGCAGCTATGTGCTTGCTACTGTTGCCGCTTTTAGTCCCGCCCGCGCTGCCCATCGAATGAAAGGACCCCGTTAGTTTATAATCTACAATTCTTCCCCAAAATTCTGGAGTAACGAGCCAATGATTCGATTTCTGCAAACCCCAGGTCCGATCAAGAAGATCATTCTGAGCGGAATCCTGCTTATTTTCTGCGGTGCCATGGTGATTACGCTGATTCCCGGCGGGCTGGGCTCCGACCTGATGGGCCAGCCGGCACGGGGAGTTGTCGCCAAGGTGGACGGCCAGGACATCACCACCGTCGAAGTTCAGGAGCGTGCCCGCGCTCTCGCACAGCAGCAGATTGCCCAGTACGGAGCCATGGGCAAGCAGCTGCTTCCGATGATCATGCCGCAAGCGACTTCGCAGGCCATCCAGCAGCTGATCGCGGGCAAGGCGATCGTCGCTGAGGCCAACCGCTTGGGCCTGAAAGCCACCGACGCTGACCTGCGTGACGAGCTGGAACACGGCCGTTACGGTGTTACCCTTTTCCCCGGCGGCAAGTTTATCGGCCAGGAAGCCTACGAAGGACTGCTTTCGCAAAACAATCTGACCGTCGAGGTCTTCGAACGGGATGTGAAGAACGACATCCTGCAGCAAAAGCTTGTGACGCTGGTGACCGGCAGTGCTGCGGTATCGCCGGCAGAAATCCGCCAGCAGTTCCAGAAGAGCAACACCAAGGTCAAATTTGAATACGCTGTCCTGTCGCCGGTCGACATTCGCAAAGGTTTGCATCCCACCGACCAGGAATTGAAGGCATTCTACGAGCGCAACAAGGCTTCGTATAACAACTCCATCCCGGAAAAGCGCAAGATCGAGTATCTGTTTCTCGACAAGAACAAAGTGCTGGGGCAGATCCAGGTGACACTCGAGGATGTGAAGGCCTATTACGACCAGCACCAGGATCAGTATCGCATCCCAGAGGAAGTGAAGGTCAGTCACATCCTGATCAAGACGCCGTCGCCCGGAGCCGATGGCAAGGTTGACGAAAAAGGTGTCGAGGAAGCGCGCAAGAAGGCCGAAGACATTTTGAAGCAGTTGAAGGCGGGAGCGAAGTTCGAGGATCTTGCCAAGAAGTATTCCGAAGATCCGGGCAGCGGGAAGCAGGGCGGAGATCTCGGCTGGATTGGCCGGGGCCGGACCGTGCCGGAATTTGAGAAGTCCGCGTTCTCACTGGCCAAGGGTCAGCTGAGTGATCTGGTGAAGAGTTCGTATGGCTTCCACATCATTCGCTCTGAAGACAAACACGAAGCCCACCTGAAGACCATAGACGAGGTGAAAGATCAGATCGAGCCGTTGATCAAGCAGCAGAAGGCCGGACGAATGATGGAGACCGGCGGCAATGCACTGCTCGAGCAGGCACGTAGTGGGGGTCTTGACAAAGCGGCTTCCGCGAAGGGCCTGAATGTCGTGAACACCGATTTTGTGGGGCGCACCGATGTTTTGCCGGGCATCGGGGTAACCCCGCAGTTTATGGATGCGATATTCGCGGCACGCGAGAAGGCGCCGCCCGAACTTGCTCAGCTCTCACAAGGTGCTGTGGTTTTCCAGGTGCTGGGCATTCGGCCACCGGCCACGCCGAGTTTCGAAGAAATTTACCAGAGGGTGGAAAACGAATTTAAGAACGAGCGCGCCAGTATTTTGCTCAACCAGAAAGCTCAAGAGCTTTCTGATCGCGCTAAGAGCGAGCACGACCTGAAGCGCGCCGCCAAGGAATTGGGCGCCGCGATGAAGACCAGCGACTTCGTCTTGCCCGATGGACAGGTGCCGGATATCGGCAGTATGACCGGGCAGGCGTCGGTGGCATTCACGTTGAAAGCGGGCGAGATCAGCGGGCCGATCACGGCTGGGAGCAACGCAGCGGTGCTGTCAATACTCGAGAAACAAGAGCCCATGGAGCAGGATTTCACCGCCAAGAAAGATCAAATTCGGGATTCTCTCCTGCGCAACAAGCAGCAGGACTTGTTCGGATTGTTCCTCGTGAATCTTCGCCAGCAGATGCAAAAATCGGGGAAGATCAAGGTCAACGAACAGGAAGTGAAGAGCTTGACGAAGAGTCAAGGCGGAGAAGAGGGCTTCTAGCCTCGGGTCTGCATTGCCGTTTGTTGCCAGCCGCGGGATCTCTGCGGCTGGTTTCATCTCGGCCTCAATCGAATATTATGTAATTTCATGCCTTTCCCTCGCGCTACAGGCTTTCTGCTGCATCCAACTTCGCTGCCTGCGCGCGGTGGGATCGGAGACTTCGGTCCGGCCGCTTACGAGTTCGCCGATTTTCTAGCGTCAGCGCGCCAAGGTCTCTGGCAGGTGTTGCCCCTCGGACCGCTGGGATACGGGAATTCCCCTTACTCTTCCACTTCCGCCTTTGCGGGAAACCCGCTACTCATCAGCCTGGAACGGTTGGCCGATCACGGCTGGGCAGACCGGTCTCGGATCACGGATCCTACCAGCCACGACGGGCCGGTGGACTACGAGTCCGTGTTTCACCGCAAGATGCCCCTGGTTGCAGAGGCGGCCCGGAACTTCTCCAAGCATGCCACGGGCAATGCCCGCGCTCGCTTGGAACAGTTTTGCCGCGACAACCAGTCGTGGCTTGATGATTTTGTGTTGTTCGACGAACTGCGCTCCCGGCACAAACTCGCGAACTGGAACGAGTGGTCGGTGGAGTTGGCCCGCCGAGAACCGGCAGCGATCGAGAAGATCCGCCAAGAACTGGCTGAGGATCTGGCCATGCGGCGAGCTATCCAGTTTGCTTTCTACGAGCAGTGGCGCGCGCTGCGCCGGTACTGCGCCGAGCGGTCGATCCGGATGGTCGGCGACCTGGCAATCTTTGTGAATTACGACAGCGCCGATGTCTGGACTCATCCGGAGCTTTTTCGACTCGACGCCAACCGAAATTCCGAAGTGGTCTCGGGCGTGCCTCCTGACTTCTTCAGCGCAACCGGGCAGCGCTGGGGCAACCCACTGTATCGCTGGGATGTGATGAAGCAGCAGGGATACGCCTGGTGGATCGAGCGCCTGCGCTGGGCAACGCAGAATTGCGACTACATCCGGCTCGATCATTTTCGCGGCTTCGCACAATTCTGGGAGATCGCCGCGAGCGAGCCGACGGCCATCAACGGGCGCTGGGTGGACGGTCCGAACGACGATTTGTTCGCAAAAGTGCGGGAGGCGCTCGGGGGATTGCCGTTCTTTGCCGAGGATCTCGGCTACATCACACCCGACGTGCACGCCTTGCGGGAACGCTTGCAGATTCCTGGCATGGCCGTGTTGCAATTTGGTTTTGGCGATGCGGGCGCGCACATCTATCTGCCGCAACAGTTTACGCCCGACATCGTGGTTTACACGGGAACGCATGACAATGACACGCTGCTGGGCTGGTGGGCGAGTGGGGCCTCCGAGCAAGAGCGGCGCAGCGCTGAGATCTATCTCGGGCGGGCCGACGATGGGATCCACTGGTCATTCATTCGAGCAGCCCAAAGTTCGGTTGCCAGTCTGTGCGTTGTGCCTTTGCAGGATGTGCTGGGCTTGGGCAGCGACGCGCGTATGAATACTCCGAGCCTCGATGGAGGAAACTGGCGATGGCGGCTGCAACCCCCTGGGGCGCTGAAGCCGGAAGTCGCAGTGAAGTTGGCGCAGCTCGCTGAGCTCACGGATCGACTGCCGAAACCTGGCCCCAAGCTTGCGCCGGAGGAAGCCGTCGCCTGACGGCTCCGAAACGGGCGCTCGTTCTAGAACTGGCGCGAGGTTACTTTCGTGCTTCCCTCGACCCCAATTCACTGACATTTAACTTGTGCTTAATCACCACGCAAGTGGGTGGGCTAACAATGGCACCATGCCCATTTTGCAGTCCGTTGAGGATCAAAGCCGCATTGCGGGTGTGCTTGCGAACGCACCCGCGCTTGCGGGGTTGCCGCGTTTAGCTAACAAGTTGTTGCCGCTTGATCAGGCGCACGAATTGTACGAGAGAGTGCGCAACTCGGCGGATGGCTTCGTCCTCGAGAACCTGTTACGCGAGATGAACGTTGATCTGCGAGTCGGCGCTGCCGATGTGCAACGAATCCCCGTCAAGGGTCCGGTGGTCGTGGTTGCCAATCACCCCTATGGGATGCTGGATGGAGCCGTGCTTGCCGTGCTGCTTGCGCGCGTTCGGCCGGACGTAAAGGTGATGACGAATTTTCTCCTCGAAGGGGTGCCGGAACTCGAGCGGTCGTGCATTTTTGTAGATCCGCTGCATACGATGGGGGCCGCCGAAAGAAATCGTCGCGCCCTTCGGCAAGCCGTCGAGTGGCTTCAGCAAGGAGGAATGCTGGCGATGTTTCCTGCCGGCGAGGTGTCGCACTGGCAGTTGCCGCAGGGCGCGATCGCTGATCCCCAGTGGGCCAACACCGCCACCCGATTGATTCGACGAACGGGAGCTGCAGCTCTTCCCGGGTATTTCTGCGGGCGCAATAGCCTTGGATTTCAGTTGGTAGGCATGATTCACCCGAGCCTTCGCATGGCGTTCCTTCTGCAGGAGTTTCTGCAGCAATCGGGTAAGAGCGTCGCACTCCGGGTAGGCAGTGCGATTCCAGCCGATTCGATTGCCAGCATCCCGGATGATCGCGAGGCCACTGAATATCTCCGCTGGCGAACTTACTTGCTGGCCGCCAGAGGCAGGACGCAGGTGAACCTTCCCGCGGCGTTGCGCTCAGTTTTTCCTCCCAAGACTGCCGCTCCAATCACGCCCGCCTTGCCGCGCGAGCTTTTACTCTGCGATGTTCACGCGCTGCCCCAAGAACGGTGCCTGGTGGAAAACGGCGAGTTCGCCGTGTATGCGGCGCAAGCTAGAGAAATCCCACACTTACTCCAGGAAGTTGGCCGGCTGCGGGAAGTGACGTTCCGGGAAGTCGGTGAAGGGACGGGCACGCGGTCGGACCTGGATCGCTTCGATCGCCACTACTGGCACCTGTTGCTGTGGAGCAAGGCTCAGGAAGAATTGGTGGGAGCTTACCGCGCTGGCAACACGTCCGAGATCGTCGCCGAGCAGGGAGTGGCCGGCCTCTACACCAATACCTTGTTCCGCTACGATAAGCGGCTGTTCGACAAAATGGGCCCGGGGCTGGAACTCGGTCGATCGTTTGTGCGACCCGAATATCAACGCCAATACGCGCCCCTGCTTCTTTTGTGGAAGGCAATCGCGCGCTTTGTAGCGCTTCGTCCCGAAACGCCCGTGCTATTCGGAGCCGTAAGCGTCAGCAACACCTACAATCGCGCCTCGCGCGAGTTGATTTATTCCTTCTTCGAAGCACGCAAGCAGGGCGGCGAACTCGCACACCTGGTGACGCCTCGACGGCCGTATCGTCCGCTTCGGTTGGGGCGCTGGGATTGTCGTGCCGTATGCCACGTTCTGCGCGACCTGGACGAACTCTCTGAACCGATCACGGATGTTGAAACCGATGGCAAGGGCCTCCCCATCCTGCTGAAGCAATACGCCAAGGTCGGAGGAAAATTGCTGGGCTTCAACGTAGATCGGAAATTCTCCGACGTGCTCGACGGCCTGGTGGTCGTTGATTTACGGCACACCCAGCCCGCTGTACTCGATCGTTACATGGGCCGGGAAAGTGCGGTTTCCTTCCGGCGCTACCATGGGCTGGCCTAGCGATCTGCTTTAGCGTTTCTCAGCGTGGCTTCAGTGGGAACGATGCATGCCACGGACGCGGCGACGAGAGTCTTGTCGAGAGCCAGTCCGGCTTTTGCGAGTTCCTCCGGATTCAGACATTGCTGAATCCCTTCAAACAGCTGTCTCTCTTCCTTGCGGATGTGGGACGAAAGTGTTTCCGCGAATTGACGCAACCCCACTTGATCGAGGCTGCGCGCAGCCGCCTTCCTGAAATAATCTCGCAGGACGGCATGCTCGGAGATGAGTTCTTCAACGACGTGCGCGAGCTGAGGATATCGCCTGGCAACAGGGAACAGGTCGGCCTCTTCCGCATTAAAGTGGTACTGAATTTCCTGTTCGAAGTGTTGCTGGATTTCTGCCTGCCATGCCTGCAACTCTTCGGGACTGGAGAGCGTAGCCCGGTTGATCCGTACGCACAGCGCGAGAGCATGTTGATGTTGACGGGATAGGGGGACAAGGTTCTTGTCGCGAAGCATGGCTCGATTATCCGATATCTGCTCCTCCTGCCGCTCGCCCAAAGCGTGCGTCAACGGATTTCGCCCTGGCAGGTCGAAAGGGGAATTGCCGAAAACCCTGATTCGGACTGCTCTGTGTCCGCGCTTTACTAATTCCCTCGCACCATTGAGAATGGAAAGTTCGCCTGTAAACAACATCGCTTGCGTGCACGCCACGAACGGTCAGAACTGCAGGCGCAGGAGCCCTCATATGCCGGCAACCGGTGAACTCATCCGTCTCATGAATTACGTGGACGACATCAACGCAACTTTGCGGCGCATCAGTTCGACCATCGGGACTATGACGGACGAGGAACGCAAGCGCCTCTCCGAATACATGAGTTCAGCAGTGGCGGGACTCAAGGACCTGCTTCAGCATCTCGAGAAGGACGGACGGTAGTGGCGCAGGTCAATACCATCGCCGTGATCGGCGCTGGGACCATGGGCCGGGGCATCGCCCATGCGGCGGCGCTGGGAGGCTACCGCACCGTTCTGCAGGACATCCTGCCGAATGCCCTGCGTCAAGCGGAGTCAGAAATCCGTGCGAACCTGGACAAGGCGGTCGAAATCGGCAAAATTGCTGCCAGCGAAGCGAACGCCGCCTTTGCCCGCCTAGAGTACGCCGGTTCCGTGGAAGAAGCGGCGCGGCAAGCTGACCTCGTCATTGAAGCCGTGCCGGAGGAGATGGAGTCGAAGATCGAGATTTTCACGCTTCTCGACAAGATCTGCCGGCCAACGACCATTCTCGCTTCTAACACGAGTTCCCTCAGCTTGACCGAGATCGCCGGGGTCACCTACCGCGCGAAGAAAATCGTCGGCATGCACTTCTTCAATCCGGTACACAAGATGAAGCTGCTGGAGATCGTGCGCGCCCTCGAAACGGATGACGACACGCTCGCCACGGCGGCTGATGTCGGCACGCGGATGCGCAAGGAAGTTGTCGTGATCAAGGAATCCCCCGGCTTCGTGACCAGCCGCATCAACGCAATGATCGGGAACGAAGCGTTCTACATGCTGCAGGAGGGGGTCGCCAGCGCAGAGGACATCGATAAGGCGCTTAAGTTAGGGTTGAACCATCCCATGGGGCCATTTGAACTAGTCGATCTCGTCGGGCTCGACACCCGCCTGCACATCCTCGAATACTTGCATAACACACTCGGAGAAAAGTTTCGGCCTGCGCCGTTGCTGGTGCAATACGTGAAGGCAGGTCGGCTGGGACGCAAGTCGGGACGGGGTGTGTTTGAATATCCCGAGCAGGCGGCGAAAGCAGTCGCACACGAACAGCCATCGACGGTGGGGCCTCGGTCTTAGTCAATCGTCCGCCGACTGAAATTCGATGCTCTCGGTCCTGCGAGCTCTCATCACGTCTCATCCTTAGCGCGAGCGCGGCGCGTGCCGCGCTGGAGTCGAAGGACCCCGTGCCTGCTGACGCCAGAGCGGCCTGCGACGGGTATTTTTGCCCCGGACCAATGGGCCTACATCTCGCCAGCCGTCCGAGAGCCCCAGTTCATTGGAAGGGTCAGATGAGCGCTGAGTTCACGCGCGGCAGTGATACTGCCCGGCAGCCGCGGGGTCCTTCGACTCCGTTCGGCTGCGCCGCACTGCGCTGAGGATGACAGTGTTGACAGGCAATCGCAAAGTCGTAAATGAGAGATGACGAAGGGCGACCTCCTAATTTCGAGACCACCCTTCTTGTGCGCGGCAAACTACTTGTTGATGTCGTCCTTGGCTTCGAGCCGCTTGATAAACCCTTCAAGGAAGGGTTTGCTCTGCTCCGGAGCACCCACCTCGGCCACCTTCATTTCCTTGACCGCGTTGGCGAAGTCGCCCTGCGACGAATACACTCGCGCCATTCCCGAATGCGTGAACCACAAATCAGGGTGGTCCTTCGCGTTCTTGCGCCACACGGCGTAGGCTTCGTCATCCCGCTTTTGTCCTTTCAACTGAAAAGCGTACTGATGAAGTTGTTGCGGCGAGGCCTTGGCGAGCGCCTGGTCGAGGTAAGTCTTCGCCTCACCTTTCTTGCCCATCGCGTCCAGAATCTGTGAGCGCGACATGAGATTGTCATAGCGCTCCTCGACCTGGATCGAGCGATCCTCATAACGTAGGGCTTCGTCGAGATTGGTCTTGTGCGCCAGCAGGTAGGTGGCAGCATCGTCCCAGCCGTCCCAGGTATATTGCGAGAGTCCGCGCAGTTGTTTATGCAGGCTCTCCTGCACGATCTCATTTACATTGACCGAGACCTTGAACGGAACTGCAACTTTTTCCCAACGCATTGTCACGATCGCGGCATTTTCCGTCGGCTCGTCAATGTCGTACGCCAGGGCCTCATGGAAGTCCGCGGGTTGGGGCTTGACCGTCACGCGCAACGCGTCTTCCGAATCCTTGTAGGTGAAACTGCCCCACGCGGACGAGACTTTGGAAAAGATGACGGTCCACTCGTTTTCTGCGGGAATCATGTGCAGCCCGTAAAACCCGGCCTCGAGAGATTTGCCTTCAATGCTGACCGGGTCAGTGAACTGAATCGTAGTGTTCTCATTAGCGCCGGCGCGCCAGACCTGTCCGTAGGGGACAACCTTTCCCCAGATGGTACGGCCCTTCACGAGCGGGCGATGATAGTTGACAGTGACGTCCGTAATACCGATTCGCTGCGTGACCGAGGCCCGCTGACTGTCGCGGGGCAAGCTCAACTGGGTGGATTGGGCAAAGCAGGAAGCGACCAGCAGAACAAGAGATCCAAGCACGATAGGCACACAACGATGGTTCACGGGGATTCCTCCTCTTGAGCGGTATGGGAAAATGACGATCGAAGTTTGCGGTTGTCGCCATCGAGACCCGGAACGAGTACGAAGTCCTTAGACTGCTCATGGTCCGAAAACGTGAGCACCCAGTGGTGGAAAACAGTTCGAGTTGAATCCACCGTTGACAACCGGAAACGACAGAAAACAGGGAAACAATTGCCGACACAACACTGTCTTCTGTGCAAGCCTCCCGCTAACCATCTCCTGCACAAGGGCGTCTAACTGCTGGGGAATGTTTCGGACTGCGGAACTTTCCACAGCGGCCCCGCGTATTTCAAATCAGACGACAGCGGGCGGGACATGAGACCCCCTGCCCGACCTGAACCCGGGGCCCCCAACCGCTGCCCGGCGGCTTGGGGGCGCACCCTATTTATGAGAATGCTGCTCGAAATCATTCGGCAGTCCCTGGCCACCTTGTGGGCGCACAAGCTGCGGTCGTTTCTAACTATGTTCGGGATTGCCTGGGGTGTGGGCTCGCTCTTGCTGTTGGTCGGGCTGGGCGAAGGATTCCGAAGCGGCCAGGAGAAGCAACTCGCGACCCTCGGCCAGGACATCATGTTTATCTTTCCCGGACGGATTCCGGCGGTCGAGGGAAGTCTGCAGTCGGGCCACACCTACCGCTTCACCTATGACGACTACCTGGCGCTACGGAATGAGGCGCGAACACTGCGAACAGTTTCAGCAGTGATCAATCGTGAGGATATTCGCGCGGTCAGCGAGTACGGTTCGACCAGCGGCCAGGTGTTCGGTGTTGCTTCTGAGTACAACCAGATTCGCAGCGTCCCGATAGGTACCGGCCGGTGGCTCAACGATCAGGACGACATCGAGCACCGCCGGGTGGCCGTCGTGGGTTGGGAATTGCTGAAGAACGTTTTTCCGGGTCGCCCGGCGGTCGGGGCGACCATGCTGCTCAATGGCATCCGTTTCGATGTGATCGGGGTGCTCGCCAAGGTCGGACAGGATGGGAATAACGGCACCAATGCTCGCATCTTCGTTCCCATCGAAACCATGCGCGAACTGTTTCCCCTGAAGGGGGACAACGTGGAGAATGCGGTCTCGTTTATCAACTACCGGCCGCTGATCAAGGCCGAGCACCTGGCCTCCAAGAACGAAGTCCACCAAATCATTGCGCGCCGGCACAACTTCAATCCCAAGCTCCAGGATGCCTTCGAAGATTGGGACACGATTGAGAATTCGCAGAAGGTGGACAAGATTTTTAACGCGATGGACTACTTCCTCGGCGTGGTGGGGTTGGTAACGCTTGGGTTGGGCGCGATCGGGATCATCAACATCATGCTGGTCTCCGTGGCCGAACGAACCCGGGAAATAGGATTACGCAAGGCTTTGGGCGCGACCCATCGCAACATCATGACGCAGTTCTTCATTGAGGGCGCGTTTCTCACCACGTTCAGCGGAGGCATCGGACTGGCCATCACGATTGTGTTTGTGACGGTGCTGGCAATGCTGCCGGCGCCGGAGGGGTTCGACACCCCGCGAATTGTGCCGCTTTCGGCAGTGGCCGCGATTCTGTCGCTGACCATCGCCGGCGTAAGCGCGGGACTCTACCCGGCGCGCAGGGCAGCCTTGCTGCCTCCCGTCGAAGCGCTCAGGCAGGAGTAGCCGTGATTCCCGATCTGTTCCGGCAAACCTACGAAGCTTTGCGGTTCAACCGTCGGCGTAGCCTGCTCACCATGCTAGGAATGGGATGGGGGATTGCCACGGTCGTCTTGCTGCTCGCCTACGGTTCCGGCTTCGAACGCGGCTTGTGGGCGGCGTTTCGGTCGTTCGGCACCAACCTGGTATTCATCTTTCCGGGACGCACCTCGATGCAGGTGGGCGGGACCAAGGCCGGAAGCGAAATCCGTCTGACGATGAATGACGTGGAGCATATTCGCACGGAATTGCCCTTGCTGAAGCGGATGTCTCCAGAAGTCTTCAAACAGTGCAGCATTGCCTATGGCACGCGGAGCGGGAACTACGGCGTCAGCGGCGTATACGCCAACTATCCGCGCATGCGACGCATGGAGTTCGCTGAAGGGAGCGCGTTCAGCGAGGCCGACGACTTCACCCACACGCGGGTCGCGTTCATTGGCGCGGATATTAAGCAAAAGTTGTTTTCCGGTCAGAACGCAATCGGCGAAAGCATTCGCGTGGACGGGATTTCGTATCAGATCGTGGGCGTTCTGAAACACGTCATCAACAACAATGACGACAATCTGAACGGCCACGTATACGTTCCCTTCAGCGGCATCACCGATGTCAAGAACAACTACTACCTCAACTCCGTCGTCATGGAGTACGAGGGCGACCATGCCAAGGTCGTGAAGGCTTTGCGGGATTCCCTGGCCTTCCATCACAACTACGACCCCAAGGACAAGCGTGCGGTTTTCGTGTTCGACGTGTTCGCCGACCTGCTCGACCTGCGCGTGATCACGACGGGAATCAAGATCCTGCTCGGGTTCATCGGGCTGTTGACCCTGGGCATCGGCGGCGTTGGGCTGATGAACATCATGCTGGTGTCCGTAACGCAGAGAACGCGAGAGATTGGAGTCGAAAAAGCGCTGGGCGCGCGCCGATGGCACATCCTGTTCCAGTTCCTGTCCGAGGCGCTGGTAATCACATTCCTGGGCGGATTGGCGGGGATAGCCCTGGCGTACCTGGTTTCGTGGTCGGTCGGCTCCCTGACGCTGTGGAGCGCTTTCATGGAAGACGCCAGCGAAGGCGACATTCACCTGAAGATCGAGGCCAGCACGCTGCTGGCCTCGACGGTGATTTTGAGCTTCGTGGGGATTGTCAGCGGGATGCTGCCAGCGATCAAGGCGGCGCGGTTGGATCCGATTGAGGCGTTAAGGTATGAGTAAGGCGGGTGTCAGGTAGCAGGCGTCAGGTCTTGGGTCTAAGGTCTTGGGTCTAAGGTCTTGGGT
>Ga0137419_10000079_pt1 | contig 25161 bp, 18 predicted proteins | sample CZODoug3_1_2_16f_FD_108279 | JGI IMG/M metagenome (GOLD analysis project Ga0137419, IMG submission 108279) | Vadose zone soil fungal communities from Angelo Coast Range Reserve, California, USA - CZODoug3_1_2_16fungal (Illumina Assembly) | ecosystem: Environmental > Terrestrial > Soil > Vadose... | reverse complement strand
TCGGAGTCACTGTCAGGTCACTTGAATCAGGCGTGAGCACAAGCGTGCCATCGGTTCGCCGCATCCTGGCGTTATGGCTTTTCCGCCCTTCGGAAATAATTCGCGGCATCGGAGCGAAAGAGCACAAACGCGAACACGGCAAATTTGATAATGTGTATTGCTAGCTCTGTTACCGGATGGAACGCGCTAATGATCACATGGGAGGCAATCCAGAGCATGGAGAGCCAGCGCGCCCAGTTGCTTCCCCGGAGCATGAATCCGCCAGCAACCATAGCGAGCGCGCGTACCAGACTGACGAGTCCATAATCGAGTTTATCGACGGTTGTAAATTCTGTGAGGTGGAAGGCGAGTCCAGCCGCACCTGACGCTATCAGTACCCAGCTGATTGCCGTCACCAGTGCGGGACGCTTCTTCATCAGCGAAGCGGATCCATCAGAATCTGGTTGAACTCCAGGCGCTCGCCATCCGGACCGAGGATGTTGAAGTACTTGCAGCCTTTGTTCCAGAAGGGAAGAAACACGGGCGCGTCCTCTACGATGGTGAAGTCCTCGCTCTTGAGCGTGGCAAAAGTTTCGTAAATGCTGTCCACGTCAAAAGCAATGTGGTCGATGTGGCCGTCTTTTCGGTTGCGGATTTCCTGCAGTTGGGCTTCGGGCAATTGGTACAGCTCGAGGGTCATCTCGCCCCGGCGCATCATCACCACCGATCCCCGGCCGCCCTTGTAATCGAATCCCGAAGCCATCACGTTGGCGAAGCCGAGCTTCCGGTAAAAAGCTTCCGAAATTTCCAGGTTGCTTACCGGAAGGCCGACGTGCTGAATGTGATTGAGCTTGAGGTTCACAAACACTCTTAACTAATGCGCCAGCTGCGCTTCCATATCTTCCAAGGCGATGCCTTTCGTTTCCGGCATCATGAACATCACGTACAACAACTGCAACACCATCATCGCGGCGAAGAAGGCAAAGATGGGTGCACCCCCTAGACCCGCGGCCATGTAAGGAAAGACATTGGCGATGACGGCGGCGAAGACCCAATGGGTCAAGGAACCAAGGGACTGGCCGGCGGCTCGAACCTCGTTGGGAAAGATCTCGCCGATGAAGACCCAAATGACCGCGCCCTGCCCCAGCGCGTGGGACGCGATAAACGCAAATACTAGAAAGGTCATCCCCGCGAACGAGTTGCGGTAGAAAGCCAGCGCGATCAGGCTCAAGGAGATGATGTAGCCGAAGGACCCGATATACATCAGAACCCGGCGCCCGAAGCGGTCGATGAGCGACAGGCCCAGCATAGTAAAGACCAGGTTCACCAGGCCAATGCCGGCCGTCGACAGCAACGCGCTCGATTTGCTGAGACCCGTCATCCCAAAAATGCGGGGCGCATAATAGATGATCGCGTTGATGCCAGAAACCTGGTTGAAGAACGCCAGTAGGAAGGCCAGTAGAATCGGCCAAGCATAGTGGCTGGAGAAAAACGCCTTGCTTGGACTGGCCTCGGCCCGATCCCGCGAGGCCAGGATCGAAGCTAAGGTCGCTTCTGCCGCAGCCGGCTCAATCTCGTTCAAAACGCTGCGCGCACCCGCCACGTCTCCCCTCTTCAACGCCAGCCATCGCGGGCTCTCTGAAATCAGCAGGGTCAGTAAGGTAAAGATCAGAGAGGGTATGGCCACGATGCCCAGCATCCAGCGCCAGTCGTTCGGGCTGTTCGACCGTTGCAGGAGATAGTTGGAAACATAAGCAATCAAGATGCCGAAGACAATGTTGAATTGGAACAGAGCGACCAGAAAACCCCGCTTCGCTGGCGGGGCGATTTCGGAAATGTAGAGCGGCGAGACCACGGAGGAAGCTCCAATGCAGAGTCCGCCAAGCAAGCGGAAGACCATGAAGAGGTAAACGCCCTGCGACAGGGCCGAGCCCAGCGATGAGATGAGAAACAACGCTCCCACCCAGAACAAGCTCTTCTTGCGGCCCAGCCCGTCAGCGAAGAACCCGCCGAAGGCAGCTCCGACAACGGTCCCGTAAAGCGCCATGGATACGGCCAAGCCATGCGTGATGTTGTCGAGATTCCAGAGCTTCTGAATCGTTTGCTCCGCGCCTGAAATGACAGCGGTATCGAGTCCGAACAGGAAACCGCTCAACGCTACGGTCAACGACCAGAGAAGGAGTTTGTGGTTTTTCATATTTCCGATAGATCGCCGCAGAGAATAGTAATGGCATTGCGCCTTCCCTGCCAGGGAAAAGCGAAGAGTTTTGTAATGACAACTCGTGGCCGGAAATGGTGGGGCCATAGAGGTTGCTCAGAATGACTTTTTCGCAGGTTGTAAGGCGCTGCTAGTGCGGACGCAGGCCGATCTGCACGAGCCCGGCCGGTGGCGGCGCGGTCAGGCCTCGGCGCTTCATATTCTCGGAAGCAATGCCAGTACGGTAAAAAGACTTTTCGCAATCTGCCGTCGATGGCCCGCGCATATCGCCTTCCATGTAGGCCAGGCCCGGGCAGCGCGAGCACGTACCCACGTGGCCACACCCGGAACAAGTGGTCAGGTCGCGCGCGCGAATGCTGCGCACCTCGTGAAATTGCGGGGCGTTCCGCCAGATCTCTGCAAAGGCCTGCTGCCGCAGATTTCCGCACACAATGGGAAACTGCACACACGGAAACACCTCGGCGTAGGGCGTGATGTAACACGAGGTGTGGCCCGCGCTGCATGGGTATCCGTCCAAAATATCGTCGCCGGGTGCGGGGGCTGGAGCGCAATAGGCTTCCACATCGCCCACCAGCGAGGCGTCGCGAAACACTGCGGGCAGCGACTCGCCCGCCACTCGCAGGGCCAGCACGGAGCGGTTGCCGTCCATCTTCGGGGTCACGGTCGGGTCGAGCGTGTAGTGAACGCCGAGTTCGTGCGCCAGCTCCTGCGTGCCTTTGTAGTCCGCAAAGTTGTCCTTCATCAGAACGTTGGCAATCGTAACCTTGAGCCCCTGCGCCTTGAGGAAGCGAATGGCGCGAATGGACTTCGCCAGAGAACCTGGCAGCCGCGTGATGCCATCGTGAACTTCGGGCCGATGCGAATAGATGCTGATTTGCACCTGCTCGACGCCCAGCCGGCGCAACTCTTGCGCTTCGCCTTCGCGGATCATGACGGCGTTGGTTTTCACTTTGACGTTGAACAGCAGCCGGCGGGCGTAGGCCACAAGCTCCAGAAAATCGCGGCGCAGAAAGACTTCTCCGCCGCTGAAGGTGAGGAAGAACGTGCCCGCGGCCGCGAGCTGGTCCAGAATTCCTTTGATCTCGGCGGTCGTCATCTCGCCGTGGTCGTCGTGGTCGAGGTAACAGTGTCCGCAGCGCTCGTTGCAACGGTAGGTCACGTCGATGTGCACGCTCAACGGAACGCCGTGTGCGAGAGCCCGCTCGTTCATCTCGTGCAGGAGGCTCATGGAGCTCCTGGGGCTGCGGCCGCAGTCGGCAAAATGGGCTGGTCGGAAACCTGGAGAATTCCATGCGCGGAAAGCTGGCGCACGAACTCGTGCGCGTCTGTCAGCGCTTCCTCGATAGGAACCTCAAATTCGCAGCAAACGTCGCGCGCAACAATTTCGTGCAGGGGAGTGATTCCGTCCGCTGCCCGCCAGATGGCGCTCGCAGACTCGTTCAGCGTGAAGAAGGTCGAGTCCACTACGGACATGACCATGGTCTCCCCGGCCAGCACCCGGGAAGCGATGGCGGAACTGCGGGCTATGTAAGTTGCGCTCACCGGCCATTCCTCATGCCAGCAACTCCCAAACCGAAGCGTCCTTGCGAAAAGTCAATTGCCGCACCGGAACTCGATGCACGAATTCGCATGCGCCTTCGAAAATGGACTGCACCAGCTCGGCGTTGCGGGCGAAAAACAGAATGTTGCGGAGCAATGCCTGCGTGGCCAAGGCGGGATCGATCTCGTCGATCCGGTTTTCCGGGCCCTGACGCAGGAGATATAAAGCGGATAACGGCGCGGAACAGTGGGCGCCAAGCCGCGCGAGTTCGCCTGTGAAGGGCGTGCCATGCGCCGCATACCCCTTCGCGCTCTTGCGGACGTAGGAGATTTCATCCGTCAACAGGGTCGCATCGGCAGGCGCGAGGCGCGAAATTGTTGTCTTGCCTGCGCCCGAGACACCCGCGAACAAGACGGCGCGCCCGCGGAGGATGACGCTGGCGGCGTGCACCAGAAACTCCCCGCGCCGGGCCAGCACCAGGGAATGCACAATACGGAGAACCGAATCGAGAGAATAGGGATTCATGGCTTGCCGAATCCTTCCCTGCCCGATCACCGGATCCCACTCCGCTGAGAAGTCCCCGCGGCACATCCGCCACAGGCCGCTTTCGAAGGTCACTTCGAGATCGTCTTCCTGGAGAGCGTCGTCCTGCAGCTCGTCGTTCTCGTTGACAACACTCGGCGCCGAATCCAGGAGTTCGATGTCGAACTGAATTGTTCCAGACCTGATTTCGTTCCGCGTGACAAAGCCGGCGTAGCGCTCCTCTACCATTCGCGCGAACCTCAAACTGCGGGTGCGCAGAGCTATGGGCACGCCGCCAATTTCCACGACTCTTGCGTCCAGCGCCGTCGCCGTCGGCGCAGCCGTCTCCAGAATGCCCGTTCGCGGGCTCAAGAGGGGGGTACCTCAGGCGGTGCATCCACGCCAGAACGACTCCCCGCGCCGTCGTGAAAGAAAAATCGCGTCAAGAACGGCGCACCCGAAAAGGTCCTGGGGATGGAACGGATCTGCAACACCAAGCGCACCAAGCCGCTCGACCTTGCCAGCCAGGCCGTGAGGCGAGAGATCGACGTCATGGTGCGAGGAACCGCTAGCCAATCCTCGCCGCGCCGCACTCCCACGAGCACCCCAAGCACACCGTCGAGGCGAACCGCAGGATCGGCGTGCGGCATCGAATCTCCGCGCGTGACCAACCTGCCGGGAAACTTCTCTGCGGGCAAAGCTACCAGCCGGTGCAGGAACAGCCGCCCGCCCCGCTCATAGAACACAATATCTCCGACTCTCATGTCAGCCAGGGGACGATTCTCGATCGAAACCGTATCGCCGGGCCATAGCGTGGGCAGCATGCTCGTTCCTGAAACCTGCAGCCGGCAGCGACCGTGCTGGCGCAGCAGGTCAAGGGTTAATTCCTGTTTCAGGCCACGATCGGCTATATTCATCAGCAACTTAGGAGTTCTTCCGCGTGCCAAAATGGCACTGCCCTTCCACCCGGCTGACTTTACCGCAGGCCAGCGCCATCGTCTCGAATACCCGTTCGTGGCGAAACGCAGGCTTCCGATATGGTTTTTTGGAACTACTGAGAGCTCCGGATATGGTCGTTTTGGAACTCGACCCGTCCTGAACCTTCATGGGCCCTCGCGCTCGGAAACTGCTCCGTGTCCCCCGTTGCCATGCCGGGGAAGGTGTCTCAAAATTGTACACCGCTTTCGCCGTGTTTGGTCCTTTCCTGGACCCCACGAACGTGGGAAAAATACCTACTTAGGCACCTATTTAGTACGCTGACAGGGTGCCCTCGCGGCGCCCCCGGCCCAGGACCCGGGAGAAAAACCCCAGGCTGGCCGGGATCAAGACCAGGGCTGCGGCGCTCAGCCAGAGGATCTCGGGAGCCAGCTCCGAGGTGGACTTGCCCAGCAGGAGCGCCCCCCGCATTCCGGTAAGGGAGTGGGTCACGGGGATCGACCAGGCCGCCCAGCGCAACGGCAGGGGTAGCGCGCTCACCGGAAAGACTGTCCCGGTTAGAAACCAGACCGACCCCAGGAGCCAGATCACCGCCGAGCCCTTCTGCACCGCAACCTGCAGCGCGGCGGCGAAAACACCCAGCGCCAGGACCACGGCGAGCGAAAGTACGAAAATCAGCCCTACCCCGAGAAGGTTCGGGTGCAAGAGCGGCACGCGGAATAGCAGGAGGCCTACGGCAAGAAACAGGACCAGATTCGCCAGCTTGCCTGCAAACGCCGAAAATGCGCTGAGGAAGATGAGCACTGGAGCCGGCGTCGCGGTGGTGAGCAGAACTTCCAGGGTACCGGTCTGCTGCGCCTCCTGCACGGTACTCAGGAAGGCTTGCACGCCGGTGATGAGAAACGTGTAAAACCCGCTACCTACGAGGAGAAAGGGGAAATAGTCGACGCCTTCGGGACGGAAAGAGGGTCCAATCGCGCGTGCCATATAGCGGAAAGCAACGACCTCGGCCAAGACGCCCACGGCGCTGAGCAGAAACCCGTTACGGTAGCGGATGGTGGTGAGGACGTCGCGACGAACGATCGCGGCGAGCTTTTCCGAGAGGGATACCCGGATCACAGGGCGGTCTCAAACGCGGGAGCGTCCTCGCCGTCTCCAGTAGCCTGAAAATAGAACGCCTTGACCTCGTCGAGGCTCGGGCGGCAGTTACTCGGGAGAGCGTTCCTTGGGTGATCGGTGCTGGGGAGATCGGTACTGGGGGTATCGGTGGCGCCGCGTCCAAAGGACCGTTCCGAGCGCACTTCGCCGCGCCGCAAAACAACGATCCGGTCTGCTACGGCTGCGGCTTCCTGAAAATTGTGCGTGGTGAGCACCAGGGTGGTCCCGCCCGACAGCAACTCCCGCACAAACGGCCAAAACCGCAGCGCCGACCCTGGATCGAGCGACCGCGTCGGCTCATCCAGCAGCAAGACTTCGGGATTCTTCAGCAGGGCCCGCGCCACGCCCAGGCGCTGGTACATTCCGCTTGAAAACTTCATCACCAAGGTATCCCCGGCGTCCGCCAATCCGGTCAGGCCCAACTTCTCCTCGACCCTGGCCCCCCGCTCTTGCTTGGTCACGTCTTCGAGCACCGCGAAAAAATCGAGGTTCTCGCGCGCCGTAAGGCGGGGGAAAAACGAGCGCTCGTTGGCAGCGGCGAACCCGACCTTGCGCCGCACCGTCCCACCCTCCTGCAAGGTGTCCGCTCCACAAATGGCAACCGCGCCCTCGTCGGGGATCAGCATGGTGGAAATGAGCTTCAGGGTGGTCGTCTTGCCACTTCCGTTCGGCCCCAGGAGAACCAGCGCTTCGCCCTTGGGCACATGGAGCGATACCCGCCGCAAAGCCTCCGTGGCCCCGCTTCGCTCCCGGCCCAGCCAATTGAACAGCGCGGGGCGGTGCTGGAAGCGCTTGGTTACCGAATTGAAAACCACAGCATTCATGGTATCTAGCGATCTCGAAGCCTCTGGTATTATAGGGTTTCCCCGGTAAAGCCCCCGCACGGAAATCGACCTGCAGACTTGTCCATGCTCGGACCGTCTGGCGCTCCGGAAAGCTGATGACCACGGCTATCTCACCACCGTCCGCTGGGCCTGTGCCCCGAAGCCTTTTCGGCGTGGTGATGTCCCTCGAATGGGAACTGCTCCTGGCTACGGCGTCGGCAGGCGAACAAACGCCGCGGCTCCGTACCCTGGTCAACCAACCCCTCGATTGGGCTCTGTTTGAACGCTTGGCGGAAACCCATGGCCTCCTTCCCATGGCGGCCGCCTGCCTGGGGGCCGACGCCTCCCTGCTCCCCGGCCCCGTCGTCCAGGAGCTACGCACCATCTGCCAGGAAAACGCCCGCCGCAGCCTTTGGTTCGCCGGGGAGCTGTTTTCGGTCATGGACACTCTCTCTGCGGCAGGGATACAGGCCGTGCCCTTCAAGGGTCCTACGCTTGCGGCCATGGCCCAGGGCGACCTCATTCTGCGGCAATTTTGCGATTTGGACATCATGGTCCATCCCCGCGATTGGCCGCGGGCCAAACGGGCCCTCCTGGACGCCGGGTTTACCGCGAAACACAAGCTCACTCCGAGAGAAGAAAAGGCTTACGTCGCCTCCGCCTGCGACTTCACGTTTCATCACGGCCCCGTACGCAACGTTCTCGAAATCCATTGGGATTTCGTTCCCCGCTTCTTCGCCATCCGCATTCCGCTGCGCCAGTTGATGGCTCGCGCCACTACGGTTGAGCTGTGCGGTCGCCGGGTGACAACGCTGGCGGCCGAGGACCTGCTGCTCTGTCTGGCGGTCCACGGGGCCAAGCATGCCTGGTCGCGGCTGTGCTGGCTCAGCGATATCGCCCACCTCATCCACCGCGCTGATCTGGACCAGGACACGGTCCGCCGCCGCGCCGAGCGCTGGCACATCGCGCGGATCGTGAAGATTGCCCTGTACCTGGCGCAGTGGACGTTGGGCACCGAACTCCCCGAATCTCTGCAAACCTGGATCCAGGAAGACCGCGAGGCTAGCAAACTGGCGGAAGTCCTCGTGCGCAATCTATTCGGGGACAACAAGATTCGAACGGAATCCCGAACTTATTTCCAGGTTTTCGCGCGCCAAAGAGAACACCCGGCGGATCGCGTGCGGATGTGGGCGCTGCTGGCAACCACGTCCAGCCTGAGCGAGTGGCGGACGGTGCGGCTGCCGGACTCGCTCTTCAGCCTTTACGGGGCGGTACGATTTTGGCGGCTGTCGCGGAGAGTATTGCGCGGCAAGCTGTAGCTCGGATCGCTTCTGCCTGGCAGGAGCTTAGCGAACGATGCCAACCGCAATAGCTCGGTGGCTCGCCGTCGTAATATTCCCGATCAAAGTCAAAGAGCCAGTGGGCCTGTAATGTGTTCCGTCTTGAGATCGAAGCGCTCGCGAGGAGCGGATGCTGCAAGCTGTAGACAATGAGCCAAGGGGGCGGCCGAGTGCGATCCAACATTCAACTGAATTGGCGACGGTCGCTCGCGCTGACCGTCATTGCGCTCGTTTGCGGCGTGGCGTCGGCGATGGGTGCGCTGGAAGCGAGCGGGGTCTGGCAGATCGTGTTTTTGGCCGTCGGAGCGATCGGGATGTTTCTATTCTTCGCGGGAATCTACGTCACGCTCGTGCGGCGCTATTACTACCGGCAGCCGTGAAGCGCGGTGGCGTCGGGAAATCGCATAGAATAGGCGGCGCAAGCGATCTGCTTCGGCACTGATTGTCGGGCACTGATTGTCCGGCACTGATTGTCCAACCATGCACTGATTGTCCAAACGTATGATCGTCAACTTCGCCGAGCGGGGGCACAACCACAACTGGGAACTGGATCCGGTCGTCCGATCCTTGCTGGATACCGATTTCTACAAGCTATTGATGTTGCAGTTCATCTGGAAGCATTACTCGAAAACTCGAGTGTCGTTCGCGATGTTCAATCGGACCTCCTCGGTGCGTCTGGCCGACTTGTTCACCACCAGGGAAATTGCCGAGCAGTTGGAGCACGTCCAGAAATTGCGCTTTCGAAAATCGGAGTTGGTTTGGCTGGCCGGCAATACGTTTTATGGGCGACGTGGAATTTTTGAGCCGGCGTTCCTGGAATGGCTGGAAAAAGACTTCAAGCTGTCAGACTACGCGTTATCCGTCGACGACGGCCAATTCCATTTGTCCTTCGAAGGCTATTGGCCTGAAACCACCATGTGGGAACTCTACGCGCTCTCGATCCTGGGCGAACTGAGGACGAGAGCGAATATGAAAAAACTGAGCGAGTTCTATCTCGACATTTTGTATGCCCGAGCGAAAACAAAACTTTGGCATAAGATCGAGCGCCTGCACGGCGTGCCTTGTCTGAGCGTGGCGGATTTCGGAACCCGACGCCGTCATAGCTTTCTATGGCAGGAGTATGCGGTCAAGGCCATGGCTTCCAATCTCGGTAGCGGCTTGATTGGAACTTCGAACGCTTTTCTCGCGCATAAGCACGACCTTGAAGCGATTGGAACGAATGCGCATGAAATCCCCATGGTTCTCGCCGCCCTGACGAACCATGACCAAGCCCTGAAAGACTCTCAATACCTGGTGCTCGAACTCTGGCAGAACACATACGAAGGCGCGTTACGGATCATGCTCCCCGACACCTTCGGAACCACTCAATTCTTGCGTGACGCTCCGGACTGGGTGGCGGATTGGACCGGTCAGCGGATGGACAGCAAGAATCCTTATGTGGCCGGCGACGAATACATCGCATGGCTGCAGGCACGCGGCCGGGACCCGCGTGACAAGATGATCATCGCTTCGGACGCTCTCGACCTCGATGAAATTATTGGTCTGCACGCCTATTTCGGTGGAACGATGCAGGGCGGCGTGACTGCCCAGGAATTCCACAGCGCTGCAGACTTCGAGGATCGGCAAAAGTGGATCCCGGCCCGGCGCATTCGCTTCAGCGCCGGTTGGGGAACTTTACTGACCAATGATTTTCGCGGCTGCGACCCCAACGGGACGCGCGAATTTGATCCGATCAGCTTGATCTGCAAGGTATCCGAAGTCGAAGGGCGACCGGCCGTGAAGCTCTCCGACAACTATGCCAAGGCGCTCGGCCCGGTGTCGGAGGTCGAACGCTATCGGAGAGTGTTCGGCACGGTGGGTATGGCCAACGCACCGCTGGTTGCGTGAGGAGTGGGGCTATGTCGGGGCGCCACCCCCCACTCTAGAACGACAACCGCGCGCTGACCTGCAGTTCCCGTCCCGGCGTCATTGCCATCGTGATCGTCCCGAACTGTGGCGTGTTGACGAACCGGTTCGGCGTCCCAAGATTGGTTTTGTTGAGCGCGTTAAAGGCTTCGGCGCGGAATTGGAACGTGGCTTTCTCGGTGAGACTAAACGACCGAGCCAGCGCGAAGTCCAGACTCTGCATGCGCGGGCCGTACACGGAGTTGCGGCCGGCGTCCCCGTAGGTAAAGGCCGCGGGCGTGGCGAAAGCGGCGGGATTGAACCACTCGCCGGCGGTTCGCGTGCCCGGGCCGAATACCGGCTTGCCGGTGACATTGGCGCGGACGGGATTTTCCCCCAGCACCGTGCCCGAGTTCGCCGTGTCGCCAAAAACTGAAATGGTAAACGGCATGCCCGATTGAATTTGGTAGATCGTCGACAGATGCCAGTTTTGTGTTGCCAGCCGCGCCCAAAGCGATCGGCGGAACGAAGGAAGATCGTAGACACTGCTCAACGCAAAGCGATGCCTGACATCGCATCCCGGTCCTTTTTCAGCATCAAGGTTCCGGTTGTCCTGCGGAATCGACGCCTCGTCCATGGACGAGCGGAAGTCCGGCGCGTCGGTCAGGTTCTTGGCATAGGTGTAGTTCGCCAGAAAACTCAGACCGCGCGAATAGCGCCGGCGCACATTCACGTAACCGCCGTCGTACCAGCTCTTGGCTGTGTTTTCGAGCAGGTTGATGGTGCTGACGGGAAAGGTCTGGCTCTGGATGACGGCGGTGGTGCTGCCGGCCGGCAGTACGGTTCCGGGAACAAAGGTCAGCGTCTTGAAAGGACGCCGTGGCCCCAACGGACCGGGCCCAGGCAAGGTGTTGTTGATCAAGTGCGCGCGCTGCAGGTGCACGCCATGCGAGCCGAGATAACCCACTTCCAGCGACGTATCTTTCCCCAAGCCCTTCTGCACCGATCCATTCCACTGCTGCACGTACTGCGCTGGCGCGTGCGGATCGAAAGCCGTGAAGCTCACGGTCGTCGCGGGCAGAGTGCCCGTACCCAAGACCGGCGTTCCAAAATTAAATCCATTCGTGTAGAGCGCGGCCGAAGGAGTGAAGTTGTCTCCTTGCTGTGTCTCCGGGAAAACATAGGGTACGTTGTGGCGCTGGTTGCACCACGTGTTCTGATCCACAGGCGTGTAGAAGATTCCGTACGAGGCGTGGAGCACCAGGCCGAAGTGGGGCACGCTCCTGGCGATTCCAACGCGCGGCGCGAAGTTCTTCCGGTTGGCGTACATCAGCCCCTGCGGATACCCCTTTTGCCCACCGACAAAAACCGAGGGGACGCCATTCTGGAAAACGAGGTTGGTATTGGTGTTGTCTTTATCGTAAAGGGGATTCGAGTACTCGTAGCGCACCCCCACATTGAGCGTCGTGGTCGGCGTAACCTGCCAGCTATCTTCGATGAACGCATCGCTGCCCCAGTTGCGCAGATTCATTTGCGGAACTCCGGCCTGGCGCTGCTTCACGGCCGGAAGGCTCAGCAACAGGCTGGCAAACCCAGAACCTGTGCCGTCATTGAATCCGAATTCCGTGGTGTAGCCGTTGGTGAACTGGTAAAAGCCGCGGTTCTGAAAGAATCCCCACATGGGCCAGGTGTACCAGTGGTAATCGCCGCCAACCTTGATGCCGTGACGCCCGCGCTGCCAGGCGTAGGTGTCGCGGAATTCGTACATCGTGTCCCAGGCATGCATGGGGGTGGCGGCGAAGGTGTCGCCGATGCCCGTATAGCCCTGCGCCGCGAACCACGGCGCACCCCACGCGCCCTTGCCGCCGAAGCCCACACCCTGAATGCCGAGGTCGCTGACAATGTCATGCACGCTGTCGTTCTCGGAGGTGCGATCCATCGACAAACGTGAAAAGGCAAACGACGCGGTGTTGACTTTGTTGGTGGAGAAGATATGGTTCCAGGAAATCACCGACTGCTGCGAACGGTTGTCGAAGTTCGCTCCGAAACCGGGGAGGTCTTCGGTCGTAGCCGTTACTCCGCTGCTCGGCGAGAATCCGTTCTCTGTGCCAATGCTGTATCTGCCAAACACAGTGTCGCCGTTCGAAAAGTTGTGGTCCAACCGCACCGTGCCTTGATCTTGCACGTGCGATTCGTTGCGTATGTCGAGATAATTGTTGGAATCCGGAGCACCTGGATTCAGCATCATGTTCGGCATGGGAACGTATTTCATGAGGAATGACGTCATGGCCATGTTGAGGCGGCCGGACGGGATTTGGTTGTTGGGAAATTGCGAGCGCGTGTAGGGAAAATTTGCGGGTCCCGTGGGCTTGGTGGGATCGTAGCTGGGATTGGCGACGGCGGTCGTCGGATCGTAGATTTTGTTGGGGCTCATGCTGAAATCGCCCTGAATTTCATCCGGAGTGGGCACGGTGAGAATTTGCGCATCGGCTTGCGCCAGGCGAAACCCCTCGTAGTTCAGGAAAAAGAACGTCTTCCTCCCGGCCAGAGGTCCGCCAAACGAGGCGCCGAAGTTGTTTTGCACCAGATGTTTATTCCCCATGGAGCCGAACGTACTCGCATCCATTTCGCCGTTGCGCAGGAATTCGTAGACCGTGCCGTGAAATTTGCTGGACCCGGAGTGGGTAATAATGTTGATCTGCCCGCCGCCGGCTCCGCCCATGTCGGCCGAGTAGCTGCTGGTTTCCACCTGGAATTCCTTGACCGCATCGGGCGAAGGGCTCAGGTTCTGCGTGTTGAAGGTCGGATCGGTATTCGTGGCGCCATCGAGCAGAAAGAAGTTCGCGTTGGGCCGGCTGCCGCCGATGACCACGGCGGAACGTTGGCCGGGACGCCAGTAAAGCGGATTTGTTGATCCCGTCTGCGCACCGAAACCCTCGTGCGCGCCGGGCACGGTGAGGACAAGGTCAATCAGCATGCGCCCATTGAGCGGCAAATCGCGAATCGATTGCGGCTCGACAACTTCCCCCACGCTGGCATCGCTGGTGTGCAGTACCTCGCTGGTGGCTGTGACATCGACTCCCTGCCGGACCGAACCCACTGCCAAGCTGATTGACAGCGCGCGTTTCTCGCCCACCTCAAGCCGTACGGACTCCTTGGCCGCGGCAAATCCAGCCGCCTCGATCGTTACATCGTAGTCATCCGGCAAAAGCGCGGAGGCCTCGAACAAGCCGCGCTGGTTCGTGACCACGCGCCGGACTGCGCCTGTGCCCGCTGCCCTAAACTGCACCGAGGCTCCCACCACGGGCAGATGCTGCGGATCGGAGACTGTTCCCGTGACAAGGGCATAGTTACTCTGCCCGAAAACGGAAAGGGCGAAACCGAGAACGAGCAGCGGTAGGAAACACTTTTGCATGGGAGCACCTCTCGGGAAGTTCAGATACAGAGTTCAGGCGTGGCGAACCTTAGTCTTGGCTGGAGCCCGCTCCCGGCGCAGCGGCACGGACTGTTCCACCAGCGTTGCCTGAAAACTCTAAAGGCAACTCAATCAGCCATCAATAGTTGGAAAGCACTAGTCGCCCTGCCCGGACACAACCATCTTCATGAAGGACACCCGGCTGGGCTCGAAAGCTGGACCAGACCGTCAGCGAAAATCTCGCTCGGAGCGCTTCCAGTCGCCGCCGTAAACCTCGTGATAAACCCGAACTGCCTCATCCTCGGAGGGCAGGTGCAGGCCATCGGTAAAGCGGTTCATGTAGGCAAAGTTGCAGGTCTGGAGCACCACGTCGAACGCTCCGTCGTCGCCGAATTCCTTTTGCAGCAGGCCATAGTCTGCATCCGTGATCGAGCTGGGAGCACGGGTCAGCTTGCGTGCAAACACGACCGCCGCCAGCTCCTGCGGCGTGAGCGCCGTATCATCTTTCTGCATGCGCAGCAGTTTGCCAGGATCGACGCCAAGCCGATGCAATCCGAGTACCTGATGGAGAGTGCAGTAGCGGCACCCGTTCGCGGTCGAGACGGCAAACGATATTTGAAGTTGTAACTCGCGTGAAATTTTCATTCCTGCGCGCATGGAGGCGCCATACGCCATCCACGCCTGAGCAAGTTCCGGAGTCCTGAGCATGGAGCGCATGGAGTTTGCAAAGCCGATGCCCCAGCCAGCGGCCGGCCCTTTCGGATCCTTGAACTTGGCGCTCATATCGGCCGTTGCCTCCATCTCGGCATCGGAAATCAGGGCCACTCTCGCCAAGGGCGCCGCGTACTTATGTTCCGCGGGCTTGGCGGTTGAGTCTAGAGCCCACTCCTCCACTGGAAGATTCAAGGCTTCGGAAAATCGAATCAGGTAGTTAAAAAAACAGACGGTCGTTGTCAGCTCGACAATTTGCGCGTCGTTGAAGTATTCCCGGATGGTTCGAAAATTTTCGTCACTGACGCCGTGGACGTCCTCTGTCAGCCATTCCGCGTAGTTCAACGCCAGGCGATCGGCCGGCCTCATGGCATCGAACTTGGCCGACTTCAGCGGGTCCAGCAGCGCTTGGCCGCGCTTGCTGGCACGCAGCAGCCGCTGCATGTGCGCCGCGACGTAGGGACTCTCCAGCACCTGAGCAACGCGTAACCCCATGCTCATCTTAACTTCGGGCTCAAGTTGACCACTGTACAGAACCGTACGGACCAGGTGAGCCATCGGCTTCACCGCGTCGGGACGCACCGCGAGGGCGCGCAGGTAATTCGGCGTGGGATCGCTTTCCGGCGCCTCCAGGCTTTCCAAATTCTTAAAGAGATCCGATGCTTCCGCGGCCAGGGGAACGCGCGGCTTCGCCCCAACCCTGCTGCGTGCTTGTTTGTCGAGAGTTGACAATGCAGTGATGCGAATTGCGTCGGACTCCACGCTTGAGGTCGCTAACACTGCTGGAACTAGCGGTGCAAGCGTCACGATCAGCGCCCATGCCATGATTCTTGAAGACGTCATTTTGTGTTCCCTCAATTTGGTATGCCTGCCCCCTCGGGCCAAGGTGAGGATTGCGCGTTCGTTGCGAACCGATTCCGATTAGAAGACAAATCTGGCGCTCGCCTGCAGGATACGCGGATCGAAAGCCTGCGTTGATTTCCCAAAGTTCTTCACAGAGAGATCGGCATTCGGTAACAGGAGATTCACGTGATTCATGGCATTGAAGGCCTCCAGTCGAAACTGGAGCTGGGTTCTTTCGTATAAGGGAACGGTTCGCGCCAATGCGAGATCGACCGTGATCTGGTGCGGCCCGCGAAATGTATTACGGCCCAAGTTGCCATCGGTCCCTGGGGTCGGGGTTGGAAAAACACTGGCCGCGAAGAGTCCTTGGATAAAATCCTTCTGGCGAAACGAAGACTTGACCGTCCCCGGAGCAGGAGCGTCGGGCCTGTCATAGGTTCCGCCGCCCACCGCGCCGCCGCCATTGTCGAGGTTATAATCTCCTCCGGTTTTTGCCGTTCCACCATTCCATACAGAAAATGGGCGCCCTGACTGCGCATTGATGAGCGTCGATAATTCCCAATGGCTCGCCAACTTTCCCTTGAGTCCATTTCCATGCCAGAAGACAGGTGTCCACACCAGAGAGGTCGTGAAACGCTGCGGGATGTCGAACATGGAACGTCCTCGCTCACAGCGCAGACAATCGATGCTCTGAGCGCCTTTGCCCGGCTCTGAGTTATCGAAAAACTGGCCGGTTGACGTATCCGAAGCCGTATCCAGCCACTTCGACCAGCGGTAGTTCGATTTGAAGGTAAGACTGCGTGCAAAACTGTGCCGAACCTCCGCCGTCATCGCGTTATAGCTCGACGTCACGCCATTGGTCACAAACAGGAGAGGGCCAAAATTGGGATTCACTCCGTCGAAGTGGCCATCCAGCAAGTCGCCGTCTGCGCGGTTCACGTCGTCGATGCGCTCCAGGTTGATGCCGGTTGTACCCACGTATCCAAGCTCTGCAATCCAGCCTTTTGCAATCGTGTGTTCCACGCTCAGGAACCGGCTCTCACTGTACTGCGTCTTGATTACCGGATTGACCACGAAGCCTGTAATGCGAAGACAGGAAGCTCCAGGAACGCTAGAACAGGGCACGCCTCCGTGAGAGTTGAGCCCGGTTGCGAACTCAGGATTGAAGGGCACAGGAATGCCATAGTCAATCGTCTGCCCAATACCCACGTTCGGCTGCAGTACGCCCTGGATTGCGTCGGGCGGCAACGCCCGTGCACCCGCAATTGATTGTCCATGGTGCGGCTGAAAGGAGATGCCAAACCCTGCCCGGATGGAGGACTTCCCATGGCCGAAGGGGTCATACGCCAAACCAACACGGGGAGAGAAGTTTAGTTTTTGCGGATGATAGAGCTGGCTCACGCGCCCAATGGAAGCGTTGGCAAGCCGTTCATGAAAGTCACTTCCGGCCCCCAGGATGATGGAGGAAAGGCGATCATGTCTTTCCGTTACGCTTCCAAAGTAGTCATGACGCAGCCCCAGACTCAGGTTCAGACGTGAAGTCACTTTCCAGTCATCCTGAACAAACAGGCCGGTTTCATAGAGCGTAAAATAACGCGGGAAATTTGTGGGCTGGCCGGTATTGGGATCGACGGTGAGCGTTTGCTGGAAAGGGGTATCGTTCGCAAAACTCACCATGTCGAGGAAGGAAAACGTGCCGGGAGTAGGAGGGGCTACAGAAAGCCCCTTGAAGATCTTCCTGGCCTCGAACCCGACTCGAATCACGTGCTTGCTTCGGTCCAAGCTGACGGTATTGCGAACTTCATATGTTTTCAGCCGGGTACCATTTTCAGGAACGTCTCCGAACGGAGCACTCATGCCGATAATGCTGATTTGTGGCACCACGGGGTTATTGATTCCGGCATCCACGCGTATGTCCTGCACGGAGAAACGAGCATCGTTTACCGCTCGATCGAAAACATGGATATGACCAGCATTGAAATTTCCGAAGAAACCGGTGTAGGGACCAAGGTAGCCGCGAATCGCCCTTCCTAGAGTTGCTTTGGCGGAGCTGATTCCGCCCTGGTCGCGTTCAGACTCGGCGATCCAGCGGCCATAGAGCTTGTCCTTGCCGTCATGGAAAGAGTGATCCATGCGGGTCAAGTACTGATCAAACCTCGCGTAGTCGTGCAGAATCGGCGCGGCCAGGGCCAACAGCGGCGTACCATCGGGAAATCCAGGCGTGCCGTTCGCGACGTCAACTTCGTTCTGATATTTCGTGGTCCCGGAAGTCGCAAGCAAAGGCGTGGGTGCGGGATGGGCCTTCAGCAGTTGTGCCGCCACGCTATTGGGGAATTTGCTCAAGACAGCGTTACGGTATTCCGGCGTCTCTACCTGAAAACTCTGCGCCTGCCCAAAGGCATTGCGGGTTCCTTCATAGGAACCGAAGAAGAACGTCTTGTTCTTGAATACGGGGCCACCCATGTTGGCCCCAAACTGGTTGTAGACCTGCGGAACATCGGTGTGCACAAAGTAGTTTCTGGCATTGGCGATCGTATTCCGGGAGTATTCCCAGGCTCGCCCATGGAACTCATTGGTTCCCGACTTGGTGCGGATATTGACGACGGAAGCATTGCCGCGGCCGAATTCACTCGAAAAATTGCCGGTCTGGACCTGGACTTCCTCCACCGATTCCAGGCTCGGCACGATGGCGGGCTCACCCGTATTATTCGGATTCGTATCCATCGAGCCGTCGAGAACATAGTTGTTGCCGCGATAGCGATTGCCGTTGACCGTCACCACTGGTGAGTTGGTGAGTTTGGTGGAATTGGCGGCTCCGGGAATCGCCGTTGCCCCGGCGCTCAGACTGGGCAGGCTAAACACGTCGCGCTGGCGGAGCGGCAAGTCTGAGATCTGCTTCTTCTCGAACGTGTCCGACAGACGCCCCTCGGTGGAGACAGCGACCTGTACCGCCTCCGCCACTACCTCGACCCGCTCTTCGACGTGCCCCACCACCAATCCGATGTTCACTTCTGTGACGCGTCCGACGTTCAGCAAAAGGCCGTGCTGCTCGAAAGTCTTGTAGCCGGGAACAGCCACGGAAACCGAATAGTTGCCGGGAGGGAGCTCGGGCATCACGAATGCGCCGTTACTGTCCGTTACTGTCGAGCGTACCTGGCCGGTGCTTTCGTTGCTCGCAGTTACTGGCGCCGACGCGAGCATGCCGGATGCGTCCTTCACGATGCCTTTCAGAGTTGCTTCGGTTAGCTGCGCGTGCGAGGTCACATCCAGCGCTGACAGCAAAAGAACGAACCCTGTAGACAACAGCGCCAGTCTGACGCGCGGCTTGGGCAAAGACAGCAGTGACATCTACGTCCTCCAGGAAAAACGGGTCTCCGTTTCAGCAATCTGCGCTATGGGCGGCCGGATCTGCGAAAGAGAGATTGAAGGACTCTACGCACGAGCCGGAGACAAGACAATAGTCAAGAAACACTATTCGTACGGACATCGAATGTTCCAGTTTTGTCCGATTGGATGCTTACGGAGTCATTTTTCCGATGGTGAGGTAGTTCTGCGGGGGAACGCCGAAGGCATCGGCGACGCGATTGAAGAAGGCGAACATGGCGATGATGTAGACGGCCTCAGCGATCTGGTCTTCGGTCCAGCCGGCGGCACGAAGTTTTCCGACATCTTCGGCAGTGGAACGGTAGGCGGCTTCGGTGATGAGCTGGGCGTAGTCCAGCAGAGCGCGCTCCGCCTCGGTCAGGCCAGCTTCATCGAGCTTGCCTTCGAGAACGGCTGCGACAGTTTGATTGGTGGCTCCCTGAACCCGCAGGAAGTAAGCGTGGCTGTCCAGTCAATACGGACAGCGATTGAGGAATGAGACGTGGCTGGCGATCATTTCCTTGGTGCGCCGGTTGAGGTGCCCCTCGGAAAAATGGATGGTGTTGGAGAAATCGACCACCTGACGGAGGAAGTCGGGACGCGCGCCGAAGCATTTGATGATGCCGGGAACCTGATGGCGGCCGGAGCCGGAACGCCAGTAGTCGTAGGCCACGGCCGTGTCGCCGGTGGCGGCCGCGTCTTCGGTGATTTTGATCTTCGTTTCGGGTTTTAGCGTTTCGGGTTTTGGCATTTCCGGTTTTGCGTTGTCGGTGGCCATGGACTCTAGCTGCTTGCCTCTTCGGCGGGGGCTTGTGGGATCACAGGCTGCGTCCGTCGGCGTTGAAAGACCTCATAGACCGGCACCCCGGCCAAAACTACCCCAAAGCCCAAGGCGCTTTCACGCGGGGCGTGCAGCGCCAGCACGACCAGCGTGAAGGCAATGAAAGTCAGGAATACGATGGGCGTAACGGGGTATCCGGGGGTTAGAATCGCGGCCCCGTGATCTCGTGATTGGTTGCGCATTACGAACAAACCCGCGGCGGTGAGACCCACAAACAGCACGGCCACGAAAATGAAATAGGAAATGATCTGCTGGAAGCTGCTGACGGCGACAAGCACAGTTCCGATGGCCCCCTGAATCGCGATGGCCGCCGCCGGTGTGCGGTACTTCGGATGCAAGCGCGCGACCGAGGGCAGGAACAGGCCGTCCCTGGCCATGGCGTAATACACGCGTGGGGCCGAGATTACAAAGCCCGCCAGGCCTCCGAGCACGCAGATGACAACGATGGCCGCAAAGACAATTCCGCCGGTTGGCCCGAAAAGGATGGACCCAACCTGCGCCACGAAGGTTTCGTCGGAAGCAACCTTATCGAGGGGCACCAGATAGAGAAAGACGCCGCTGACAAGAACGTAAACAGCGGTGACAAGCAGTACGCCGAAGATCATAGCGCGCTGGAGAGTGCGTCCCGGGTCACGGACTTCTCCCGCAATTTTGCTGACTTCCCACCAGCCGCCGAAGGAATAGAAGGCGGCCATCATCCCAACGCCCAGCGCTGGCCCCAAAGGCAGAGACCCGGGGCGCTGCGCCACGAAGGGTACAAAGTTCGACCACGATCCCAGGTGAAAGACGATCGCCCAAACCGTGAGCAGCCCTAGAACACTGAGCTTCAACCAGGTGATCCAGCGCATGAATCCCGCGCCGATGCGGACGCTGAGAATGTTGAGGAAACATAACACCCAGATGACGAAGATAGCGGCGAGCTTGATGGCTGCGGCAGACCAGTGAAAGATGTAAGCGGCGTATGCAGCCGTGCCCGTCGCCAGAGACGCAGTTAGACCGGGATCCATTACCAGCAGACACATCCAGCCGTACAAGAACGCAACCCGCCTGCCGAAAGCCTCTTGCAGGTAGACGTAGCCTCCGCCAGCGCGCGGAAAGCGGCTGGCGAGTTCACCGTAACAGAGCGCGCCGGTCATCGTCATGGCGCCCACGGCCAGCCAAACCAGCAACAGCCACATGGGAGACCCTAACGCCTTCGCCATGCCCGCCGGCGTGAGGAATATGCCAACGGCGATGCATTCGCCTGCGACCAGAGCCGTGGCGGAGGCGAGGCCGAGATCTCGACGGAGCTCTGGTTTTGGAACGGACGGGGTGACGGTCGCGGTGGTCATGTTGGGTCTGGAGGGCAGGCGGTTGCTGGCAGGGCGAGGACGCGCCCGCGCCCCCAACGCCTTTGAACTTTACCTGAACGGCGGGCGGAGCGCTGTAGTGTTTTCGCAGTATTGCCAGCTTCCCTAGGTCTCTCTAGGTTGATCACTGTTCAAAGCTTGGGCAAGACGCTGGGGAAAGCGAACAAACACTCATGAAGGTTCTCACTCGGCTGGCGTGTCTCGTCGTCGTGGTTGTGGTCGGCTTCCATGTATCCGCGCAGGAAATCACGGGCAAAGTCCGGGGCGTCGTCACCGATCCGGCTGGCGCCGTAGTGGGATCTGCCGCCATAACCGCACAACAAACGGAAACGGGTCTGACGCGGTCCACCACGACCAACAGTGACGGAACCTATCTTCTGCTGGAACTTCCCGTGGGTCACTATCGCGTCGAGGCGTCGGCCCAGGGTTTCGAGAAGTATGTCCAGGATGGCATCACCCTCAACGTGAATGAAACGGTCGATGTGCGGGTGCGGCTGGTGGTGGGAGCGGAGACGCAGCAGATCCTGGTCACCGAAGACGCCCAGCTCATTCAGGGTACGGTCACCAGCCTCGGCAAGGTAGTCCTTGAACGCGAGATTGTTGATCTCCCGCTCAATGGTCGCGACTTCAGTACCCTGGGCCTGTTGCAACCTGGGGTCGTGCCCCTAACCCCAGGACTCAAGGAGGCCGGGTCGTCGCTGCGTTTGGGGCAGGGCTACGCGGTGAACGGCCAGCGACCGGAGTCCAATAACTTCCTCATCGACGGAGCGAATAATTCCAACGGAGTGGATGGCGGCTTTGTCCTCAAACCTCCGGTGGATGCCATCACCGAGTTCAGAATCCTCACTCACAATTCCACCGCCGAATTCGGCAACAGTCTGGGGTCGACCACCAACATCATTACCAAGTCCGGTACCAACAATGTGCACGGAGCGCTGTGGGAATTCCTTCGCAACGACGCTTTGGACGCGACCAACTACTTTGCGAAAACCGTTGAACCGTTGAAGCAAAACCAGTTCGGCGGCACCATCGGCCTTCCGATTCGCAAAGACAAAACATTTCTCTTCGCATTCTACGAAGGTTTCCGCAACCGGCAGGGTGAGACTGCCGGGTCCACTGTACCTTCCATAAAACAGCGGAACGGGGATTTCTCCGAGCTCTGCGACGCAACGCAAGGAGAATCGTTTGACAGCGCGGGCATGTGCAGCAACCCGCAGCATCAGCTTGGTATTGGATTCACCAACCCGGCGTTTCCGGTTCCGTTCAACCAATTGCCTTTTATGTCACCCTTTGGGCCCTTCGCCCCCAGTTCATTTTCGCAGAATCTGTTGAGCCTGGGCCTGTTTCCGCTACCCAACAGCGGGTTAAACACCTACACCTCAACCCAAAGCAAGCAGGATGATTTTAACGAGGGCGGGATACGGCTCGACCACTACCTTTCCGCCGCCGACATATTGAACTTCCGCTACATGATCAACGACGGCACGCGTTTCGACCCGCTTTCTCCGGCGGGTGCCACCGTTCCAGGCTTTCCTGTGGGAGAAGAACAACGGTCGCAAAACCTCGTGGCCCGGGAAGCCCATACCTTCTCGCCCTCGGTGGTCGGTGAGTTGCGCTTCTCGTTCCTGCGGAATAAGTATCTCTTCGGCCTGCACTCCAACCACACCTCGCCGGCGAGTCTCGGTTTTCAATACGATCCGAGCCTGGCGGTTGCTGAGGGACCGCCGTTCATGCAGGTCAGCGGATACACCACGGTAGGCGACCCGATTACTGGACCGCGCAACACGTATGAGAATGCCTACGACTACGCCGGGTCCTTGAGCTGGGTGCGAGGCAAGCATGAACTCAAGCTTGGCGGCGGTTTCCAGCATCTGCACGTAAACGTGCTCCAGGGGATCGCAACCAACGGCTTCTTTGTGTTTGCACCTTTTCCTCTTACCGATGCCTTTGCCAGCTTCCTGGTCGGCCAGCCTGTTTTCTTTCTGCAAGGCCGCGGCGACTTTTCCCGCGGGATCAACGGAAAATCTCTGAACTCGTACCTGCAAGATACCTACAGAGTCTCGCCGCGGTTGACCTTCAACCTGGGCTTGCGCTACGAGCTGCCGTTCCCTTATACGGAGAGCAAGAACCGGCAGACACTCTGGGTACCGGGGCGCCAGTCGACCGTGTTCGCCAGCGCACCTCCGGGATTGCTTTATCCCGGCGACAAGGGCGTTCCGGCGGGGCTGATCCCCACCTTCAAGAAGGGCTTTGCTCCACGCGTGGGCGTGGCCTGGGATCCGACTGGAAGCGGGCAGTGGTTGGTAACTTCCGCTTATGGAATGTTCTATGAGCCCTACTACACGGGCCAGGGTGGTCCGCTGCAATCGCCGATCAGCGCCCCGCCTTATCTCGAAACTGAGCAGATCGCGCTGAGCCCAAGTCAACCGCTGAATTTCCCCGATCCCTATAACGGGAATCCTCCGCCCGCCGGGTCATTTGCGACACCGTTGACCAATCTGACACTGGCGGCGAATCTGCCTTTGCCCTACGCCCAGGACTGGGACTTCAATGTGCAGAGGTCGCTGGGAAGGGATCTGTTGCTGGAGGTCGGGTACGTGGGCACCAAGGGCAGCAAGCTACCGCGTTTCATCGAAGGAAACCCGGCGGTTTACATTCCGGGACTGGACCCGGTCACGAAGCGACCAATCTCCACCACCGACAATGCCGACCAGCGGCGTATCCATTCCGGATGCACATTGGCCGATCCGCCCGGTAGCTGCCAGTACTCTTCGACCGGCCTCATCGCGGGAATCGCCAATTCTTCCTACCACGCAATGGAGGCCAGCCTGAGGAAGCGCTTCAGCCGTGGCCTGTCTTTCCTCGCCTCTTACACTTACTCGAAGGCAATTGACGACGTGTCCTCCTTCAACATTTCTGGGTCAGGCTCGGTTCAGGTCGCGGGCGAAAATGATCTGGCGCAAGATCCCTTCAACCTGGCTGCCGAGCGCGGACCCTCGCTGTTCGATGCACGGCACCGGCTGGTCTTCAGCTATCAGTGGAGTCTTCCGTTCTGGCAACACGGGAGTCAGTGGTATAAGCGGGCGTTGGGCGGGTGGCAGCTCAACGGAATCGCGACCATGATGAGCGGAACGCCGTTTACAGTATTCGATTCGCGAGACGTTTCCCAACAAGGCGGGGCTCCCGAAATCACCGGATTTTCCGCGAACCGGCCGAATCTGGTGGCGGGCCAGAATCCCAACGCAGGACCGCGCAGCGTCAACGACTGGCTCAACGCGAGTGCATTTGCGCGCATCACGCCCGATCCCGAGTCGCCCGTGCAGCAGTTCGGCACAGAAGGGCGCAACCGCGCGTTAGGACCGCGCTATGGCAATTGGGACTTCTCGGCTTTCAGGGACATTCGCTTGACGGAATCGACAGCGCTGCAATTCCGGGCAGAGTTCTTCAATATTCTGAATCACCCAAATTTCCATCTGCCGAACAGCGACATCAGCTCGCCAACGTTCAACCACATCCTAAAATCCGAGCCGCCGCGGCTGGTGCAGTTCGGACTGAAGTTGCGCTATTAAAAGGCGAGCCGGCGCTATTCGAGAATCGAAAAGTCGTAGATCCGGCCAGAGGCCGCTCCGCCGGACCGGTTGCCGCCTTTCGCTCCGGCCATGGTGTTGCCTTGCCCGGTGCCCATGAAGAATCCATACTCTCCAGCCTTGAGGTCGGCATCCACGATGAGCTTGTACATCCGGATGCCGACATGTTCGGAACTGATCGCCACTTCCTTGTCTTGTTTGATACCGGACTTTCCGCCGGTGATCCCGCCGAACGAGCCAATCTGGAATTCACGGTGGTCGCTCTTCTTGTTCAGACGCAGGAGCACGTAATCCGAGGAATCTGTTCCTTCATTGACGTAAAGATAGAAAGTGGGATGGTGATCGCGAACCAGGTTTCTCGAAGTGGGCCCTTCGATGGTGGCGTCCCAGTGCTGATTGCGCAGTCCATTGGTGAAAAAGCTGCCGGCCTTGCCTCCCGCCTTGGTGTTGGTGACAGCCCGGCCTTCCACGAATACGAATTTGCCTTGGTCCTTCCAGTACACGCCCACCTCGGGCGGCGGTAAGTTCGGGTCCATGGTCATGGGGCTCGCGCCCGCGACAACGGCCGCGGGCGCAGGTGCAGGGTTGATCATGATTTTGATGACGGAATCTGGAACATTGGCGGCCTTCAGGCTCTTGAGCGCCGCGATA
>Ga0137419_10000073_pt1 | contig 25499 bp, 19 predicted proteins | sample CZODoug3_1_2_16f_FD_108279 | JGI IMG/M metagenome (GOLD analysis project Ga0137419, IMG submission 108279) | Vadose zone soil fungal communities from Angelo Coast Range Reserve, California, USA - CZODoug3_1_2_16fungal (Illumina Assembly) | ecosystem: Environmental > Terrestrial > Soil > Vadose... | reverse complement strand
TGTGTCCGCGCGAGTAGTGTTTTGTTGGATCAGCCTGCGCTCACGGCGGATCAGTTGGCCAAGGGTCCTGATTTCGATGCAGCGGAGCCAGAGAAGAGTCGATTTGCCTACTTCACCGGAGATGACACGATCTTCTGTTATTTTCGTCCGCACTACGCTTTCACGAAGGTTCCCGGCGATAGCATGAAGTTTCAATGTTGGCACAGGTCTGCAGACGGCGCATTTTACAGCCGGAAGGGTGAGCCTGTCCGTGTTGATGATGTGAAGGTCGTCGTCGAGAAGGATAAGAGCGGACAGAAATCGGCCTCCCTCTATGCACGCAACGACGATAAGAACGAACACGAGATCAAGGCCGACCACGTTAAGATCAAGTATCTGAAGCCGCCTTACCCCGATCATAACCCGCGATTCAATGAAGTCTTCACTGCGGTGGCTACCACGCGAATCATGTGGGTACTGGGGTTTCCGGCTGACCACGTGTACCCGGCCGGAGGGGCCAACTGCATTGGCTGCACCGACGATCCATTCGGAAAGAAGCTGGCCGACAACAAAGCGTCCCTTAAGGAAGGGCCAGCGGTCTTCAAAATTGTGAACGCCGAACGAGACTTGCCGTGGAACCAGATCAACCCCGAGGACGACGAGACCTGGTCGTGGACCGATGCCGCCAAGTTCTATTCCGATGGTGAGTGGACGCATCAACAAAAAGTGGAGTTTGATGCGTACCGGCTTGCGCTGGGGCTGATCCACTATTACAACGCTCTTCCGCAACAGAACCGGCTCGTTTGTGCGGAGTGGGAGCCAGCGACTGCGGGCCACGGCAAAGTCTGTGGAAAGCCCGTAATTTATGTGCATGATCTCGGCTCAACCTTCGGAAAGAAGCGAAGCGGGTTCGATCTGGTCGGAACCAACCCTCGCGGCAGTTTCGAGGCCTATGAGCCGCAGACGGTCTTCCTAAATCCAGGGAATTGCGAATTGCGAGCAACACTGTTAGGGGACAAACAGGTACTGAAAGAGGCGCAGGATCTCATGATCCAGCGGCTGGCGCGACTGGATCGTGAAACCGTGAAGTCGATCTTCCGGGTGTCCCGTTTCAACATGATGGATCAGAAGCAGGTGCGGAGGTTGCGCGCGGCGAGTTCGCAGAATGTCGACGAAGCAGCCCTTGACGAATGGACCAATGCGTTTCTCAAACGCATCGACGAAGTCCGGACGGCTAACAACTGCAAGGCGAACTAGAGGCGCAAATGCCTCCCTTGGTGAAGGCAGGACTCCGCTCGCCATCGACAAAGAGGCAAACCCCCAAACCACCAAAGCCAAATACGTCGTCCTATGGGGCAAGCAACCCAACGGCGCCTGACAAGCGTTGCTGGATTCACCCACCACAACGACGCCAGGATGAAAGGCTTTGCGGCACGGCCTTGCGGACAGGAGTGTCCGCACCACACAGGGCTTTGCGCCGCCCAAAAGCTAGCGCTACGGAGCTTTGCTCCGCTGGGCAGGCGAGGCGCCTGGCCCTGCGTGACCATCGTTCTCGCATGACGATGGTGAATTCGTCGTCTCCGGTTTCGTAGGCTAGGTCGCCGGAGCGGGCGAGTTCTACCTTGGTGGGGCCGAAGGTGAGGGCAAACCCTGGTATGGCTAGGAGGCCGGTGAAGGCTTTTTGGATGGCGGCGGGGCGTTGGGGGCGAAGACTTGGGCTGTGTCGGCGTAGTAGGAGGTGGACTGCTGCGTGTCTTTGGCGGCTACGGCCTTGACCCATTCGGCATCGGCGGCACGGGTGGCGGCTTCGTCGGCGGCGCGCGTATCAGGGGGCGCGGCGGGTTGGGTGGGTAGGGTGGGGGTGATGCAAGCGGTTGCGCTTGCTAGCGCGGCTAGCAGGAGCAGCGTTTGCATCGAGGCGCGGAGCAGGGCCGGTCGGCTAGGCCGTTGAGCATGACTCGAGGTATGACGCGATTGTCGACAATGGGCGGAAACGGTTGCTAGTGGAGGTAAAGTATACGGCGCAGGAGTGCCGACCGGGGGTGTATGCGGTAAAGGCGGCGCGGCAGGAACATTCGGGGAAACGGCGGGCTCCGAAGACCGTGAAGTGTTTGGAGGCGGAGATGATTTCCTGGCGGTGTATTTGGCGGCGGAGAAGCTCTGGTACGCCCTGCCGTATGCGGCGTGGCGCGGAAGGAAGAATTTGACGTTGCATGCGGCGGGAAGCGGAGTGGATGGCGAGTATTTGGAGAGGTGGGACTTGTTGCGGGTGATGCCTTCTGTTGCACTTCCCCTGGGGCAGGGGTTCGCGTATGATCCGATGGGTTTTGGCGCGGAATCGCTGCGAGGAGCACTGCGACACGAGGAGAAGAATGACGAACCTGACTGCAATCGACTGGATCATCATGCTGGTGTACTTCGTGTTTGTGATTGGGATTGGGGTGCTGCTGCGGCGGAAGGTGAAGACGAGTGCGGACTTCTTTCTGGCGGGGCGGGCGATTCCGGCGTGGGTGTGCGGGTTGGCGTTCATCTCGGCGAACCTGGGCGCCCAGGAAGTGATTGGGATGGCGGCGTCGGGGGCGAAGTATGGCATCGCGACGAGCCATTTTTATTGGATTGGGGCGATTCCGGCGATGGTGTTTGTGGGCGTGTTCATGATGCCGTTTTATTACGGCTCCCGGGCGCGGTCGGTGCCGGAGTATTTACGGTTGCGGTTTGATGAAAAGACGCGAGGGTTGAACGCGATTTCATTTGCGGTAATGACAGTGTTTTCGTCGGGGATTTCGATGTATGCGATGGCGCGGCTGATCGAGATTCTGCATTTTCTGGATGCCCCGTTCCAGAGGTTCGGTATTCCGCAGAGTTACATTTTTCACTTCAGCATTGTGGCGTCGGCCGTGATTGTGCTGGCTTACATTTTGTTGGGAGGGTTGTCGAGCGCGATTTACAACGAGGTGGTGCAGTTCTTTCTGATTGTGGCGGGGTTTCTGCCCTTGACCTGGCTGGGGTTGAAGAACGTTGGCGGGTGGCACGGGATTGTGCAGAAACTGCCGGCGGCGTTTACGCATTCGTGGGTGGGGATGAGTCAGGCATCAACGAATCCGCTGGGGGTGGATGTGTTTGGGTTGGCAATGGGGTTAGGCTTTGTTCTGTCGTTCGGATATTGGTGCACCGACTTTCTGGTGGTACAGCGGGCGATGGCGGCGGACTCGATGAGCGCCGCACGAAGGACGCCGTTGATTGCGGCGATTCCGAAGATGTTCTTTCCGTTTCTGGTCATTCTGCCGGGGTTGATTGCGGTGGCATTGCCGACGCAGCCGGCGTCCGTTCCGGCGGGGTCGGTGATTACGGTGAGTACCCCAGCAGCGTTTCCGGGGTCGATGGGCATCATTCCGCCGAAGATTGATCCGGCGACTTCGCAGGTGGTCACGGATAGCAACGGGAAGCCGGTGATGGATTACGACCTGGCGATTCCGAATATGCTGCTGCACTACTTCCCTACCGGATTGCTGGGGTTGGGGCTGACTGCGCTGCTGGCTAGCTTCATGTCGGGTATGGCGGGGAACGTTACGGCGTTCAATACGGTTTGGACTTACGACATTTATCAGTCCTACATTCGACCGAATGCCACGGACGACCACTATTTGTGGATGGGGCGGGTGGCGACCGTATTTGGCATCGCAATTTCGATGGTGGCGGCTTATGCGGCTACTCGGTTTAACAACATTCTAGATATGTTGCAACTGGTGTTTGCGTTTGTGAACGCGCCGCTGTTTGCCACGTTTCTGCTGGGGATGTTCTGGAAACGGACTACGGGGCATGGGGCGTTTGTGGGGTTGCTCTCGGGAACGGCCTCGGCGGCGCTACATCATGGGTTGACGCTGTCGGTGGGAGCGGTGTCGGGGATTAAGGGTGCGTGGCTGGGTTCGGTTTTGCATCTTTATCCGAGTGAGATGGCACAGAATTTCTGGACTGCGATTTGGGCTTGGACGGCGTGTTTCTCGGTGACGATCGTGGTGAGCCTGCTAACGAGGCCGCGGCCGGAGAACGAGTTGGTAGGGTTGGTTTACTCGCTGACGGAGAGGCCTAGCGAGGAGAACGTGAAGTGGTATTTGCGGCCCGCCATTTTGGGCTTGATTGTGCTGGGCATGACGGCGCTGCTTAATTTTGTCTTTTGGTAGACAAGGGGGATTCTAATGGGACTTGATATTCGACTGCCGATTGGTGGGCTGTTTTCGATTCTTGGTGTATTGCTGGCGGGTTATGGATTGGTGAGCGATCGCGGGATTTATGTTCGCTCGCTGGGAATCAACGTGAATTTGTGGTGGGGTGCAGCGTTGTTGGTGTTTGGGGCGGTGATGATTGTGCTCGGCGGAGGGGGAGTACGGCCGGGGCGGGACGATAAGGGAAGACCACACGGGCGAGAACGCGCGTGCCTCCGTGGACGATAGAGAGCAACCGCAGATCCCTCCCGTTGGTCGGAATGACAAGTCGATTCTTCAAATCTGCGATCAACGCTATAAGGAGCGGCTGCCTAGACGTCGATTACCAATCGCTGTAGTGGGTGGTGCCATCGCTGGAAAGCAGCGGGCAGACGCTGTGCACGTCGGTTATTCCGGGCTGATTCTGATCGACGGCTAGCAGAGTGTCTTCCTCGTCGACTCTCCAATCCTTTTGCTTGGTGCAGGGATCGATGGGAATCTCTTTCAGATAGTTCGCTTGGATTAGCTCGTCGAGCGATTGCGGAGCGCGTTGCTTGTCGAGCGTGAATTCCTGGATCACGTGGCGCAGAGTGAACAGGTTCTGCTTCATGGAAGCGTCGCGCGCGACCTGGATTGACTGGCGGTAATTAGCGACGGCCATGCTCAAGAGGATGCTGATGATGGCGATGACGATCACCATTTCGATGAGTGTGAAGCCCAGCGAGGGAGGGGTGGCGGTCTGACGGTGGCGGCGCATGTAAGACGTTACCATTGTTTGTATTGTGTCCCGTCGAGGCCGGTGCGCTCGGATTTTGAATACACGTCAAACAGGTTCTGGCCACCCCAGGAATCGGAGTCCGCATCGTCCTGCATGGAACGCATGCCCCAATCGTCTTTTCCGGTCATGGGATCGACGGGGATGCGGCGCAGAAATCGATATTTCTTGACGCCTACGTCCACGCCCTTGACCAGAGTTTCCAGGTCCGGGGGATAGCCTTCGCTCCCGACCTTATACTGGAATAGACCGCGGTCGGCGGCGTCTTTATAGCGATCGATGCCGTCGCGCATCTCCCATAAATCCCGGCGCAACTCGCGCTCGCGCTCGCGCTGGACGGTCACGCGAACCAGGGGGATGGCTAATGTGAACAGCATGAGGGCGATGGCGCTGGCAGCCATCAGCTCAATCAGGGTGAAACCGCTGGTGCGCCGGCTTGAACCTCGAACTCTCAGCGACCGTACGTTTTGACCCGTCATACTAACTCCGCCCCGAATTCCCTGCTACTGAATCGTAATGGCAGCCTGCGCGGGGGAGACAGAAATCGCCTGCATGCCTGGATCTTTTGCTCCGCCCTGGGTGATGGTCACCATGGAGCGGCCGCTGGATTTCGCCATGAAGGTCAGAGTAAAGACCGTACCCTGCCCCGCCACCCCCTGCGCCCCGGGGGGACGGGTGGCGCTTACTTGAATCGTGCCGGTAGCGGGATCTTCGCGGTGGACGATGGCGACCGCTTGCCCGTCCTGCGAGAGGAAACCGCCGTTCGAAATATTGACGACCTGCAGCGTCTTCGAATCAAAAGCCAGCTGCACCGGCACAGAATAGACATTCTGGGCGCCCGAAATTAGCACGTTCATGGCGAAGGTCGAGCCTTGCTGGACGTTGACCGTCGGCGGATCCATCATGAACGCAGTGGCCGTCGGAGGATTTACCGCAGACGCTGCGTCCGGCGCTGTTGCTGGCTGAGCGGGTTGTGCCATGCCGGCCGCTGGTGCGGGCACTACCTGAACTGGCGAGGGTTGCACCGCCGGCGGCGGAATTGCCATAGCCGAACCGCCCGGGCCAACCGCGGGTGCCGGGTGGTTGGCGTGCCGCAGCCCGATGGCGCTGCCGGTACCGACTTCGATGGTGCGCTCGTTCAGGTCGGAAAGCTCCTGGCCGCGCACGATGTGCGGGATGAGCAGGAAAACGATTTCGTTTTCCTTGTGCTCGACGTTGGTGGAAGAGAACAGATACTTGAGCAGCGGTATTTGGGCCAGACCGGGCAAGCCGCTGAGGGACTTGACGTCCTGATTTTCAAAGATGCCGCCGAGCAGATTGACTTCGCCTTCGCGCAAGCGGATTTCGTGCTCGATCTTGCGCTGGCCGATGATGGGCTGCGAGATGCCGCCAATGTTGCTGTTTCCAGTCACGGCGGAAACGTCCATCATCATCTTCAGGGTGACTTCGCCACCGGCGTGCACGTGCGGAGTGATGTCGATGTTGACACCGACATCGAGGTACTGGAACTGGGTGTTGACCAGTGGGTTGATGCCGACGCCGCCGATGCCGGGCTGGAACGAGCCGGTGGCTACGGGTACGCGGTCACCAATCTTGAGCGAAGCCTTCTGGCCGTCGAGAGCGCGAATCTGGGGATTTTGGATGAGCTTGGTGCTGCTATCGCTGAAGAGGGCTTGCACCGAGGCTTGCGGAATGGTGACTTGGAAATCGGTGGCGTTCAAGTTGGCCAAGCTGTTGAGGTTGATGCTGCCATTGCTGTTGGAGCTGTTCGAGGAAGTGCTCGAGCTGGAGTTGCTCGAGGAAGACGATGATGGCGTCACGTTGGGTTGTAGCGTTACGCTTGCCGATGTGGGTGGGCTGATGCCAAGGTTCCGCACTTTGTCGCGGCTGACCTGCATGATGGCTACTTCCACAATCACTTCAGGCTTGGCCTTATCGATATCGCTGATGAGCTTTTCTGCGAGGGCTACCTGGTCAGGAGTGCCGCGAACGACGATAGCGTTCTGCGAGGGCAACTGCTGAATGCGCGGGATTTCTAAAATCTGTCGCATGGCATTGACGAGATCCTGCAATTCCGTGGGTGTGGCCACGTTCGATAAATAGAAAGTCTTGATAACGTTGGTTTCGATTTCTTTGCGTTTCGCAGGATTGTCGGGCGCCACGAAAATTGTGTTTGGAGTTACAGGGCGCCAAAAGGTCCTAGACTCAAGCGCCACGATGGCCAGGGCGTCTTCGAGGGTGACCGAGTTCAGCTCAATCTTGATGCGGCGGGAGGTGTAATCGGGATCGAATAGAACGTTGACGCCAGCCAGCTTGCCGACCGTCTCGTAAATGACCTTAGTATCTTCGGTGAGCTTCAGAGTGATGGGGATGTTGGCGATGGGCGCGAGATCCATGGGGCCGGCGGCATCGTCAAGGCGCCTGCGGAGCTGGCCAGCGCTGGGATTGACCGCGGCCTGCGGGGGCGTTCCGTTGACCGCGGCGTCGATCAACTTTTGAGTGCGGCGGATTTCCTGCTGGGAGACAAAGCTCGAGGGATCGATTCCGGCTGCAGCTTTGAATTCAGCCATGGCCTCGGCGAGCTTGCCTTCTTCGCGGAGGCTTTGACCACGGTGCACATGCGCAGCGCCCGCGAGGAAGCGAAGACGCTCGAACGCGGAACGATACTTGAGGTCCGTCGGCTTCAAGTCATAGGCTTGCTTGTAAAACTGGTAGGCTTCCTCATACTTTTGCCGTGCTTCGGCATCGCGGCCCTTCTTGAAAAGGGATCCGGCGCTATCGGCCGCATGGATGGGGAGAGCGAGCAGCCCAACGAGCAAGAACAATGCCGCTGGGCGGAGCAAACTTCTCATGCTTGGCTTCCTTGGCAAATCGCGTCCGTCCCGTCCCGGAAGAAGGGGAAAACAGAGCGGCTTGGCGACTGGAGGATTTTGTTGCAAAAACAGTTGTTTCCGCGTGATTATAGCACCCGCCAGTAACCGCTCCGAAGTGACTGATGTGATAGCATTTAACTCATTAGTGCAGTGCACTTTCGTGTCCGCATGACCCGCCAGCAACTCCATTCCACCCAGCCCGGTAAAGAGAAGAACCCTAAGCGCGAACCGACCGCCGCTGGGCAGCACGATGCCGCCGTAAATAGGATCGCTTCGCATAACTACTTCTTGCTGGAAAAATTTGAGGCCGGAGTCGTACTTTCCGGTACCGAGGTCAAGGCCATCCGGTCCGGGAAAGCCACGTTGAAGGATAGCTACGGGCTCATTAAGGATGGTGAGCTGTGGCTACTGAACTGCCACATCAGCCCCTATGAGCACGGAAGCTATGCCAATCATTCGGCGCTGCGCACACGGAAGCTGCTGATGCATCGCGAGGAAATCCGGAAGCTGATTGGCAAGACGCAGGTGAAGGGTTTGACGCTGATTCCGACGCGAATTTATTTCAAGCAAGGGAAAGTTAAAGTGGAGCTTGCACTAGCTAAGGGTAAACAGTTGTGGGATAAGCGGGAGACGGAGCGGCGCAAGACTGCCGATCAGGAAGCTCGGGAAGCCATTTCCCGGGGGCGAAAAACGGCGGGAGAGCACTGAAAATCTCCGCCGCGTCACTGAGAAACGCGACAAGGACAGAGCACCCGCTCAGGGTTGACCATCGGCATGGCTGTTTCCTTCTCGGCTCCTCTTTCTTGCGTTCGTAATGACATACGCCCGATACTGATTTTATGACCATGAAAACTTCCCTCTCTGCTAATCCCTCTGCGTTTGAAACCGACTGCCTGGCCGTTGTTGTTTTGGAGCGTGGTGAAAAAGACAAACCGGCCGTTTCGGTCGAAAGTTCTGACCCCGCCGTTCAGGAAGCCGCCGCAACGGTTGTTGCTTCGGGCGACGTTACGGGGAAGATGTTTGAAGCAACGCTGGTCCACACTCCAGCCAAGCTGAAAGCGAAACGCCTCTTGCTCGTGGGCGGGGGTAAGGCCAATAGTTTTTCCAACGCGGACCTGCGTCGGGTGGCTGGAGCCGCGGCGCGGACGCTAAAGGGGAAGAACATTCGGAGTTTTGCTTTTGTGGCGCCGCCCAATTCCCTGCCCGCCGAGCTGGCGGTGCGCAGCATTGTTGAGGGCTTGTACATCGCGGACTTCGATTCCGATACCTATAAGACGGACCGTAAGGACCAGAGCTTGCAGACCGTGAACGTGCTTTCCGGGGGCGACCCGGGCAAATTGCAACGGGCGATGGATGAAGGGCGAATTCTGGGCGAGTCGTTGAATTTCACTCGCGACTTGGTAAACGAGCCAAGTAATCGCATGACGCCGACAATTCTGGGTGAACGCGCGAGCAAAATGGCGGCCGAGGTTGGACTGAAGTGCGAAGTGTTTGGTCCGGACAAGATCAAAGAGCTGAAGATGGGGGCGTTTTGGAGCGTGGCGCAAGGATCGGACGAGCCTCCGGCTCTGATTGTGCTGCGATATGAACCAGCGGATGCTACGGGTCCGGTTCTGGGACTGGTGGGCAAGGGCGTGACGTTTGATACGGGCGGGATTTCGATTAAGCCCGCGGACGGCATGGAGAAGATGAAGTACGACATGGCGGGCGGCGCGACGATGCTAGGGGCGATGCGCGCAATTGCGCTGCTGAAGCCGAAGCGCAAGGTGATCGGCATCGTTTGCGCTACCGAGAACATGCCGTCCGGGAAGGCGCAGAAGCCTGGCGACGTGCAGATTGCGATGTCCGGGAAGGCGATTGAGATTATCAATACCGATGCGGAAGGGCGGCTGGTACTCGCCGACGGTCTGCACTATGCGCGACAGTTGGGATGCACGGAGTTGATTGACGCGGCTACTTTGACTGGGGCGGTCGTTGTGGCTTTGGGACAGATTAACGCCGGTGTCTTCTGCAACAACGACGCTCTGTACGAGCGCTTCCTAAAAGCGCAGACGACCCAGGGTGAAAAGATGTGGCGGATGCCGCTGGATGAGGAATATCGCGAGCTGATTCGTTCCAATATTGCTGACATTATCAATTCCGGCGGGCGTTATGGTGGTGCGATTACGGCGGCGATGTTCTTGAAGGAGTTCGTCGACGATACGCCGTGGATTCACCTCGACATTGCGGGGACGACCTGGATCGAGGATGGGAAGCCTTGGATCGCTAAGGGGCCTTCGGGGATTGCGCTGCGTTCGATTGTGGAGTTTGCTCGGAGCTAGATTGAGCCATCGGTGCAGTGATGGTGTACAAGAAATAACAACTAAGCCACGGCGTCGGTCTCAAGCGATCTGGTTGGATTCGCGAGACCGGCGATCGTGGCTTTTCAACATCAAACTCCCGTTTGTTATTTCTTCACACTTTCCGCTGAGAGCGAATTCTCGAATGCCTGGCGGAATTCCTGGAACAGCGGCATTTCATTCTTGTCGAGCCCACCGCGTCCCATTACCCGCCACAGGTAAGTTGAGTCGCGCCCCCGGGTCGGATCAAAGACCGCTAATTCATCTTCGGAACCTCGGCGCTGCACGACGAGAATCATGTCTGCGTCGCGTGGCTCTTGCACGACGACGAAGTGGCCCCAGGTGCGGATGGCATCCTGTACTTCGCCAATGGCGGCCCGATCTTCGGGAAGAATGCTGGGGTTCCACTGCGAGCCATCGAAGCTGGTGACATAAACGTAGCGCGCGTTCCGGAAAATTCCTGGAAACGGTGTGGGCTTCGCCCATGCCGTGACGCTGAATAGCATGGCGCCCAGCAGCGTTAGAATTGCACCTTGCTTCCTCATTCCGTTTCTCCTATCCCAAATCCGATACCCAAACCTTATGTAAAGTTCGATGCGGAATTGGGGCGCGCTGTTGCCTGACATCGCTCCACGGGACTGGGCGTTAGAACAGGCGGCCAATGGAGAAATTCACCTTGGTGCGGCCTGTCGTGCTCACGCTACCTGCGAGTTGTACGGGACCGAGGATGGTTTCGACGAGTGTGCCGAGGTTGATACTATTGTGCACGCTGACGTGATCGAAGAAATCCGGGAATGTTGTACCGGATTCGAAAGCGGCGACGGCATAGACTTTTCTGCCGACCAGGACCGGGAGCCGGAACAGCTCATAGCGGTAGCCGACGGACGCATAGGCGAAGTTGCTGTCGAGAAACTGATCGCGACTGTAGGCGCCAAGGCGGAACGGGCCGCCGAGAGAAAACTTCTGGAAGAAGCCTGCGGTGTCACTGAAGCTGGTGCCGAACGCTGCGCTGCCGAAGATGGAGCCTTTGGCTGAGATGGGAAGGAACTGTGAGCCGTTGAGCTTCAGCTGTTCGAACGAATGGGCCGCTCCGGGAGAATGAATGACGTGGTCGATCTCGGCGGAGAAACGCCCGCCACGGCTGGGAATGTTGGGGCTGTCCTGGCCTTCATACACGAACTTCGCACTGAGCAGACCGTTGCCACCACTCGTGCCCGGCAGCTGGGGCGATCCGATTACGGTGGCCAGAGCGCCGTTGAAATACTCGTAGCCGACGCGAACCTCGCTACGCCTTCCTGAGGCGAAGCCGACGTCCAGACCTGCGCCCATGCGGCGATCGTGGTACTCGGCGATCTGGTGGTTGCCTTCGAAACTGCCGCGCGCTTGTTTCACAAAGAAAGCTCTGGGTGCGATGAAGAAGCGGCTGGACCCAAGCGGCTGGTAGAGTTCGGTGGAAAGGAAGTTAGTGCCGCCAAGAACAACGTCGTTGCGCAATTCACCACCTCGGCCGCCGACATCGAGCATGGTGAGACGTGCTCCAGCCGAGAAATCAAAGTCTCCTGTGCCCGAACCTTGAACGTTGACGGCCAGATCGAGGAACGGCGGGCCGTAGGTCTTTTCGTGGGCGTCGATGCGGAGGCCCGTTCCCTCGGGCGTGGGAAACGTTTCGTAGCCAAGCAGATCGAAGCGGCCTGAGCCCGTTGCGCGCGTTAGTTCGGTTTCGAGACGTCGAAGGTCGAGAGGCTTGCCGGCGAATTTTCCGAACTCCTCCTGCAAGTCCTCTTTTTGCCTGCTGCCGACACCCGCAACTTCGACTTTCGAGACTTGGCTGGGCACGGTGCGCTTGCGGGCGTAGCGGTCGCGGAGGTGCTGTTGCCACTGGTCTTCCGGCAGCGCATAGGGGAGCAGATCCGTCATGCTTTTAGCAGCTGCCTCGTAGCCTGCATGAATGAGTAGCTCGGAACTGTAGAAATCTGACGCGGAGAACTTGCGCAGCTCTGGCTTGACGACCACATTGGCCAACTTGAGGCCACGGCGTTCGTTTTCCAGAGTGGCGATGTCCAGCGCCTGGTCGATGACACCGCCCAGCGTTGACAACTCCTTGCGAGATCCCAGCTCTGAGGCAACGTCCACGACGATGATGATCTTGGCTCCCATGTCGCGGGCTACATCGGAAGGAATATTGTCGACCATGCCGCCGTCGACCAGAATCTTGTCGTTCAGTTCCACCGGCGTGAAGACCCCAGGAACCGCCATGGTGGCGCGCAGAGCCATCGGCAAGGAGCCGTTTTGAAGCACTTCGGGATCGCCGGTGACTAGGTCGGTGGCGACGCAACGAAACGGAATCGGCATGTCGTCAAACGTTTTCATACCGGAATAGCCGTAGGCGGCCCGGTCAAACAGCAGCGCCACGCCATGGCCGGGATTGAAACCAGTGGGCCCGCTCAGCCCGTTCTTCAACCCCAAAGCGACGCCGAGCTGGTAGGCGCGGCGGTCTTCCTTGCGGCGGAAAGAGAGCTGGTCGTAATTCGGCTCGGCAAGGAGGCTCTTGTCCCAATCGACGGCGGTGATGAATTGGTGTGCTTCGGCCGGGGTCATTCCCGTGGCATACATTCCGGCGATGAGACCTCCCATGCTGGTGCCGGTTACGATATCGACCGGGATGCGATGCTCTTCCAGCCACTCGATGACGCCGATGTGGGCGAAGCCTCGGGCACCCCCGCCGCTCAAGACCAACGCGACCTTGGGTCGGGCCGGCGCGGTTTCCTGGGCGCTGGCCGTGAGACTCATGAAACTGGAAGCAAGGCACAGCAGAAGCACCGGAACCATCCGGGCGCGATTGCGGGCGAGAAACGGCATCGTTACCTCTCCAAAGCTGAGAAATGCAAGCTAGAGAATGCAGTATTTGCGAACTATCTAGAAGGTAGCAGGTCCGGGAGGCGGGATTACATCACGGGCGGGACGGGCATACCGAGGAAACCCTGCACACGAATCAGTTCGCGACGCACGACGGCAGCGGTAGCCAGCAAGAACTGCTTCCGGCTCGCGTCTTCTTCCGCCAGGATGGGATGGTGGTGGTAGAAGGAGTTGAACATTTGCGCGAGCTGAAAGGCGTGCTTGGCGGCGTAGGCCGGCTCCGAGGTGGCAATGCACTGCTCGACGACCAGGGACGTGCGCGAAGCGGCGAGCCAGAGCGCCCAAAGTTCGTTGGCGGCTTCGCCGTTGAGGTAGGTTGCGAAGTCGACTCCCATGGGCGAGAAAGCGTCCGGGTCAAGTCCACCCTTGCGGAAGATATTGGCGGCGCGGACGACGGCATATTGGACGTAAGGTCCGGTTTCGCCGTCGAAGCTGAGGGCTTCTTTGAAGTCAAAAGCTATTACGGATGGTTTGGTGAACTTGAGCATGAAAAAGCGCAGCGCACCCACCGCGATGAGGCGGGCCGTTTCCTGTCGCTCGGCTTCGCTGAGTTCGGGATGGCGAGAATCGACTTCTTTCTGAGCGGAGGCGATGAGGCGATCGATCAGGTCGTCGGCCTTGACGCCGAATCCCTTGCGCCCAGAAACCTCGATATAAGAGCGACTCTTGTCTTCGTCGGAAAGCTGGTAGCCAAGCTCTTCGGCGCAGCGCGGGGTTAGGGCCACCATCTCATATGAAAAATGCGTATAGTGGTCGGCCCTCCCGCCGTGGCCGAGTCCGCGAAGAGCCTCGATCACGGTATTTTGGGCTTCCGATTGGCGCGCATCAATTACGTTGTAGATCTCGGCGACATCGCCGAAATGAGGATGGTCGGGCTCGCCGTCGATTGCGGAAATCCAGCATTGCTGGCCACTGACATAGCGGTGGAATTTCCGATATCCGAAGTCCTTACCGAGTAATCCAAATTTCCACATGTGATAGGCGATGTCTTTGCCGACGTAGCCGACGGTACCGTTGGACCGGACAATTACCTTTTGATCGTCCTCTGCAATTTCCGTCGGAGAAGCCACCGGGTCTTCCGGCATCCCTTCGAGCGTTGCCACGGCCGACGCTTCTGCATCCGACTTGGGAGCCAGGCCCGCCCGGCGCATCACCCAACAGCCCTTATTCTTGCCCACGGTCTCGAAGGCAAGAACGCCCTCTTCTTTCAAGCGCTCGAAGGCGGCTGCCCAAAAATGCAGGTGCAGGATTTCGCTCTCGCGCGGGAGAAAGTCGTATTGGATATCGAGGCGGTCCATGGTCTCAAGATGGCGCCGCAGGACGGCTGTGGCGACGAGTTCAGCGATGGCAGAGGTCTCGTTGCCTCCAACTTCGAGATCATGCAGAACCTCGACGCGGCGATTGCGATTTTCCTTATCGGCCTCGTACCACTGCGAAACGTGGGCGTAGAGATCCCAGCAGTAATAGTCGAAGCGCGGGGCTCGCGTTAGAGCTTCGATTTCGGCTGCAGATTTCTTTTCGATATGCAGGAATCCTACAATCACGTCTGCCACTTGGACGCCCGTGTTGTCGATGTAATTCTGCACATCCACGGAGCGCCCCGCCGCACGCAGCAGGCGCACGAACGTGTCGCCTAGAATGGCATTGCGCAGATGGCCCACGTGCGCCGCCTTGTTGGGATTGATGCTGGAGTGCTCGACCAGGACCTTGCCCGCGGGCACCTCTAGCGGGGGTTTTTCATCTGCAGCTACCGAGGCCGCGACGGTCGCGCGATTCACGCGGATGTTAATGTATCCGGCGCCAGCGACCTCGATGCGGTCGATCCCCGGCAGCGCTCCTAGACCCTCAGCAATTTCCTCGGCGATTTTCCTCGGCGCCCTGCGCAGCTTCTTGGCTAACTCAAACGCCAGCGTCAGGGCGTACTCGCCCAACTCGACGTTCGGAGGCTGCTCGATGGACACATTGGCAAGCTCGAGATCGTACTTCTGGCGTAGGAAGTCGCGCACGTGGGCGGCCAGATTGTGTTGCAGATGACGGTACAAGAATCCCCTCTAGCTGATTGCGGAGAAAGCGATTGTAACAAACGACACGCCGCTGCCTCGAACTATGCTAAGAAACCACGCGGAGTTTGACGCCTCCGTCCCACGTTCCCTATGATGAAGGATTCAGAGATGAAGGATTCAGACGTTCTGCCGGACCGATCCAGCATCTGTCGCCTTGAGTGGCGGCCAATCAAGCCATGTCAAAGTTCTACATCACCACGCCGATCTACTACGTGAATGCCCGGCCCCACATTGGGCACGCGTATACGACCATCGCCTGCGATGCTATCGCGCGACGGCAGCGCCAGTTGGGCGTGGATACCTTCTTCCTCACTGGCACCGACGAGCATGGGCAGAAGATCGAGCGCGCGGCCCAAGCGGCGGGTATCGCCCCGCAACAGCTTACCGATGAAGTCTCTGCGGCCTTTCAAGGCTTATGGAAGCGAATGGGCATTACCAACGACGACTACATCCGCACCACAGAACCTCGCCACAAAAGCGGCATGCAGGCGCTCTTTCGCCAACTGCGCGACAAGGGTTACATCTACAAAGGCTCGTATGCCGGGCAGTATTGCGTCTTCGACGAGATGTATGTGGATGTCGTCGGAGCGGGCGCGCCCTGCCCTGAGTGCGGACGGCCTACGGAGACGGTAAAAGAAGACAACTATTTTTTCAAACTCTCGGCGTTTCAGGACAAGCTGCTGAGCTACTACGCCGAACACCCGAGCTTTATCCGCCCGGAGACGCGGCGTAATGAAGTTATTTCGTTTGTGAAGAGCGGCCTGCGTGATCTTTCCATTAGCCGCTCATCTCTGCAGTGGGGCATCCCTGTGCCTGACGACCCGGCGCAGGTGATTTACGTTTGGCTCGACGCGCTGGCGAATTACGTTACGGCGTTGGGTTACGGGTCAAACGAGACGTCGCTCTACGACAGATACTGGCCCGCTGATGTGCACATGATTGGCAAGGAAATCGTCCGCTTCCATTGCGTTTACTGGCCGGCGTTTCTGATGGCCGCGGATCTGCCGCTGCCGAAGTCGATTGTGGCGCATGGCTGGCTGCTGTTTGAAGAGAGCAAGATGTCGAAGTCGCGCGGTAATATTGTTCGCGCGGAAACAATTCTCGACGTACTAGGCTCGGACGCGCTGCGCTACTTTCTGTTGCGCGAGATAGTTTTCGGGCAAGATGGGTCGTTCTCTTTCGATGCTCTGGTGCAGCGCTACAATGCTGATCTCGCGAACGGATTGGGCAATCTTGCCAGCCGAACATTGACGATGATCACGCGCTACTGCGGCGGCGTGGTGCCCGCGAATGGGACAGTCACGCCCGCCGAGAAGGCCATTGCGGCTCAGGCGCAGCAGGTCATCGCGGAATTCGGACGGTTTTTTGATGATTTCCAGTTTTCCCGTGCACTTGAGGTCGCGTGGTCTTTGGTGGGGAGCGTCGACAAATATATCGTGGAGAACGCGCCGTGGAGTCTGGGTGAAAAGACCGACGACGCGAGCCGCGCCCGGCTTCGGACGATTCTCTACACCAGCGCTGAGGCCTTGCGACTCGTTACCGCCCTGTCGCACGCCGTGCTCCCCGATTCCACGGCACGTATTTGGACGCAGCTGGGCTTGGGTGAGATTCAAGGGGTTCGCGTCCACGACTTAGCGTGGGGACAACTTAAGACCGGAACGCAGCTCGGAAAAGTCGAGCCTGTGTTCCCACGCGCCGATAAGACTTCGGTGGAAAGGATGCATCAAATGGAAGAGGAACGGCGGAGCCCGGCTCCGGCGGAGACGGCAGCAACCGTCGCACCAGCGGCGCCAACACCGGCGACGCCCGTACCGCCGCCTGCGCCCGCTCCGATGGACGCCAAGATCACCATCGACGATTTCGCCAAGATCGAACTCCGTGTCGGCTTGGTAAGAGTAGCCGAACGTGTCAAGGGCGCGGACAAACTGTTGCGTCTCGAAGTCGACATCGGTGCCGAAGTCCGACAGATTCTTGCTGGCATCGCGGAAGCCTACGATCCTGAGCCGCTCGTCGGCCGCAAGGTCGTCATTGTGGCTAACTTGGCTCCGCGCAAACTACGCGGACTGGAATCGAACGGCATGATCGTCGCGGCGTCACTCGAAGGCGGAAAGCCCGTGTTGGCTGGATTTCTGGAAGACGTGCCGGTTGGCGCCAGACTCAAGTAGGACTTGAGCATTCACCTGTAAGCGTATGTTTATAGACTCCCATGCCCACCTCGACGGGGAACGCTTTGCGGAAGATCGCCGCGAGGTTCTCGCGCGCGCTCGCGACGCGGGAGTCGACTCCATGCTCCTCATTGGCAGCGGAACTGGTCCCGGCTCGCTGGATTGCGCCATCCAAATTGCGGACAACGAGGAAGGCGTCTACGCCACCGTCGGCATCCATCCCCACGAGGCGCAGCTCGCCAAGCATTCCGATTTCGACGAACTGGCTGCCCTCGCGAGGCACCCCAAGACGATCGCCTGGGGCGAAATCGGGCTCGACTACTTTTACGATCACTCGCCGCGCGATGTGCAGAAATCGGTCTTCATTCGGCAAATGGAACTCGCTCGCCCAACCAAGCTGCCCATCATCATTCACTGCCGGCCCACGGATAACACTGAAAACGCCTGGGACGATTGCCTCTCGATGATCGGCGAACATTGGAAGTCCAGCGGCCTAGCTGGAATCATTCATTGCTTCACCGGCACTCTCGACCACATGCGCCGGGCGCTGGACCTCGGGTTCATGATTTCCTTCGCTGGAAACATAACGTTTCCGAAAGCGCAGCCAATTCGCGACGCCGCCAAGGTGGTTCCGCTCGACCGCATGCTCATTGAAACCGACTGCCCGTTCCTGGCGCCAGTTCCCTATCGTGGCAAGCGCAACGAGCCTGCTTACGTCGTCGAGGTCGCGCGCCAGATCGCCGAGATGCGGGGGCTTTCCCGGGAAGACGTTGGCCAGAGAACCTCAGAAAACTTTCGCCGTTTCTTTTCCCTTCACGAAAAGCGCATCGCAGGTTAGCCTGAGAGGGTGAATCTTCAGGCAAACGACAGAAATCTAAAGGATTAAGCCGTGCCAGACAATAGCTTTGACATCGTGAGCAAATCGGATTTGACGGAAGTGAGCAACGCGATCGCCCAGGCAATGAAGGAGATCGTAACGCGCTTCGATCTGAAAGACTCGAAGTCGAAGATCGAGTTCGATGGCAAGGAGACGCTTACCCTGCACTCAGTCGACGAGTACAAATTGAAGGCGATTAACGACGTGCTCCAAGCCAAGTTGGTGAAGCGCGGGGTTTCGCTCAAGAGCCTGACCTACGGTGCGCTCGAACCTGCGGCTGGCGGTACGGTGCGGCAGAAAGCGACATTGCAGCAAGGCGTACCGGTGGAAAAGGCCAAGGAGATTGTGAAGTTCATCAAGGACGCGAAGCACAAGGTGCAGGCGTCCATTCAGGGCGATTTGGTTCGCGTGAGCGGGAAAGACCGCGATACTTTGCAGGGCGTGATCGCGGCGGTTCGGCAGAAAGATTTCGGGCTTGATGTGCAGTTCGTAAACTTCCGCACCAACTAGAGAGACAGCTGACGGGCTCAGTGGACACCACCATCGCCACCAACGGAAAGGAAGTTTTCGAGCTGCTGCGGGACGACCTCGCCGCGATTGAGCGCGAGTTTGGGCGGGACACCGTTTCCAACGTGGCTGCCATTACCGAAATTGGTGAGTACCTGCGCGGCGGCGGCGGTAAGCGCATTCGGCCTGTGTTGCTTTTGCTGGCGGCCAAGCTTTTCAACTATGAGGGGCGCGGTGCCGTGCGTTTGGGAGCGGTTGTCGAAATCATTCACACTGCCACGCTGGTTCACGACGACATCATTGATGAAGCCCAGACGCGCCGCGGCCGGCCCGCGGCCAACACGCAGTGGGGCAACTCGAAGTGCGTGCTGGCGGGAGACTGGCTGTATATGCAGTCGTTCCGCATTGCGCTGCAAGAGCGGAACCTGCGCATTTTGGATTCGCTGATCGAACTCACCCAGCAAATGGTCGAGGGCGAGCTGTTGCAGATGGAAAAGCTAGGCCAGTGCATTACGCTCGCTGAAAATTTTGATCTCATCTATCGCAAGACAGCGTGCCTGTTCTCGGTGTGCATGAGGATGGGCGCAATCCTTGGCTCAGCCACTCCGTTGGAAGAGGAAAAAGTTGCTCAATACGGCCGCGACCTCGGCATGGCTTTCCAGATTGTCGACGACGTTCTCGACCTCACGGCTTCGGAGAGTGTCCTTGGTAAGCCCGTCGCCAGCGACCTGCGCGAGGGCAAAGCGACAATGGCGGTCATCCACGCCCTCGAGCGCTGCACCCCAGCCGAACACGCCGTCATCGAAACCGTCCTCCGCGATCGCGCCTTCAACGGCGTCACCCACGAGCAGATTCTCGAAATCCTCAACGAATACGGCTCCATTGAGGCCGCCCACGACCGCGCCGCGGAATACGCCGAATCGGCTCGGAAGTCAATTTGCACTTTCCCGGATTCCGAGATCAAGAGAGCGCTCCTCTGGGCCCCGGATTTTGTGGTTTTGCGTGAGAAATAGCACCATCCCTGCTGTCTTGATTTTTTCTCGACTCTCTGGCATCTATAGGGTTCAATTGCTGGTAGTTGTTTTTCACCACGGTTAAGTTCCGAATGGACCAATTTCTTAGCCTATTCACGCGCCACGGCTATGCTGTGTTGGCCACCGTCGTCTTCCTCGAAGCGATTGGGCTGCCCGTGCCTGCGGCGGTGGCGCTGCTCGCGGCTGGAGCGGCTTGCGCGTTGCACGCAATGAACCCCTGGATAGCCGTTCTCGCCGCCGTGGGCGCCACCGTCGTTGGCGACACCATCATGTTCTTCGTGGGCGGCGTTTCCGGCTGGGCCCTCTTGGGATTTCTCTGCCGCGTCTCCATGAACCCGGAGACCTGTATCCTGCGTTCGGCCGAGTCGTTCTATAAGCGCGGCAAAGCTACCTTGCTGATCGCCAAGTTTGTGCCCGGGCTCAACACCATGGCTCCGCCGCTGGCCGGGAGCATGAAAATGCCCGCATGGAAATTCCTGCGCTACGATTTTGGCGGTGCCCTACTGTACGTGCTCGCTTACGGCGGCGCAGGCTTTCTCTTCAGCGACTTCATGAAGTCCATTACGCGAGGATTGGCCCTCGCGTCCCGCACTTTCGAGAGCTTTGTGCTGGTTGCAGCCTTGGCCTACATGATTTATCGCATCTGGGCCTATAAGCAGCAGCGGGTTTACCGCATCGTGCCACGCGTTGAAGTAGGGGATCTGGTCAGTCTCTTCAATGATCCCGAAGAACGCGAGCGCATGATTATCGCCGACGTCCGCAGCCACGGTTATTATGACGCGGGCGCACACCGCATTCACGGCTCCATTCGCATCGAGCCCAACAATCTGGACGAGGAGATGGATAAGCTGCCACGCGACAAGCACATTTATCTGTACTGTACTTGACAGCGCGAAGCCACCAGCGCCCGTGTGGCGCACTTGCTCCGAGAACGAGGTTTCAACGCATTCGTCATCGTCGGCGGCCTAGCCGCCTGGCGCAAGGCCGGGTACCCGGTGGAGCAGCCACCGCAGGATGATCTGGTCAAGCTGCCGACGTTCGCTTGATGGCTCTTACCCCATGCCGCAACAGAACGAAATCGAAATCAAGTTCCGGATTGAGGACATCAAGTCGTTGCAGCGCAAACTCCGCACCGCGGGCTTTCGCTGCATCACCCCCCGCACGCACGAGTTCAACACTCTCTATGACCTGCCTGGACAGGTTCTGCGAAAGCGTGGAGACCTGTTGCGCTTGCGCAAGTACGGAAAGAATTGGGTTTTGACCCATAAAGCCAAAGGCTCTGCCGGACGCCACAAGTCCCGCATCGAGACCGAGACTGCGGTCGCGGACGGCGACGCGATGGCTAGCATCCTGGTCTCTCTCGGTTTCCGGCCCACCTTCGTCTATGAGAAGTTCCGAGCGGAATGGAAGGACGGCACCGGCTGCGTTGTTCTAGATCAAACACCTCTTGGTGACGTCGGCGAAATCGAAGGTCCTGCGCGCTGGATCGACGACACGGCCCGGAGTCTGGCCGTGGACGCAAGCTCTTATATCACTTCGACTTACGCCGATTTATTCTTCACCTGGAAGCGGCAGACGAAGAGCCCGGCCAAGGAAATGACGTTTGCAGCAATAGGCAAACTTTTGCACTAGTCCCAACCCACTTTAACAGTCTGTTCTCTTGACTCCCGGAACAAAGCGCGGTTTACTAATTGCAAGCGAGTCACGTCGTGTACCCTAGGAACTAGTCCACTCCGCGGGCAGCAAAACAAAAACATTCCAAATCCTTCAAACGGGGAATCTTGTGAAATTCGCCGCTAAGTCAATTGTGCTGCTCGTTTTGGCCTCCGCGAGCTTGCTGCAGGCCCAAATTCGGAATTTTGGCCACATCATCATCATCGTGCAGGAAAACCGAACCCCGGACAATCTGTTCCAGGGTCTGTGCACGCCACCCTATGGTACCGCTGCGTCCTGCAGTACCTCGCCCGTGGGCAAGCAGTACGACATTCAGACCAAGAATTGGCTGGACAAGACTTCCGCGACTGGCGTGACACAGCCGACCACCGCGGCACTGGCCAGCAAGTATGATCTGGACCACGCTCACCACTCCTGGGTTACGCAATGCGACAAAGATGCGACCGGGAATTGCAGGATGGATGGCGCCGCCAAGGTCCAGTGCAAGGGGATTACTTGCCCAGTGAGGGCGCCGCTGGCTTATGTGGATAACTCGGCCGGCATCCTCAATCCCTACCTGCACCTGGCAACCCAGTACGGGTGGGCGAACGCCATGTTCCAAACCAACCAAGGGCCAAGCTTCCCAGCGCATCAGTTCATTTTCGGCGGCACATCCGCGCCGAGCTTGGCGGACGACCATGCTGGCACGTTTGCCGCAGAGAACATGAACGGAAAAGGATCAGGGGCAGGTTGCATCGCCAGTTCAACGCGGTTCGTACAGTTGATCACCGCAAACGGCGCGGAAACCTCCAGCAACCGCATCTTCCCGTGTTTCGATCACAACACAGTGGCGGATCTGTTACAGCCTCGCAGCATCACCTGGAAGTATTACTCTGCGGGCGCCAATTCCATCTGGACTGCGCCGAACGCGATTCAGCATCTGTGCATGGCCAGCGGTACGGCCTGCGCCGGCGCGGACTGGAAAGCCAATGTTGACCTGAACCCGGCGCACGTTTTGACCGACATCGCAAGCTGCAGTCTGCGCCAAGTCACTTGGGTTACGCCTACCGGGCAAAACTCAGATCATGCGGCCACCAACACCGGCGGCGGCCCCTCCTGGGTTGCTTCCATTGTTAATGCCATCGGCACCAGTTGGACCGCCAGCAAAAACAAATGTGACTACTGGGGCAACAACTCCAACGACGCCACCGCCATCCTCATCGTCTGGGATGACTGGGGCGGATGGTACGACCACAAACCTCCAGCAACTTTGCCCGCCCCGCAAGGCGGCTATCAACTCGGATTCCGGGTACCTTTTATCGCGGTTTCGGCTTACACGCCTGTGCAGCTTGTGGACAACAACCGTCACGATTTCGGCAGCATTGTGCGGTTCATCGAACATAATTTCGCGATACCGGAGGGCGCTCTGACTTTTGCGGATGCGCGGGCCGCTACGGACCTGACCTCGTTCTTCAATTTGAATCAGGCGGCCCGGAGCTATGGTACGGTCGCTTCGAAAGTGGGGGCTGCGTTTTTCATCAACGACAAAACGCCGCCTACAGATCCCGACGACGACTAGGCTTATCGCAGATCCTTCCCGTTGGTCGGGACGACAAGCGTTGGCTTCTTCCCCTGAATCTGCGGGATGGAAATCCTCAGGTACTCCGGGTTAAGATTTGACCTCTGTCTCTGCGCCATGGGCCGCAAGCGCAAAATCATCGTCTACATCGCCGCGAGTGTCGATGGCTTTATTGCCCGGCGTGACGGATCCGCGGACTGGCTCGACGGTCCGCGTCCGAAGGGCAACTACGGCATGGGTGCGTTCTATAAATCGATCGATACGATTCTGTGGGGCAGGAAAACGTACGATATGGCGCGCTCGACTCTCAAAAGAAGGGCGTAGCCGGGACGGCCTTCGATACGAAGGTTAAGAACTACGTCTTCACACGCAATCTGCCGCAATCGCCAGCGCCGGCGGGCGTTGAGTTCGTGAGCGAATGTGGTCAAGCTGCGCTACGCCGTCCGTAAGTAGCTTCACATCTGGCAGGCGTGCGCAGGGCGCTCAACGGACACCAGCAGAAAATTGAGCAAACCACTTGCACCACCGGCTGCTAGTACTCTGCCAGCGCCAGCATCGCCTTGTAGATATCATCCGGTTGCGGGAGGATTTCGTCTTCGAGTTGGGGCTGATAGGCCACGAACGTGTCAGTGGCCGCAACGCGGCGCACTGGCGCGTCCAGACTCTCGAATAGCTCGTCAGCAATGCGTGCCGCGATCTCGGCGCCGTAGCCCCAGCTCAAACAATCTTCGTAGGCCACCAGCACACGATTCGTTTTGCCCACCGACGCCTTGATGCTGTCCCAGTCATAAGGACTTAGCGTGCGCAGGTCTAGCAACTCCGCATGTACGCCGTGGTCGCGCTCGAGCTTGTTAATGGCCTGCAAAGCCCTAGGCACAACCGCACCGTAGGTGACGACCGTAAGATCGTCGCCCGGATGGACGATACGAGCCTTGCCAAAGGGAATCATGAAGTCATTCCCTGGATAAGGCGCACGACCGAAGGTTTCGCGATATAGCCGCTTGTGCTCCAAAAACAATACGGGATCGTCACAGCGAATCGCTGTACGCAGTAAGCCGGCGGCATCCAGGGCATTGGACGGGAACACGACGCGCAGCCCCGGCGTGTGGGTGAAGATACTCTCGCCGCATTGCGAGTGGTACACCGCGCCACCGGTCAGATAGCCGCCAGTGGCCACGCGGATCACCAGCGGACTCGAAAAGGCATTCGAGGAGCGCCACCGCATCACGGAAAGCTCGTTGCGGATCTGCATCATCGCGGGCCAGATGTAGTCGAAGAATTGAATCTCCACTACCGGCTTGAGCCCGCGCGTCGCCATGCCTACGGCACGCCCGACAATGCTCGCTTCGGCCAACGGGGCGTTGAACACCCGGTCCGGGCCAAAATCCATCTGCAAGCCGTACGTCAGCTTGAAGACTCCGCCCTTGCCCTTCACCATCTTCTTCGTCAAATATTCTTCGCGCGAGCAGTCGGCCACGTCTTCGCCAAAAATCAGCACGCGCTCGTCGCGTTTCATCTCATCGCGCAGCGTGTGATTGATGAGGTCCGCCATGGTCTTCGGCACAGCAGCCTTTTTCACTGCCTCTTCCGTTCCCTGCTTCAGGGATGCGGGCTGTCGATCAAACGCCGGCGACTCAGGATCCAGGTCCGGCGAATAAACCCAGTTTGTGATCGACTCCAGCTTCGGCACCGGCGCCGCCAAAGCCCGGTCCGCCGACAGCTGAATGTCCTTGTCGACCACTTTCTCGATGGCATGAACCCCCGCCTCATCGAGAATACCTTCCTCAATGAGAAACTGACGATGCCGCGACAGCGGATCACGCGCCACCTCATCCGCCAACTCCGCCGCCGAGCGATACAGCTTTTCATCGTCGGACAGCGAATGCGAATACGGCCGCGTCACGTGCCCATGCAAGAACGCTGGCCCCTGTCCTGAGCGAATGTGGTCAATCGCTCGATGCAGCGCGGCGAAGCTGGCGATCACATCGGTGCCGTCAAATTCGTCGAAATGGAAGTTGGGAAAACTCGCCACCAACTTGGAGATATTTCCGCCAGCCGTCTGCGCCTCCACCGGGACCGAAATGGCGTAGTCATTGTCCTGCACGCACACCAGCAACGGCAGCTTCATTAGCGCTGCCGCGTTCATCGATTCCCAAAACTCGCCCTGACTTGTCGTCCCATCGCCCAGCGAAACGTAGACCAACTCGTCGTCGTGGAACGAGACATCCTTGAATTCGCGATAGTCGCCGTCTGCCTTCCTGACAGCATTCGGGAACCGCGCAAAATACCGGCCCGCTTCCGCGCATCCCACTGCCTGCAACACCTGCGTCCCCGTACAAGACGATTGCGAGACTACATTCAAATGCTTAAACGCCCAGTGGGAAGGCATCTGCCGTCCGCCTGATGCGGGATCATCCGCCGCGCCGACGGCACCCAGCAGCATTTCGTAAGGAGTAGCGCCCAGAGCGAGACACAGCCCGCGGTCGCGGTAGTACGGATAGAACCAGTCGTAGGCCGGCTTCAGCGCTAGCCCCGCG
>Ga0137419_10000066_pt1 | contig 26683 bp, 38 predicted proteins | sample CZODoug3_1_2_16f_FD_108279 | JGI IMG/M metagenome (GOLD analysis project Ga0137419, IMG submission 108279) | Vadose zone soil fungal communities from Angelo Coast Range Reserve, California, USA - CZODoug3_1_2_16fungal (Illumina Assembly) | ecosystem: Environmental > Terrestrial > Soil > Vadose... | reverse complement strand
GAGGGAACCCCGGGGATGCAGGCGGCGAATGCCGGTCTTGTCCCGACGCCACAGCCCCGCCCCGGCGCCGCAGGGCCGTCCGTGGTGGCCTCGGACGATGACGACGATGAAACCCCGGCCTCGGCGACGCCGACCTCTGGGCGGGCTCCGCAGGGCCGCGCAATGGCCTTCCAGCCGGAAGGCGGCCTCGGTGGTGCCGGTCTGCCACCGGCGATCACGCAGCCGCGAGGTTCCGAACCAGGATTTGGGCTCGGGTTGCTGTCGCGCAACGCACAGACCGGGCTCCTCACGGCCGGCCTCAGCATGATGGCATCCCGGTCGCCGTTCTTGGGCAATGCGATAGGTGAAGGTGGGCTGGCCGGCTTCGGCGCCTACGGTGCGGCCGAGGAGAACGATCGCAAGGCGGTGCAGGAGGCAGACAAGCTACGTCGCGAGGCGCAGAAGCTGAACTTCGACCAAGGCCTGTCGACCCGCAAGCAGAACGAGGCCGAGCGGCACAATGTGGCCACCGAAAGTACCGCACAGAAGAATTTGGATCGAACCAAATATGTGCCGGCCGGGCAGTACATGGGTGCCGATGGCATCTATCGGCCGGTAGCCATGGATCAGTCGACGGGCCGCCTAATCGATATGTCGAGCGGGCAGACCGTAGCATCCGACGCCAAGGTCGAGCTGAAGGGGTCCGGCAAAGACGGCGGCTTCACCGAAGACGACGCCAAGGGCATCGCTCAGCGGTATGTGAAGTCTGGGGACAAGACCATCCTTCAGGGGCTCGGCCAATCCGGGGCCGCGAAGATCAAGGTCAATCGGGCCATCCAGAAAATCATGGATGAGGAGAAGATCAGTCCCGAGGACATGGCGCAGCGCACCGTCGAGTTCGAGGGGCGCAAGGCCGGGTCCCGCACGCTGGGCACGATGGAGGCCCGCATGGGCGCTGCCGCGATGGAAGCCGAAGGGGCGATCGGTCTCGTCCGCGGCGTCGTGGAGCGGCTGCCACGGACGTCGTTCCTGCCGTTCAACCAGCTCATGGAGGGCTATAGCCGCAAGACCCTCAATCCGGATCAAGCCGAGCTGGCGGCGCGCGCGCAGGCGATTGTCAATACCTATTCGGCCGTCATGTCGCGCGGCGCGAACGTCACCACCGATTCGTCACGCCACCATGCGGCCGAATTGCTCAACACCGCCTACGATCCTGTGACGTTCAACCGCGTGCTGGACACCATGTTGAACGAGATCAATATGGCGAAGGGCTCGCCGGCCCGCATGCAGCAGTATTATCGCGAGCACTACGGTCCGAAGTCGGTTTCTGAGGGGGCGGGGAGCGCCGGAGCAGCCCCAGTCACCGGCGCGACCGCTCCCCCAGTGGGTCAGCGGCAAGTTGGCATGATCTACGACACCCCTCGGGGTAAACTGAAGTGGAACGGCACCGGATGGGTGGCGCCATGAACATCGCCCGCATCAATGAGCAAGCGCGACGCGTCAATGTGCGCCCGACCAACGGGCAGAAGATCGCCGGCAACTACCAGAAGGGCCACGTGCGCGTGCACGGTCTCGACATCACAATCGAGAACCCGAAGGGTTCTTGGCGCTCTGGCAAGTCTCCGGGCGGCAAGGAATGGCGCTCGCAGCTGCCGAATCACTACGGCTACATCAAGCGTACGACCGGCGCCGATGGTGATCATGTCGACGTCTTCCTCGGGCCGCACCTCAAGAGCCCGCATGTCTTCGTGATCGACCAGCATAATCTGCACGGCGGCCGCGAATTCAATGAGCATAAAGTCCTAATCGGCTTTGGCTCTGTGGGGCAGGCGAAGGCCGCCTATGTTCGTGCGTTCTCGGACGTGAAGGGACGGCAGCGAATCGGTCATGTCGCGCATCTATCGATCGCGGAGTTCAAGGACTGGTTGCAGAACGGCAACACGCTGCGTGCGATCAAGCGCCGGGCAGAAGGCGGCAAAGTACTGAGCGATGACGAGGTCTTCGGCACTGGACCGAAAGTGCTGAGCGACGCTGATGTCTTCGGTCCGGCAAAGGAAACCGTGCCAGATGCCGGCGGCATGGATGCAGCGATGCGCGGCGCACGAGCTGGAGTGTCGATGAATTTCGGCGACGAGATCAGCGCCGCGCGCGCCAACGCGCCGAAGGTGCCCGGGCTCGGCATCGATGTCCCTGAATTTGTCGGTCCGGTCCCAGCGCGCACCATCGCTGGTGCTGCGCGCACTGGTTATGGCTATCTCACTGGTGACAAGAGCATCACTGACCCCTACGAGGCAGCCCGTGATGTCGAACGCAAGGCCGATGAAGGCGCCCAAGCGAATCACCCCTATATCTACGCCGGTTCGGAACTCGCTGGCGCTATCCCGGCGATGGCGGCGCTGCCGGAGGCTGGAGCTGCGCGGGCCTTGGCCCCGGCGGCGCGCGGCATCGCGCGGTTCGGCGCGCGGGCGCTCGATTCGGCGGTCGCTGGTGGGCAGTACGGCATGCTCTCTGGCGCCGGTGAAGGCAAGGACACAGCTTCCCGCGCGGTCGATGCCGCGACGGGTCTTGTGAGCGGCATCGTCGGCGGCGCCGGCGGCCATGCGCTGGGGGAGGCGGCTGGCGCGATCGGGTCACGCTATCTGTCCCCTGCGGTCCAAACCGTACGTGGCTGGTGGGACCCGAGCGGAGAGGCGTCACGGAGGCTTGCTAGCGCACTGCGCTCCGACCAAGAACTGATCTCTGCTGGCCGTGCGCAGGGTATGACACCGCAGCAGTGGGCTGCGGCGCGTGCCAATGGTGAGCCGGTGACGCTGGCCGATCTCGGGTCGACGCGCACCCAAGCGCTGCTGCGGTCCGCTGCGAACACCTCTCCGGAAGGCCGCGCTATGTTGGAGCAGGTACTGGAGCAGCGTTTTCTGGAGCAGGGGCCTCGCGTGGCGCAGACAGTTCGCAGTGCGCTCCCAGGTGGTCAGGCGAACGCACGCAAGAGCGGCGATCAGCTTGTGGCCGAATACGACAAGGCGCGCACGCCGGCCTATCAGGCCGCCTACCAGCAGGGCGACCGGCCGTTGATGTCCCCGGCCATGGAGCGTCTCATGAGCAGCGACACGTTCGTCGGTGCCATGAAGCGCGCGATCTCCAGCGGCAAGGACCGCGATGCGGTGATGGGGCTCGGCGGCTTCAATCCGATGGTCAACGTCACCCAAGATGGCCGCATCGTTTTCAACAAGGGCGCCAACGGCGCGCCGACTTACCCGAACCTGCAGTATTGGGATCAGGTGAAGCGAGAATTGGACGCTGTCGCGAACATGGGAAAGCGCTCCGGGGACAACGAGCGCGCCGACGTCGCTGGCCAGATGTCGAAGATTCTCCGCGGGGAACTCGATCAGCAGGTCCCGACCTATTCCAACGCGCGTGGTGTCGCTGAGCGGTACTTCGGTGAGAGTAACGCGCTGGAGGCCGGTCAGAAATTGGCTGGCAAGAAGATGCCGGTCGAGGACGTCGAGGCGATCATGCGCAAGATGAAGCCTGACGAACGTGCGCTGTTCCAGGAGGGCTACGCCTCCGACTTCGCCAACCGCGTCATCGGCAGCATGGCCGATACCACCAACATCACCAAGGGCCGCGGCATCATGGCGTCGCCGAATGAGCGGCGCATGGCGACCGCGATCTTCGGTCCCGGCGGCGCCGCGCAGTTGGAGGCGCGCATGCACATGGAGCGCATCATGGATGGCGCACGCCAAGCAATGGGCAACTCGACCACCGCACGCCAGTTGATCGAGGCTGGCCTCGCTGGTGGCGCGATCGGCGGTTTTGCCAGCGGTTGGGACCCGATGTCGATTGGGCAGGGCGCCATCTATGGTACCGGCGCGCGGGCGGGCGCCGGCAGGCTTCTGTCTGACGAGATCAAGGTCGGTGCCAAGCATCTGATCGGTTCGGTCGACGCTAGGACCGCGCGCCGTGTCGCCGAACTACTCACCTCGAATGATCCGCGCCAACTCCGCGCCGGCTACCAGATGGCCGCCGGGAGCACGGCCATCATGAACCGCCTCAAAGCGATGGCGAACCGGATCGGTGTGCTGGGGTCGACGACGGCTCGTGAGCCAGTGACGCGGGGCGTCCGGGCGCTTCAGGGCCCAGTGGGTGCAGCCGCCGGCCAAGACCAGCAGCAGCCCTAGCGGGAACGGAATCAGCAGCCACGCGGCTGCTAGCACGAGGGAGAAGATGGATGGAGCCCGCATCGATTCGCTATAAAAATCCAGGAGCGATGTGGCCCGGAGCCCGCGCCACGAAATGGGGCTCGACCACGTATGTCACGCTCAATGATGCACAGAGGAACAAGATCGCTGTATTCCCGACGTTTGTGGATGGCGCCGCGGCGCAGTTCGATCTTTGGGCCACGAACTACACCGGCATGACGTTGAAGGCTGCGATCGACAAGTGGTCAGGCCACAACAGTCCTGCAAGTTATGTGGCCTATCTGGAGAAGGCGACCGGCATCAGCATCAACACCGTCGTGACGCGCGCGCTGCTCGCCAGTGACGCAGGATGGAAGTTGCTGAAGGCGCAATCGCGTTGGGAGGCCGGCAAGCCGATCCCGATGACGGATGCCGAATGGCAGCAGGCGCAGAAGATGGTATTCGGTGGAGCGACGGCGCCTGTCATGCCTCCGGCTCCGTTGAAGCTGGTGACTGTTCGCAGGGGAGATCGCGGGGAGGTTGTGAAAAAACTACAGACTGCTCTCGGGTTCACTGGTAATGACGTTGACGGCGACTTTGGAATCAACACCCAGATCGCGCTGAAGGCCGCCCAGTTCACGCATGGTCTCAACAACGATGGTGTGTGCGGCCCGGCCAGCTGGAAAATGCTCAATGTAACAGGAGCCTGAAGTGAACAGCACGCAGATCAAAAACATCCTCACCCCGATTTTCGGTCTCATCGCAACGTGGCTCGCCACCAAGCTCAACAGCTTCGGTGTCGATCAGGCGACCTGGAACACGATCGTTTCCAGCGTCGGCTTCGGCGTCGTGACGATCATCCTCGGGTTCTTCAACAAGACCACGAGCCTGATGGACACCGTTGGCAGCCAGCCGGGTACCACCGTCGTCACCACGCCGGCCAACGCCGCGGCACTGCCTGCGAACCCTGACGTCATCGCGGCGACGCCGGAGATCGCCAAGGCCGTCAGCGCCGCGAAGTAGCCGATGTTCGACTGGCTCACCCTCGCTATCGCGCTGCTCAAGCTGGTGAACGCGATCGTCAGCTGGGCGCACGACAACGGGATGATCAACGAGGGGCGCCGGCAGGTTCTTGCCGAGCTGGCGGCCAACATCGCGGCCAAGAGCAAGGTCCGGGACCAGATCAAGGATGAAGTCGATGGCATGTCTGAGGATCAAGTCGATAGCGAACTTGGCGGCCTCGTTGATCCTCCTGCTGGCGGTAAGCCCTGAGCAGTGCACTCCGGCCGAGATCGACAGCTTCTGCGATCTCTACACGCGCGTCGTGGTCAACAAGGGTGACGAGCAGATCAAGGCGCCGCTGGCGGTCAAGAAGCGGCTGCTGGTGAACGAGAAGCTGTTCCATCAGGTCTGCCCCGCCTTGAAGAAGACGTAGGAATGAGCGATGCTCCCCCCGGAATTGTTCGAAGCGCTCAAGGCCGGTGGAGCGGCTATTACGCCGTTTCTCGCCATCTTGTGGTGGCTGGAGCGTTCCGAGCGGCTCAAGGAGCGCGAGGAGCACAAGACCGTCGCCAGGGACATGATCACCGCGATGGTCAAGACCGAGGCGACACTCGCGACACTCGGGAAAATTTTCACGGGCGGGAAGCTCGGCGAATGACATTGTGGGCACGGATCATGGGAATGCTCATTCCTAGGCGCTCCGATCCGTCGGAGATCGCGCAGTCCCGGGAGATCGCTCGCCGCATCAGCGAGCGTGCGGATCAGCTCAACGAGAGCCTCCAAAAGTATCATCGCGCGAGCGACCCATTTGCCGCATTGATGGCCGATCTCTACAACCGCGATCAGCTGTCGCGCATCCATCGAGGTCCGGATCGGTGAACATGGACTGGCGTCACGTTCTGGAGATCGGAAACGGCCTCTGGACAATCGTGTCGGCATATCTCGTTGTCTTTCTCGCGTATCACCTCTTCGTCGTCGGCGCCCAGCGGCGCATCAAAGTCAGCGGATGGCTCACTCTGCCGCTCTCGATGCAGCTCGCGGTCGGCACCTGGATCGCATGCGCTGGCGTATTGATGACGCGTGCGGTGGTTTGGACCGCCAGATATTCCAACGACGGCTTCCTGCAGCTCGACGACATTGAGACCACGTTCTTCTCGTTGGGGGTCTTTGTGGGGCTCGCAGGTTTTCTGTGCATCCTGCGCGTCACCACGAGGCCGATGTTGGGGCATTGGCCATGGGTGAGCTGCATCGTCTGTTGCTCGTTTTATCTGCTGTGGGCGGTGCTCCGGCTGGAGTGACCGGAACAAAATTCGCAGCATGGTGTTGACATCGTGCTTACCGTGGCCCTATAAGCCTCGGCTACACTTCGACCAACTAGGATTCCGCCGTGCAACATCTACGCACATATACGCCAGCCGCCATGCCGCTCAATCAGCGGACGTGGTCGTTTGCCGTATGCGAATCCGGCATCGACAGCCCCAAGGGGCGCAAAGACTAAACGGGGCCTTTCTCCATAGCCCCGTCGAAAGACCGGAGGCAGAATGGACGCCCAAGAACCCACCTCCTCCGGAACATGGCATTCACGCAACCGAACGCGGCTGCGGGACTACCAAAAAGAATATCGTCGCCAAAACCCTAACAAGGTGAAGGCGAGTGAAGCGTCCCGCGATAAAGTAAATCGCAGGGCAAAGATGAAGGCTAGTGAGCAGCGGCTTCGGGCGGTTCACCCGTGGCGCAGTATAGTTCGAGAGGTTCAACGCAGGGCCAAGAAAAAAGGAAAGGTGTGTGACCTTACGAATGACTGGGCGAAAGCTAGATGGACCGGTCGGTGTGAGGTTTCTGGAATTGAATTTAAGCCCGGTGCGATGCGGTCAATGCTTTCTGCGAGTGTTGACCGCATCGATCCAAAGGCGGGCTACCTGCAGAGTAACTGTCGTTTTGTTTTGATGGCAGTAAATATGCTCAAAGGGTGGGGCACCGAAGAAGAGATGTTCATGGTGGCTCAGGCCATTGTGGAGCGAAAAGACAACCGCTGATCGTCGCCGCGTACGCGCGTCCCGACAGCTAGACCCGGGCGTGTATGGGCGGCCAGATTGCCGTTCGTGGTTTCACAGGGTCGAAAAACTGTTCTTCGTGCTGGCTTAGGCCAGTGGCAGACCGTCGCCTTTGTACAGCGAATGACCGGTGTTCGATTCACCGAGCCAGCACCAAGACCAGATTGCCCCTGAAGCATTGTGACGATGCACTGCCCTCGTAGCGCAGTGAGCGATGTTCGATTCATCGCAGGGGCTCCAAGTTCGACAAGAGCCGGAAGATGGTCTCGCAGAGACGGGCGTAGTGAAGCACTCACGCCAGCTTCGGCTGGAAACGTTGGGATGAGATGCCCAGCCGCCCGCGCATTCCGGAAACAACGAGGCGCCGCGCTGCGCCTACAACGGCGAAATGCCCGGCTAGTGATCAATGGCCAGCACGCGCGCTTGGTAAGCGCGAGGACGGGGATCGAAACCCCGGCCGGGCTCCATGCGTGAGTGGCGGAATTTGGTAGACGCACTGGCTTCAGACACCAGCGGTTAGCAGCCATGGGAGTTCGATTCTCCCCTTACGCACCATTTGCCCCGATGGCGGAATTGGTAGACGCCGCTGCTTCAAAGGCAGTTTGTTCTTGCGGGTTCGAGTCCTGCTCGGGGTACCACGACACACAAGGAACCGGGGCATCGGCGGAGAGACGATGCGGTGGTTCGGGCCGAATACCCGAATTTATGCTCTACGGAGACCCGGGCACAATTCACGCTCCCTGCGCCAGATGGGAAGGCACCGCGCCTACACCGCGGCATGACCCGGCTCGATCCCGGGAGGGAGTACCAGCACGGTGAAGCGGGCCTGCAGCCCAGAGTTCACCCGCCGCTGCAGCGGCGTAAATTCAAGCGCGCTTAGCTCAGCGGTAGAGCGCCGGTATGACACGCCGGAGGCGGCAGGATCATCCCCTGCAGCGCGCACCATCAACGGTCCCTTCGTCTAGTGGCTAAGGCACGCGGTCGATACCCGCGGAAAGCAGGATCGAAACCTGCAGGGACTACCATCATGCTCGGTCTTCGCAAGGCACGGCGCGCGACGTATACACCGTGCGATGGTGCGAGCCGTCACCGAGCACCAACCAGGAGGTCGCCCATGTGCGTCCATTGTCAGTTCGGTCTCCAGCCCGTGCGCCTGCGGCGACGCTGGGTCCATCACTTCGCGGACACCGGCACGATCGTGGTGTGCGAGGAGCGCAATCTGAAATGCTCGTGATCACCGGATCACGAGTAGGAAAGTAGCACGCTGGCCTTTTAACCCATGCGAACCCGGGGCAGTACCGGGGTGATCCACCATCATCGACCGCAAGCATTAAGGTGATGCACGGGCCTCTTAACCCCGGGAACACGGATCGTTACCGTGGCGGTTGACCAATCATGTGCACGTACCCCAACGGCAGAGGGATCGCGTTGAGATCGCGTTCAGTGGGAGTTCGAATCTCCCTGTGCACACCATGGCCGCTTATGCATCAGGTGAGGCAGCGTCACTGTCCATGACGTGAGGCGGGATCATTCCCCGCAGCGGTCGCCAATTCTGAGAGGCGTACTGAGTGACCAAACGGCTTTGGTCGCAAGGATAACGGAGCCATCCGGCCTCTCGCGACAGGGTGAAAGATTACGGTAGTCGGTGTGCTTTGGAAGCATGCAGCCGCAGTTCGACTCTGCGTACCCTGACCAATTCGCACGCTGAGCCAGATGGGACGGCCGGCTGCTCATAACAGCAAGAGGACGGAGTTCGATCCTCCGAACGTGCACCATGAAGATCATCGTCAAATACTTCCCAGACCGGTTTCCAGCTTTGCTGCGGATGTCGATCCATGACGCCCCGCACCGGCGCATGCACCTCGCGGTGATCCAGCGCTACCGGGAGGCGCTGTACGCGGCCTGCATGACCGCTGGAGTGCCTGTGCCGCTGGACGAGCCAACAGACCTCGATCTGTTTTTCGTCAATCCAGCGTCTCCGGACCGCGGTGGAAGCTACCTTGCATTCGAGCAGGCGGTGGACGGTATGACGCTGAAGGGACCGGCGGTGTTCACCGACGATGGCCTGATTGCTAAGGTAACGATGGATTGCTTCTGGCCGAACGGTGCCTTCGAGCGCGGCAAGGTAAGGCGTAAGGGAAAATAACGGTCCCCGAGTCGGATGGAAAAGACGCAACTCTCCGAAAGTTGAGATACGGTGTTCGAATCACCGGGGGATCACCAATCGGGTGAGAGAACTAGGGAAGTCCCTAGCTTGGTCTCGAAAACCAAAGGTGCCTTCGGGCATGGAGGGCGGTACTACCCCTCACCCGCCATATCCTCGTGAGCGCGCATGTCGCGCGAGCGGGTTCCTATCGATCGACGGATGTACTCGACGATATGCGACCGAGTTCAAGCGGCGCACCAATTGCGGGCGAGTGGAACGGACACTTGACCATCTCACGCTCATAACGTGAGGATAGCGGGTTCGACTCCCGTGTCCCGCAACCAAACAGGTAGACCGAAAGAAGGTCTTTGAACTGCGGTGTGACCGCTCGCCTGTACATTTTGCCTCAGTAGGCTGCTAAGGACGCAGCGCCGTCTGTAAAACGGACGCCTTCGGGCTGGCCAGGATCGTTCCCTGGGTGGGGCACCATGCGGACAAAGGATTACGGCAGTCTCCCTCGTTGCCAACGAGGTGGCCCGAGTTCGACTCTCGGTGTCCGCGCCAATTCGCCCTGTTAGCAAATCTGGTGATTGCGGCCGCGTGAAAGGCGGAGTAGGCCTGTTCGAATCAGGCGCAGGGCACCAATACGGGGAGCGCGCCGGGGCGCTGCCGATCCTTGCAAGATTGGCCGGAGGGGATCGACACCCCTGCTCTCCACCAAGTTCGGAGTAGTCAAATGGGAAGGACGGCGTGCTGTTAACACGTGTCGATGTGGGATCGTAACCCACCTCCGAAGCCATTTACGGACCTGTCGTCTATTGGTAGGATAGCTGGATTCTCAATCCGGGGAACGGGGTTCGATCCCCCGCAGGTCTGCCAATGAAATGGAAGAATGATGACGAGCGAAGAGAGTGGCAGGCCGCCTACTCTCGCGAGCGTTACAAGAAGAGGATGGCCAAGGTGATCGCCCATCTTGGTGGGAGTTGTGTCGTCTGCGGTGCCATCGATGGCCTGCAAACCCATCATATCGACCCGCAGGCTAAAGAATTTACGATATCGACATTCCACTCTTGGCCATGGGCGGTTCTTTTGAAGGAGCTTGAGAAATGTGAATTGCGGTGCGTCGAGCATCATAAGGAAATACATGCTCCCAAGCACGGCACAGCATCCTGCTATCGCAATAACCGATGTCGATGTGAGCCTTGTCGAATCGCTTGGAACGAGGCCTGCAGAAAGTGGAAAAAAGACTATCTAGATAGATTGTCGGCGTAGCCCCCCTGACTACGAATCAGGACAAAGGTAACTGGAAACGGAAGATGCGGGTTCGACTCCTGCCGCCGACGCCAATCAACAGGGTGTAGCTCAGTAGGAAGAGTGCTCGCTTCGGAAGCGAGAGGCCGGTGGATCGTGACCACCCACCCTGACCATTTTGCGGAGACCAAGGCGGTAAGTCCGACTCTGAATCGGATGACGCGGGTTCAAGTCCCTCCTCCGCAGCCAATATGATGCAGTGACCGGAGTGGTTACGGCCGGGCCTGCAAAGCCTGGATACGCGAGTTCGAATCTCGCCTGCATCTCCAATGCCCAGGTAGTCCGAGCGATCTTCTAAATCGCGAACGGTAGTGGAACTGAAATCGCGTGTTCGAATCACGCTCTGGGCTCCATCTCGCCGTCGCCCAACTGGAAAGGGCCTTCGTCTCCTAAACGGATGTGTCGGCGTTCGAATCGCCGCGGCGAGACCAATTCACGGAAGGTCAACCGGCGAGGCGCCGGCACTCCCTGCTAAGGATGTGGCACTGGCAACGGTGTGGTGATCGTGTCTCCGACCTTCCGCCAAAAATTAACATGCGGGTATGGGATAGATGGATGTCCACCAGTCTTCCAAACTGAGGAGCCGAGATCGTTACTCGGTGCCCGCTCCATGGACCATTGGTGCAAAGGCATAGCATCCCGGGCCTTCACCCCGGAGACGACGGGTCAGTACCGTCATGGTCTACCATTTGATGGGGCGCGGCCGGCGCCGGCCTGGGCCTTTGAAGCTCGGCGATCGAGATCGACACTCGGAGCCCCAGCCAACATCCCGATGCCTCCGGCGAGGAAATGGCTTTCATACGGCTGTCAGGGCGGGTCGACACCGCCCTTCGGGACCATGCTGGGCTAGGCTAACGGTAAACCGCCGGGCTGTGGACTCGGAATCACAGGTTCGACACCTGTGCCCAGTGCCAATTTTGTACGCCACGAGCCGCATTCGACGGCGGTCTTACGGCGGTGACAGTTTGCGCATCTCACGTCACATTTCTTGAGTTCTGTTTCGAGTTTCTTCACGTTTGCGCCGCGCGGATTGCAGAGGAAGGAAATCTGGTATTCTTTGTCCACTCGATCTCTGTGATCAAATTCAAGAACAAGTAAATCCGTCTCCCCGCAATCCACACAGCCGTGCGCGAATCTTTCCAAAATTATGGCCCGGCTTTTTTCGGCTCGGACAAGAGAATTGGCCCTAGCTTTTGACTTATAGCGGGCCTTGTTCTTTTGATAATGATTTCGGCAGTATTCGCTGTTCTGCTCTTTGGTCTTAATCTTGCGTGGCCTGCGCTTGGGTTTGATGCGTGAGCGCTGGATGAGTCGTCCTGTAGCGAGAGCTTTCTGAATACCTTCATGGGAGCAACCATATTTGGCCCCGAGATCATCCCATGACATGCCTGCATTATAGTCGATGGCAATGACTGGCCAGTCGTATATTTTCTTTCCCATGTCACATTTTGCATTTCACAGTCAAGATGACAAGTACCAAAATTTGGGAGTTTGGTGTAATGAAAGCACAGCGGCCTCCAACTCCGCTGGCGTGGGTTTGATTCCTACAGCTCCTGCCAATTATCGATCCAGCCCGCCCGGCGTTAAATCGCCGCGGCGGGCTTTTTCGTTTTCGGGTCAGGCTCTCGTCTGCTCGAAGACGTGGACAATTAGCTGCCCTCCGCAACCGGCTGTGCCGAGATAGCGGGCGTCGCTGCCCGGCGCCACGTCTCCAGTGCCAACAACGATCAGCGTTCTTGGAACCAACTTGGCAGCTGGGTTGCAGCGGTACCACACGCAGATATGGTTCATCTGATCCCGTGCGCAAAGCATCTCGGCACCCTCAGGAACCATAATTTGCTGATCGACGAGACTGTAGAGAGTGGTCTTCCAGATAACGCTCATTTCTATCCTCCTTGCCTACCGCCGGAACTCGACGGCGGCCAGCATGGCCCCTGTAGGCGTCTGGGAAGGCGCTGGGGCGGGGTCATGAACCAAGGCCTCTTGGCCCCGGGCATCCGCTGCATCGCCATGGGTGAGGCTGGCTGAGGCTCCCTCGTGGTCATGGGCCTGCTCGTGGGAGGCTGACGCGTCGATGCCCTCACGGATCGAGGCTTTCACAGCGCCGCCGATCACGTCGTTGATCGAGAGGAGGCGGCCGAGGAGGGTCGAAGCCACCGCTTGGAGCCGCACCCGGTCGTTCTCGGCCGATTGCATGTGCTCGCGGAGCACCCCGTTCTCGGCGATCAGGCCGGCGTGGGCCGCGCGCAGCTCCGCATTTTGCGCTTTTGTGATCTGCAGCTCCCGCTCCAGTATCTGGTAATTGTCAAACGCCTGCTGGAGCGGGTTCGGCTCCATGCGCAGGCTGGATGCTCGGTCGGCCATCGCGGTTCTCCTGGGTGGTGGTCTGATAGAAGACCGTGGGGGATTTCATGCGGACGTACATCGGCCGCAGATGGCAGCCGGCGCGGCGGATGAAGCCGCGCACGGTGAGTTCGTCGAGCGCCTCCTGGAGGAGGTCGAGATCGGCCGTGAGTGCGAAGTGCACCCGGATGTCGCTGACATAGCGGCCCGGGCGCGGGATGAAGTCGTATACGTGCCGTTCGAGCGTCTTGGTCATCACTGCCCCACTGGTGCGGACAGGAGCGGGACCATCGACCCGCCGCTGTAAGCCTGCTCAATACGTTCGGCGGTGTGCTCTGCAACGGTCTTGCCGTCTGGCATGACGACGTGAGCGAGGAAGGCCTCCTCAAAAGTCTCGATCTTACTGTCGACGGCTTCGAGTTTGGCCTTGATGCATAGGCCGAGGGCTCGCCAGCGCTGGCGCGTTAGGCGACCGGTTTTGTCGATCTTCTCTCCGGGGAGGGGAAGATCGAACCTGATCCGGCGCTGGTTTGCTTCAAAGACGATAACCGCGCGCTGGTCCTCGCCGAAGTACATGAACCGGTCGGCCCCGTACCGCTTCAGGGTGCGTTCGATCTCTGCTCTCGTTTGCTCGACCGGGACCTTTGTGTACTCAGCGTAGGCCATCCTATTTCTGGTCTCCGGTCGCGACGTCGATGAAACCGGGTATCTCCTGCTCGGCATCGGGGCGCCCGTCCTGAAGTCGCTGGGATGCGCGAGGTGTCGGCTGCTTCTTTGGCCCCTTGTCGTAGGGGTCGTAATAGGACGGGAACTCGCCGGCATCACGCAACCTGCGCAGAATCGCAAGTGCCTTGTGCGCGTCAGGCAACGCGGTGTGGGTGCCACCGGGAACCTCGATGCCGAAATACTTGACGGCCTCCTCCAACTTCGGGGCCTTCTTCTTGCCGTCTGCGGTGCGGGCGTCGACGATGCGCCGACAGCCTTGCATCGCGCAGATAGTACGTGTCTGCATGAAGCGGTCCGGGTAGCCGACGTGACGCAGTTCGGCGCGCAGTTGCTTGACGTCGTGCAGGACGTTGAAGCCAGCGACGATGCGCCGATGGTCGATCGCGTCGCCATAGAGCCGCAGCGCCTCGCGGACGTCGACGCCCTCCTCCATCAGCAGCCGGTGTGTCAAGCCATTGAGCTTGGCGGCGTCGCTGTTGTCGTCGAAGGTCCAGCCGTCAGGGCGAATCAGGAAGCCGTGCTCGGCCTCGATCTCCAAAACCTCGTTCACCAGGATCAGGCCGAGGGCCGCCATGCGGGGCTGGCCGGGCGCATCGGCTGGTTTCTTATAATCAAAAATACCGCTGCCTTCGGTATCGACTATCGCGTAGTTCATGATGGCTTCTCCGGTGGGTGCTGTCGCTTGAAAAAGACGCGGAGTTGGCCCGCATCCAGATGCATGAAGTGGAAGGCTTCCCAGCCTTCGTTGCCCATCGAGTTGAGGCGCTCAAGCAGCTTGTCTCCGCTCTCAAATAGGTACGATTTGTACTCCCAGCGCGTCATGCGTCGCTCCCTGCATTCGGATGAGTGAGCCACGCCCAGCGTTTACCGCGCTTAATCATGCCAACCAAGGTCTGGCTCACGCCAAAAACCGCGGCGATCTCCGTCTGTGGTCCGGGTCTTTCGAAAATATCAACCACTTGACCGACGTCTAGTTTCGCGTTCGGATGATTCTCTCCCCGGATACGGGTCCCGTGCTTGATCATGTCGAAGCTGTTTTCTTCGGCGGTTGCCCAGCGCAGATGCCCTGGGGTGATGCAGCCGAGATGTCCGTTGCCGCAGCCGTGCGCTGCGTGATGGTTCTCGGATGGAGCCGGTCCATTTACCCTTTCGCAAATACAGCGGTGGACTAGGCGCCGTTCTCCATCTACCTGCATCAGGCCGTAGCCAGACCCATTGTCGCTATATGCCCACATCAGGCAATCATTGCCTGCATAGGAGGCCGCAAATTCAAAATATGCGGCCACAGCGCCGGTCGGCGGCATTGGTTTTTTGACAATGTCGGCCGAGCCGTGAGACCACCAGCGCATATAGTGCTTTCGGCACCAGCCTCGCGCCCATGTCTCGTTCTTACAATTGGCGACGGTGCAGATCACGCCGACTTCCCCGCAAATTCCTCAAGGCGTTTTCTCTTGACCTGAATCAACTCGGAGATCGTGTCCAAAACATCTTGTTTGGACCGGCCAAACTCAGCCTTGTTCATCGCCTTCATCGACTGTGATTTGGCGGTGTAGCGCTTCACGACATTGTCGCGCACCACGATGATCACGCCCTCTTGGTTACCCATGAAGGCGGCGATGGTGCGAGCCTGCTCGGGGCTGTCGGCGGCGATCGTGTTCTCGGTGCAATAGCCGGAGCGAATAAGTGCCCACTTCCGCAGCGATTCCGCTGTTGGGAAACGTTCGTCGGTCTCAGGCAGATTGTTCCACGCCTCGGCGATACAGGCGAAGTAGTGGTTGTGGCTGGCGGTCGAGCGCTCCTCGTGGCGCTCAAACGTCACGATCTCGCCCTCGCCGAACTCGTCGTCACAAAACGTCGCGGTGCGACCATCAGGCACGAACACGCCGTCGCGCCACATGAACCGGAACAGGCGTGGGGACTGGCTGCTCATGTCATAGTCTCGATCTTCTTCACCATTTCACGCAATTCTCGGTTGAAGTGGTGCACTGCGACCTCGATATCGTTGATATACCGGGTATCGCGATGGATGCGCCAGCGAGCCAACGGCAGCGCCGGTGACGAGCCGACCACCAGATCGGTCCACTGGCGTTCAGCCACCCACAGCTCGCCCATGCATTGCGTGAGGTGTTTCTTTGGCGGCCCGAAGTCGCGCCCGAGCAGGATGTCGATCATGACGTGCGGCGCGGCCGACTTAATCTGAACCATACCGTCATCGCCGAGCAGCCCGTCCGGGGAGCATCCCTTGTTGCCGTTCTTGATGAAGCCAACGTGGTGCACCTCGGTATCCTGCTCGAATTGATAGCGCGCCAAGATTTCCGGTTCCTGCTGGTTTCCGCGCTCCATGTCGTCGTTGGTGTAGCTCTCCATTGGAATCTTGGTGATGATCTCGCCGGCCAGCTTGCGCATGTAGGAGGCGCGACCCTTGCGCTCGTCGCTCTGCGCGAGAATTACTCCGAACATGGATGCAGTTGGTATGCCCATGCGGACCTTAAACCATTCCTCGGAGCGCTGCTCGCAGTCGATGATCTCGATCGGCATTATCGGTCTCCAGGGAACGTGTCATCCCGCTTTCGCTTCGCTGCCAATTTGCGGTTAAGTTGCTTCTTGGCCTCCTCGAACCGGCTCTGGCGGATATCAGCAAAGGCCTCCACATTCATGACGACGCAGAATTTGGCCTTGTCGGCGCCGGCCTTGTCGGCAAGCGCGATCAGCTCGACCAGTTGGACCTGGGTGATCGGATCGTCGACCTTGAAGCCGTCATTGTCGACATCCTCGCGTGCCTTGGTGACGATCTGCAACAGCGCGAGCATATTGTATCGCATGCCGTATTGCTGAGAGGAGCCCCAGCCCTGCTGGTTGTTCTTGCCGCCGGTGGCATCGGCGCCCATCGGAAAGCGTGAGAGGCGGGACTTGCCGGCGATATGATCCAGCATGCTGATGACGTTGATCTTGCCGTCAGAGCCCGGTTCGATCAGGCTGGACAGGGTGAAGCCATGCCGGTGCATGATCGGCTTGCACACTTCCATCAGGTTCGAGAATGTCGAGAACCGGGTCTTTAGCCTCGCATTGCCCTTGGCTGTGACACCGTCGCCGTGATCGATCTTGCCGTCCTTGTCGATGGTCGGCAGTTCGCCCTGCATGGCGTTGAAGGCGATCGTCCACGCCTTCTGCGCGTCACGGTCCTCGATGCGCTCCTGCATGTCGAGCAGAGCCTGCATCTTGCCGGTGTCACAGCGCGGGTCGCTCGCCGCCATGGCGACGATCTGGAGGAAATTGGCTGGCGCAGGCGCGGGCCGCGGCTGGTGGATCGCTACCTGACGGCCGGGTGCCTTCGCTTTGGAAACGGCCTTCCCTTTGGAAAGGGTCGGCTTGCGATTTTTGCGCGGGGCCTTTTGCTGGGGTTCTCCAGCCGCCTGAACTTGCTCTTGAGCCATATGTCACTTCCCTTGGTTGTAACGGTCTTCTCCGCGTCGGCGCGTCGGCCGATGGTCTTCTGCAGATGCTCGCGGGGGGCCCGGTATATCAGGTGGGCCGGGTCGTTCGCATCTGGGGTATAGAGCCCCGTCTTCTCGCTGAACTTGCGCAGGATCAACGCGGGGTCGTGATCGATCTGGGAACCCTTCGGCAGGTGCCCCAGCAGGATTGTGAGCCGCCGCCCCATAGACATCCCGCCGGCCTCCACGGCCGAGCGGTAAAGCGGCCACCAGAGACCTTTGTCGGCGTCGCGTTCAGCGACCTCGACGCGGATGGCGAGCGGGATATAGGGACGCGGCCGAACCATCATGCCAGCTCGTAGATTCCGTTCTCGCTCTTTTTGACCTTGCCGCCGCGGATCAGATCATTGGCGGCGACGCGGGCGCTGGTGATGGAGAACCCGCCATCACGCATCTCCTTCTCAAGGCCGGAGATCGCGGCCGGCCCGGCCTTCAGGCGCTGGAGGATGACTTCGCTGGCCTTGAGGCCCTTGGCCCGGTGCCGCTTCGCCGTCGCCCTCTTCCGCTTGGCTCCTTCCGGTTCGGACACCTGGGTCATGCTGATCAGGTCCGCGCTGTCCTTGACGACGTCGAGGACGGTGGTGATGCTCTCCGCTTTGACGAGGAGCCGAACTTCATAAACTCGCATATGGAATCTCCAATCTGTGTCGTGGGTTAAATCTGCGTTCTTGCGAGGGGGTCATCGCGTTACCCCCTTGTTGCGGTGACCGATCTCGGCCCCCGGCATCTTCACCCGGTGGCCGGTCGTCTTGGCCCAGCCACGGAGTGCCTTCTCGATCTCCGCGTCCGTGAAGAACGGGCGCAGCATGTTCATGTCGACCAAGGCGCGGTCGGTCAGCAGCGCATAGGGTTCCTGCGCCGTGGTGAGGGTGACGCCAGCGCCGGACTGATCGTTGCCCCGGAGCCGGGTCATATCGGCAGGCTTCGCCAAGGTGGCGATCCGGGCGTCCTCGGCACGGTCGAGAGCAGTCTGGGCCTCGACGCCGGCAATGGTGGCGGCCTGCATCCGCTGGTCGGCCACCGCCTGCTTCGCTACGGAGGTCTCTGGGAGGCGCGCACGCTCGGCAGCCAGTCGGGCAGCCTCGGCAGCCGCGGCCTCACGGGCTATTCTGGCGGTCTCCCTCGCCTCGGCCTCGCGGCGGGCAGTCTCTTCGGCCAGCCGCTGCTCCTGGTAGGAGTTGATTCGGGCCTGCAGGATGTCGGTGGCGCCGGCCGCGGACTTGCGGTCGTTCTTGTTCCGGCGGCCGATCTTGTCGCGCATGGTGAAGAAGAAGCTGTCGACGGCGTTCTTGCCGCGCAGATATGGCTCGCCCTCCAGCCCGCGGATACTCTCGCAGCGGTTGTCGAGATCGCGCAGTCGCTTGATCAGGGCGCCCAGCATCAGCGCGTCGGCGTCGGATTTGACCTCCTTCGGCATCTCGCGGGCTTCGGCGAGCAGAGTGTCAAGCGTCGTGGTGACCTCGGCGTATTCGGCCGCGATCCGGTCGGTGACCTGCTGGGCGTAGTCCGGGGCCTCATTGGAGCCGGGGACCGCGCGCGGATTCATGGGTTCGGTGATGGGCATGGTCAGATTACCTTTGTAGTGTTGGGCGAGGCGACAATGGCATTGCATTCGTCTCTAGTTACCCGAAGGATTGCCCAGTGCCCGCCCTTGACTAGGTCATCGGGGGCAAACTGAATGATGTTGTCGCCAAGGCGGTTGTCGCTCACGAATTTGATCGCCGCCTGTAGCGATGGCTTCCACACGCCGATGCAGTGGGGGGTTTTCATGACAGCAGCGCCGTGGCTGCAGCAAAAACCCAGACTAGCGAGACGCCGACGCAAAACAGCCACTCGTTGCGCTCGTATTTGTCCTCGAAGAATCGGTTCATTTCCGCACCTCAAGACAGGCCTTGCCGATTGCGTCGGCGATCTCTGGGGTGGCGATGAAGGAGCTGTGCGAGGAGATCGTGCGTTTGTCGTGGAAGCGATCGATGTTGATCTCTATCTGCAGCTCCTCGGTCCCATCGGGGTGTTGAACGCGACGGATTTGCAGGGTGGTGGCGTCCTCCAGTAATCCGGCCCGGCCCGGTTTGGGGTTTTCCTGCCTGACGACCAACGAATAGTCGGCCGCATAGTGATCCCGACGCTGAAGGATGCTGGTGGTGTTGGTGCGGGTCATTGGCCACGACCTTTCGGTGCGTTGACGACCGAGCGGATACGGAAGGTCTCGGGGTCGCCATCATCCAGTTCAGTGCAATAATGCTCGCCGTGGATGTTGTCGCGCACCTCGCGCAGGGCGACGCGGCGCAGGACCTTCTTGTTGAAGGTCACTGTGACGGTGAATTTGTGGATTCGTTGTTTGGCCATGTGATGCTCCCATCGAGCCCCAATGGCTCGTGTCAGTGTTCGGCTTATACCGGGCCGCTTGCATTAAGTCAACACGTGGCTTACTGTGCCGCTCCATGAGCAAGAAACCGAAGACCGACGAGGAGGGGTACGCCCTTGTCCTCACCAAGACCACCAAATCGCAAATCGCCAACCATCTGGGCGTCAAGCGGCAAAGCCTAACGCGGTGGAAAAGGGTTCCTCCGCATCATATCGCCGAGGTGGCCCGGCTGACCGGGTTGCCCCGCGAGTATATTTCGCCTTCATTGTTTGCGTAATCGGCCGCTCCGTATCCGAGCGGGGCGGTCAATGCGTGCCCGGCGGACTGGTAATGCGTCCCGCCGGGCATTTCCTTATCTTCAACCCTCAACGGAGCCAGCATGGCACCTCGCAAGAAACCGACCTCCGAGACCATCAAGGAGAAGGCCGACAAGGCCGAGAAGCGCTCACCGAAGACGCCGAAGGCCGACACCACGCCGAAGGTGGTCGCCGCGAAGGGGGCGCCCCAGAAGGGCAATACCGACGATCAGGACCGCGCCCTGTTCCTCGACTACCTGCCGAAAGTCGCAGCCGCCAAGAAGGCAATCGCGGACGCTACCAATGCGATCCGCACGCTCTACAAGCAAGCCAAGGCAGACGGCATGCTCAAGGTGGACTTCGATGAAGCCATCAAGATGCAGGGCGCCGAGGGTGAGAAGGTCAAGAAGGCCTCGATCGCGCGCAGCCTGCGCGTCGCTCGCTGGCTTGGTCTCGGTCTTGGTGCGCAACTCGACATGTTCGAGCAGCCGGACCGCGTCCCCGCCGTCGACCGCGCATTCGAGGAGGGCAAGTCGCAGGCCATGCTCGGCATCTCCCTGAAGTGTGACTACGCACAGGAGACAGAGCAGTACCGCAAGTTTGCCGAGGGCTGGCATGAGGGTCAGGCTATCCTCTCCAAGGGCTTCAAGAAGCTCCACCCCGAAGTCGAGAAGGACGAGGCGGACAAGGCGGCAAAGAAAGCCGAGCGCGAAGCTGAGCAGGCCAAGGATGCCGCCGTGTTCGACGCGCCGGCCTCGGGGGTCGCGATGAAGCGATCGGAGTTCGAGGCCCAGAAGCAGCAGCAGGCCAAGCCGAACTGACGTGTCCGAACTGGTAGCAAGCATTACGCTGGCGGGGTCCCCGAGAGGAAAGGGGCGACCCCGCACGCGTGTGATAGGATCATTCGCTACGATCTTCACCGACAGCAAGACCCGGGAATACGAGGACATGCTGAAGGCGGCGGGGATCAGTGCGATGGCTGGGCGGCCAGCGCTGGATTGCGCGCTGTCGGTCGTGATCCGCGCCTTCATGCCGATCCCGGATCGCTGGAGCCGCGCGAAGAAGGTCGCGGCGATCGCTGGCGACATCATGCCGATCAGCGGCATCGACTTGGACAACATCGTCAAAATGCTCGATGGGTTGAACCATCACCCGCCGGCCTACAAGGGGGATCGGATCAAGGTCCCAATCATCTGGTGTAATGATTCGCAGATCGTTGCGATGCAAGCGATCAAGACCTACAGCGACCGGCCGAGGCTGGTGGTCGATGTTTGGAGATGGGAGGGAAAATGACCGTCAAGGATTTGACCGAGCTGTTGCAAAAATTTCCGCAGGACCTCCCGGTGGTCTGTTCGAAATACTCCGAATACTGCCTCCTGGAAACCAGCGACGTCACCGTCGACCATCTTTGCCTTGCGCGCAATGATGGTTGGGTGGCCTGCCCCCGACCGGACAAGCCGACGCAGGAATATCTTGTGCTCTCGTGAGGGTAAGGTCGAGACATAGCGCCGAGGATCGCGGGCTCCAGCTTTACGAGACCGCACCGGACGCCACCAGAGCGCTGCTGACGCATGAGAAACTACCGCATGGACTTTGGGAACCGAGTTGCGGGAAAGGAGCAATCGTCGAGGTACTGCTCGACGCTGGCCACGCCGTCTACTGCACTGACATCGTCGATCGCGGCTATCCGCATCAGGCGGCCACCGGAAACTTTCTCAAGGCGACGCGGTGCTCGGCTGGTGTCGACGGCATCGTCATGAACCCGCCGTTCGCGTGGGCTGCGCTGCATGTTCGGCATGCGCTCCAGCTTTGCCCCTACGTTGTGGCGCTCCTCCCGTTGGCATTCTTGGAGGCTGGCAACGAGATCACCGAGCTGGGCCGCGCGCGGCTATGGTGTCTCGACAAAGGCCACCTCGCGCGGGTGCTGGTGTTCCGGTCGAGATTGCCCATGATGCACCGCGATGGATGGGATGGACCGAAGGCGTCGAGTAACGTGGCCTATGCGTGGTTCGTATTTGACGCGGATCATTCCGGCCCGGCCACTATCCATAGGATCAACTGGAAATAGGACCGCTACTGGTAGCCATTGACTCAGCGTCGAGATCGGCAGAAAAAGTAAAAGGCCCCAGAGCGACAACTCCGAGGCCTTTGAAAAACCAATCGTGTGCTCGATTGGGGTCGTCTACTGGCGCAAAATAGGGCCTCGATCCCTGCCAGTCAACAGCCCTGATCCGTTTCCGGAAAGGGCTCTATGACCATCCATCAGCAGCAAGCATGGGTCCCCGTAGCGATCGAGGCCGAGCAGAGCGTGCTTGGCGCAGTTCTCCTCAACAATGACGTTCTCGTGAAAGTATCTATGGTGCTGGAACCGCAGCACTTTTTCGATCCTTTCCACCGGACTATCTTCGAGGTGACCACGACACTCACCGCGATGGGGAAGGTCGCGAGCATCCGGACCGTTCCATCCTTTCTGCCAGACCGGGTCGACAACCTCGATATCACAACTAAGGCATACCTCGCCCGGCTGGTGGTCGAGGCGGTCCCGCCGCAGATCGCCTTCGAGTACGCAAAGCACGTCCGGGAGATGTCCGACCGGCGCCGGATCGCCGAGATCGCCCAGCAGATGGCCCCTGACGCGGCTACGGACGCCGGCCAGCTCGCCGCCGAGGCAATCGAGGCCTTGGACACCATCGTGACGTCGGGCGCATCAGGAGGCCTCCCAGCGGCCTCCATGGCCGAAGTGATGGCCCGGTCGGTCGAGAAGGTGGCGATGGCTTACCAGAACGACGGTCGGATCGTTGGGGTCCCCACCGGGCTCAGGGATATCGATTCGAAAACCGGCGGACTCGCTCCGGGGAACCTCGTTGTCTTGGCCGGCCGCCCCGGCATGGGAAAATCCGCGGTGATCCTGAATTGGATGCGTCAGGCCGCCCGCAAGGGCTACCGGTCGCTGTTCTTCTCCAAGGAGATGTCGGCGGAGGAACTCGGTGAGCGCATGATCAGCGACACCATTTTCGACACTCCGATCACGCGGCTGCCGTACACCTCGCTGCGCACCGGGAATTTCCACGAGAAGCTGTTCGACTACGTGCGGGAGGCCGCTGAAGCAAACAGCGAACTGCCGATCGACGTCGAGGAGCAGCCGGGGCTTACCATGTCCCAGATCGCCACCCGCGCGCGCCGCTACAAGCGCAAGCACGGGCGGCTCGATCTCGTGGCGATCGACCACCTCGGGCTCGTGAAGCCCACCGTTCGCTATCAAGGCAACCGCAATAACGAGATCACCGAGATCACCGGAGCCGCCAAGGCGCTCGCCAAGGAGCTGGACTGCGTCGTGGTGCTGCTGTCCCAGCTTTCTCGTCAGGTCGAGAGCCGCGAGGACAAGCGGCCGATGCTGGCCGATCTGCGAGATTCGGGCTCGATCGAGCAGGATGCCGACATGGTCGTGTTCCTCTACCGGCCCTCCTACTACCTGCTCGGCGCCGAGCCCACCGAGGGCACTCCCGAGCATTTGGAGTGGCAGAACAAGGTCCGTGACGCCCACAACAAGCTGTTCGCCATCATCGCGAAGCAGCGGATGGGACCCACCTGCAGCATCGAACTTTTTTGCGACATTTCTAACAACGCTGTGCGTGACCTAGGAGCAGGAAACCAATGAGTGGAGAAGCTGTAGGTTGGGCCTTCCGTAAGGTCCAAATGGATGACCCCACGGCAAAATTCGTTTTGGTCGCGATTTGCAATTATGCTGATGCCAACGACAAAGCATGGCCGTCCCACGATGATATTGCTCGCGTTACCGGGCTTTCAAAGCGAGCAGTGCAGAACAATCTAAAAAAACTGGTGGATTGGGGCGTCGTGACTAGAATTAGGGAGTTCCGAGCCAATGGCAGCGAGAACAATCCGACAGTTTACATCGATCTTGAAAGCCGTCCGATCGTGGTAGATGGGGTGGCATCTGGTGCCACCCCCCCGTCGCACGACGTGCCACCCGGGGTGGCATCTGGTGCCACCCTTCAAACCACAGATACAAAACCACAGAAGAATCTTCGTCCTGCCAATCAGCAGGACGGGCCATACAGCGAGGACTTCGAAGAAGTTTGGAAACTTGCTGCTGGGCTCGGTGCACCTCGAACTAGCCATACTTCAAAAAAGAAGGCGTTTGACCATTGGCGTATGCTGAACGAGGAGAATCGGGAGCGCGTGCGCGCTGCGATCCCGGTGTTCGCCGCCACGATGAAGCGCGAGGGTCGCACCTCGGACAAGATCAAGCACTTCCAGTTTTTCATGAGCGAGCGGGTGTGGGAAACCGTGTCGGCACCGGCTGGCAGTGCTGCCGGCTCCAACGTCGTCAAGGCCGACTGGCATAAAACCGCGACCCGAGAGCAGTGGGAGAAGGTTTTGATGATCTGGTCGGGCACCAACGACTGGCGCGCATCGTGGGGACCGGAGCCAGGGAAGCCCGGTTGCAGCGTGCCGGCTGATATGGTCGCTGCGCACAACCTGAAGCACCGCACTTTTATGTTCTCGGCGGACCAATTGGCTGAGTTTCAGGGCATCGTCGACAGCCACCAAAAAGCTAGTTGATCAACTATTGTTGCAGGTCAACCAACGATGTTTGCGGCTGTGTGACATGCGATCCAAAGCGCCTCTACCACTACGATTCCCGAGGCAAGAGAAATATTCGACGTCGATTTTTACGCGACGTCATAGCGGATCACGCAGTGAATGCGGCAAAATTGCCGATTTGACGAAAGTCGATTTGCTATACTGATCCTCACGACGCGCATGGTGCGCATCGGGCTATTTGACATCGTTAGGAGCATCACAATGAGAGAACGAGACACTCAACGCGCCCGTCTTTACGCGGCCGACGACGTGCTCAGAAAGCACGCCAAGCCACTGCCCGCAGTCGATGACATGCAGGCCTTCGTCCGCAAAATGTGGGCGTCGAAGCGGGTGGCGGCGAGTTGGCCGAAGGCTCATGCCCGCGGCGTCCCCAAGGTCTTTGACGGGCGCGGCCGGTCGTGTGCCGGAGGTTGGGATGGTGGCATTACAATGCCGCTCTGGTCACGCCGGAGCGATGTCGTGATCCACGAGATCGCCCACTGCATCGTGTGGCGCGAGCTGGGCAGCGATATCGCGGGTCACGGCTGGCAATTCTGCGCGGTCTACCTACGGCTGGTCCTGATCTTCATGGGCCGGGCCATCCACGACGAACTGAAGGCGTCCTTCAAGGCGCACAAGGTTCGGTACACCGCGCCGCGCAAGCGAAAGCCGCTGTCGCCCGAGGCGCGGGCTGCCCTGATCGCCCGCCTCTCGGTCTACAACGGGACGGCGGCGACCGAGGCCGCATAGTAAGCATACAGTTGACATCAGCCCCCGGGCCTGCCATAACCCGGGGCTGACAACCAACCGAGCCATAGGGCTCAAGGAGCATCACTCATGAAGACCGGACGTACTCTGATCGAACTGGCGACCGAGATCGAGCGCCGCGCCAATAACAAGCGCGACCTCGTGGTCGGTACCCAGCACCTGCAGATGCTGACCCCTGATGAAGCCTCCTCCGATGGCATCGCGCTTTCGGTCGCTGGCAGCCAAGTGGTCGGCATCAACTTGATCGCCCACTCTCAGATCGGCGACCACACCGGCATCCCGAAGGTTTACTACGACAAGATGCTGGCCGAGCCCGGCCTGCTGGCGAACAACGTCAATACGTGGTTCCGGAAATACCCGGCTCCGCGCATGGTTCGCACGTTGGATGGCAACGCCAGGGCCTTCCTGTCGGACAAGTACCGTACCGACATGGAGAACGAGGACCTTGCCAACGCCCTGCTGCCGATCATCGGCGAACTGGGTCTGGAGGTAATGTCGGCCGAGATCACCGATCGCCGCATGTACATCAAGGCGGTCGATCCCAAGGTGTGCCGTGAGTTGGCCAAGGCCGGCGCCCGGTTCGGCGACGGCGGCCACACCATCGTGCGTGTCGCCTCCCCGGCGATCACCATCTCCAACTCTGAGGTCGGTCACGGTGCGTGGGGCGTGCGCGGCGGCTACTACGACGGCTTTTGCTCGAACCTCGCCTTCTTTGGCGAGCGCTCGATGCAGCAGGCGCACCTTGGCGGCAAGCACACCATCGCTGAGGGCGAACTGTATGCCATGCTCTCGGACCGCTCCAAGCGGCTTGACAGCGCGGCGCTCTACTCCAAGCTGGTCGACGTCGTCCGCGGTGTGTTCGATCGAGTCAAGTTCGATACCCTGATCGACAAGATCGAGGAGACGCGCTCCGACAAGATCACCGGAGATGTGCCGAAGGTGGTCGACGTCACCGCCAAGAGGCTCGGCCTGAACGAGACCGAGGGCAAGAGCGTGTTACGTCATCTGATCGAGGGCGGCGAGCTGTCGCGCTTCGGGATGCTGAACGCGATCACACGCATGTCGGCGGATGTCGAGAGCTACGACCGCGCCAGCGAGCTTGAGCGTGTCGGCGCGCAAGTCATCGAGTTGCCGAAGGACGACTGGCGGGTTCTCGCCGAGGCGGCCTGACGCAAACCCCGGGAGGGCTTAACCCCAGCCCTGCGGCCCTCCCGGGCCCCATCATTGGAGAAGGCCGTGCCTTGGAATGTATGGAACGCGACGCGGTCGATTTGGATGCTTACCCAAAGCGTCCGCAATGAGGGCCTAGCTCTGCGCGCGATCCAGCACGCCCTTGTGGACGACGCGAAGATTTACGAGCTGGTACCGCGCAAGGTGTTCCCCGCGATGGAGCAGCACGGCACCAAGCTGATG
>Ga0137419_10000064_pt1 | contig 26784 bp, 24 predicted proteins | sample CZODoug3_1_2_16f_FD_108279 | JGI IMG/M metagenome (GOLD analysis project Ga0137419, IMG submission 108279) | Vadose zone soil fungal communities from Angelo Coast Range Reserve, California, USA - CZODoug3_1_2_16fungal (Illumina Assembly) | ecosystem: Environmental > Terrestrial > Soil > Vadose... | reverse complement strand
GTTTTCAGCGGGCAGGCCAAACGAGTCCCAGCCCATGGGATGGAGCACGTTGTAGCCGTTCATCCACATGTAGCGCGCGAGGGCATCGCCGATGGCGTAGTTGCGCACGTGACCCATGTGCAATGCGCCCGAGGGATAAGGCAGCATTTCGAGCACGTAGTATTTCGGCTTGGTGGAGTTAGGCTCGGCGGCGTAGAGCGCGGAGTCCTGCTGCCAGCGATCGAACCACTTGGTCTCGACGCTCTTCGCGTCGTAACGTTCGTCGCGGACCGGGATTACTTTATCTTCAGGCGGCATAGAGACAGCGTCGGGCTAAGAGTAATCCTGTATTTTACATCGGACCGTGGCGTGGCAACGAAGGGCGATACGATGGAGTGCACGGTGCGCTGCATACGCCGAGAAGTCTGCCGAATCTCTTGCGGGTCCCACTGTTGGGACCTCACCAGATTTTGTCCCGAGCGAGGGCGAGATGCCGTCGCAACAGCCAACGGGACGGCGTTACTCCTTCGATTCGGGCCAGAAGTACGCTGGGGCGCTCCACGGGTGTAGAGCCCTGCGGCAATGCAGAAGAGCGTGACGATCCGGAAGGCACGTAGCGCGAGGCTGAAGACGTCGAGATCGGTGAACTAGTCCTCCCGTGGCAAGCACACTATGCTGGCTCATGTGGTGAGAAAGCGAGAATAGTGACGATGGCACGTAGGTTACTTCACTGAAGGCCCCAACACATCAGGTACAGCGCCTGGGCACGACTAACCAACAATACTGCGTCTTTTCTTGCCGTACGGTAACCTCCGGATCATACGACAGCAACCTGAACACTAATTTTAATGCTAAGGACGGGATTCCGCGAAATCAAGAAGGGGTTACCTGTTTCACCAGACGCTTGAGAGCCTGCACGTTTCGGCGATCGTCTCCGGGCTTGTCGATCGGGGTTTCCGCGATGAAAGCGGCGTGGGCGGTGCGTGGGTCGTTCAGCAAGCGGCGAAAAGCTGCCTCGCCGATCTTGCCCTTGCCCACATGGTCGTGGCGATCTAGCTTCGAGCCGCGCTCCGCTTTCGCATCGTTGCAGTGCCAGACGGGAACATTCTTCAGACCGATGGTCTGGTCCAGAATTCTCAGAGTCTGGGCCAAGCCTTGCTCGCTCACGATGTCGTATCCGGCGACGTGGGTGTGGCAGGTGTCGATACAGGCCGCGATCGGGACAATCTCGCGGAGGCGCTCCATTACCTCGGCAACTTGCTCGAAACTCCCGCCCAGCGAGTATTCGGCGCCGGCGGTGTTTTCAATCAGTATGGTCAGGCCGGCCCGGGCGAGATCCAATTGCGTCGTGGCGGCGGCGATGGCACCGGCTGTGCGCAGCAAGCCCTCTCCGCGATTCGCGCCACGAAAAGATCCAGGGTGCAGAACCAGGTATTCTGCGCACAGAGCTAGAGCACGCTCCACCTCTCCGCGGAAAGCTTCGACGGACTTTTTCAGAAACAGCTCATTGGTAGCAGCCAGGTTCACCAGGTAGTTGGTGTGAATGACCAGCGGCTTGAGATCGTATTTCTCCCGTAACTGCCGCAGCTGGTCGCGCTGAGGACGGCTGAGGTCGTAGGGAGCCCATTGGCGGGGACTGCTAGAGAAGATCTGGAAGGCGTCGCAGCCTAGTCGATAGGCCCGTTCCGCCGCGTTCTGAACTCCTCCTGCAATCGAGGTATGAATGCCGATGCGGCGAGAAGTGCGGTCAGGCGGACGTTTCGGCGGCGGGTGACGGAGGATGTCCTGTTCCTGGGCCATGGAGCGGGCCATGTGGGCAGTATAGCGAGCCTGGCTGGTTCGCGGAGGGGAGTGTCGGCGCCACAGGAGTTGCGATAAACTCAGGGTTTCGAGGTGGAATTATGCTGGTTGTTATGCAGGCGCACGCCACGGAAGAACAGGTGCGCGCCGTTTGTCAGAAGATCGAGTCGTTGGGCTATCGAGCGCATGCCATGCCCGGAGCCACTCGCACGGCCATTGGCATCACGGGGAACCAGGCAGAGATCGAACAGGGCACGCTCGACGAGATGGCCGGCGTGCAGGAAGTCATTCGGGTCAGCAAGCCTTACAAACTGGTCAGCCGCGACGTCAAGGAAGAGAACACCGTCATCAAGTTTGCCGGAACGCAGGCCACCATTGGGGGGAAGAATCTCGCCATTATCGCCGGGCCTTGCGCGATTGAGAGCCGCGAACAGGCATTCGCTGTAGCGGAGCGCGTGCATCGCGCCGGCGCTCAGTTTTTTCGCGGCGGAGCCTACAAGCCGCGCACTTCGCCTTACTCTTTTCAGGGACTCGCCGAAGACGGGCTGCGGATCATGGCCGAGATCCGCGAGCAGTTTGGGATGAAGATCATCACTGAAGCAATCGATAACGAGTCGCTGGCGCTGGTGGAGGAGTACGCGGACGTGATTCAGATCGGGGCGCGCAACATGCAGAACTTTTCCCTGCTGAAGCGGGTGGGGCGGGCGAAGAAGCCGGTGATGGTGAAGCGCGGGCTGTCAGCGACGCTGGAAGAGTTCTTCATGGCAGCCGAGTACGTCATGAGTGAGGGCAACTACAACGTTGTACTCTGCGAGCGCGGCGTGCGGACTTTTGCGGATCATACCCGGAACACGCTGGACTTGAGCATTGTTCCGGCTGTACAGCGGCTGAGTCATCTGCCGATCGTGGTGGATCCGAGCCATGGGACGGGCAAGCGCAACAAGGTCACTCCTCTGTCGCGAGCTTCGGTGGCGGTGGGCGCGGATGGACTAATTGTGGAAGTCCACAATCAGCCGGACAAGGCGCTGTCGGACGGGATGCAGTCGCTGTATCCAGAGCAGTTTGATGAGCTGATGGTCCAAGTGCGGCAGATAGCAGCGGTGGTGGGGCGAGAGATCGTGCCGATTGGTACAGTCGCTTCGCTCTCGAGTTCGGTGGAAACACCGCCCGATACACGCATGGCAACCTTGAGGTAAGAGATGTCCACGAAGCGTCTGGTTTGGACCTTACTCCTCTGGTGTATACCTCTGTTCGGACAGAACGACTCTCCGCCGCAGGACGATCGAAACGCTAAGAGCGAACCGCTCGATACGAGCGGCAGCGGTCGGAACGCCTGTGGCTACGAGGTCCTCGACGACCGCTCAGGCATCGAACTGGGAACCTATGGGGACCAGCTTCTGGAAGCTGTTCGAGAGAAGTGGTATTCGACCATCCTCAGGTCCTCAAAATCCCCGGAGAAACCTAGGACGACGGTCATCGATTTCGTTCTTCGGGAACGTGGAGCGCTAGACAAGATGAGGCTGGAAAAGTCGTCTGGAGATAGATCTCTGGACACTGCTGCGTGGAATGCAATCCAAGGAACCTCGCCCTTTCCATCTCAAATTCCGAACTTTCCAAGCAAATCGCTGAAGTTGCGTTTCTATTTCGAATATAGCCGCGAACCCAATGAGCATCGTCCATTTTGTGCAGAAACTCCAAAGGGTGTGTACCGAGTGGGCGGCCCCGTCCAATCGCCTCGAGTCCTCTCCCAACCGGACCCCGAATATTCAGAAGAAGCTCGCAAGAAGAAGCGCCAGGGCGCGGTTAGCCTTAGACTGATTGTAGGCACGGACGGTTTGCCTTCGGATGTTTGCGTTCTAAAGGCTGCCGGCAGCGGATTGGATGAAAAGGCAATAAAAGCTGTGAGGGCGTGGCGATTCGAACCAGGGACGAAAGACGGTCTTCCTGTTCCGGTCTTGATCTCGGTGGATACCACTTTTCACCTTTATTGATCACGCGCTCGACCGTGTCGTAATCTTCCACTCCAGGACCCTTCACTCCGTTGAGAAAAATCCTCCTCATCGCAGTTGTGTTGCCGGTAGCCCTGGCGCTGGGCTGGTGGTATTTCCGCGAAAGCGCGTTCCCGAACTACGGTCCGGCCTACCGCGAGTACGCCTATGTCACCAACGGCAAGAGCAACACGGTCACGGTGATCGACCTGCTTCGATTTCAGCCGGCCAAAACCATTCCGGTGGGGATCGAACCAACTGGAGTTGCCGCCAATCGCCAGAAGAATGAGATCTATGTGGTCAACACCGACTCGAGCAATGTGACGGTCATCGATGCGGAGCGAAACCGCGTTGCTGCCACGATTGGCGTTCACGGCAAGCCGTATTTCATCGACGTGTCCGAAGATGGAAAGCGGGGGTATGTGGCCAATTCGGGGTCGGCCAACGTATCAGTGATCGACTTAGAGAAACGTGTCGTCATCGGGACGATTCGCGTGGGTGCGGCTCCGGGCCTGGCGCGAGTTTCGCCGGACGGGGCAACGGCAGTCGTGAGTAACCGCAGCGATAACACGCTATCGATCATCGATACAGGCAAGCTGGTGGTGCGGGCAACCTTGCCGGTCTGTCAGCAGCCAGAAGACATCGCCATCATGCCGGACTCGAACAAGGCATTCGTGGCTTGCACGGGATCGGGGCAGGTGGCCTCGGTAGATCTGAAGAAGGACAAGGTGCTGGCGCTGCTCGACGTGGGCCGGACGCCGGTTCATCTGACTCTGAAGCCGGACGGGGGCGAGCTGATCGTGTCGAATTTTGGGTCGGACAGTGTTTCTATTATTGAGACTACGAACAATGAAGTGGGAGGAAGCTACCTGATCGGAACGAAGCCGGTGCGCGGGATTGTGTCCGCAGACAACTCCCGGCTTTACGTGAGCAACTTTGGCTCGAACAGTGTGGCGGTGTACGACATCGATTACGGCAAGATCGTGGCGACGTTTCCAGTGGGGAGCCAGCCGGATGGACTCGCTCTCACGCAGAATCAGAATTACCTGCTCGTGCTCGATTCTCAATCGGGCGATGTGACCGTGATCCAGAAGCGAAAACCGCGCAAGCTGGAGCCGACCGAGTATTCCCTGCTGACGATGATCCCGGTGGGTCAGCAGCCGAACAACATTGTGGTGAAGTCGTTTCTGCTGACCGGGCCGGTGCGGAAGTAGACTGGCTTCTGGCTTCTGGCTACTAGCTCTTTAAAAACTTGTTCTGTGCCTTGGAATGGTACTGTTCGAAAGGCAACCCATTCACTCGTGAATTTCCGAAAGCAGTGGACGTGAAAGTGGCTTTGACTTAATCTGAAGAGAGTAGAAAACAAAGGCCCGTGCGCAGCTTGCGTGCGGGCGATTTTTTTTGCCCGAAGGAGCGTGTCATGGAAGTTCTCCACCAAGCCGAACCCGATCTTCAAGCAATCGTTGAGCAATTCGAGCGATGTAGCTTTAAATTAGAGGAGTTTACTCATGCCAGGCACTTAACTGTCGCCACCTGTTATCTGACAAGGTTTGCCTTTGACGAAGCTCTGGCACGCATGCGCATGGGCCTTCAGCGCTTCATCGCACACCATGGCAAACAGGGATACCACGAGACCATTACACGTTTCTGGATGGAGTTGATTTCGAGGTATCTGACCGCAGTCCCGCAGGACCCGTCGATGGCAGAGAGTGTGAACGAAGTGATCGCTCGATACGGCACAAAAGACATTCTCTTCGAGTACTACACGCGGGAGCGCGTGATGTCGGAGATCGCCCGGCGCGAGTGGGTCGAAGCGGATCTAAAATCCCTTCCCCAAAACTAGCCAGAAGTTCCTTGTCGCAAAGGTCATCTCCTGCGAGATCACTTCGCTAGCAATTCCAGGACGGCGGAGGTTTCCACCAGGATGCCGGTTTTCAGACTGAGTTCGGGATCGGGGACGAAGCCGGAGGAATGGAGTCCAGGGAGAATCTCTCCGCCTTTGTGGGCAGCCTCGAAGCGGGCCGGGTTGACGGCGCCCAGGTTCAGCATGACCGAGGGAACGCCCGCCCGGGCGTACTCGGCAAAATCGTCACTGGCCATGATGGGTGGAGCCTGAACCACGTTACTTTTGCCGAGGACGGGTTCGAGCGCGGCGACCAGACGTTGGGTGAGCGCGGGGTCGTTGTAGACAGCGTTCACAGACTCGACCACCTCGACGGCCGGTTTCTTCTCGGCGCCGGCGGCGGCGGCTTCAGCGTCGGCAATGCGTTTGATCGCGCTGAGCAGGTGCTTGCGTACTTCATCTTTGTAGGAACGAACTGTCAGCTGAAGTTTCACGTCGTCGGGGATGATGTTGTTCTTGGTGCCGCCGTGGATTGTGCCTACGGTGACGACCGCGGGATCCTGGGGACTGATTTCGCGGGAAACGATGGTCTGCCAGCTGAGAATCGTGCGAGCAGCGATCACGATCGGGTCGATCGTCAACTGGGGCGCAGAACCGTGGCCACCTTTTCCGAAGATGGTGACGTCGACCGAGTCGGCGTTCGAGGCGGCATATCCAGGCGTGAAGGCGACTTTGCCCGCCGGCTGCAGGGCCGAATCGTGGATGGCAAAGACCACGTCGGGCTTGGGAAAGCGCGTGTACAGACCGTCTTTCAGCATGGCAGTGGCGCCCACGATGCGTTCTTCGGCGGGCTGGCCGACGAAGATGAAGGTGCCGTGCCAGCGATCTTTATTCTGCGCCAGCAGCGATGCGGTCCCAATCGCCACGGACATGTGCAGGTCGTGTCCGCAGGCATGCATTACCGGGACTTCGATTCCCTGATCGTTTTGGGTGGTGACATGGCTGGCGTAAGCGACTCCCGTTTTTTCGAGAACGGGTAACGCGTCCAATTCGGCGCGAACCATCACGGTGGGACCGGAGCCGTTCTTGAGAACGCCCACTACGCCCGTCCCGCCGACGTTGGTCGTGACCTGAAAACCGAGTTGGCGGAGTTGATCCGCCATTCTGGCGGCGGTCTTCTCCTCGTGTAGCGAGAGTTCGGGATGGCGGTGGAGGTCTTCGTAAAGCGCCCTTATCTGCGGATAGAGAGCATCGACCTGTGGCTGAGAGGGAGCGCGCCAGGCGTCGGCGGCGAATAGGGCGGTCGTTGAAACGAGACAGGTGAATGCGGCGATACGAATCATGGGATTCCTCGGGTGGGCATTAGAACATGGGCCGGCGGAAAGCGAGGACGCGGGTACCGCGGTCCCATCGCCAGACCGCTCGAGACAATCTGATTCGGTGTGGCGCGGGTGCTCGCGCCCGGGAGATGGTGTGTGTCCCCAAAGTTCTTTGAGTATCTCAGCCGGAAGCGGTGGAGAAGCCAAGGGGAACACAAGATCCCTCGACTGGCTTCGGCGGGCGACCGCGCCTCCATCTTCGCTCGGGATGACAGGTTTGTGTGCGAATTTGCGGGGCAGCACCTTATCGGGTGGAGGCCGTCCGCTTTTCGCAGAATTGATCGAAGGCCGCCACCAGGTCGGCGGCGATCGCGGGGGCTTCCCGGGTTTCGATCTGCCTGCGCTCGAGCATGTAGAGGAGCTGGCCATCGCGGAGGATGGCGATCGATGGCGAGGACGGCGGATATCCGGGGAAGTAGGAGCGGGCGCGCTCGGTGGCTTCTTTGTCCTGGCCGGCGAACACCGAGTAGATGTGGTCGGGGCGGGTGGGGTGATGCAAAGCCGCGTGCACCGCGGGACGCATGCGGCCAGCGGCGCATCCGCAGACGGAATTGACCACAATCATGGTGGTGCCGGCCTGAGTGGTGAGCACGCGGTCGACTTCGTCGGCAGTGCGCAGTTCCTGCACACCTACCTTGGTCAGTTCTTCCCGCATGGGGATGAGCATGAGTTCCGGATACATTGCGGCTCCTTTGGGCTTTGATGATTGTAATGCAGGATTGGATGATGAGGAGTGCGGGCTCGATGCGGGGGAGCCCCGCTGTGTACCACCCAGCGACTTAGCTGTAGCGGCAAGAGCAGCAAGTCACGTCCTTGCTCGTGTAGTCTGGACGAACTTCAATGCTGATTCAGGAAAATGTGGGGCTGGCGCCGCTGACGACGATGGGGGTGGGTGGGCCCGCACGCTATTTTGTGGAGGCAACGGCCACGGACGAGGTGCGCGAAGCTGCCCGGTATGCGGATGCGCACAAGTTGCCGCTGTTCGTGCTGGGAGGAGGGAGCAACCTGATTGTTTCCGACCGCGGGTGGCCAGGTTTGGTTTTGAAAGTGGGGATCCCTGGAATCAACCATCGACACGGGCACGGCACCGCTTACTTCGACGCGGGCGCAGGCGAGGAGTGGGATGGGTTTGTGGCGGCCGCCGTGATGCACAATTGCGGGGGCGTGGAATGTTTGAGTGGCATTCCGGGCAGCGTGGGCGGGACGCCGGTGCAGAATGTGGGAGCCTACGGGCAAGAAGTTGCGGAGACGATCGAGTCGCTGGTGGCCTTCGATCTCAAGAGCGGTGAAGAACAGGAGTTCGAAAAGGAAGATTGTGGATTTGGCTACCGGACGAGCATTTTCAACACCAGCGAGCGTGGGCGATACGTTATTTTGCGCGTTACTTATGCCTTGAAGCACGGCTGGGAGCCGCGCATCGCATATGCGGACCTGCAAAATTATTTTGCGAATTGGGAGCGCAAGCCGACGCTGGCGGATACGCGGGACGCAGTACGTCAGATTCGGACCAGCAAGGCGATGCTGATTACGCCCGGCGACGAGGACTCGCGCAGCGCGGGATCGTTTTTCAAGAATCCGGCGCTTTCGGCGGAGCAGTTTGAAGAACTCAAGCGTCGGGCTGAGGCGCGGAGTCTGGAGATTCCCAGCTACCCTGCGCTGGATGCACGGAAGAAAGTCTCTGCGGCATGGCTAGTCGAGCATTCGGGATTCTCCAAGGGATACGGACAAGGTCGTGTGGGGATCTCTCGCAAGCACGCGCTCGCGATCGTGAATCGGGGGAACGCGACAGCGGCGGAGATAATGGCTTTCAGAGATGAAATTCAGGGACGGGTCGAGGAGTTGTGGGGAATCCGGTTGGACCTGGAACCGGTGTTTGTAGGCTAGTCGTTGGCTGTTGGCCGTTGCTCGCTAGCGTTTTGTCGTCGGTCGTCGGCTTTTGGTCGCCGGCTGCTGCTCGTAGGCTTTGCTGCTGACGATTCGAGTGCTTTGTGGGGCCGCGTCAGGGTTGTTTTGGCGGGGCCGCGCGGTCCAGGCGAGGGTGGTTGGCGACCCTCGGCTGTCCCTGAGAGGTCGCACCAGGGACCGCGGTTCAGGGCGGCCGCCGCCTCTCATCTATTGGCAAGCCGGGCTGCTTCCCTGAAGATTCCCACGAACATTTTGCGGGTCAGCTTGCCCGTTTGCGTGTTCTGGTTCGAGGGGTGATAGGAGGCTAGCAACATCATGCCGTCGGGCATTTCGTATTTCGCGCCGTGCGCGAATTCGTAGAGCGCTTTGCTCACGAGCAAACCGCGACGCTTCAGGTAGTTCAGATAGGCATCGAAGCCGATCTTTCCCAGGGCAACCACAACTTTCAACTTCTTTAGACCCTCGATCTCTCGATCCAGAAAAGGAGCGCAGTTGGCCAGTTCTTCCGGCAGAGGTTTGTTGTCGGGGGGCGCGCAGCGTGCGGCGGCGGTGATATAGAGGTCACGGAGTTTGAGTCGATCGTGGCGGTCGGTGGCCGTGGGTTGGTTGGCGAAGCCGGTCTCGTGAAGAACTGGATACATGAAGTTGCCGGAGGCATCGCCGGTAAAAGGTCGCCCCGTGCGGTTCGAACCGTGAGCGCCGGGAGCTAGACCCATGATCAGAACGCGGGCGTCGGGGTCGCCAAAACCTGGGACGGGCTTGCCCCAATAGTCCCAGTCGCGATAGGCACGGCGTTTGTCACGGGCGATCTGCTCTCGATAAGCGACCAATCGCGGGCAGCGGGTGCAGGTAATCACCTCACGGTTCAGGCTGGTGAGCCATTGGGGCAATCGTTCCACAGTTGGTTTGAGTGGTGCGCTTCTATTGGGTAGTCGTTGTGTGTTGTTCACTCTCAGGTCCGTTTGGGCATTGTAAAGGCAGTACACGCGGTAAGCCACGCAGATAGCGCGCTGCGGAGCTTTATGAAGATCAGAAAGCCGGTGTCCATCGCAAAAATGCATTTCGCTTTCCGCACAGAGGGCCCAAAAACGCGGGCAGCATCGACCTTTCGCGTTTGACGCTTCTCTCTCCCACTCTTTACACTGAACCCTTGCAGTGCGGGGCGGTTCATACCCCGCCTCCTGCCTGAAGGGGATCCCCTCCAAAGCTGAGTTTCGAAAGGCATACAGTGACCCCCACTGAGACGAAAGAAAGTACCAAACGGGAGATTGCGGTTGAGATCCCGGCGAACGAAGTCACGCGCGAGACCGAAGCGCTGATTCAGAAGTATCAGAAACTGGCGCGTCTGCCCGGCTTCCGCAAAGGGCACGTGCCCGCGTCAATCATCCGGCAGCGCTTCGCCGAAGACATTAAGACCGACGTGGTCGAAGCGCTGGTGCCCCGCTATTTCCGCCAGGAAGCGGACAAGCGGGGGCTGATCCCGGTGTCGCAGCCCCGGGTTACGGACCTGCATATCCATGATGGCGAACCACTGCGCTTCAAAGCGAGCTTTGAGATCCTGCCGGAAGTTAAAGTCGAAAACTACAAGGAACTGCGGGCCGACAAGCCGGAGATTTCCGTCACCGATGAGGAAGTGGAACAGGCGGTGAGCGATCTGCGCGAGCAGCACGCTACGTTTACTGCGATCGAGGGCCGGCCGCTGGGCGAAGGGGATTTCGCCCAAGTCTCGCTCGACGGTAAACCGAAGTCAGGCGAAGGCCAGCCGGTGCACATGGATGACGTGCTGGTCGAAATGGGCGGCAAAAACACCATGCCGGAGTTCAGCGAGCATCTGCGCGGGACTTCCGCAGGGGACGAACGGAGCTTCGAGGTGAAGTATCCGGAAGACTCGTCCGATAAGCGGCTTGCGGGTCAAACCTTCGACTACACCGTGAAAGTGCTGTCCCTGAAGCAGAAGGCTCTGCCTGAGCTGAATGACGAGTTCGCCAAGCAGTTGGGTGAATTTTCGAACATGGAGGAGTTGAAGAAGCGTATCCGCGAGAACATCGAAGCGGATCGCAAGCACACCGCGGAACATGAGGCCAAGGACAAGTTGGTCGCGGAGTTGGTGAAGCGGAATGATTTCGACGTTCCGGAAGCGATGGTTGACCGCCAGATTGATGTTCGGCTGGAGCGCGGACTACGGGCGCTGGCGGCGCAGGGAATGCGACCCGAGGACATGAAGAAGATGGACTTGAATCGTCTGCGTGCGGGGCAGCGCGACCAGGCGGTCCAGGAAGTGAAGGCGTCGTTGCTGCTCGACAAGATTGCCGATCTCGAGAAGATCGAGGTGGGGGATGAGGAAATCGACCATGAGATCGAGGCGCTCGCCACGCAGACGAAACAGACTTCGGAGGCTGTGCGGGGACGTTTGACACGCGATGGGGCGCTCGATAGGATTAGAAACAGAATCCGCAACGAGAAGACCCTCAACTTTTTGTATCACCAGTCCGCGTAGCGGCGGACCACTTTCGATCCTCCCCGCAGGTGAAAACGGTAGTCAGAGCAGGAGTGTGGCAGGTGAACTTGAACGATCCACGAATGATGCTGGTGCCGATGGTGATCGAGCAAACCGGGCGAGGAGAGCGCGCCTACGACATTTACTCGCGCCTGCTGCGCGACAACATCATTTTTATCGGGACGCCGATCGACGACAACATCGCGAACCTGGTCATAGCGCAGATGCTCTTTTTGGCGCAGGAGGACCCGGAGAAAGATATTCAGCTGTACATCAATTCTCCGGGCGGCTCGATCACGGCCGGCATGGCGATTTACGACACGATGCAGTATGTGAAGAATGACGTGACCACCATTTGCATCGGGCAGGCGGCGTCGATGGCGGCGCTACTGCTGGCTGCGGGCGAAGCCAAGAAACGACTGGCGTTGCCGAACTCCCGCATTTTGATTCACCAGCCCTCCATGGGCGGGTTGTCGGGTCAGGCCACCGACATCGATATTCATGCCCGGGAGATCCTGCGTATGCGGGAAATCACCAACCAGTTACTTTCGAAACATAGCGGGCAGAAGCTGGACAAGGTAGAAAAGGATGTAGAGCGCGACTTCATCATGAACGCGCAGCAGGCTAAGGAATACGGAATCATCGACGATATCATCTATAAGACGAAGTAGAGGTATGATCGGCGTTCGCCGATCAACCTTGTTGGGAGGTCTCGGCGAGGAACGGACTGGCTTGCCGACCGGGCGAAAGGAGCCTCGGAGCGCGCACAGACCTGATATACGTGAAGGAGTAAAGCCGAGTGAAAAACCGGTCGGGCACTGAAGAAATCTTACGCTGTTCGTTCTGCCATAAATCGCAGGACGCGGTGGCGAAACTGATCTCGTCCCCCAGCGATTATCCCAGGGCCTACATTTGTGACGAGTGCGTTGCGGTCTGCAATTCCATCCTGGAAGACGACCGCACGGCGACCCCGGAGACCTCTACTCCCAACCAGCTCCCCAAGCCCCAAGAGGTGAAGACGTTCCTGGACGAGTACGTCATCGGGCAGGAGCAGACCAAAAAGAAGCTTGCCGTAGCGGTCTACAACCACTACAAGCGCATCTTCATGAATCGCCAGAAGAGCGGCGATGGGGTGGAGCTGACCAAGTCCAACATCATGTTGATCGGTCCGACGGGGACGGGCAAGACGCTGCTGGCGCAAACGCTGGCGCGCATGCTGGATGTGCCGTTTGCGATCGTGGATGCGACCACGCTGACCGAAGCCGGATATGTGGGCGAGGACGTCGAAAACATCATCCTGAAGCTGCTGCAGGCGGCGGAAGGGGATGTGGGACGCACCCAGACCGGCATCATCTATATCGATGAGGTCGACAAGATCGGGCGCAAGGACGAGAACCCTTCGATTACGCGGGATGTTTCGGGCGAGGGAGTGCAGCAGGCTCTACTGAAGATTCTGGAAGGGACCATTGCCAACGTTCCGCCCCAAGGTGGACGCAAACATCCGCACCAGGAGTTCACACCCGTCGATACCACCAACATCCTGTTCATTTGCGGCGGTGCGTTTGTGGGCTTGGAGAAGATCATTTCCCGGCGGGTGGGCAAGAAGTCGCTGGGATTCCGCGCCGGCGAAGAATTCGAGGCCGAGGACAGCGTAAACGTCGGCAAGCGCAACTACCAGTTGCTGAGCGACGTACAACCGGAGGATCTGATCAAGTTTGGGCTGATCCCTGAGTTCGTAGGGCGACTGCCGGTGGTAGGCGTGCTTGAGGATCTGGATGAATTCGCGCTGATCGAGATCCTGACCCGGCCGAAGAACGCCATCATCAAGCAATACCAGCGGTTATTCGAATTTGAGAATGTCCGTCTGAAATTCAGCGACGAGGCCACCCGGGCCATTGCCCGTCAGGCCATGGCGCGCAAGGTCGGAGCCCGCGGTTTGCGCATGATTCTGGAAGAATTGATGCTGGACCTCATGTACCATTTACCTAGCCAGAAGAAGGTGAAAGAATTCGAAGTGACCCGCGAAATGGTGGAGAAGCGGGCGGTTTCGCTGGCCATGATGGACAAGGCGGGATAGTTTTACGTTCTATGGGCGAGGACGCCCACAGGACAGCCGGCGAGACGCCAGCGCTACAGGAACCCAGGGATGTATAGAAATTTGGAGACAGAGTGACCCAGCCCAAGGAAAAATTTGAAACCAAAAAACACCCGATGATGCCCATCCGGGATGTCGTGATTTTCCCGTACATGATGACCCCATTCGTGGTGGGTCGGGAGTCGAGCGTGCACGCGCTGGAAGAAGCCCTGGCGGCCGATAAGAAAATATTTCTCGCCACGCAACACGACGCCTCCATCGACGAACCCAAGGCCAACGAGATTTACCAGGTGGGCACGATCGTCAATATCGTGCAGAGCCTGAAGCTGCCCGACGGGAACATCAAGGTGCTCGTCGAAGGCATTGAGCGCGGCAAGATCCTGCAGGTTACCGACACCGACGGCTATATGCAGGCTTCGGTGCGGGTGGCGCGCTACGTGACCGAGACCAATCCGCAGATCGAAGCAGGAATGCAGCGGGTCACGGGATTGTTTGAGCAGTACGTGAAGCTTTGCCAGTCGCTGAATTACGAGACCATGATCGCGGCCGTGCGGATGGAAGATCCCGCCAAGCTAACCGACACCATCGCCGCCAATCTGCAGCTTTCGATTGAAGAGAAGCAGGAATTGCTCGAGATCTTCGATCCGGCCGAGCGGCTGACGCGCATCGCCGACGTGCTCGACATCGAGATCGAAAAACTGAACATGGACCGCACCATCCAGTCGCGCGTGAAGCGGCAGATGGAGCGGGCCCAGAAAGAGTATTACCTCAACGAGAAGATCAAGGCGATCCAGAAGGAGCTGGGGCGGGGCGAGAAGAGCGAATTCGACGAACTGAAGAAGAAGATCGAAGCCGCCGGGATGCCGAAGGAAGTGAAGGACAAGGCAATCCAAGAGCTCAAGAAGCTCGAGGCCATGCCGCCGATGTCAGCGGAGTCGACGGTCTCGCGCAACTATCTGGACTGGCTGCTGGCAGTGCCATGGAAGAAGCGTTCCAAGGAAATCCGCAACATCTCGCGGGCAGAAAAAGTTCTGAACGAAGATCACTATGGGTTGGAGAAGATCAAGGAACGCATCCTTGAGTTCCTGGCCGTACGGCAGCTGGTAAAGAACCCCAAGGGATCGATTCTGTGCTTTGTCGGACCTCCCGGCGTGGGCAAGACTTCGCTGGGGATGTCGATTGCCAAGGCTACCGGGCGCAAGTTCGTCCGCATGTCGCTGGGCGGCGTACGGGACGAGGCCGAAATTCGCGGTCATCGTCGCACTTACATTGGTGCCTTGCCGGGACAGATTATCCAGATGATGAAGAAAGCGGGGACGAAGAACCCGGTCTTCATGCTGGATGAAGTCGACAAGATGTCGATGGATTTCCGCGGCGATCCGTCAGCGGCTCTGCTGGAAGTGCTCGATCCCGAGCAGAACTTCATGTTCGTGGATCACTACCTCGACGTCGAATACGACTTGTCGCAAGTATTCTTCGTGGCGACTGCCAACGTGATGCACACCATTCCTCCGGCCCTGCAGGACCGCATGGAAGTACTGCGACTGCATGGGTACACCGAACCGGAGAAGGTCGAGATCGCGAAGCAGTTTCTGGTGAAGAAGCAGCTCGCCCAGGCTGGTTTGACTGACAAGAACATCAAGTTCACCGACGATGCCATCACGGGGATCATTCGGTCCTACACCCGGGAGGCTGGCGTACGCAACCTGGAACGCGAGATCGGCAATGTATGCCGCAAGGTCGCGCGCAAAGTGGTCAAGGAAGGACCTGACTACAAGATTGCCATCACGGGCGAGAATGTTGGCGAGTTCCTGGGCGTAATCAAATTCCGCGACACACTGGCCAACGAGAAGAGCGAAGTCGGCCTGGTTACAGGGCTGGCCTGGACGGAAGTTGGCGGCTCGATCCTGAGCACGGAAGTGACTGTCGTCGACGGCAAAGGCAAACTGACTTTGACCGGGAAGCTGGGCGACGTCATGCAGGAGTCGGCGCAGGCGGCTATGTCGTATGTACGCTCGCGGGCCGGAGGATTGGGTATGGCGCGCGATTTCTATCGCAATCTTGATATCCACGTGCACGTGCCCGAGGGCGCTATTCCCAAGGATGGACCGTCGGCGGGCATCACCATCGCGACTGCGATTGCCAGCGCGCTCAGCAAAATTCCGGTGCGGCGGGATATCGCGATGACGGGCGAAATTACGCTGCGTGGCAAGGTACTGCCTATCGGCGGACTGAAGGAGAAATTGCTGGCGGCCCATCGCGCGGGACTGTTCGAGGTGATTCTGCCCAAGGACAACGAGAAAGACCTGGCGGAGGTACCGGAAAACCTGCGCAACGAGATGAAGCTGCACTTCGTCGACACCATGGACCAGGTGTTGAAGATTGCGCTGGAAGGGCCCCTGCCGCAGATTCTGGAAGAGACCGCTCCGGCGATCACCCCGCTTGCTCCGCAGCCTGCGGAGGGTCCGGCGACGCATCAATAGCAGGTTTCGGGTCTCAAGCTCTTAGGTGTCAGGTCTACGAGGTCTTAGGAAGGCTCGCCTTTGGTGGGCCTTTTCAATTTTCAGGGGTTTAGCACGCCTTTCTGGGCGCTAGAATATAGGCAGGAGTTTGGGATGGCTTCCGAGAATTTCCGCCTTGGCGGATTGTTTCCGGGACGGTCGGGATTGATTGCGGCAGTGGCTGTCGTCGCCGTCTTGTTGATTGGACTACCTGCCTATCGTTTGTTTTTCGCGGTGAGCGTTCTGCTGGGACTGGCGGTTGCTGGCATCCTGTATCTCTGGCACAGATACAAGCCGGTCAAAGAAGCGGAGGTTCACGACGATAAGCATCCGCTGGGACTGGAGTAGCGGCTGTTAGGTCTTGGGTCTGAGGTGTCAGGTTTTTTCGGGCGTCAATTCTCGTTTTGAGGTTAAGACCTGAAAACTGAGATCTTGGACCTGAGACCTTTGGGGGAGATCGTTTGGGGGATCTTCCCTCTGCCTCTTCTCTTCATCTCTTCATCGCTTCGCGGCTTGCAACTTTCCATTGGAAATTGGAAACTACAGGGTGCGAATCCTTTCCAAGTTCGTGCTTTCGGCCAGCGATGCCAGGCACTTCCCCGCTGCCGGCCTGCCGGAGATCGCCTTCCTGGGCCGGTCGAATGTGGGCAAATCGAGCGTGATCAACTCCCTGGTGGGGACAAAACTGGCGCGCACCAGCTCCACACCGGGACGCACCCGGGCCATCAATTTCTTCGAATTGCGAATCGCGGGCAAGCCGAAGCCGGAATTGATCTTCACGGACCTGCCGGGCTATGGGTACGCCAAGATCTCACGGGAAATTTCCGGACAATGGCCAAGCTTTGTAGATCCCTATCTCAAGGAACGTGTGACGCTCGCGCTTTGCCTGGCGCTGGTGGATTCCAACATTCCGCCGCAAGAAAGCGACCAGCAACTGCTGGAATTCCTGACGGCAACCGGACGTCCGTTTGTCATCGTAGCCACCAAAAGTGATCGTCTGTCTGGCAATCAACTGGGGAGTGCCCTAAGGGTGTTTCAAGAGAAATATCCCGGAGCTCGCGTCGTGCCCTTTTCGGCCAAGACCGGCGTGGGGCGCGAGCAGTTGTGGCAGGAAATCCGCAAGGCCGCGGAGGCGGTGTCGGTTTCCCATTCTTGAATTTGTTCCCATAGCAGGAACCCCAATCCGTTCCATCCGCGGAAATCTACCTTGATAACGATGCCGGAGGGCACGGAGTCCCGATAAAAACGTTGCAGGGGACGGTCTCTCCGGCGGGTCGTTGCGTGCGTTTCGAGAGTGACGCAGATTACCTTCGTCGGCTGAAACAAGATAAGAAAGCAGCCGGGTCGAGCGAGCGGCGTCTGAGCCCGCGCTACAAGTGTCAGGGCAGCGCAGAATTTCGGGTGGAAGGGTCGGACGTGCGCACCTGGGGAACGTTCACCGACCTGAGCATGCATGGCTGCCACATCAAGATGACAGCCACTTATCCCGTGGGCGCCGTGGTCAATCTGGGTTTGGGACTGAATGGCCTGCACGTGGATGTGAAGGGCGAAGTGCGGGTCGGCCACCCATTTCTCGGAATCGGAGTCGCGTTCCGGGATGTCTCGGACGAAAGCGACGCCCGGCTGCGGGAAATGGTCCGTTCTCTGCTGCCGGCGGCCCACCTCGGCATTTCGGCGACTGGTAAAGCGACAGCCCAGCCGGCAAGCCAAACCTCTGCCAGGCCTTCGCTCCCCTTGATTGTAGATCCCGCAGCGGCCTTGCAGGCGGCGGTCGAACACTTTGAACGACGCCGCATTTTGACCCAGGAGGAATTTGTCCTGCTGCTTCGAAAAAGCCAGAGTTCCGGGCGGTAGACACCGCGCTCCAAGCAGCGCGAGGAGCGGGACTGCGTCCGGCGGTGTAGACTGGGGGCATCTTCGGAAGCCGTCCGCGTGGTTCCCCGCGGAGGTGATCTGTGAAACGCCTCCTGAGCATTCTGTTGGTATTCGTTCTCCTGATGTTGTCTTCCTCCTGCGGCGACGTATTCATCCGGGGCGCCCTAAATTCTGGAACAGAGACCGCCGCTGGAATCGTAAGCATCGTGCAGTTCAGCTCCACCGATGGGGGTACCTCCATCACCGTTGTGACGCTGATGCAGAGTGCAGCGGCCAAAACGCTGACTTTCTGTGGCGACCAGCGCACACGATTTCCGATGGACCAAGTCGTACAGGTCACCTTCACTCCTGGCTCGTCTTGCGGCAGTGTGATCGTCATCGTGATTGGCTGAGCACGCGGGGCATCCAGCGAGTTCACTCAGTATTCTCGGATCCTGCGCGAAAGTCACAAGGCATTGTTTATGATGAATCGCTATGGCTCTTCATCTGGTTACGGGTGTTGCAGGCTTTATCGGTTCATCGATCGCGCGAGCTTTGTTAAAGCGGGGCGAGCAAGTTCGGGGTGTCGATAATTTTGCGACTGGGAAGCGGGAGAACATCTCCGACATCTTGGGCCAGATCGACTTTCGAGAAGCGGACTTGCTGGATGCGCCTGCCATGCAGAAAGCATGCCAGGGCGTCGAGTACGTCTTTCATCAGGCGGCGATTCCTTCGGTCCCGAAGTCGGTGCTCGACCCGGAAGGGAGCAACCGGGCCAACGTCGATGCAACTGTGAATATATTGATCGCCGCACGCGATGCCGACGTGAAACGCGTGGTGTATGCGGCTTCCTCCTCAGCCTATGGGGATACCCCAACGCTGCCCAAGCAGGAAGACATGCCGCCCGATCCGATCTCTCCTTACGCCGTCGCCAAACTAGCGAGTGAGTATTACATGGTCTCGTTCTCTCGCTGCTACGGGCTGGAGACCGTTTCGCTGAGGTACTTCAATGTGTTTGGGCCACGGCAAGATCCGAGTTCTCCGTACTCCGGCGTACTGGCGAAGTTCATTACACAGATGCTACGGGGCGAGCAACCGACAGCTTTTGGCGATGGCAGTCAGAGCCGCGATTTCACCTACATCGACAACGTAGTCGAAGCAAATCTGCTGGCGGCGACGGCGCCAGCGGCCAACGCTGCCGGCCGCGTGTTCAACATTGCAACGGGCACACGTGTGGATCTGAATCAGGCATTCTTGATTCTCAAAAGATTGACCGGCTACTCCGGCAGTTTGAAATACGCGGCGGAACGGGAAGGCGATATCAAACATTCTCTGGCCGACATCTCCCGCGCCGGCAGACAGCTCGGGTACAAGCCGACAGTACATTTCGAGGAAGGGCTTCGGCGGACAGTGGAGTGGTATCGGGAACGGGAGAGGTCTTAGGTCTCAGGTGTTAGGTATTGGTGGTCTAAGGCCTTGGGTCTTGGGTGGCAGGTCTCAGGTCTGGGAGCTTCAGTCTTGCAGGGTTCAGCGCGGTAGGTATTTGTGTTTCCGCTTGATCGGCTCCGAACACTCTGAGCGAAGAGCGATACAGGCCAACCCAAGACCTGAGACCTAAGACCTGACACCTGTCTCTCCGTTACCTTCGTGATCTAGGGGGCTGTTACTCGTGGGACTACAGTGACTGCATGACACTTTCATCGATGGTGGTTTCCCGCGACTGGCAAGAAGTCAGCGTTTTGGAATGTATTCTGGGTGGTCTTCATATTGATGTCGATGTCGAGTCGCATCCGGAGCGGGCGGAGGCGAAGTTGAATTCGACGAAAGTGGATGCTCTCATCGTAGATTGTGACCTGCAGGGTACGGATCGGTTTTTGCGCAACCTGCGGCGGGATACACCTTTCCCGCGCAATGTTCCGCTGGTGGTCATGAGCGGACCGCGGGAACGTCGTGAAATCGACGCCACGGGCGCACTCTTCAGTTTCGAAAAGCCAATTTCGGTGGAGCAGGCTGTGCGCACACTGTCGGCGGCGCGCAATCTGATTCTGGATGGGCGGCTCCGGTATCACCGGCAGGCCATCGACGTGCCCGTTTCACTGTCTTGCGGACCGCGGCGGAAACTGCAAGGCGAACTGGTCAATCTGAGCCAGGGGGGCGTCGGAGTCCAGCTCGATCGGGAACTGGATGTGCGCGAGAGCATTCAAGTGTCGTTCAAATTGCCGGGCACGCGTTATACCGTCAAGGCGCGGGGCGAGATCGCTTGGACGGATCAACGGGGGCAAGTTGGCATTCGCTTCGTGGATGTCTCGGCAAGACTGCAGAAGGGTTTGCAGCTGTGGCTAGCGCAACAGTATTTTGCGCAGTAGACAGAATCCAGAACACCGACTAGTCCGTACTGAGCTGGTCTCACCAGCTTCCTAGCGAAAACGCGCCTCTTGATTTCTTAGGCTTGCTTCGGCGTCCGCATCCCCTGCCGCGATCCTTGCCAGACGAACACCGGCTGTCCCCCTTCCCATCACGGCGAATAAGTACCAGTACAGCCCCGCGAAAAAGCCGGAAGATCCCGCTAGCAACCCCAGAGAGATTTGCCACGAGGGCAGGGTCTGTGCGATTGCTAGGAACGCGCAGAAAAACATCAGGACCGCAGAAAAGAGGATCAGCGCATCCATGGCCCGGGCGAGTCCGCGAGAGGATATGGGGCGCGGCCACCAAGGCAGCCACAGGATAGCGGCAGGCGATTCTACTGCGGTGGCCGCACACACAAATGGAGGCCGCAAGCGAATGGCTGGGCGAACAGAGCCGGAGAGAATCAGTTCCTCGTCGTCGCGGCCTTTCAGGACCGGCGCGGCCTGCTCGACGCCACGCAGCAGGTTCAGAAAGATCCATTCGTTCAGGTGCTGGCGAGAGCTGGGATTCAGATCCAGGAAGCACAGACCGGCCTGACCGGAAGGAGTGGCCCACGCAACTTTGGCGTGAACGTCCACGTGGGTCTTGGGGTTCAACAAGTCAAATCGCATGCGCAGAGACTGGTGCGGCTGAAGCGGGGCCACTGCCTGAATAGCGGCGCCGTCCTGGCTGAGGTTGCGGATGATGCCGCCATTCCCCTGTTCAAGGATCACGTAAACGAGCGAATGAATCGGGTGGCGGTAGTGTACGCGCTGGTGCTGCCCCAAGACAGAGGAGCTGCCAGAGGCCGGCAAGCTTGAAAAAGGCCGCATGTGGAAATCTTAGCCTTAGATAGGGGCGGGTCCGCAATACCCGAGATGGTACCGGAGACAACGGCGATTCACCGGACAACTCCCTCAAGAGGCGTTGCGATGCTCAGTAGGTGGCTCTACGGGCTTGTGCTTCAAGCGTTTAGCTTGATCCCAGGCAAGTAGTCGTTGAAGGTCGTAGCTGTAGGGACCGTAGCCGCGAAAGACGTCTTCGTCGAAGAGGCGCTTGATTCCGCAGCCCGTGCAGACCTGGTAGGCGCAGCCCTGGGAACGGACGGGCCAGCTCATTTTGCTGTGCCAGCAACCGCGAAGGAGCACGGCCGCTCCCGCCAGACCGGTGGCTACCAAGGGCCAGAGCCAGCGGGTGCGCTTTCCCTTTGTCGACTTCGATTCTTCTTCCACTACCTGACCTGAGTGCCCCCCCAGCAGCTTCAGAATATGACGTTTCCGGCGGGAGGGCAATTGGCATTATCACGAGTGGCGGTGAGAGCATCCCGAGATTGGAACCTGTTCCAAGACTGGCGATCACAGCTCGGTTCGTGCGGTCCAGCACAGTTTAGAGAGCCAGACACCCCACGCGGCAGGAGCGACACGCGTTTCTCAAAGGGTCAAATCAGCCTGCAAACCCGACGACTAGGGTATTTCCCTCACCGTCGGCCCCGAAGCGGAGTGTGACTTTCGTGTATTTGGAAACGTTGCAACTCCATGAAAAGCGGGGTAACTTAGGGAGAGAGCGGGTAGCGAACGGGCGAAGGACGGAATTCCGCGGTACTTCCGTAATGGGAAGGGCGGCTCATTGACATCGGAGTTACCGTTCGCGACACTGGCTCCAACATCAGAGCAGACGCTCTGTCGACGGCTGATCCCTGAATGGCCACCAACCTATCCAACGCGCCCCTGGGGTTAACTCATAAGCTAACAGCCCCAGAATCCGATTTCCACAATACCGACGACACTATTCCTGACGGCACTATTGCGGTTGCGACGGATCAGCGCGAAGCCCTGCAAACTTTGTTGGCATTCTCCACTCTTCACGAACAGATTCGGCGCCGGCGGGCGGAAGAGGCCCAACGTTACGACTCTGGGTTGGGGGCGGTCGACAATGCGTGGGAGCTCGAGCAGTTCGTGCTCGACGAAGTGCTCAAACTAGTCGCGGAGCGCGCGCTGACGATTACTGGCGCGGACGGGATCGCCATCGCGCTGGCGGAAGGCGACGAGATCATTTGTCGGGCATCCGCCGGCACGATGGCACCGGACCGCGGCGTGCGGCTTGATGCAAAAGCGGGATTTTCCGGAGCTTGCTTCCGCACGGGCAGAATTGTTCGGTGCGACGATTCCGAGACGGATGCGCGAGTCAATGTAGAAGCGTGCCGGCGGCTGGGCACACGATCGATGGTGGCGGTGCCACTGCTGGGCCGGGAAAGTGTTGTTGGTTTACTGGAGGCATTCTCCACCGAGCCGTATGGATTTAACGACGGCGATGTTCGCGGCCTGAATCTCCTTGCCGAACTCATCCTGGCGGCGTTGAAGCCCGAGGATGAAGATCGCATTGTTCGAGCGGCGAAAGTGGCCGCTGCCGAACTCCAGTCCGCAGAACTGGAAACGCTTCGGCATATTCCGCTGGCACCGCCACCGCCTGTGCCGCCTCCGTTGAAGCAGGCGCAACCCGAAGAAATTCCGCTTGAGTTCTCCAAAGAGAGCATTGCGCCCGCGTTGTATCAAGGCAACTCTGAGCGAATGCGGCCGGCATTGCTCGCGCTGCTGTTGGTTGCGATCTGCGGAGCTTTGTTAGCCGGCGGCCTGTGGTGGAGATCTCGCAAACTATCGCCCGGCCGCATGACGGCCAAGAGTCAGCTCAACTCGGGGGGGCTATCCAGTTCTGGTACTGCGGGATCCGTCGACAATTCGAACGGGCTTGCGAGGCAATCGGCTCCGGAAAATTCTCTCAACAATAATCCCTCGATTGTCCCGCTGGTGAACGGTGTTCGTCACTGGTCGTCGACCGGATCAAGTACGATTGTGGTGGACCTGCAGCAAGAGGTGCAGTACGAGGCTCATCATCTCAGCGAGCCCGAGCGGATCTATTTCGACCTGCTGGATACCGCCCTCGCTCCGGGTCTAAATGGCAAAGTCATCGACGTGCAAGATGGCCTGGTCGGGCGGGTGCGAGTCGCACAACCCAGCGACAATGTGACTCGTGTGGTGCTGGACACGAAACCCGGCTCGCATTTTACGGTCAGCATGGAACAGAATCCGTACCGGCTGGTGATTGAGATTCGCGGCAGCGAGGCGAAAGCTGAGCCCAAGACGACGATCGACCTACCTGCACCGGTCTCGCCGGAAGCAAACCCGCCGGCAGCGCCAACCCAAACGCCAACCCGTGAAGACCTGTCATTGCGGGGGCACGCTGCGCCTAGACTTCGCATCGTGCTGGATGCGGGACATGGTGGCTGGGACCTAGGAACGGTGGGCCGTGAAGGCTTGCTGGAGAAAACTCTGGTTTTGGAAGTGGCGCAGCGGCTCGGGAGCTTGCTTGAGAGCCGGCTTGGTTGCCAAGTCATTTACACGCGTAAGGACGACAATTACGTGACACTGGAGCAGCGCGCGGAACTGGCTAACCAGGCGAAGGCGGATTTGTTTATCTCGGTGCACGCCAACTACAGCAGCCTGGTTTCTGCGCGAGGCGTAGAGACTTATTACTCCAGTTTCTTCTCAGCGCCGGAGGCGCGGGAAATCGAGTACCGTGAAAACGCGACTGCTCAAGCCGTAAACCACACCAAGCTCACGGGCGTTCAGCTAAAGGCCAAGGTCGCCGAATCGCGAAATCTGGCAGCCAGTGTGCAGAGAGCTCTTTATGGGACACTGTCGGCCGAAACCACCGGCATTCGGAATCGCGGCGTAAAGGAAGCTTCGTTCGTTGTTTTGACCGGAACCCAAATGCCTTCGATCCTGGCGGAGATTTCATTTGTCAGCAGCCCGGCTGACGAGGAGCACCTGCAGAGCGCCGAGTATCGGCAGAAGATTGCTGAGGCTTTGTACAAAGGCGTTGAACGATTCGCGGCTTCCTCGCAGCGGGTGAAGATGGCGTCGGCATCGATGCGGTCGGCGGGGCAGTAGGGCGGGTCTTGGGTCTCAGGTGTCAGCTTTCAGAGGCCGACCTTTATTCTTCGCTTCACTGATCGGTTCGTTCTTCTTCTCCTTCCGATCTTTCCGAATTCGGCTCATTGCACTGAAGCAACCCCTCCGTACTTTTGCAACCACTTCAACTCTTCCCGCACTTTGATTTTTCCGTGCCATGGGTTTTTGTCGAGAGAGTGGCCTTCTCCGGGGAAGATCAGGAGAGCACTGGGGATTCCCAGGGAATGCAGAGCTCGTTCAAGCAGATAGTTTTCGAGCACGGCTACGCGCACGTCCTCGGCACCGCCGACTACGTGGGTCGGAGTGCGAACCTTATCGATCTGATAGATGGCGGCTTCGTCGTGGTAGCGCTTGGGGGTTTCCCAGGCGCGGCCGCCGAGGAAATAGGCATCGTCGAAGACCGTGTCGTCGTTGCCCCAGTTGGCGACGTGCTCCACCGCGCCCGCCCCCGTCACCGCGGCCTTGAAGCGCGTGGTCTGGGTGATCAGCCAGTTGGTCATGTAGCCGCCGTAGCTGTAACCGCCGACGGCGAGGTACTGGGGGTCGGCAATGCCATCCTTCACTAGCGCGTCAACGCCCGCGAGGATGTCCTTGCCGGGACAAGAGACAATTTCTGGAATGATGCCCAGGATGAATTTGTCGCCGTATCCGGTCGAGCCGCGATAGTTCGGTTCGAAGACCAGCCAACCGCTACTGGCGGCGAGACGGTCCCACTGATACCAGTCGGCTTCGAAGTGGTTTCCATCGGCGTCGGCCGGTCCACCGTGAATGAGAGTCAACATCGGCAGATTCTTAGCTTCGAATTTGCCCGGCGGGTAAAGGAGCATTCCCTCAACTTTCGTTCCGTCGTCGGATGTCCACTGATAGGGCTTGCCTTTGGGCAGGTCGCGTTCCGTGAAAAGCCGGTTAAAGGCGGTGATGGGCCGGGCTTGATCGAGTTTGTCAGGCGAGTCCGCCAAGTACACTTCCATGGGGCGTTCGAGCGACGAGTAGACGAAGGCCACGCGCTGCGAATTTTTTGCGGCGGAGACTGTTTCATAAGTCCCAGGCCATCCTACCTGCTTTGCGAAGGCAGACTTGGGACTTTCCTGCAAGTACACCTGCACTTCGGTGCCGAGACGAGCGGCAGCCAGCGCGCGGCCATCGGAGGCGACCACTTGCTGAAGAACTGCTCCGCCAAAGTCTCCCGCCCAGCGCTGTAGTTCGCCGGTGTCGGCGTCGATCCAATAGAGACGCCGCTGGTAGTCGTGATACTTCCCTTCCGCCGCGCCTTGATCCACTTCGAAAAACAGATGCCGGCCATCTTTGGCCCAGGTGATGCTCTGTTCAAACGCTTCGTTGTGCGTGAGCTGACGGGCCGTGGTGGGGGTAGACGCTTGAGTGAGTTCGACCAGGTAAATTTCGTGCTCCTCCAAACTCTCGGTGCGCTGGGATATCGAACTGGTGATGAACGCGAGCCGACGGCCATCGGGTGAAGCCTCCAGATGGTGAACTCGCCAGGGTGTGCTCGAGATGGGTTGAGCACCGAGAGGTAGGTTCGCGTCTTTCTCCGCTTCCGAGGTATCTTTCGTCGCACTGGTTGCGTGGTGCTCCAGGGCGCTCGTCAGATCGAGGGCATAGATCACGTCGCCGCGCTCGGATGCGCGGTATTGAACCGTATCTTTCCAGATTTTCTTGTAAGAGTCCTTCTGATCCTTGCTCCAAGGAGGCCGAGAGGCAAAGTAGATTGTTTTGGAATCAGCTGACCATGAGAACGCGTGAACCTCTTCATCGGTGAAAGTGATGGGAAAGGCCTCGCCGCCGTTGGGAGAAATTAGGTAAATCTGCGCGAGGTTCTTGTCGGCGTCCGAGTCTTTGCTGTCATCGTCAGGCTCTCGACTTTTGCCAGTGGGAGACCTTCTCTCCGAGAGGAATCCGATCCAGCGTCCGTCGGGTGACCATCGTGGCACGGACTCGCGTCCCGACTGGGTTAGCTGGATCCGTGAACCGCCCGCATGCCCATCGTCGCGGTAGAGCCAGAGGTCGGTCTGGAAAATCTGGCGGCCCCAATCCGCGCGATCGGCAGCAATGACGACCGAGTTGCCGTCGGGAGAAATCTGAACGGCGTTGAATTCGACGTAGTTGAAAAATTCGTCGAATGTGATTCTTGGTTTGTCGGCGGCAGAGGCAACGCACACCGCAATAAGAAGTAGGCTGATGACAACAACCTGGGATCGGGTCATGAGAGCAAACTAGAGAGATACCATCCAAAGTACCGACTGCGCAAATTGAAAGTGTGCGGGGGTTGTGATCCGGGGTCACTCTGGAAGAAAGAATGCGCGTGCAGGCTTTGGGCTCAGGGAACAGGCTCGGCATCGTTGAGCGCCTCGTCGAGCGACTGACCGGTGCGTGGGGTGTTGGCTTCGAGCAAACGCCAGCCGTCGTCGTAGTGCTTCACGGCGACCCTCGATTTGTATTGCAGACCACCTACGTTGAGGGCGGAACCGACTTCATTCTGCGGAGCCCAGCGCCAGGTGAATTCGACATCGGCGACGTTGCCGTCCTTGCTGATGCCGGTGATGCTTACCAGTTCCCTTCTCGCCGTGGGTAT
>Ga0137419_10000061_pt1 | contig 27086 bp, 18 predicted proteins | sample CZODoug3_1_2_16f_FD_108279 | JGI IMG/M metagenome (GOLD analysis project Ga0137419, IMG submission 108279) | Vadose zone soil fungal communities from Angelo Coast Range Reserve, California, USA - CZODoug3_1_2_16fungal (Illumina Assembly) | ecosystem: Environmental > Terrestrial > Soil > Vadose... | reverse complement strand
CGTGAGAGCAACCGGATTCAGGCGGACCGAATTGCCTCGAATTCGCAGCTCACCGCGTTCGGCGGGCAGCGCGGGCAGACCTCTCTCACCTTTGAGTCGGTCACGCAAAAAGTCCAAGGCCTCACCCACGAACTCGGCCAGGTGCGCCTGCTGCTCGAGCAGAAACGCGCCGCCGAGACGGGTGCAAAGGCCCGCCTCGATTCCTTGCGCGCCGAGTATGCCACTGCCCTCGGCCGCAAGGGTTCTCTCGAAGCACTCATCGCCGAACACGGCTACTCCACCGAATCCGTTCGCAATCTATTCCAGTCCGGCGCCATGCAGGGTAGCCATGCTCCCGCAGGCGTCCTCGCCGATTTCCTCGAAGTCGACCCGCGTTACGAGCGCGTTGTCGAGGACTTCCTGCGTGATGAATTGAATTACATCGTCGTCAAATCTTGGGATACCGCCAACGAGGGCATGCGGCTGCTGAAGTCCGATGTGGACGGCCGCGCCACGTTCCTGGTCCACCCCAATGACTCGCAAGCCAAGTTTTCGTTCGTTCTGGATGAAAGCACGCGGCACGAACGAGCCAATCACGGCGTCGTGCCGATGAAGAATTGCATTCGCGTGCTCAACGGCTTTGGCAAGTCGCTCGAGGTGGTTCTACCCAAGCTGGGCAACGGCTATATCGTTCCCGAGGCTTCTACCGCTCGCGATCTCGCGCTCAGCAATCCAGACGCATTCTTCCTCTCTCAAAGCGGCGAGTGCTTCCACAATGTCACTGTCACCGGAGGACGGCAGCGCACCGAAGGCCCGCTTTCCATGAAACGCGAGCTGCGAGACCTGCTGCGGCAGATTGCAGAACTCGAACACACGCTGCGCACGGAAGAAGGCCGCGTGATGTTACTGGCGAAAGAAATCAAGGAACTCTCCGGTCTTCGCGACCGCCTCGACACCGAGTGCCGCGACGCCGAAAAGCAGGCCATGACCTCGGGCCACATGCTGCAGCAGCTCGACAACGAACTGTCGCGCACCCGCGAACGCCTGACCACGTGCGAAAAAGAGAGCGCTCGTCTTGCGCAGGAACGCGCCACGCAGGTTTCGACCATCGACGACCGCAGCCACCAGCTTTCCGCCTTGGAAGAACACCGCGACAAGCTCGAACTGGAAATGGCATCCGCGCTCGAAATTCTCAGCGTGCTCAGAGAAACTCGCGACCGTGCCGTCCACACGGTTTCCCAGAAAATGGCGCGCGTCGCGTCGCTCGAAGAACGCCACCGTTCCGCCACCGCGGTCCTCGAGCGCATCGAATCCATGGTCGCCGAGATGGCCACCCGCTGCACCGCCCTGCGCGCGCAGGTCGATTCGGCGGCCGCTGAAAAACAGCAGCGCGAGGCCGAGAACGTCCTTCTGGACGAGCAACTCGTGACTCTCGCCACGGAGAAAGTCTCTTCCGAAGGACGTGTCCACGCCCTGCAAGAGGAGTCCGCCCAGATTCGCGCCCGCATCACCGAACTCGAGGAAATCGTCCGTAGCGCTCGCCAAACCCTCGACACCGCGCGCGATCGCCGCGGTGAGCTGGCCGCAGCGTCCGCCAAACTCGAGTCCGACGCCGAACACATGGCCGAGACCTGCCTGCAGGAACTCAACACTCCGCACCAGGACCTGATGGCCGACGCTGATCTTGTCCGCGTCGGCGGCGACGAACTCGTGCGGGAAGACGAGCTCTACCGCCAGATGCGCACGCGCCTGGAAAACATGGGCCCCGTCAACATGATGGCCCTCGAGGAATACAAAGAAAGTTCCGAGCGCCACGCCTTCCTCGAAGCGCAGCGCAAGGACCTCTACGACGCGATCGAAAACCTGCGCAACACCATCCGCGAAATCGAAACCGTCTCGCGCGAGAAGTTCCAGGAGGCCTTTGCCAAGATCAACGAGAATTTCTCCACCCTCTTCACCAAGCTCTTCAACGGCGGGCAAGCCTACATGCGTCTCACCGACGAACTCAACACGGCGGAAAGCGGCATCGATATCGTGGCCTCGCCTCCAGGCAAGAAGCTGCAAAACGTGCTGCTACTCTCCGGCGGAGAAAAGGCGCTCACCGCCATTTCCCTGCTCGCAGCCATCTTCCAGTTCGCACCCAGCCCGTTCTGCATCCTCGACGAGGTCGACGCGCCCCTCGATGAAGCCAACGTCGGCCGCTTCACGGACCTCATCAAGGAAATGAGCATCAAGACGCAGTTCGTGGTCATCACCCACAGCAAAAAGACCATGAGCGCCGCGCCGGTGCTCTATGGCGTGACTATGCAGGAGCCGGGTGTGTCGAAGCTGGTGTCGGTGCGGTTTGGGGCGACGGCGTAGGGTCGAAGCGTGAGACACCCCGGCCTGCAGGCTTTCCAGATAACCAAAGGTCAATGGCCGCGGGGACACAACTTTCGGCAGCTATCCGGCGGCGCTGAGACTCGCTAGAGTGGCTCCATCCGGGCTCCATGGCGCGGGTACAGGAGGGTCATCCTTCAATGAACCTGCTCATGAACCTGCCGCAATGGTTCAGCCAGCACGCCATCTCGTTCACCCTGATCCTGGCCTATATTCCATTGATCGCGACCGTGGTCACCACCATCGTCAGCCTCGTGCTGGTGCGCGCGACGTTGCGCTACACCGCGTCGAGCGACCGGAGTCTGGCGCTTTCGCGCGAGCAGTTCGAGCGCGAATGGGCACCCGAGTTGCACATTAAACTGGAGCGCCTGTCCGCCCGCGACGCAAGAATCCTCGTGACCAACCTGGCCAGAATTTCTGTTCTGATGCAGATGGTGCAGATGCGTAAGCTGTCGATGGCGGTCCCGTCCGTGCGATCTTTTCTCAACGAGCCCCTGGTCGGCGGCACTACGTGGAGCGAGGATCTCGGGAAGCGTCTGTTTGCCAGCACAGGCGAGAACTACGAGGGCCAGATTGCCATATCCATAACTTTTTATGCGGCCGGGCGCATGTACCGTACGGACTGGTTCCGCTTTCAAGTCCAGGTGCGCAACAACCAGCTTCTCCAGCTCGATCCGGTGAATATCTCCGCACGTCGCGTACAAGTACTGCAGAGCCGTAAAGGCACGAGAATTACTCCCCCCGAACTCGTAAGAGACGTCGTTGGCGCCGTCAAGAGCGATGAGGACTCGGTTGCTCGGTAACCCGTTCCGTTGAAGCTGGTATATGCCGACGTCGAGTGCTGGCGAGACGATTCGTGCCGACGGCGGCGAGCGCTTAGGAAAAGTCAACCGAAAAATCTTTTTCCCATGGTTGACAAAATTCTCCCACCCATTAGAATCGTCGCTGCTTTTTCTCGTAAAATTAACTCATGCCTGAACTCCTGGACACCGTTCTCCTCACCACCAAGTTTCCCGACCTCAACTTGCGCGCCAGCGGCAAAGTGCGAGACGTGTACGACGTGGGCCCGGATCATCTGCTTTTTGTCGCCACGGATCGCATTTCAGCCTTCGATTACGTTTTGGCCACAGGCATTCCCAGTAAGGGCCGGGTGCTCACGCAGATGTCGCTGTTCTGGTTCGAATTCCTGCGCGACGTAGTTGCCAATCACGTGGAGACGGCCAACGTCAGCGCCTACCCGGCAATGCTGCAAAAGTATTCCGAGCAACTGCAGGGACGCTCCATGCTCGTCAAACGCGCGGAAATGTTTCCCGTCGAGTGCGTTGCCCGCGGATATCTCTCCGGCTCGGGCTGGAAGCAATACCAGGACAGCGGCGGCGTCTGCGGCATCCCGCTCCCTGCCGGACTGCGCGATTCTGATCAACTCCCCGAACCCATTTTCACCCCGGCCACCAAAGCCGAGACTGGACACGACGAAAATATCTCCTTCGACCGCATGGTGGGAATCCTCGGTGGCGAGCTTTCCGAGCAGCTCCGCACTCTCACGATCGCCATCTACATGAAGGCCGCCGACTACGCTCGCCAGCGCGGCATCATCATCGCCGACACCAAGTTCGAGTTTGGCCGTACCGCCGCCGGCATCACGCTCGCCGATGAAGTCCTCACACCCGATTCCTCGCGCTTCTGGCCCGTCGATACCTACACTCCCGGCAAGGCGCAGAATTCCTATGACAAGCAATTTGTGCGCGACTACCTCGAATCCATTAAATGGAACAAGCAGCCACCCGCGCCCGCGCTCCCGACCGAGGTGGCTTCGAAGACGAGCGAGAAGTATGTGGAAGCCTATCGCCGTCTGACGGGACGCGAACTTCATGGCTAGCGCCCCACGGAGCCGCGTGTGAACGTCTCTTCGCTGAATGCGGCAGACTGGGCCATCCTGGCCGTCATTGCCTTCTCCGTCGTGACGGCGGCGATGCAAGGGTTTTTGTTCGAGGCCATTTCCCTCGCCGGCTTAGTTTTGGGGTACTTGCTGGCCGCCTGGGAGTATCATGTCGTGGCGAACTGGCTTGCGCCTTATGTCAAGGAGCAATCGGTTGCCGATATCATCGGGTTCATTGTGATTCTGTTGGCCGTCACCATCCTGGCGGGAATCATCGGTCGGCTGGCGCGGTGGTTGATGAAAGAAGTTGGTCTGCATTGGTTCGACCGTATCCTGGGCGGGGCGTTTGGCCTGGTGCGCGGATGTTTAACGGCAGCTATCGTGCTGCTCGGTTTTACCACGTTCAACCCGCAGTCGACCTGGCTGGAAGGCTCGCGGCTCGCTCCCTATTTTCTGGTGGTGGCGCATGGAGCCAGTTGGCTTGCGCCGTACGACGTTCGGGCGCGCTTCCGCCAAGGCTCGGATTTGATAACGAAGTTTCAAGCGGGAACGGCACCGGCGGAGAAGCACGCGTCTCCTAACCACTAGCAAAACTCAGTTGCAGAACGACCTGGCAGTATACGACCTGGCAGATCGACCCAGCACGACCGACATCAAACGAAAGGTACCCCGGTGAAAGACCAACTCGAAACCCTCGTCCTGCAAATGCACCAGAGCAAGATTCTTTACTCCGAGGCTGTGCGCGAATTTAAGAAGCGCTTCATCCTGGCAGTGCTGGAAGAGAACAAAGGCAACCAGTGCCGCGCCGCGCGCGAGCTGGGAATGCACCGCAACACGCTGAGCCGCACCCTGGCTGAGCTCGAAATCGATCTCCGCCCCTTGCGGGAGGGGGTCAAGCGCCCTTCCCGCAGCGCTCGTCCCATGGCGCAAGAACGCAAGCTGGCGCGGTAACGATGTATAGTTTTTCGGGGTAACCGCTCAGCCCGAAACGCGGCGCCCGAAATCGTTCCACAACGAGGGCGATGGCCCGTGAATGTTCCCGAAGCTCTCGATCGCTGGGTCGCTGCGAATCTGATCGACCGGATCACCGCCGACCGGATCCTGCAGTTTGAAAAAGACTCCACCAAGGAGGGTCTGCGCTGGCCGGCCCTTCTCGCCATCGGCTTCGGCGCTTTGATGCTGTGTGCTGGAATTCTTCTCTTCGTAGCCGCACACTGGGATCGCCTTTCTCCAGGCCAGCGCTTTGCTCTCGTGGTGGCCATGGTTGCCCTGTTCCATCTGGCCGCCGCCGGCCTGGGCCAGAGGTCACCCTCACTCGGAACCGCCCTGCATCTGGCTGGCACCGCGTGCCTCGGCGCGGGTATTTACATGGCCGCACAAATCTTCAACCTCGAGGAACACTGGCCCGGAGGCATCATGCTCTGGGCTTTGGGCGCGGTCCTCGCCTGGCTGGTGCTCCGGCAATGGCCGCAAGCTCTACTGGCTGCCGTGCTCATTCCCTGGTGGCTGATGGGCGAGTGGACGTTAGCGACCGAAAAGTATGGTGGAGCCGCCTGGAATATCGCGGCCCAAGGACTTCTGCTGCTGGCCCTTCTCTATGTCTCCGCATCGCCCCGGGGACCGAACCGTACCCTGCGCATGGGCCTGGTCTGGGTAGGCGGGCTGGCGCTGATTCCTTTCATCGCGTGGGTGATGTTCAGCGGGGAGTCGGCGTATCCTTACCGGCCGGGTAATCCGCCCGCGCTTCCCTCCGGATTCGTGCTCCTCGGATACGCCTCCGCCTACTTACCCGCGCTCGCCCTCGCTTTCTTCATCCGGAAGAGCCGTTCCCTGCCAATATTGGCAGGGGCGGTCTGGGTGGCCCTGCTCGGCGTCCTCAGCCGCCAGCCCCGTCCCGAGCACAATCCGGCAGTCTATCTGTTGGTTGGACTGGGCGCCTGCGCGTTCTGTTATTGGGGCGTCCGCGAGAGCCGCAAGCTCTTTATCAATTTGGGTACGGCAATTTTCGCCATTAACCTGATTACGTTTTACTTCTCCGATGTCCTCGACAAACTCGACCGCTCCCTGGGCCTGATTCTGTTGGGCATTCTCTTCCTCGCCGGCGGATGGTTTCTCAATCGCGTGCGTGGCCGCCTGATCGCGAGCGCGGCTCGAGGAGCAAGCCAATGACAAACTTTCGCAAAGGCCTGATCGTGGCCCTGCTGCACATTCTTATCGTCCTCAGCTTGGGAGGCAAGTTTCTCTACGACCGCACCCATCGGCCGCGGGTTTGGGTGAAAACCGGCAGCATCGATCCGGACCTCCCGATTCGTGGACGGTATCTGACCCTCAGCCTCGAGGTCCACGCTCCAGAGCTCGCCCGGCTGCGCACCGCGCCCAACTACAACAGGCAATCCGTCGTGCTCGCGGCAGAAAATGGCGAGCTCGTCGCGCATCCGGTGGACAAGCCTTCCGGGATGTCCATCGGAACCGGAGCCAAGACGCCGATGCCAGCCCAGGACGATCTTTACTTTCTGTCACCAGCGGTGGACTTCTTCATCCCCGAGCACGCTGAGACACCGCAACGAACTCGCGACGACGAAGTCTGGGCCGAAGTGACGATCCCCAGAAAGGGCCCGCCCCGACCGATCCAGTTAGCCATCAAGCACGGTTCGCAATGGATGCCGCTGACTTACCGCTGAATACGCTTCCGATACTTTGACCATTCTTATGACCAAGGTAGGATCGTTGGACTTCACTCACCCTTCACCTCCCTCAGGTCGGTAGAGGACTCTCGACACAGAAAAGAGGGCAGCCGCCAGGCTGCCCTCTTTTGTTTGCTTCCGGTCAATTCTTGTTCGCTTCCGGTCAATTCCTAGCGCGTCGGTTTGTGGTGCACCGGAGGCTTCTTCGCTCCGGGTGGCGGAGCTGAGGTCAACAAGGTGCCGTTGATCAGCTGCATCACAAAGGGCTTGGGAATGTAGCCATCAGGCACGCCGCCAAACTTCAGTTCCTCGCCTTCCTTGGGCATCAGCTTTGCCGGAATCGGGCCTGTCATCGTCAGTTCGATGTCAAAGCGCTTGGTTTCAATATCATCCACGCTGGCAGCGATCTGCACCCTGGTCGGGGTCACGGTGATGACATTGCCCACCATCTGCAACGGCTGGCCCTTGATGGCGTTCCAAACTTTGTCCTTGTCTTCCTGCTTGCCTTCGGAAAGAACCAGTTCCCACTCAGCGAAGTCCATGTCCTTAGGCTGCTTCTTCTGCACGATATCGGCAGCCTGTTGCTCCAGCGTCGGCGGGACGTACTTGGTAATTGTTTTGCCGAGATCCGGGGGCGGGGCGGTCGCTGTCTTCGCGGTCTCCAGCAGCTGTGGCCAGCCCTCATCCGATCCGTGGTACTTCACGAACTTGCTGTGGCCAAACTTGGTGATCTGTTCCTTACCCTTGGGATCCGTCGACAGATCCGCGGCGCGGGCAATCCAGAATAAGCCGTTGGGCATGTCTTCCGGAGTTGCGGGCGGCAACGTCGAAATGGCCAGAGCATACACGTCTTCGAGGCTCGCCGGATTTCCGGCGACCGACAGCTTCAGGTGGGTTTGCGCCGTGGGGTAATCCTTCATCTGCCAGGCGCAGTACCCAATCACATTGTGGAACAATTCCGTAAAGCTTACTTTTTGCTTGTCGTAGTCTGCCTGGGCAACACCATCCGGCTTGGCGTAAGCGCCAAGGGCTGTCAGTCCTCGTTCGGCGAACGAGCGCGCGGCGGTGCAATCTGCACCCGCCTTCTTCAAATACGACATTATGGCCAGCGCCTTGATGTTGTTCGGATTGACCACCAGCAACCGCTGCGCCACATCTTCAACCTTGGCCGCATTGTTGGTTTGCTGATACGCCTGCAGCAGAGCTTCCATTCCATCTTCCCGCACCACGCTGTTCGGATACGCTTGCGCGAACGCTTCCAAGCCGCTGATCTTCGCATTCAAGTCCGTCGCCTGGACCGCGGCCACGTAGGCGTTGTATTCCGCTTGGTCTTTGATCTCTTTCTTTTGAGGGGCTTGGGCCAGCGCGGTGGGTGCCGTGAGCGCCAGTGCTCCCAGTGTCAGCAGCATCAACGCCAATATCTTCTTCATCAAAATGACTCCTCCGTGAGTCTCAGGAAATTAGGAACGGCATTCCGCTACGCGAACAGGCATCGGCTATGCCCGCGCCAGTGGCTCCGGAACCCATCCGCCTGCGGCCTACCGCCAGATTGCCGCCGGTGAACGTTTTCCGGTGCCCGGATTATATTGACGGCACAAGCTTTAAGGCAAGCCGCCAATTTCAAGGCCCGCGGTCAATTTTCCGCATTCCCATATCTGCTAGGATGCCCCTTCCCCACACTTAGATACTTGGACACCATGGCACGGAGGAGGGATACCCCTATGACGATCGACCGAAACGCGGCAGACATGAACACGGACGGGAACGCGAAAGACCGTCCTCTGCAAGACCAGACCGCCGTCGTAACTGGGGCTGGGCGCGGCATTGGTGCGGCCATCGCTCGAAAACTCGCTGCCTTAGGCGCTCATGTTTTCGTCTGCGGACGCACGCAATCTCAGCTTGATCGAACTGTACAATCCATCCGCGCCGCCGCGGGCTCGGCCGAGGGCCTCTTCTGCGATGTTACGACTCTTGGTTCGGTACAAGAGACCGCCCGCGTCGTGGAACTCCAGCGACAACGCTGCGACATCCTCATCAACAATGCCGGCATCGGTGGCTTCGGCGGTCCTGTTCACCAACTCGCTCCCGAGGAATGGGACCGCATCCTGGCCACCAACCTGCGCGGTGTGTATTACTGCATGCACTGTTTCGCACCCATCATGATCCGCGCGAAGTCCGGCCACATCGTCAACATCTCCTCGCTGGCAGGAAAGAATGCGCTGCCGAATGGTGCTGCCTATGCGGCTTCGAAATGGGGACTGAACGGACTCAGCTATTCCGCTGCCGAAGAATTGCGCGAACACGGTATTCGGGTCTCGGTGGTTTGCCCCGGCTCGACGAACACGGAACTCTCTCCCCATGTCGGCAAAGACCCCAAGCGGATGCTCCAACCCGAGGACGTCGCCCACGCCGTCGGGATGGTTGTCACGCAGGCTCCCCAGTCTTTTTGCAGCGAAATCCTCCTCCGTCCCACTCTCCGGCCCTAACGGGTCGGGGTCCCAGCCAGCGCGCTCAGGCGCGATTGTTGACCCTGGCTGATAGGGCGTAACAAGGACTCTGACCGCTCATCTGACCACTCATCGGCGCACCCGAAGCCGGCGGTCAGGGGCTCGAACGCCTGGGGTAACCAGTCGGGTGGCACTGTTTTCCTATTCCGACGCCGCACACGCTCTCAGCACCGGCAGAGTGTGAAAACAGTTGCACAGACCGCGCCACGGCTTCGTATGTAAGTCGTTGATAAAGCTACAAATCGTCCTCCGTCTCCCACCCGCCTCCGGCACCCTGATTGCACCAAACAGGCTTGTCCCTCGGAGGAGCCTGAACCGGCCATGACGAAGAATTCTGTCTTTTTCATCCCCAACCCCTTTCGCGGCGCGAGCCGTGCCTTTACAACCGTTGCCGTCTTCGGTTTGCTTTTGGGCAGTCTGTCCCTCCCGGCCTTGGCACAGGTCAACGTGCTCACCCAGCACAATGACAACACGCGTTCCGGCTTAAACCCGAACGAGACCCTTCTGACCCCCTCCAATGTCAGCGCCACGACCTTTGGAACCATCCTCTCGCGACCCGTGGATGGCATGATCGCCGCGCAACCGCTTTACGTCTCCCATGTCAACATCCCGGGGCAAGGCTTCCACAATGTCGTCTATGTCGCCACGCTGCACAACAGCGTGTATGCCTTTGACGCCGACAATGCCGCTGGCGGCAATGCCAGCCCTCTTTGGCAGGTCAACTTTCTAAACCCCGCCGCTGGCGTCACCACCGAGCTGCCCGCGGAACTGGGCTGTACCAGCACCACGTTCCTCACCGAAATGGGCATTCTGGGCACACCCGTGATCGACGCCGACTCGCAGACGATGTACGTGTTGGCCAAGACCAAGGAAACCGGCACCTATCACTTCCGCTTCCACGCCCTCGACATCACCACGGGCCTGGAGAAATTCGGCGGCCCGGTGGACGTCAACGCCACGGTGAACGGCAAAATCGGCGCGCTGATGTTGACCGACGCGGCCAAGAACATGCTGTCGCGGCCCGGCCTCCTGCTTTCGCAAGGCATCGTCTACATGGCCTTCGGATCGAACGGATGCGATGGCCAAAACACCCGCGGCTGGGTCGTCGGGTACGACGCCACCACGCTGCTGCAACTCGGCGTTTTCAACGACACCCCCGACACCAAAGTAGCCCGCGGCAATATCTGGCAATCGGGTAGTGGCTTGGCTTCTGACGACAATGGCAATCTGTTTTTCTCGACCGCCAATGGCGGCTTCGACGCGAACGCGGGCGGCAACGACTACGGTTCCAGCATCGTGAAGATTGGTTGGGGGAACGACCACCTCGTCGCGAAGGACTACTTCACTCCCTACAACGTCAACTATCTCAACTCCACGGACCTCGATGTGGGTTCTGCCGGCGTCGTGATGTTGCCAGACCAGCCGGGTCCACACCCGCATCTGCTCGTCGGCTCCGGGAAAGAGGGTTCGGTATACGTCCTCGACCGCGACAACATGGGACAGTTTAACTCGGTGGATAACAGCCAGATCGTGCAGTTCATCCCGTTTGACGGCGGCGTCGTGCCTCCACATTCGCACACGCCTCCCGGCAGCGAGGTGGGCCGCATGTTCAGCACGCCTGCCTATTGGAATGGCTACGTCTATCTCACCGGTCAAAACCAAGGCGTGACCCAGTTCGCTGTTGATGGCGGCCAACTCGACCTCGTCAACCGCAACGCCAGCGCCTTGTGTTGCGCGCATACGCCTTCCATTTCCGCCAACGGCGCTTCCGGTGGCATCCTCTGGATCCCGAACGGGAACGGCTTCGCAGCCTATGACGCTTCGGATGTGTCCCTCCCGTCGCTCTACAACAACTCCAAGATGGGAACGCTGGCGCATTTCAACACGCCGACCATCGCAGGCGGCAGGGTTTACGTGGGAGCGAACTTCGCTCTGCAAGTGCTTGGTTTGCTCGGAAACCTCCAGCCCGCCTCCGGCAACGGCCAGTCTGCGGCAGCGCTCGGCACCTTGCCGCTCCCTCTTACCGTGGCGGCGACGGACGCGTATACGGGCGCGCCTGTTTCCGGCGTGACGGTCACATTTAGCGACAACAAGAAGGGCGGCGTCTTCAGCCCCACCACAGCGGTGACGGATAGTTCCGGCCGCGCCAGCACCTCCTACACCGTTCCGAAACTGGCAGGGACCTACACCATCACCGCAACGTACCCGGCGTCCACGACTGCAAAGTTCACCGTTACTGTCGTCGGCGGAGCCGCCACCCACATCAAGGTCATCAGCGGCAGCAAGCAGGTGGTTCCGCTGCAAACGACACTTCCGCTACCCCTCGTGGTCCAGCTTCTGGACGTCTGGAATAACGGCGTGCCGGGCGCGATCCTTACGTTCTCAGATGGCGGCAAAGGCGGCACGTTCTCCGCACTTTCGGTCGTCACTGATGCCAGCGGTCGAGCGCAGACGCTCTACACCACTGGAACCAAGAGCGGCACCATCACCTTCACCATCGCGGCGGGCAGCATTGTTCAAGGCATGGGAGCGACGGCGCTCGCTGGACCAGCGGCGGGAATGTCGTTGGTTTCCGGGAACAAGCAGTCGGCGGCCGTTTCCACAACCTTGCCGGCAGCGCTTGTGGTCAAGGTCGTTGACCAGTTCAACAACGTGGTTCCAGGAGTCTCGGTTTCATTCACGGATGGAGGGGTTGGCGGCTCCTTCTCCAGTTCGACCGTTTCCACCGATGCCACCGGCAAAGCCACCGTAACCTACACCCTGCCCGCGACTGCGCAAGCCGAGAGCATTACCGCCTCCTCGTCAGGACTGACCCCGGTCAACTTCACGGAGACCGCTCACTAACGGCGCAATCACAGGCGACGCAGCTTGCGAACTTCGATGGTCGCGAGATGCGCCAGCGCTGGAACTTTCTCCAGCATCCAGCGATCGATACGGAGCGCGGGTCCCAGCAGCCGCGGCGACGCCATCCGCGCCAGCGGCACAAAGGGCAACTTAAAGCGGCGCAGCGCTTCGCACTGCAGGCCTTGGGCGAAGGCATCGATCTGTTCCTTTTTTAGGGGACGCTCATATGCGGAATTGTCGTGGGCACTGTAGGGCACCAGGTGTCGCAGGAAAGCGTAAACCCGGGAATCGCGCACCGGCTCTTGCACAATCAAAATTCCACCCGGCTTCAACACCCGCAGCACCTCCCGCCGGGCTAGTTCCAAATCCAGATGGTGCAGGATGACCATGCAAAACACCACGTCGACGGAAGCATCCCGCAGGCCCGTGTTATACCCGGAGATGGCGCGAAACTCCGCTGACAGCCCATTGATCTCCAGTCGTCGCTTGGCGATTTCAATCAGCTCCGGAGAGATATCGATGCCCGTGACGCGCGCACCCCGAGACGCCAGGAGCAGCGCGTTCTCTCCGCCGCCGCAACCGTAATCCAGCACGGCCTGACCCCGCACGTCGCCGAGCAGATGGTAGGCGTATTCCAACTGGAACGGAGTGTTTTCCGGGGGAGCGCTGTAGCGGGCAAAAAGGGCCGGATTCGCCAGCAAGGATTGATTGCGACGAGAGGCATCGATGCTGCTGCGCCTAATCTCGTCGGCCTCATACTCATTTCGCAGGGGCATCGGAAACTGACCTTGGCGAGAGGAACCTGGCCCGGATCGTAGCACATCGACTAGGCCGGACGGCGTGGGCGGGACGAAACTAGGGAACTCGTCCTTTTTCCAGGGATCGGCTAGAACTTGTTCCCTGGAGGGCCGAACTGAGGGTACCTAGACTGTTGTGCTAATGGTGGTACAAACTTACCCGAAACCTGGACAAAAGTGAAAGATATTGCACATTCGTTTTCCACCGCCAGAGTCTATCTCTCTGAAAATACAATACTTGTCGCGGGAAGATTAGAATCTTGACGTGGCCTTTCGTTTGCGCTGATTTCAGGTACCCGGCCCGTGGAGTGATCCCTCAATATGCCCTCGAACTCATTTGTCGAACTCACGCTGCGTACTGATCTGCGCCGCTTGCTCAAAGCTGCCGGAATTTTTGCTTTGCTGTGCGGCATTCTGGCATTCCCTCTCGAAGCGCAGGTCAATGTGCTCACCCAGCACAACGACAACGCGCGATCGGGTGTGATCACGAATGAGACCATCCTGACACCTTCCAGTGTCAGCCCGGCAACCTTCGGTGTGATCGCCTCGCGCCCGGTGGATGGCCTGATTTCGGCGCAACCGCTGTATGTCTCCAATGTCAACATTCCGGGGTTGGGCCTACACAATGTGGTTTACGTGGCGACCCTCCATGACAGTGTCTACGCGTTCGACGCCGACCGCTATACGGGCGCGAATGCGAATCCCCTGTGGCAGGTGAGCTTTCTGAATCCCGCGGCCGGGATCACGACCGAGCCCCCAACGGAATTGGGCTGCATCAGCACGACCTTCAATACCGAGATGGGGATCCTCGGCACACCGGCCATCGACGCCGGCTCCAGCACTCTGTACGTCGTGGCCAAGACCAAAGAGAACGGCACCTATCATTTCCGCCTTCACGCCTTGGACCTGGGCACCGGTTTTGAAAAACTGGGTGGGCCGATTGACATCAACGGTACGGTAACCGGAAAGATCGGACCGCTCTCGCTGATCACCGCCGGGAAGAATATGATGGCTCGGCCCGCTCTGCTGCTTTCCCAAGGAATTGTTTACATCGCCTTCGGCTCCAACGGTTGCGATGGCGGCGGAACCCGCGGGTGGGTGGTAGCCTACAGTGCCACCTCCCTGATGCAGCTTGGAATTTTCAACACTGCACCGGATACCACGATTGCCCATGGCAACATCTGGCAGGCCGGCAGCGGTTTGGCTTCGGATGACAATGGCAGCATATTCTTCTCCACCGCCAATGGGCCGTTTGACGCCAATCTGGGCAATACGGACTACGGCTCCAGCGTCCTGAAGATCGGCTGGGGGGCTAACGGCTTGGGCGAGAAAGACTACTTCACCCCCTTCGATCAGGCGCTGCTCACGGGCGAGGACTTGGATCTAAGCTCGGCCGGCGTCACCATGCTGCCCGACCAACTTGGTCCGCATCCGCACTTGATCGTCGCCTCAGGGAAGACTGGCGACATCTACCTTATCGACCGCGACAACATGGGGCGCTATAACCCAGTCGACAACAGCCAGATTCCGCAGTATTTGCCGGCTGGAGTTGGACGCATGTTTAGCACTGCTGCGTATTGGAACGGCAGCGTCTATTTTACGGGCCAAACCCAGGGCATCTCACGATTTTCGCTCAGCAATGGCCGGCTGACCCTGCTTGGACGAAACCCAAACGCAATGTGCTGCGCACACACACCCTCGATCTCGGCCAACGGCAATACGAATGGGATTCTCTGGGTCGCCAGTGGAAACGGCTTCTCGGCGTTCAGTGCGTCGGACATGACGTTGCCAGCGCTTTACAGCAATTCTAAGTTAGGAACACTTGCGCACTTCAACACACCGACGATCGCCAATGGCAAGGTCTTTGTGGGCAGCAACCTGGCTCTGCAAGTCCTCGGCTTGCTCGGGAACCTTCAAGCAACCTCCGGCAACAACCAGACGGTTCCGTCCTTGACCACCGCCCCGCTGCCTCTTCAGGTAACCGCCAAGGACGCCTACACGGGTGCGCCGATCCTTGGTGCGACGGTGACCTTTAAGGATGGCGGCAAGGGCGGGGTTTTCAGCCCCAATGCTGGGATCGTGGCGACCGATGCTTCCGGCCATGCCAGCGTCTCCTATACCGTGCCGAAACTGGCAGGGACTTACACCATCACTGCCACCTACCCCGCCTCCAGCACAGCGAAGTTTACCGTCACAGTCGTAGGCGGCACGGCGACGCACATCGCCGTCATCAGCGGCAACAAACAGACGGGGGCGCTGCAGACTGCGTTTCCGCTGCCGCTCGTGGTTCAGCTCGATGACGTTTACAACAATGGTGTCCCCGGGGGGACCATAACGTTCCCGGCTCCGAGCGCGAGTGGTTCGTTCTCCCCGGCGTCTGTGGTCACGAACGCCAAGGGTCGAGCGCAAAGCTTCTACACCAGTGCGACCAAGAGCGGAAGCCTGGGCATCACAATCACGTCCGGCGCCCTGCACCAGGGCATGTCCGAAATTGTGCAGCCTGGACCTGCTACCCGTCTCACCATCGTCTCCGGCAACAGCCAGAAAGCTGCGGTCTCGACCACCTTGCCCGTCAAGCTCGCGGCGAAAGTCGCGGACCAATTTGGCAACGGAATCCCTGGGGTCTCGGTGCACTTCGACGATACTGGCGTGGGCGGCGGGTTTGCGACTTCCCCGACCATCACGGACGCACAAGGCCGAGCCATCGTTTCTTACACCTTGCCGGCAACACCGCAAGTGGTTCACGTGACCGCCTCTCTCGCCGGAGTCAGCCCCGTCACCTTCACCGAAACAGCGCAGTAACGCGGCAAATCCTGATGACAAACAGCCGGGCCCGCGCGGGCCCGGCTGTTTCTTTCACCTGGTTGTTGGGGGGAGCGATTTGGTTCGTCCGAGGGTTCCGTTCTACCCCAATTGCAGCTCTCACCTTATTGAATCTAAAGGGCCGCGGACTATGGACCACAACAAATGAAATCCAACCGGGTTTACCCTAAGGGAGTACCTTCAAACAATCTCGAATCGAGGCCATTACGACTTATGAACCGCCCCAAGGTTTGGAGTTGGATAGTCTGCGCAAGCTTCCTCTTGCCCTGTTCCGTACTGCCGGTTCACGCCCAAGACGACGGCCAAGCCTACGACGACCCACGGAATGATCCCCCGGGACGTGTCGCGCGCATGAACCTGGCTCAAGGGTCCGTTTCGTTCCAGCCGGGCGGCGAAGGCGACTGGGTAGATGCAGTGCCGAATCGGCCCATGACCACCGGCGACAATCTCTGGACGGACCGCGACGCGCGTGCGGAATTGCATGTGGGATCGACGGCCATTCGTCTGCGCAGTGAGACGAGCCTCACGTTCCTTGATCTCGACGACCATGCCACGCAATTGCGGCTGGCGCAGGGCTCCGTGGACTTGAACGTCCGCCACCTCGACGACGACGATACCGTCGAAGTCGACACGCCCAATCTTTCGTTCCACGTCCAGCACAACGGCGAATACCGGGTGGATGTGGAGCCCGACGGACGAACAACGGTTGTGGACGTATTTCACGGCCGTGGCGAGGCACTGGGCGGCGGCAATAACTACACCATCGTGGCCAATCAGCACGCCACCTTCCATGGCGGCTCCGATCAGAATGACGGACCGCTGGACTACGAGATCGATCGCCTCCCCGCCAACGATGAATTCGATAGCTGGTGCCTCGACCGCGATCGCCGCGAAGACCGCTCGGAGTCCGCGAGTTATGTCTCCCGCGAAATGACGGGTTACGAGGACCTGGACGACTACGGACGCTGGGACTACGACGCGACCTACGGCCACGTCTGGATTCCGACGCGGGTCGGCGTCGGCTGGGCGCCCTATCGCGAGGGCCACTGGGCTTTTGTGGCCCCATGGGGATGGACTTGGGTGGATGACGCGCCCTGGGGCTTCGCTCCGTTCCACTATGGCCGCTGGTGCCGCGTTCGAGAAACCTGGGCATGGATTCCGGGACCTGTAGTCGTGCGTCCTGTCTACGCGCCGGCGCTGGTGGCGTTCGTTGGCGGCGGGGGATTCCACGTCTCTGTCGGATTCGGGGGCGGTGGCGGCGTGGCCTGGTTCCCGCTCGGACCGGGCGAAGTGTTCGTCCCCGCGTACCACGTGAGCCGGAACTACGTGAATCAGGTGAACGTGACCAACACCGTGGTGAACGTCACCAAAGTCACGAATGTTTACAACACCACGGTGATTCACAACAACACAACCGTGGTCAATAACAACGTAACCAGGATCGTCTACGTGAACCAGCGCGCGCCCAACGCCGTGACTGCCGTATCGCGCGATACCTTTGTGAATGCGCGGCCCGTGGCGCGCAATGTCGTGCAAGTCTCGCAGCGGGATATCGAGCAAGCGCCGGTCACGCGCGTTACCGGCGTGGAGCCGGTGAAAACGAGCGTGCTGGGAGCGGGTAGGGTAACCCGGTTTGCGCCACCAGCAGCCGTGGCGACTCGTCAGGTGGTCGCGCAGCGGCCTCCAGCACCGCCAACCGTGCCCTTTGCGCAGCGGCAGGATCCGCTGGTCGCACACGGGCCGAGGCCGGTTGCGCCACCAACAGCTTCGCGGGAACCGATGCCTCCGATGCCGCCCAACCCCGGTCGGCAGGAGCCGGTGGTTGCGAGGCCGAATCAACCTGGCATGAATGCGGCGGCCCAGCCCACGCCACCGCATCCTATGCCCCCAAGCCCCGTGCGGGCTCCGATCGAGCCACCGCAACCCGTCCAGACTCCACGGCCTGATGTCCCGCGCCCAGGAACGCCCCGTCCGGAGGCAACGCGACCGGAGCAGCCGCGTACGCCGGCGCCCAACGATGAAGCTCGCCCGCAGCAGGGCTGGTCGCACCCGCTAGCCCGGCCCGTGGCCCCGCCTCAACCGAAGAGCCCGCAACAGGGACAGAACGAGGAGAGGAAGTTCAATCAGTGGCAACAAAAGCAGAGGACAGCTCCTCCACCGCGGCCTCCGGCGCAAAAAGAAAGGCCGCGGGAAGAAAAATCTCGCGACCCAAAACACAACTAGCTGGTGGGCAACCAGGGAGGGAGAGTGACAGGGAAGCGGCTCGGGCTGCCTCCCTGTTTTTCTGTTCCGCAGTGAAAAATCGTTGCTAGAATCCGCGACCAAGTACAGACTCAGTACGGACTGAAGGAAATGCCAGAATTGGCCGGTTGGAAGATTCTGCTAGGGCTCCTATCCTCGACCATCGCAATGACGGTCTGGATGCCTTGGTCTGGGGATGTGGTTCCGGTAAACCGTTTGGCGAGTCCGCCAAGACCCGTTCGATCCTGGGGCTAACGCCGCCTTTGCTGTTTTTTCTGCTCGTGTTTCTCAAAACCTGACCCTGCCAAGGCCGACAGGGACAACCCCTTCCCCCTGATTCTTTAGCTTGTCATCGTGTCCTGGGCGCGGCAGCCCGGAGTGTCTCTGGCCGCCTTTTTCCTGGCTGGGGATTAGCATCCGGGATGACACGTTGGAGCGGCGCAGCAGCGCCCGCCTGCTTGCCGCCGCGGCTGCATTGACCGGTTCCGTCCTCCGCTTTGCTGCCGGCCACATCGGCGAAGGGCCAGGCCTCGAAGCCCTGAAACGACAGCTGCCGGATCATCGTTGGGGGCGCAGGAGTCGGCTCATGAGTCGGCTCATCAGCAGGTTTGCATACCAGCTCCTGGCAGAATTGCGCTAACCTTAGGCGATGCGCTTTCGTCCACTGGTTTCGCCCCGAGCGTCTGCAGGTCAAAGTGTGCGCCTGTTCGTAATTCGTGCGGCGGCACTATTACTCGTTCTATTCCTCTCCAGCCAGAACCTGCTTGCCTACTCGGTTCTCACCCACGAGGAAATCGTCGACCTGCTTTGGCTCGACGAAATTCGTCCTCTCCTGCTCAAGAAATATCCCGGGCTCACGGAAGAGCAGATCAAGGACGCTCATGCCTATGCCTACGGCGGCGCCGTCATCCAGGACCTAGGCTACTACCCGTTTGGCAGCGTGGAGTTTAGCGATTTGGTCCACTACGTCCGGAGCGGCGATTTCGTGATTGAGCTGCTGCAGCAAAGCCAGGACGCCAACGAGTACGCTTTTGCGCTGGGCGCGCTGGCACACTATGCCTCGGATATCACCGGGCACCCGGCGGTGAACCATGCGGTTGCGATCGAGTATCCGAAGCTGCGGGCAAAGTTTGGCGAGTCAGTTCGCTACGCCCAGGACAAGACAGCGCATTTGAAGACCGAATTCGGCTTCGACACGGTACAGGTCGCGAGAAAACGGTACGCCCCCGAGAGCTATCACGATTTCATCGGGTTTAGGGTCTCGAAGCCCTTGTTGGAGCGGGCATTTCCGGTCGTTTACGGATTGGAGTTGAAAGACGTGCTCACTCACGAGGATCTGGCCGTGGGTACGTACCGCTGGACCGTGAGCCGCTTGATTCCAAACATGACTCAGGTGGCTCTGCGAACTCACAAGAAGGAATTTGTCCGCGAACGCCCGAATTTTGCCAAGAAAGAATTTCTCTATCGTCTGTCACGTTCCAGCTATGAAAGAGAATGGGGCAAGGACTACACGAAACCGGGTATCGGGACGCGAATCCTGGCTGCTATCTTGCGGCTCGTGCCCAAAGTTGGCCCCTTCAAAAGTCTGGCGTTCAACAGTCCCACGGCGCAGACGGAGGATCTTTACATCAAGAGCATTGACGCTACGGTGCTTGAGTACCGGAAGTTCCTCGAAGAAGAGCGCAGCGGCAAACTCGCGCTGCCCAACTGCGACTTCGACACGGGCGCGCCAACCAAGCCCGTGGAATACCCGTTAACCGACGATACCTATGCCAAGCTGCTCTCCCATCTCGCCAAGAGGAAGTTCGTGGGCACCTCGCCGGAACTGCGCGCCAACATTCTCGATTTTTATTCCGACCTCTCGCTCTCGATTAGCACGAAGCGGGATCAGGAAGACTGGAACGAGGTATTGGCGGCGTTGGAGCAGTTGCGGGCGATGACGCCGACGGCAGTTCCGGCCATGACCCCGACTCGATGATGGCGCGGTCCACGGTCGACGATTCGATGATCGCGTGGAGGATCGCGTGGTTTGACCGGCCTGAACCCCTCTGGTAGCCTCAAATGTTTGCCTGCCGCACTTCCGCCGGCCCTGGCATCCGCTGGATTCATCCGCAAGATCGAGAGGCTTCCCATGTCTGCCATCAAGTATAAAGGCGTTGATTTCATCGCCTTCGATTCGCTCCTCAGCGACGAGGAACGGCTGGTTCGCGACACCACCCGCAAGTTCATTGAGGACAACCTCGTTCCCATCATCGAGGAGTGCAATCGGGCGGGACGCTTTCCGCGGGAATTGGTCAAGCCCATGGCCGACCTCGGCTTCTTTGGCGCGTCGCTCCGGGGCTACGGCTGCGCCGAGATGGGCAATGTGGAATACGGCCTGATGACGCAGGAACTCGAGCGCGGCGATTCCGGTGTGCGCTCGTTTGTCAGCGTGCAATCGGCGCTCGTGATGTATCCCATCTATACGTTTGGCAGCGACGAGCAGAAAAACACCTGGCTCCCCGCCCTGCAGAAGGGTGAGAAACTCGGCTGCTTCGGACTGACCGAACCCGACTTCGGCTCGAATCCCGGCGGCATGAGAACGCGCGCGCGCAAGTCCGGCAAAGAATATGTGCTGAACGGCGAGAAGATGTGGATCACCTCGGGGACGATCGCCGATGTGGCCGTTATCTGGGCTAAGGTTGAGAATGAGGACAACAAGGTGCGGGGCTTCCTCGTCGAAACCAACCGTCCCGGCTTCAAAGCCGACGACGTGCACGGCAAGTGGTCGCTGCGGGCATCCGTCACTTCGGGACTCTCCATGCAGGACGTTCGCATTCCAGAATCGAATTTGCTCCCTGGCAGCGGCGGGCTCAAATCGCCCTTGATGTGCCTCAACCAAGCCCGATACGGAATCTCCTGGGGAGCCCTCGGCGCGGCGATGTCGTGTTACGACACGGCGCTGCAATATTCCCTCCTGCGCAAGCAGTTCCGCGACCAGCCCATCGCGTCGCACCAGCTGGTGCAAGAGAAGCTGGTGTGGATGATCAGCGAAATCACCAAGGGTCAGTTGCTGGCGCTGCAAGTCGGCCGTCTGAAAGATCAAGGCAAAGTCCAGCACCAGCACATCTCGATGGCCAAGCGGAACAACGTGTGGATGGCGCTCGAATGCGCTCGCATGGCCCGCGACATTCTCGGCGCCAACGGCATCGCCGACGACTATCCCATCATGCGCCACATGATGAACCTGGAATCGGTTAAGACCTACGAAGGCACGCACGATGTGCACGCGCTGATTATCGGGCAGTCGATTACGGGGATTGACGCGTTCTAGTCGCTATGCACCGAGAACAGCTTAAAGTTCGAGAACGCGTGATAGACGATGGTGCGATGGTCTTCGAAGTCGCAGTAGGCGTCCACGACCTGCGGCAACAGCATCCGTACATTTTGAGTATGGAACTGGACCGGGGCATAGTCGATCGAGAGGTACCAGTGGCGCACTCTGACCTTGGGCATCTCGTCCATCAGGCTGGACTCGAGGTGCAGGACCTCACCGGAATCAACGGCAATCCACGCCCGTCCCTTGAGTTTGGCCGGATACACCACTCCCTTGCTATCGCGAAATGAAAGAGTGTGGGCCTGTCTGTTTTTGCGGTTCACGAAACGAACCACATGTGCGGATTGCCCGTTCCATTCGGCACTGCCTTCGCAGGTAATTTCGTAATCGGTCTGGATTTCCGGAAGAAACATCAAAGCCATCTCTGGCAAACCGACATCCTGCGTAAAGACCGGCTGCAAGCGGCTCCCTCGCTTCGGCTGGCGGCTCTCCTGGACGTTGGTGCCTCCCGGGGTCTGCTGAAACAGTACGAGGTAGTCGAAGGTTCCGATGCGGGCATCCTGAAGGTAGCCCATGTGGTCGGTAGATTGATATTCAATGTCTTCCTGCGCCGAGAAACTTTGCAGACTGGTGAAGAGCTCACTCGCGCGAATGCCCGCCTGCTGGAGAATTTCGGCCAGCATGCAGGGCTCGGAAGAAGCACCGGTGCCAAGCGGCATGTCTACCATGGGAGGAGCCCATTGCAGGTTCCGATTGCTGGAGTTCTTGTCGGGCCTCTTGGTTTCGACAGTGGGGCTGTGGCTGGGAGTCGCTGGCTCGCTTCGGGACGCGGCGACGACAGCGTCGGGTTGGTCGTTCGCGGCTGACTCTTTCCCCGCTTGTTTCTCTGGCCCCTTCACCATCGCCTTCTCTTCCTCCTTCGAAGGCTCCATGGCCGCCTCTTTGTCTGGTTCCTTCGGCGGTTCGTTCGTCGGCTGGTCCTTCTCTCGGATGGGCGCGAAATAGCCCCGGCGCGCCCGAACTTCGAAGTCGGCGCCCGCGACTTTTACCTTCAGACGATGATAGGTGCCGTCTGCCTTAACGTGGTCGAGGGAAAGTTCGAGCATGTAGACATGTTCCGGCATCGCGCCCAGCTCCCTGAATCCCGCTACCAGATCGTTGCTATTATGGAACAACTCGCCGCCGCTTCCCTCGGCGAGTTCCGCCATGACATCCTCGTTCAGCGCCACAGACTCCCGATGAGACTGCGATTCATACCCGGTTTGCATCGCCATTTGCGAATCCGGGCCCCGCTCGCTGGCGCCTAACTCTGTCGAGTAGAGCCCACGAGCATCGAGGGCGCTGATGGTTACATCGGACTTGGCGGCAAGATCCAGGATTTCTGTCGTCCAACTCAAGGACTCTGGAGTCAGCGTGACAAAGCCTGGAGAAACAAGGATCAGGGTGCGCTGTCCGGGCAAGGTCCCCATCTTACGCACAAACTCCTTCAGCGCGGTCAGCGCGACGCGCACGTCTTGATCCCCGGCCGCCACCGCACCGGCTGCCGCCGATCGAACCATGGACTCGGCCACGTTGCGCATGGTTCCAGGATCAAGGTTTGCGCAAGCCAAGGTCTGCTGCACCGCCGCCGCGAAGGCCGTGCCCTCGCGTTTGTTCTGGATGAGGTCCGCTTCGTAGTAATCCAGATTCGGGCATTGCCGGTCTTGGTGCCGGGAAAGAGGGTGGGATTTCAGCTTCAGGATTGCCGCTTCCAGTTGAACGCGATCCTGCGTGAGGCCACTGTTTGCCCCGGACATCGAAACCACAGCGGCCATGTCGGAGCCGCGGAGAGAGGCGTCGAGTATCTTGCCTCCCAACTTTTGGATTTGTCCTAGGTTGTCGGCGCCCAGATGCAGGTCGTCGAAAAGAAACACGATAAAACGTCGCGTCGCGGCCGAGGGTGGCGGTGGAGTGCTCGGAGGACGCGACCATGGCTGACCACTATCGGCCCGGGCTTCCGCCACACCCCGGTTCTCGACCGAGAATCCTGAGATGACCTGTAATTTGTCCTTGTCGAAGACTTGAAAGTCTTCTTTCTTGAGGTTGCCCACCGCACGGTGCAGCCTGTCCCGAACCACCACCGGCACCAACACCTTATTCACGCTGACCTGAAGCTTGAATAGTGGTTCTTTCGGCTCTTTCGCTTGTTCTGCCGGGGCGTGGGGGCACCAACCGCAGACCACCCCGTGCAGAATAAGACCAAGAAGCGGCTTCCTGCTCACTCGCATGCTGATCTAGGATCCTAACTTAGCGATCCTACTTGCGGAGCGTGACGGCGGCAACATCCGCGCACAGGAGCGAGAAGGCGAAGGCACGCACGACGTGCAGGCGCCGATGATCGGGCGGTCGGGTACGCGGATCGGCGCGTTCTAGATGCCGATGCGGGAGGTGCGAGGTTTTGGGTCGGCGCCTCCCCAGCCGGAGCGCGATCACGACGCCAGAAATTACGGATCCGGGTTGGGAGAACGGTGGGGAGAACGATCGAGAACAGCTCGACATGTACGCTCAAGCCGTAATCAGAAGCTAGATGGTTGAGCGGGTGTGTGGGTGTCGACGAAGTAAGGTGTCGACGAAGAAGACGAACGCCAACGTTAGGCCCAAAAGTACGCTGGCAGTGTGGAATCGCATGGTTCGCCGAAGCTGCCCCCGAGCCCGTTGCTGGGGAAGCGGCGGCACCCAAGAGTAACGAACGTAACCGACGTCTTTTCGTTGACATCTGCCCGAAACGGGGCGATTCGCGAGGAATCCCCCGGCGAGAGCTTGCGCTCCAGCATTCCCCGCCTTGCTGGCTCCCTCCCGGAAGTACACGTCTCTCCGTACCCGCAGAGCCTCACCACAGCGGCATATAATCGCCCCAGCGTGGAGCATTTCCCTGCAGTCGCGGTGTTTCTCTTTGGGCTGACCTTTGGCAGCTTTCTGAATGTTTGTATCTATCGGATGCCAAGGGGTTTATCTGTTGTCGCGCCGCGTTCGGCTTGCCCCGGCTGTGCCAAACCCATCGCCTTTTACGACAACATTCCGGTGCTGAGCTGGCTGATTCTGGGTGGACGCTGCCGCCGATGCCGCGCACCGATCTCTCCGCGCTATGCGATTGTGGAATTGCTGACGGGCCTGCTTTGGCTGGGATGCTTCGCGGAATTTGGGCTGACTTTGGCGCTAGTGAAGTGGGCGGCATTTTCGTTTTTGCTGCTCGGGCTCGTCTTCACCGATGCGGAAACCATGTTGCTCCCGGATTTGTTGACCTTACCGGGATTGGTGCTCGGGCTGGTTTTTGCGCTGTTTGTTCCGGTGAACGATCTGGTTTCGCAATTGGCGCCGGGGATGGTGCAGATTCCTCTCAGCTCCGATCTCACCTCGCATCTATGGTCCTTCGCAGATGCCGTGTTCGGCGCGCTCGCTGGGGCGGGATTCATCTACGGCGTGGGGGAGATTTATTACCGCGCGCGCGGTGTCGAAGGCATGGGTTTTGGCGATGTGAAGCTGATGGGCATGATCGGAGCCTTTTTCGGATTAAAGCTCACGATCTTCACCATCTTTGCCGCCTCCATCGCCGGTTCGTTGTGCGGACTGAATACGATGCTGATGGTTTGGATTAAACGTACGCGGCGCTACCGCGTTCTTCACCGCGGCTCGGCGCGGGCAAAAGCCTGGCAGTCTGCCAGTTTGGCGCTGCGCTACTATCAAATGCCGTTCGGCGTTTTTCTCGGTGGCATGGCCATGGTGGCGCTGTTTTTCGGCAATCAATTCTTGCACTGGTATTGGAAATTACTGTAAGCACCAAGATCTTGTACGTAACTCTCGCACGCAAGGAATGGGACCATGAAACGTTTCCGTGTTGGACTTCTGATTCTGACGGGGCTGTTGGCGGGCGTTGCCGCTGCGCAGAGCGACTCCCTGGCCGAGGCCGCGCGCAAGCACAAACAGCAACAGGCGGGAAAACCCGTCGCCGCGAAGGTCTACACCAACGACAATCTGCCTGCCACGGAGACCATCAGCACCGTGGGTGCGCCGGCGACCGACGCGGCCGCCACCGCGACGACAGATGGCCAGGCGGTGTCGGCTGCCGGGTCTATGCCCGCAGCCAAAGATGGTGGCGCCAAACCGACGGACGACAGCAAGTCGCGGCAGAAGACCTGGGAAGACTGGCACGAAAAGATTGAGAAGCAAAAGGCCGCCGTTGAGCAGATGCAGAAAGAAAACGACGAAATCGATCGTCAGTACAAGCTCACCAGCGGCAACTATTACAACAGTGCGCAGCAACGTCTCTTCGATGGCGCAGCGATGGCCAAGGAAGACGCTGCCTATAAGCAACAGATGGAACAGAAGAAAAAGGCCATTGAGGACGCGAAACAGAAAATCGACGACCTGCAGGAAGGAGCGCGCCGCGCTGGCGTTCCCTCCGGATATCGCGACTAATCTTCGCACCTGATCGGGAACGAGGCGTGGTCCGAAGCCCATCGTGGTTGCCGGATGGGAGCGGGTTTTGCCGTAGCTCTGATGGAAGGCACTTAAATCGGGCGGCGCTAGCCGCCCGATTCTCTTGTCCGAGAAAAGCTAGTTTGTCGGGGGCAGTGGAGTGTCTTCGCTGACCGAGGCGACAAACGCAGCACCCCGCTTAATCTCAGCGTCGTGGCCATGCACTAGAAACGGACCCGCGACGGGAACGAACATTGCCGAAAACGCTGCGCCCATCCGGTACGGTGCTTCTTTCGCGGCTCCGCCGCGCAGTTTTACCCAAACACCATCCACGTTCAACGAATCAGCTTGAAACACGATCTCGCCGGGGACCCCCAGGATATGCCTCCCGTCGGCATCGGTAACCGTGGCCACGGCGGGCGCGCCCTTCTTGACCAGCACAACATCCCCCAACTTGATGTCGTCGGCCAGCGTTAGAGGAATCTTGTCCCCGACATCCGCCGTCTTCGAACTCACATCCGAAGCAAACACGAGATGCACCGGCGTGCCTTCCTTCAACATCCGGTGAGCTACAGGGGACGAAGCCTGTATGCCCGAAGCGGAAGCCGGGCTTGCCAGCGTGGGAGCCGGAACGGCATCCCCCGCACGCATCGTGTAGGTGGCCGAGACCGGAATACTCCGCCATAGCCCGTTATAGACGGCGATCGCCTGGATGGTGGTGGTTGACTCCACCGTGATAGGGCCCGTATAACGAGCGGAATCCTTGGTTGGCGTCCAGCCGTCGGTCGTGAAGTAAACCGTCGTCTCTCGAGGCGCTTTGATCTTGACTGTGAGAGGCCTGGCATAGGTGCCCGGCTTCACGGAAAATCTGGGCCTGGGTACCGCTCCCGGCGTCAACCCCTCCCCAATGGCCGTCGTTTGCGCCTGCTGCATGGCCTGCTGATTTGCCATCTGGGCGGCCTGCATAGCCTGCTGATTCGCCATTTGCGCAGCCTGCATGGCCTGTTGATTCGCTTGCTGAGCTGCCAGCGAACCCGGATCCTGGCCCAGAGCGAGTGCAGCCTTCAGCACTAGAGCGAACGAAAGCAGTGGGATTCGCATGGAATACACCTCTGTTTGCCTCGATGCCTATATACCACGAAAGGCTGCCTCCCGGCATGTAAAGTACCTTGGTCGACGCGG
>Ga0137419_10000058_pt1 | contig 27747 bp, 29 predicted proteins | sample CZODoug3_1_2_16f_FD_108279 | JGI IMG/M metagenome (GOLD analysis project Ga0137419, IMG submission 108279) | Vadose zone soil fungal communities from Angelo Coast Range Reserve, California, USA - CZODoug3_1_2_16fungal (Illumina Assembly) | ecosystem: Environmental > Terrestrial > Soil > Vadose... | reverse complement strand
CAGGGCGCTTCGTGCCGCCATCGGCGTGCTGCCTACTCCGTGACCGTGACCGTTTTCGACGTCGTCGCCGACTGACCCGTGGCGCTGACGACCGTCAGCGTCACCGTGAACGTCCGCGCCCTTCCGTAGCTGTGGACGGGCGCCACGCCGGACCCCGCCGTCCCGTCGCCGAAGTCCCAGCTGAACGACCCGCCCGCGGCGCTCGAAGACGACGCATTGAAGAACACGTCGTCGCCGACGCGCGGATCGGTTGGCGAGAAGGTGAAGTTCGCGGAGCCGGCCGGCAGCGTCGTGGAGATCGTGATGGCTCGCGTCGTGGTGGCGGCGAGCCCGGCGTCGGTCGTCACCCGCAGCGACACGGTATAGGTGCCGCCGCGCGCGTACCGATGCGTCACCGGCGATCCGCTGGCGGTGCCCCCATCCCCGAAGTCCCACGTGAACGTGCCGACGACGCCGCCGCCCGGGATGCCGGGACCGGTGATGGCGACCGCCGTGAAGATCACGTCCTGGTTGATCGAGGGATTGGTCGGCGAGAACGTGAAGTTTGCCGTCGTCGGCGGGAGCGTCGCCGACACGTTGATCGTGCGCGACGACGTGGAGGTGGCGCGCGTGTCGCTGGTCACGCTCATCGTGATCGTGAACGTCCCCGCCCGCACATAGCGGTGCGTCGTCGTCACGCCGGTGCCCGTCTGCCCGTCACCAAAATCCCACGCATACGTGCCGTTGGTGACGGTGGACGAGGAGCCGTTGAAGGAGACGTCCTGGTTGATTGTCGGGTTGGTCGGCGAGAACGTGAACCGCGCGACGGTCGGACCGGTGCTCGGGAAGTCGGTCGAGTCGAACGCCACGTAGGTCGGCGCGGCCTGCGAAATCGTCATGCTCTTTTCCGACGAGAGCGCGCCCGTCCTGGTGTCCTTTGCCGTGAAGGTGACGTCGGCCTGCGGCGTCGGCGCGGTGCCGTTGCTGAACACGTTGGCGTTGGCCTCCGGCAGCTTCAGCGTGAACGACGTGGACTGCCCGGACGCCACGGTGCCGATCGGATTTCCGTTGGCCAGCGCCTGAATGCTGTTCGCCGTCCGATTGACGATGATGACCGGGAAGTCGGACTCGTAGCGTCCGCCCGCGCAACCCGACACGCAGGCGACGGCGACAACTCCGACGAGGACCGCCGCAAACGGGGACTTCAGGCGCATCATGGCTCCGCCGGCACGGGGCAACTGCAGTGCCAGGCTCGACTGTTCAGAATGGCGCGATCTTATCGAAAATCGGAAGGGAAGTGGGACATGACCCGCATGCCGGGGAGGACAAATGTCCTCCCCGGCACGCGAGGGCAAAATCAGACTTTCGGGCTATTCCTTGATGACCGTCGTTCCGCTGCCGCGCGCCGCCATCGCGATGACGACGATCAGCAGCACCAGCGCGATGACGCCGATGGCAATCCAGATCGGGTTATTCCACCAGGCGCCGCTGCCGCCGCTGTGGCCGACGTTGATGTCCACATCGAGCTTGCCCTGCGCCGGCGGCTGGCCCTGCGCCAGCGCGAGCACCGGCATCACCGACGGCCCGAGGAACATCACCGCGACGATCGTAAGAAACGCGATGAGAAACCGCATTGCGAACTCCTCCTGTTCAGGTCGTTGGTGACCCGAATCCGGAGGAGCTCATTGCAAAAGGTGTGAGCTGAGCGGGCGCCGGCCTTCGCGCGCTCGACCGTTACCTGTCCGAGATCTGGATGTTTTGCCGGACCTTGCGGAACGCGTTGTCGTACGTTCCCGCCTCGGTGCGCGGCGCGACGCCAATCACGTAGAGCAGGCCGCCATTGCGCAGCTCGGTCGTCGAGAGCGAGATGTATTCCGGCTGGCCCGTCACCTCGGAGACGTTGGCGAGCTGGACGGTAATGCCGTTGCGCCCTCCGACGTCTTCGTTGCGGGCGTTGCCCGACTGCTGCAGCTGGGGGTTGCTCTGCGCGAAGCTACGGAGCAGCGAGTTCGTGTCGTTCTGCAAGTTGCCGGTTCCCTGCGCGACGCCCACTTCGACGCCGTGCGTGAACGCGCTGCCGCCGTTGTTACCCTGGAAGTACGCGCCCTGTGGCGCATAGGTTACCGAGGTGCCGCCGCTTTCCACCGGGCCCCAGTTCGACGGAACGCTGATGCGCATCGCGTTGTTCGGCTGATACGTGCGGAAGCTGCCCGAAGGCGGATCGACGTTCACCTGCCGGGCGGTCGTTCCGCTCGTCCCGGTCGTGCCGCTTCGCCCCTGGCTCTGCTGCTCGATCTGTTTCGCCGTCAGCGCCGGCGACATGCCCTTGAGCCGCCCCTGCACGCGCTGGAATTCAGCCGTGTTGCCGGACGGGTTGTTCGTCGCGTTCAGCATCTTCGCTTCCTGCTGGATGCGCTGTTCGCGGTTGCCCGGGTTCGGGTGGTCGCTGAGGAACTCCGGCCCGCCGCCTCCCTGCGCCGCGAGCGTCTTGAACATGTTCGCCATGCTCTGCGGGTTGTATCCGGCCCGCGCCATCAGCTGCACGCCGAGGATGTCGGCCTGGCTCTCGTATTCGCGGCTGAACTTCATGAAGTACGTGCTCAGACCGAGGTTCGATCCGTTCGCGATGATGCTGCCCGCGGTGCCGCCGACAATCGCGCCGAGCACCTGGCCGGCAATCGCGCCGATCTGGAACTTCTCACCCTTGGTGGCCTGTGCTGTGCCGTGGCGCAGCATCACGTGGCTCATCTCGTGCGCCATCACGCCGGCGATTTCACCTTCGTCGCGCGCCGCCTCGATCATGCCGCGGTTGAGGAACATCGGCCCGCCGGGCAGCGCGAACGCGTTGATCTCTTTCTGGTTCACGACCCGGAACGTATAGCGGAACTCGGGGTGCTGGTACTCCGCCGGGATGACGCGCACCAGGCGCTGGCCGATGCCCGCGACGTACTCCTCGACCGACGGGTCGTTGAGCAGCGGCATCTCCTTCTGGACCTGCGCCGCCGCCTCTTGTCCGAGCTTCACGTCGTCCGCCACCTTGTACTTGTTCGGCGGGGCGACGACGTGGGTCTGCGCCGACGCGGTGCCGAGCGCGACCGTAAGCACGAGGATGGGGACCAATCGGGCGTATCTGATTGTGGACATGGCTGAACTCATAGCGCATGGTAGTGCAATGAGATTGCCGAATGGCGAATTGCCGAATTCGACGGATTGACAGACTGATTTTCAATCCAATTCGGCAATTCGTAAATTCGGAAATTCGTCAATTTCAGTATCGAAGGACCAGTCCGGCCGTCAGGCGCCAGAAGCTCAGCCGCGTGCTCCCGATCGTCACCGCCCGGGTATCGTTCGTCAGGTTCTTGAAATGGCGCAGCTCGAAGCGCGCGCCCGCCCGCGGCGAGACGAACCCGATGGCGCCGCCGCCGATGTCGAGGCCAAGCAGGTTCGCCTTCGTATCGAGGAGCCCGGCCGTGGTGGTGACGCGGGCATGGATGAGGCCGAGGCCCGAGACCAGGTACGGCCGCAGCGATTCCCGCGTGATGACCTTCGGCATCGCGATGATCACGTTGCCGGTCAGCGTCGTCACGACGCTGCTCGTCACGGTCTGGCCGACGCCGTGTCCGAAGAATTGCGGTGTCTGTTCGACGTCGCCTTCGACGCCGAGGAACTTGTCGGAGAGGACGGTCGTCGAGAGCCCGAAGGTGAGCTTCGACTGGCCGACCGTCTCGCCGCCGAAGATGGTCGTCGAGCCATGAAACTTCGCGCCGGCAAACGGGATGATGAGCAGGTCGGTTTGCGCCAGCGCGGCGGTCGGCGCGAGCAGGAGAAGGACCAGGACCGCGACGATCCTAGGCAACGAACAGGCGGAGGAACGTCCTGGCGAAGAGCGACGCGTTGACGTCGCCGTCCTGCAGCGGGAACGGCGCGCTCAGGCCGTCGCTGTTGGCCAGGAGGATGAGCGTGAGCCGGCGCGACGGCACCTTGAGAATCAGCGATGAGTAGGCGCCCGGGATGTTGCCGAACTGCCAGTACAACGTCTGGCCGTTGTAGTTCTGCACGAACCACCCGAGGCCCGTCGGCGTTCCCGGCTGGTTGCTCCACATCGCGTTCAGCGTGTCGCGGTTGAGAAGAGCACCGGCCACGTTGAGCGCGTTGTCGAATTTCGCGAGGTCGCGCACGGTGGAGATCGCGCCGGTTGCGGCGTCGACGCCTTTCGGCACGCTGGAATTGACGGCGACGCTGCTGCCGTTGACGCGGTACGGTACCGCCAGCCGCTTCAGGACATTGCTGAAACGATCGAGGTCGCCGGCGCTGAACTGCACGCGGTCGTCCGCCGACTCGTCCTCCACGTTCTGCGCGGGGACTGAGTCGAACATGTTCAGACGGTAGAGTACCTTTTCCCAGATTGCCTGGCGGAACGGCGTTCCCTTGCCGACGCAGGCCTCGGCGAGCGGCGTCAGGGCGGCATACCGGCCCTGGTCGTACTTGAAGCCGCCGTTCGGCGAACGGTGCGCCAGCAGGTCACGCATCGTCGCGTCCGAATCGCCGTAGGACGACACGCGCTGCTGGATGCGTTCGTCGAGGCTGGCGTGCCCTGTCTCGACGCACTGCTCGAGGAGGATCGCGGATGACAACGCCTCCGTCAAACCCGCGACGTGATACGGCGTGTCGGAGCGCGCACGGATCGCGTGCTCGACATCAGCGAAGCCGAAGCCGCTGTTCCACACCACGCGCTCGTTCTGCACGATGGCCGCTGACATGCCCGGGATGTTGGCCTGCACGCGCAGCGATTCGACGTACCGCTCGAAGAGCGAGAACGTCAGCTCCTGCTGAGCGGACACGTGCGGCGCGGCCGAGACGGACACGACCAGCGCGACGAGCGCGACTCTGATGGCACGACCCATGAAATCGGGATGAGGAAGCCCGGATGAGATCATAGCATTCGGGCCGAAATCACTGTGAAGCATTTAGGTTCTGTGTTACATTTTCGACAATTTGCATCATGATCGTTAAGCCGACCGCTCCTTCGGTGACGCTACGAGCGCGTACGACCGATATTTGGATCGTGCGGAAGATTCTGTTCGCCCTCCTGCTTGCCGCTTCCGTGTCGGTTGTCTATGGGGCGGAGGGTGTCCGTATCGTACCCCTGGTGCGCGACGACGCCGTTCTCGTGTCCTTCGAACTGACCGACGGATACACGCCGGCCGTCAAGGACGCCGTGCACAGCGGCCTCAAGACCACGTTCACTTACGAAATTGAGCTGCGGCAGGACGTGCCGGCCTGGGTCGACCGGACGATTGCGATGTCCGTTGTCACCAACAGCGTACAGTACGACAACCTGACCCGGCGCGCGACGCTGACGCGGACGCTCGACGGCCACGTCGAGTCGACGGACACGACCGAAGACGAAGCGGTCATCCGGCAGTGGATGACGACATTCCAGAAGATGCCGCTGTTCAAGACGGCGGAGCTCGAACAGAACCGCGAGTACTACGTCCGCGTGCGCGCCACGGCGCGGCCGACCAACGGCTCGATGCTGTGGCCGTGGGGCAGCGGCATTTCGGGCATCACCAAGTTCACGTTCCTCCGTTAGTTTCCCCAATCTCGAACGCGCAAGCCGACTAGAATCTGCCTGCTGTCAGCTGCACGCTGCCGGCTGCCGGGAGGTTCATATGGACGCGGTTCGTGTCGTCGATTACTTCTACATCACTGTTCCCAACAAACCGGGTGAGGGCGCGCGCGCCCTCGATCTGCTGCGCACCGAGGGAGTGAACCTGCTCGCCTTCTCCGCGTTTCCCGCGGGACGGAAGACGCAGGCCGACTTCGTTCCAGAGGATTCGGCGGCGTTCCGCCGCGTCGCGAAGAAAGCGAAGTGGAAGGTCACCGGTCCGAAGAAGGTCTTCCTCGTGCAGGGCGACGATCGCGTGGGCGCCGTCGCCGACCTGATTGGCGCGCTCGCGGCCGCGAAGGTGAACATCACGGCGCTCGACGCCGTGAGCGTGCATCATCGCTACGGGGCAATCTTCTGGGTGGCGCCGAAGGATCTGAAGAAGGCGGCCAAGGCGCTGGCGACGCTGAACGCGCCGGTCGATGCCATGTCGGCGGCGCTGGCGACGCTCGGCCCCTGAGACAGCGGGCAGGCGTACGTATGACAGGTGATCCTGCTCCCGCTGAAGCTCGCGAAGGCCACGAGCGAAGGTGGGACCTGCGCTGTCCAACCCCCTTCCTACCCTGTGGGTGGAGGGTCAGATGTCACAGTCGCCGTTCGGTCGCGCGCTTTCGGAACGGGAGTTGGCGCATCGGCGCCGGATGCTGGCGCACCTGTCGTCCGCACCGCCGGACAGGAGTGTCCAGGCGTCCGTGTCTCGCCCGCCCGTCACCGCGTCCCGTCCGCCGGACGACTCGCCCAGACGCGGCCGAATCATCCCTTTCGCACCGCGGGCGGCGCGGTAAGGCAATCAGCATGCACGGGCGGCGGGCGAGTCCGCGTAAGATTGGCACGCTCGCCCCGGAGACGGCATGCATCACGGAGACGTCACACCTGATATTGCCAGCGGCCTGCTCGCGCTGAAGAAACGGATCGATGCGGCCAGGATCCCCCCGTCGAAACTTGACGAGACCATCAACGTCGCGGTGTGGAACATCCGCGAGTTCGGCAAGAAGGCACGCACTCTTCCCGCCATCCATTACATCGCGGAGATTCTCAACCAGTTCGATCTCGTCGCGCTCGTTGAACTACGAAACAACCTGACCGACCTCGGGAGGGTCCTCTGGTTCCTCGGCCCTACCTGGGACGTCGTCTACTCGGACTGGGTCGAGGATCCGGGCGGCAACGACGAGCGGGTGGCGTTTCTCTTCGATCGCCGCGCCGTCAGCTTCAACGGGCTGGCAGCCGAGATCGACGCGCCGCGCACTAAGAAGGCGCAGGAGTATCTCGCGGATCTGTCGTTCTGGCGCGCTCCCTACATGTGCGCGTTCCGATCAGGGAACTTCGACTTCATTCTGATCGCGACGCACACACGCTGGGGCGACACCGAGAAGGCGCGAAAGGCGGAACTGAAGCTCCTCGCGGACTGGATCGACATCCGCTTCGAGAGCGCGTATGTCGAGGACACGGACCTCATCGTCATGGGGGATTTCAACGTTCCCAAGCTGGACGACAGCCTGTTTGGAGCGCTGACGAGCCGGGGACTTCAAATCCCGGACTCCCTGAGGATCCTGAAGGTGGGGGACCGGGTCATCGGGGGATCGAATCTCGGTCAGGACGCGCGCTTCGATCAGATCCTGCACCTGCCGACGATGAAGAAGCGGTTCACGGACGCGGGCGGCGCGCTCGATTTCTTCGTGAGCGACAAGAGCATCAGGGAGCTGTTCCCGAAGAGCAAGTACACCCGGCAGGAGTTCACGTTCCAGCTCTCGGATCACCTCCCGGTCTGGACGCAGATCAAGACGGACATCGACGGCGATCGCCTGACGCAGATCGTGAGAGACAGCCGGCAGTAGCCGCCTCAGAATTTTCGCCGGAGCTCCTTCACCTTCCCCCGCGCCTTCTTCCCCTCCAACCGCCTCTCGCGCGCGGCGCGTCCCGGCTTCGTGGCCTTCCGCCGGCGCGGTCTCTTCGCCGCCTGCGCGACGAGCGCGATCAGGCGCTGCCGCGCGGCCTCGCGATTCCGCGCCTGGGTGCGATGCTCCCGGCTGTCGATGATCAACACGCCGTCATCCGTCGTGCGCTGTCCCGCGATCGCCAGCAGCCGCTCCTTCACGTCGGACGGCAGCGACGAAGCGCGAATGTCGAAACGCAGTTCGACCGCCGTCGACACCTTGTTGACATGCTGGCCGCCGGGACCGGAGGCGCGCACGAAGCGCTCTTCGATCTCGCGGTCGTCGATCGCGATCGTCTCGGTTACACGCAAGACCGTGCAAGAGTGTAGTCGTAGGACAAACACCTGCGTATAATCCCGGAGAAGCGGAGGCAAAGCATGGCGTCACCGTCGTGGCACGTCAGCGGCCAGTACTTCGAGACCTGTAGTTGCGACTTCGTCTGCCCCTGCATCCTCGGCCAGATGGCCGTACGCCCCAGCCGCGGATCCTGCACGTTCGCCATGGCTATGCGCATCGATCGCGGCGCCTTCGACACCATCGCGCTCGACGGGCTCACCTTCATCATCGTGGGTTATACGCCGCAGGAGATGGGGAAGGGCAACTGGTCGGTCGGGCTCGTCATCGACGAGCGCGGCAGCGCCGAGCAAATCGGCGCGATTACCGCCATCGCCAGCGGATCGGCAGGCGGTCCGATGGCGCCGCTGTCGGGCCTCATCGGGAAGTTTCTCGGGGCCGACACCGCGTCGATCTGGTACGAGGGGAGCGGCGGCAAGTACGCCATCAAGGCCGGGGGGCTGGTCGACATGGCGGCCGAGGGCGCCATGGGGATCGACCCGAGCGTGACAGACCCGATGTTCATCGGGAACACGGGCCATCCCGTGTCGAGCCGCCTCGCGCTCGCGCGAGCGACGAGGAGCCACGTGCACACGCTCGGTCTCGCGTGGGACGACGCGAGCGGGAAGAACAACGGGCACTTCGCGCCGTTCAGCTGGCGAAGTGCATAACCCCGCTGTCGACGAGCGGCCGCCCACCCGCCTCGAGGTCGCGCTGGGATCCGACCGCGCGCCGCTCGTCATCCTGCTGATCCTGTTCCCGGTCATCTGCTGGTCGTGGATCGTCGTGATGGCGCGCGACATGTACGGGCCGATGACCGGCGCCAGCGCGTGGATGATGACGCCGGCCTGGGACGCGCGGCACCTGTTGCTGCTCTGGGCGATGTGGGCGGTGATGATGGCCGGCATGATGCTGCCGTCGGCGGCGCCGCTGCTCCTGCTGTACGGCGTGGCGGCCAGGCGGCAGGGTCTTGGCGCGGCCGCGTCGCGGCAGATCTACGCGCTGGCCGCGGGATACATCGCGGTGTGGGCGCTGTTCAGCGTGATCGTCACGGCCACGCAGCGCATCCTCTCCATGTTTCTCATCCTGTCGCCGATGATGACGCTCGCCAGCCCGGCGATCGGCGCGGCGCTGCTCCTGGCCGCCGGCATCTATCAGCTGACGCCGTTGAAGCACGCCTGCCTCCGGAACTGCCAGTCGCCCATGAGCTTCCTGATGCACCGGTGGCGCGCCGGCGTCGCCGGCGCATTCCGCATGGGGATCGACCACGGCGCCAATTGTCTCGGGTGCTGCTGGGCGCTGATGCTGCTGCTGTTTGCAGGCGGGGTGATGAACCTCGCGGTGATCGCGGCGTTGACGGCGTTTGTCGCCTTCGAGAAGCTCGCGCCGTTGGGTGTCCGTGGCGCGCGCGTCAGTGGCGCGCTGCTGATGGCCGCGGCGCTCTGGATGCTGCTCCAGGCGCGCTCGTGATTACCGCGCCGCGTCAACAAACGCGGCGTAGTCGTCTGGCGTGATCACCAGGTCGCGCACGATGCCGCGGCCTCCGAGCGCGCGGCCCGAAGCGCCGTTGATCGTATAGGTGATCGCCGACGCATCGCCGACGCGCAGCGCGATCTGCTTCCGCGCATCGAGGCTGAGATCCTCGCCGGCCGTGAATAACCGGTAGGCGCGCCGCTCGCCGTCGGCCGTGGCGGCGAGCCAGACGTCACCCGTCGCGTGAAGGCTGAAGACGAGCGGTGCCGACGTCCGGGCGACGCGACCGGCATCCGCTGAATTGACCGCAGGGACGGCTTCGGGCACAGCATGCGCGGCCGCCGGCACGACATCGTCCACGACGTGACGGACCTCCGGCGCCGGCAGGCGGGCCGCGTCAGCGCCGACACGGCCGCTGTTTCGCCAGACGACAGCGGTAACCAGCACGGCCGCAGCGATTCCTGCGACCATCCACGGAGAGACGCGGCGGTCAGCGGTCATCGGCGCAGCGGCCGGCTCCGGCTCGACAATGGACGCCCGCGAGTCGGCGCGGTACTGCGCCCACAGCGCGTCGCCATCGAGGCCGACCGTGCGCGCGAACGACGTCAGGTACCCACGAGTGAAGATCCCGCCCGGAATGCGCGACAGGTCGTCGCGCTCGATGTCGGCGAGAATCCACCGCGGAATCTTGGTGTGTTCGGACACGGCACGGAGGGTGAGGTGCGCCTGGTCGCGCGCCTCTCGCAATCGCTCGCCGACGCTGGGCATGGTCGCCTCCGCCGGCCCGTATGCAAGCCAGCCTCCGTCAGCCGGGAATGGCGATCCCCGTGTGAATGAAGTCGCCAACCACCTCGAACTGGCCGGTGACGATGGTCCCGCCGACCCAGGCCGGAGACAGCATCACCTTGAGCCGGGCGCGGAAGCGTCCCGTCGCGCGCTGCACGTCCTCGATGGACGCATCCAGGTACCCGAACGAGCGACCGACCTGCGGGTGCAGGCACTTGTAGAGTGAATGCTTCGCCGCGATGATCAGGGCGACCGCAGTTGCGTAGTCTGCCTTCATCCCGTCCATCACCCCGAACACCTCGGGGCTGGTCGCCGCCCGCGAGGCGAGCATGTGCGCGCGATCGAGCGACGTGATCGGCTCGATGTCGATGCCGACGCCGCCGCATTGCCGGCGAGGCGCGGCGGCGGCCGACACGAGCGACATGACGTGCGTGATGGACCCGACCGTGCCGTACGGCCAGGCGGGCGCGTTGTTGTCGTTGACGCCGGGGCAGGCGCCAGCCAGGCCCAGCTGTTCGAGCGCCCGCATGGCGCAATACCGTCCCGCACGATACGCGTTCTGCCGATCGGGCGGCGCCAGCAGCCACACCGGCGGCAGCGCAATCTTCTTCGCGGCCGCTTCGTCGACCTGCTCGAGAAACAGCGACACTTGAGACACCCACGCGGGAAGCACGCGGGGCACAACAATCACAGACGGCTCCAGAGACACGTTGCCCTCGGGATATTGGCCGCCTGCTTTGGGGGGAGGTAAAGCGGGACCTTGGTTGCGCGGAATTATAAGACGCCACCCCGGCTGTATGCAGAAAAAATTTGCGATGTTCAGCCATCGCACAAGGGCAAACGACCGCGCGCAAAAATAATCAGGACAATGCACGCAACGGGTTCACAGGATGGCATCAGATAGAATTCCCGCCTGCGCTGATGCGGCGGCGGGACGATAGGCGAATGAAAGTAGCGCGCAGATTTGTGATCAGCGGACGTGTCCAGGGCGTCGGCTTCCGGTGGTTCGTACATGACGCGGCCACGCGTGAAGGCGTCGCCGGTTGGGTTACGAACATGCTCGACGGCCGCGTCGAGGCGTTCGTCGAAGGCGATCAGGAGGCGGTGCGGCGCGTCGAATCGGCGCTGCACATCGGCCCTCGCAGCGCGCGCGTGGAACGCGTCGCGGTGTTCGACGAGGATGCGACCGGCAATCTCAAGGGGTTTTCCATTCGATAACCGTCGCGGTTAAAGGACTCATGTTGACCATCGACCTCAAGCAGATGATTCGCAGCGTCCCCGACTTCCCGAAGCCGGGCATCAACTTCTACGACATCACCACGCTGCTGAAAGACCCGCAGGGCCTGAAGGCGACCATCGACTCGCTCGCCGGCCCCTACGACGCATCCGGCATCGATGTCGTCGTCGGCATCGAGAGCCGCGGCTTCATCCTCGGCTCGGCGGTGGCGCAGCGCATCGGCGCCGGTTTCATCCCGGTCAGAAAGGCGGGCAAGCTGCCGGCGAAGGCCATCAAGGAGATCTACGAGCTGGAATACGGCAAGGACGCCCTCGAGATCCACGCGGACGCGATCGAAAAAGGGCAGCGCGTGCTCATCGTGGATGACGTGCTGGCGACGGGTGGAACGGCGGCGGCGACGACGCGCCTGGTGAAGCAGCTCGGCGGAGCGCTCCACGGGCTCGCGTTCCTGATCGAGCTGACGTTTCTCAACGGCAAGTCGAAGCTGGCCGGCGAGCAGGTGTATTCAGTGCTGCAGTACTAGGCGGAGGCGGGCCGTCCGGTCCGGACGGCCCGCTGTCTTCTCTTCTACGAGACGCGGCGTGGCGTATAGCGCATCTCGCGCAGCGCCCAGTCCGTGTCCAGGATCACCGACAGGAACTGGTCGTAGTGGACGCCGTTCTTCACGAACGACTTCCGGAGGCGCACCTCGTGGACGGCGCCGAGCTTCTGCAGCGCGCCGTTGCCGCGGCCGTTGTGCACGGCGCAGCGCGCTTCCACCCGGTGCACGCCGATCTGCTCGAAGGCGAAATCGAGCACCATCTGCGCGCCCTCGACGAACATGCCGTTGCCCCAGAACGGCGAGCCGAGCGCAAAGCCCCACTCGGCGGTCCCGAAGCCCTTCTCCAGCGATCGCACCTGGATGATGCCGACCGCCTCGTTCATCCCCTTCGGCACGATGCCGAAGCAGACCAGCTCGCCAGCCGCCCGCTTCTTGTGCGTCCACTCGATGAAGCGCTCGTAGCCTTCAACGCTGGTCGGCGGCGGCGAGATGAAGCGCGATACCTCTTCGGTCGAGAGCATCGCGAACAGGGTCGGCGCGTCGGACAGCTGCAGCTCGCGCAGCGTGATCGACTCGCCGGCGAGCAGCGGCAGCAGGTCCCGCCAGTCGGACGAAATGGTTTCCGGCTGGGGCACCGCGACCGTGGCCGCGGAGGAACGAGCAACCATCATATTCAAGGCTATTGAGTTCGGTTCTTGATGGATCATGGGTTCCCTCGTTACCAGCCCAGAAGGTTCTGCCCGAGCACTTTGCTGTTCGCTTCGAGACTCTCGCCCCAGACGAGGTTCTCACCCCAGACGAGGTTCTCGCCCCAGATGATGTTCTCGCCCCAGACCAGGTTTTCGCCCCAGATGATGTTTTCACCCCAGATGATGTTCTCACCCCAGATGATGTTCTCACCCCAGAGGATGTTCGTGGCCCAGGAGGTGCCCGTGACCGCGAGCGCCGGCCCGCTGACCGACTGCTGACCCCAGATGATGCGCCCGGCCCAGTCGAGGCTCGTGCCCGCGATCGTCGTCGACGTCGCGAGGATCTGCGGATACTGCGTCACGGTGGCCGGGTTCGCCCACATCGCCACCGAGAGCCACGCGAGCCGCACAGACCCTTCGGCGTTCAGCTCGCCCGTGCCCTGCGTCAGCGCATCCGGCCTCGTGCCGTCGGCGAGGCTGATCGGAAGCGCGGTGTACTGCAGCATCGCCTTCATCCCGTTGGCCGTCACGGGGCCGGGCGAGACCGTGTAATACGCCGTCGCCCAGTTGCGGGACTCGAGCGCCGCCGCGACCACTCCAGTGGTGACCGCCGTCGCCATGCTGGTGCCGCTCAGCCGGATGTACGCGCGTCCGTTGATCTTCAGGTCGTAGGCCGGGTACTGCTTGTACAGGTAGCTGTTCACGTCGGTCACGGAGATCATGCTGTGACCGGGCGCGACGACGTCCGGCTTCACGAAGCCGTCGTACCACGTCGGCCCGCGCGAGCTGTACGGCGACACTTCGTCGTCGGCGTGCGTCACGGTCCCCTTCGTGTTGACCGCGCCGACGGTGATGGCCGACGGCGCGTTGCCGGGCGAGGTCACGCCCGCGTAGCCGACCAGGCCGGTGTCGGGGTTCGTGCCCTGGTTGCCGGCGGACACGACGACGATCAGACCGGCGCGAACGGCGCTCTCGACCGCCTGCACGAGCGGGTCATCCGCGGCAGGCGACAGGATCGGGTGGCCAAGCGACATGTTGACCACCTTGATGTTGAAGCGCTGACGATTCGCTACCGCGAAGTCGAGCGCCGCGATCACGCTGCTGGTCAACCCCCTGCCGTTCTTGTTGAGGACCTTGAGGCTGACGAAGGTCACCGACGGCGCGACGCCCATGTAATTGGAGTCGTTCGCGCCGATGAGACCGGCGACGTGCGTGCCGTGACCGTACTCATCGCCGGCCAGGACCGCAATCGGAACGCCTGTCGTCAGGTCGTACGACGCGGTGATGCGGCCGTTGAACGCCGGAAGCGGTGCGATGCCCGAATCGATCAGCGCGACGCCGATGCCGGCGCCTCTCGACGCGTCGCTCTCGCCAAGCGTGCTGCGGAGGACGCTCGAGCTGATCGACCAGTTCCAGTTGCCGCTCTGGTCCGCATCGGCGGCAACGTCCGCGTCGGCGCCAATCGTCTCGACGTTCGGGTCGCGCGCCAGGTCGGCGAGCTGATCTCCGCCAAGTTCGGCTGTGAATGCTCCAATTGTCCGGTGCTTCGAGAAGATCCTGTTGCCCTTCGACAACACTTTCTGCTCGACGCTGCTGTCTGCGCCCGGTCTGAAGCGGACAATGACGCGTCGCCGCGCGCCGCCGTGCGCGTCCTGCAGCACCCGATCGAGCTTGGGTTCATGCTGCTGCGCGCCCGCCGGCGGCGGCAGGCCGCACAGCAGTGCGGCTGCCACGCCTGTGGCCAAAAGGATACGGGGGTAGAGTTTCATTCTGCGCTGACAGAGAGCAACTCTGCCGCCATAAAGGACGTTCGAGTTCGCTGCTGGTTTAGATCAACGTTTGAAGCAGCTTAGAGGCAGTGTGATGCGGACGCTGCGGAGGGGCCCGTGATGGTCGTGCGAGGTTTCAGCACACGGCGGCGATTACGAAGATCGTGGACCCATCGGTCAAATGATTGATGGGAAAGGAGAATGGCGGCGCGACCCATTCCGGGACGCGGTTGTCCCGGATCAACACAATGGGACGCTGCGCGCGGGCGCGCAATCATGCGCACGCGCACGCGTCTTCACGCTATTGCTTGACGTACTTCGTCACGCCGCGGAGGTTGGCTTCGGCGGTGTAGACGTTCCCCGCGGCGTCGATGGCGATCCCTTCGCCCATCGCGCCCTCCGGCGCATCGGTCTTGTGCGCCGGGATGAACGTGGTCACCTTGCCGTCCTTGAGGCTCCCAATCCGGACCCCTCGCTGCCACCCGGGGTGAACGCGCTCGGTCGACTCCGAGTCCGCGGTGTAGATCGTGTCGTTCCTGTCGATCGCGAGCCCGCTGCTGCGGCCGAAGTCGTCGTACTCGCGCACGAACCGCCCGTCCTTCGTCAGGATCTGCACGCGATGGTTGTGGCGATCGGCGACGACGAGCCGGCCCATCGAATCGAACTCGAGCGCGTGCGGCGTGCGGAACTCGCCGGGCCCGGTGCCGGCCTTGCCGATGGTCCTCAGGAACTTGCCGTTCTTGTCGAACACCGAGATCCGGCCGATCAGGTTCGGATCGGTGACGTCGGTGTGGCTCTCGGCGACGTAGACGTCACCGTTGCCCGGATCGGTGACGACATCGGTCGGTTCGGTCAGCGCCTCGGGCGGATTGCCTTTCACGCCCGCCTTGCCGAGCGTCATCAGGACCTTGCCGTCAGGGCTGAACTTGACGACCACGCTTCCCTTGCTGGTCGCCGGATCGGCGCGTGCGTCGGTGACCCAGACGTTGCCGTCGCGATCGACGTGGATGCCGTGCGGCCAGGCGAACATGCCGCCGCCGAAGCTCTTGATCTCCTTGCCCGACTCGTCGAAATGATGGACCGGGTTGACGCTGGTGTTTGCGCAGCCCGGCGTCGTGCCGGGCGAGCACCGATCCGTGGCCCACACGGTCCTGCCATCCTTGTCGATCGCGACGCCGTTGGAGCCGCCCCACGCGCGTCCGTCGATGTGCGCCCAGTCGCGGATCACGCGATACGGGTTGGCGCCCGTGTTGACGGGCTGGACCTTGTCGGTCTGCGGCGTGCCGCCGCGTGCTTGCGCGTGGACGCGGCTGCCGGCCAGCGGAACGCAGAGGGCAATCAGCGCGATCAGGCAGGTTCTCTTCATGGCGCGGCGATTCTACATGGTTTGTCGCGCGATGGCGCGACATCTCCCGGGCTTCGGCATTACAATCCGCGCATTGCTTCAGAGGGAGGAACAGCCATGACGCGCTGGCGTACAGGATTGGCGTGGCTCGCGCTCGGCATGGTCGTGCTGGCGTCGCGCTTCGTGCTCGCGCAGGTTCCACTCGCCCGCATCTGCGGCGATACGAAAGCACCTTTCTGCTCGGCCGTTCGCGGCGATCGCTCCGAGGGATGGCCGCAGCAGACGCGCTCCGAGGTGATGGCGCGCAACGGCATCGTCAGCACGGTCCAGCCGCTGGCCGCGCAGGCCGGCCTCCGGGTTCTGCAGCAGGGTGGCAACGCCATCGACGCCGCCGTCGCCACCGCCGCGATGCTGAACGTCGTCTTTCCGGGGAACGTGGGCATCGGCGGCGACCTGTTCGCGCTGATCTACGTCGCCAAAGAGAAGAAGGTGTATCAGCTCAACGCGAGCGGCATCGCCCCGGCGGGCCTCACGCTCGAGCGCATGCACGCGCTCGGCTACAAGGCGAACCCCGCCAACTTCGGACCCGGTTCCGGCATGCCGCCGGGCGGCATCCTCACCGTGACGGTGCCTGGCTCGTTATGGGGCTGGCAGGAAGTCCTCACGCGCTTTGGCACGAAGACGTTCAAGGAAGTGCTGCAGCCGGCCGTCGACTATGCCGACCAGGGCTTTCCGGTCACCGAAGAGATCGCCAGCCTCTGGCGGATGAAGAACGCGCTGCCGCTGCAGGGGTGCTGCACGCAGGTGGATCAGGATTCGGTGAAGACGTTCTACGTGAACGGCAAGCCACCGGTGGCCGGGACCATCTTCAGGAACCCCGATCTCGCGAAGGCCTTCCGGCTGATCCAGCAGCAGGGGCGCGACGCGTTCTACAAGGGCGAGATCGGCCGCGCCATCATCGCGAAATCGCAGGCGCTCGGCGGACCGATGACGGCCGAGGACCTCGCCAATTACAAGGGCGAATGGGTGACGCCGGCGTCGGCGGCCTACCACGGCGAGTTCACCGTGTACGGCACGAGAGCGCCTTCGCAGGCATGGGGCATCGTCGAGGCGATGAACGTCCTCGAGCAGTGCGTGCCGACGTGGTATCCGGGGCAGACGCTCGCATCGCTCGGTCCCGCGAACCCGCTCTACTGGCACGCGCTGATCGAGGCGAAGAAGGTCGTCTACGGCGACGTCTACGGTCACAACGCCGACCCGAACGCGGTGCCGGTTCCGCTCGACATGCTGACGTCGAAGCCGCACGCCGCGTCACTGTGCAGCAAGGTGAACCCGAACCGCGCGGGCACGACGGGGTCGGTCAAGGGCGACGCGGACGGCACCGGCGACACGATCTACCTGGCGACCGCGGACCGCTGGGGAAACATGGTGTCGTGGATCAACAGCAACTTCGCCGGGTGGGGCTCGGGCATCACGGTCCCGGGTTACGGGTTCGTCCTCCACAACCGAGGCGGCCTGTTCACGCTCGACGCCAGGAGTCCAAATGTGATCGCGGGCAACAAGCGTCCCTACAACACGCTGTCCGCCGTGCTCGTGACGCAGAACGGCCGGCCGCTGCTCGTCACCGGGCAGCACGGCGGCGACCAGCAAGGGCAGGGGAACATGCAGGTGCTGGTGAACATCCTGGATCTCGGGGCCAACATGCAGGCCGCGGGCGACATGGCTCGCTTCAGCCACAACCAGGTGAGGAACGAGCTGCAGATGGAGTCGCAGCTCTTTCAGCTGGTCGGCGCGCGGCTCAAAACCATGGGGCACACGGTCGCCTCGTCAGACGGCGGTCCGGTCGGAGGTTTCGAGGGGATCATGTTCAGTCCGGATGGCGGCGCTTCGCCAGGATGCACGCCTGCGGACGCAAAGTGCACGGCGCCCATCGCGGGGTTCTATCGCGCGGGGTCGAATTTCCGGGAGGACGGACAGGCGGCGGGTTACTGAACGCGGTGGGCAGGCCTACGCTTCGTCGTCGGACTCTCCCGTGAAGTACTCGGCAATACAAGACAGGCACAGCTCGCGCCCTTTGAAGTCGCGCGTCTCGACGACTGCCCAGTGGCAGCTTTCGCAGGTGGCGTAGACGCTGGACCATTGATCGGCGTCACCGGGAATGCCCGTATTGGAGTCGAGAAGCCGGCTGGCGGAGGGAGGCTGGCGATGGCTGTCGCCCGCTGGTAGCGCTTTGCTCATAGGGTCGGCGGATCACGGAGCATTTCGCGTGCCGGTGCAGATTCTCGACGTCGCCTTCGCCGTGGCGCTACCGGACATCCCTTGCGTTACGAATCTGCGCGCACGATGTCCGATTTGGTACGCCCAGCTGCTGATGGCGCGAGAGAAACGACCTGGTCGGGATGGGAATTGAGCGGCGGGATTCTACGTCAGAGGTCGGATTTGCGACGGGGCTCGTTCGACGAGAAGTGGACGATGACCAGACCGACGATCAGGGTCGCCAATCCGATCAAGGCTGACGCAAGCATTCCGTTCATCGACCCTCTCCTCGTCTAAGAATCAGTCCGATCACAGTAGCCGTCAAGCTGATTGCAAAACGTGCCGTGCAAATTTCCTCGGAAAGTTGACAGCCCACCATTCGATTGGTGAAGAATCTGCGCGGGCGATCCGGTGCCGGAGTGGCAATTTCTGCCTTTGGTAAACTGTCACCCGACGCGACTGTCCCCGTAGCTCAGTTGGATAGAGCGCGCGCCTCCTAAGCGCGAGGTCGCCAGTTCAATTCTGGCCGGGGACGCCAGCCTACGCTCCTCGTGCCGGGCGTAGGCTGCCCGCCGAAGCGGCTTCGCCGCGAAGGCGGACCGATGGAGATGGTCGGCAGGAGCTTCGGCTGGCAAGCCTAGGCCGTTGGACGTTCGCGACGCGACGGCGGACCAGGAATAGACTTACGAGTTACGGCTGGCAAGCCACAGGATTGAGATATGAAGACGAAGCATAGTCGAGAGTTGAAAGAGAACGAAGTCGTCCAGATGATCACGGCGACGCGCGAGTTCGCCCAGGAGCACGGCCGGCGGCTGTCGAACGCGATTGTCGCCCTGGTCGTCATCGCCGGGGTCATCTTCGCGTTCCTCGCGTACCGGACCCGCCAGCAGTCGCAGGGGCAGGACCTGCTGGCGCAGGCGATGGTCGTGCTGAACACGGCAGTCGTGCCGGTGACGGCGACGTCGAATCCGGGCGACGCGCCGGCTGCCGCGTCAATCGGCGCGAAGGGCACCTTCTCGACCGAGGCGCAGAAGCTCAACGCCGCGGTGCCGAAGCTGAAGGTGGCGGCGGACGCGTATCCCGATACGCAGGCCGGCATCCAGGCGCGATATCACCTGGCCACGTCGCTCGCCGCGCTCGGGCAGCAGAAGGACGCGATCGCGCAGTTCGACGAGGTCGTGAAGCGCGCGCGCGGCGATAGCCTGTACGGACGCATGGCGCAGCTCGGCAAGGCCGACGCGCAGGCGGCAGCCGGAGAGGTCGATGCCGCGATCGCGACCTGGAAGGAGCTCGCCGCGAAGAAGGACGCGAACCTGCCGGAGGACGCGATCCTGATGCAGCTCGGACGCGCCTACCAGGCGAAGGGGAATACCGACGAGGCCCGCAAGACGTTCACGGACATCGTCGACAACCACCCCGATTCGCCGTACGCCGGCGACGCAAGGAAAGAGCTGGAATCGCTGAAGGGATGACCACGGAGGCGCGCGTCGCGCGCGCGTGAGCCTTACGGAATGAAGCCGGCGGGATTGCTGAACCGATCCCACCGCGCCTGTCCATCGGCCGCATAGACGACGAGATTCCCGTCGCCCTGCAGCACCAGCCTGCTGTTCGCGTAGGATGGCGTGCCGCTCATCCACCGCGGCCGGTTGGACCCGTCATAGACCACGAAGTTGCCGTCGGTCTGCATCACCACCTGGCCGGTGGTCAGACCCGCGGTGCTGCTCGACCATGGCATCGTACGCTCGACATCGTCGTAGAGCACGACGTTGCCATCTCTCTCGTATACGAGCCGGAACCGCCGGTTTGCGGACGTCAACGATTGTCCCGCAAGCAGACGGCTGCCGGACGGCAGCGTGTCGCTCGTCGCGGGGGCGGGGACGCTCGCGGCGTCGCCGCCATAGATGGCGGTGGCGCCGTCGGTGTCGTCGGCCTGCAGGGTGTCCACGCTGCTGACGCGGCTGTTCATCACGGCCACGACGGATTGACCGTGGTCGTCGGGATGGTCGAGCCCGATGACGTGTCCGAACTCGTGCAGGGCCACGCGGCGCAGGTCGATCAGCGAGCCGCCGCCCGCCGCGGACCGCTGAGGGCCGCGATACGAGTTCCAGTTCCGCGCGCGATTGAAGACGACGTCGGTCTCGGTGATGGTGCTGGTGCGCGGTGAATAGAACGTCTGCGTGATCGCGAGCACCCCCGAGCCGAACGGTTCGCCAAACGCATCGTCACCGAAGCTCACGGTGTTGATGCGATTGCCGGACGCGATGGCGGCGTCATCGCGGCGGCCGCTGAGCGAGACGCCGTTCAGGAACGGATTCCAGGCCGCCAGCGCGCTTTCGGCCACGGTGTCCCAGTCGGGACTGCCGTCAATCAGCGGCGTGCTCGCGGGGCCGAGCTCCAGGTGCATGACGATCGTGGCATTCGCCGGCCAGCGCCGGGTTTCGAGCGAGTACGCGCCGGTCAGGGCGCCGAGCGCGAGGACCGTGGCCGCGGTCGCGACGAGACCAGCAGCGGTCCTCACTTCTTCCGCGCCTCCACCAGCCGCTGCGTGACGCCGCTGCGAAGGTCGGACAGGCGCGCGATGGGCGCACCCTCCAGCGTCAGGACCCGATCGATGCCGCCCGCATCGCGACTCACCTTCATCAAACCCTGCGTGAAGCCGACGATCGGGTTGATGCTGCGGTCACGGCGCGCGAACACCACGCGGCGATCCCCCACCGCGAAGGTCGGCATCCCCTCGACCTTCATGCCGAGATCCGCGGTCTCGCCGCCCAGGAAGTCGAACACCTCGACGAGGCTCGACGTGCCGTACAGGGGGTCGGAGACGCTGAAGGTGACGCGCGTCTTGACGATCGTGCGCTCGCGCGTCTGCACCGTGAACGGCCGGACGTCCACCACGTCGCCGACGAAGATGACGTCGGCCTGGGCGACCATGTCGTTGAGGGTGACGGGTTCAAACGTGGTCGCGCGAACCGGGACCGCCGCCACCGCGGCGATCGAGCAGGCGAGGACAACCGAGCGAAAGAGAGACCGCTTCATATAAAGAGACCGTGTACTTCGTTTTTTCGGTTGGCCCGGCAGGAAGCAATAGATGCGCCAGCTCGTCGATACGCGTTTTACGAGCTGGTCTTGATCACGTCCTTCAGCGCTTCGAAATTACTGACCGCATTCAGGTGCAGGCCCGTGAGCGTCCGTCGCGAAACGGCGACGTTCGTCCGGTTCCAGAGGCTGATGTACGGGGCGTCCTCGGCAACGATCTTCTGGGCCTCGCCGTAATATTTCTTCCGTTCGGCCTCGCTCGTCGCGGCGCCGGCGAGGTCCAGGAGGCGATCGACCTCGGGATTGTTGTAGTGGCCGCGGTTGAAGCCGGCCGGCGGGGTCTGCGTCGAGTAGAAGACGCGCCGCAGGATGTCGGGATCGACCATCGCGCCGCCAACCCACTGCAGCTGATACAGCTGAAAGTTTCCCTTCAGGACGTCCGCGTACATGGTCGCGAATTCGTAGGACCGGACGTCGAGGTCGATGCCGACCTCGCGAAGCTGCTGCTGGACGACGGTCGCCTGCAGGCGGTATTCCTCGGCATTGGAGACCTTGAGCGACAGGTGAAGGCGGGGAAGCGGGCCGTCGCCGTCCGGGTCCTTGTACCCGGCTTCGTCCAGGAGCTGTCGCGCGCGATTCGGGTCGTAGGTGAACTGGAAGATGTCGGGCTCGTAGGCCCACGCCTGCGACGGGATCAAGCCGGTCGCAGGACGCGCCAGCCCGCGGCGCAGGTAGTCGACAATCGCGTGACGGTCGATCGCGTACCCGATCGCGTGGCGAACACGTCGATCCTTGAGCACGGGATCCAGCATGTTGACGCCGAGATAGATGTAGTCGAGGCCGGGTGACTTCGCGATCGAGAAGGTCTTCCCCTCGAACTGATGGACGATGTCTGGCGGCAGGTCGTTGACGATGAGATCGATCGAGCCCTTCTGCAGCTCGAGACCGCGCATCGTGTCGTCGGGCAGGATGCGGATCACGAGGCCGGCGTTTTTCGGCGGGCCGGCGAAGTAGTCGGCGAACGGCGCCAGCACGACCTGGTCGTCGACCGCGTAGCTCACGAACCGGTAGGGCCCCGTGCCGATCGGATGCCCGCCGAAGTCGGCGCCCGCGCCCGCGGGGACGATCGCCGGCGGTCCGGCCAGCTGGATCATGAACGCTGAAAACGGTTCTTTCAGCGTGAACTCGACGTGATAATCGTCGAGCGCGGTGACGCGCTTCAGGCTGCGATACGCCCCCTTGAACGGCGAGATGAAGGACGGATCGATCATCTGGCCATAGGTGAAGACGACGTCTTTCGCGGTGAGCTCGTGGCCGTCGTGGAACCTGACGCCGCGCCGGAGGGTGGCGACGTAGGTCAGCGGGTCCGGGTTGTCGACCCGTTCCGCGAGCATCGGCTTCGGCCGCAGGTCGTCGCCGAGCTCCATGAGCTGATTGAACAGCAACTGCGCCACGCGGCTGGCCGCTTCGTCGTTGCCCAGTCGCGGGTCGATGTTGTTCGGAGCGGTGCGGACGCCTACAACTATTGCGCCTCGCGGGGCTGACGCTTGAGGCTCGGCGCAACCGGTCAATGCAAAATGCAAAAGGCAAAATGCAAACAACGGGCAGATCGAGACAACGCGGTGAAAGGCGCGACGGCGTTCACCCCGTTGTGTCGATCCATCGAATGGTTTGAATCTTGAATTTTGCATTTTGAATTACGCGTCTTCAGCCCGCTTTTTGAGCTCAGCCAATAACTCCAGCGCTTGTCTCGGCGTCGTGTCGTCGATATCCACGGCGCGCAGACGATTCGCAATTTCATTATCGCCGGCCGACTCCTGCGCGAACAGGGCGAGCTGCGGGGACCGTGCGTCGCCAGCCGAGCCGGAGAGGGTGGGCCGCCCGCCGCGGGACAGCTCATCGCGTTCGAGGCCGCCGAGGATCTCCTTCGCGCGCGCGATGACGCTGCCGGGCAGTCCCGCGAGCTTCGCGACCTGGATGCCGTAGCTCCGGTCCGACCGCCCGGGCACGATCTTCCGCAGGAAGATGATCCCGTCCTTCCATTCGCGCGCGGCCACGTGTGCGTTGACGACGCCGGGGAGCGAGTCGGCCAGATCGGTGAGCTCGTGGTAGTGCGTGGCGAACAGCGTCTTCGGCCGCGCTTTCGGGTTCGACGCCAGGTGCTCGGCCACGGCCCATGCGATGCTCAGGCCGTCGAAGGTCGCGGTGCCGCGGCCAATCTCGTCGAGCACGACCAGGCTGCGCGAGGTGGCCGCGTGCAGGATGGCGGCGGTCTCCTGCATCTCCACCATGAAGGTCGACTGGCCGCGCGCGATGTTGTCGGACGCGCCGACGCGCGCGAAGATCCGATCGACGATCGGGATCTTCGCGTCCTTCGCGGGAACGAACGAGCCGATCTGCGCGAGGAGCGGGAGCAGGGCGGCCTGCCGTAGATACGTGGACTTGCCGCCCATGTTCGGCCCGGTCAGGATCACGACCTGCCTGGTGGTCCCGTTCAGATCGATGTCGTTGGGGACGAACGCGTCCGTCGCGAAACGTTCGACGACCGGGTGGCGGGCGTCGACGGCCAGGAACTCGTCGCCGTCGTGGACGTGCGGCTTCGTGAAGTTCGAGATCGCGGCGGTCTCGGCCAGGCCGGCGAGCACGTCGAGCGTGGCCAGCGCGCGGGCGGTGTCCTGGATGCGCGGCGATTCGGCCGCGACCGCCTTCCGCAGCGACTCGAAGATTTCCAGCTCGCGCTCGAGGATGCGTTCGTCGGCGCCAAGCACCTTCTCCTCGTAGTCCTTCAACGCCGAGGTCGTGAAGCGCTCGCCACCCGCAATGGTCTGCTTGCGCTGATAGTCGGCCGGCACCGCGCGCAGGTTCGACTTCGAGATCTCGATGTAGTAGCCGAAGACGCGGTTGAAGCGGACCTTCAGCGAGCCGATGCCGGTGCGCGCCCGCTCGCGATCTTCCATCTCGGCGATCACCTGGCGGCCGGAGCGGCTGATCGTCTTCAGCTCGTCGAGGCCCGGGTCCACGCCGTCGCGGGTGAAGCCGCCGTCGCGCGCGAACGCGCCGGGTTCGTCGACGAGCGTCCGCGCGATCAGGTCGCGCACGTCGGCAAGGTCGTCGAGCTCGGCGAGCAGGCTGCGCAGCAGCGGCGCCTGCACCTGGTCGAGCATCAGGCGCACCCGCGGGATCGACGCGATCGACTGCCGCAGCGCGACCACATCGCGCGGCCCCGCCGTGCCGAGCGCGACGCGGCCCACGAGCCGCTCCATGTCGTGAACCGTCTTCAGCACCTCGCGGAAGCGGCCGCGATCGGTCGCCCGGAACGCAAGCTCCTCGACCGCGTCCAGGCGATCCTGAATCCGCTCGAGCGACATCAGCGGCCGCAGCAGCCAGGCGCGCAGCAGCCGTCCGCCCATCGACGTCACCGTGCGGTCGATTTCGCCGAGCAGCGATCCCTGGAGGCCCCCTTCGCTGCCAGTGACCACCTCGAGGTGCTTCAACGTCACTGGATCGATCAGCAGGCATTCGGCGATGGTCTTGTAGGTCACCGCGCGGACGTGGGCGAGATCGGCCTTCTGCGTGTCGCGCAGGTGCGCAATCAGCCCGCCGGCCGCCTGGATCGCCCGGACGCGGCCGTCGAGGCCGAAGCCGTCGAGGCCGTGCGTGTTCAGTTGATCGAGCAGCGATCGCCTGGCAGCCTCGGGCTCGAAGCTCCACGCCTCTGCCGGTGTGATCGGAATCTGCAGGCGCGCGACGTCGGGGAACCTCGCGGCGACGTCCGATTCCGTCGGCACGACGATCTCGCGAGGCCGCAGCGTGGCGATCTCGTCCGCGAGCGCCTGAAGGCCGTCGTCCCCGTGATATTCAGCGGTCGTGAATTCGCCGGTGGACAGATCGAGGAGCGCGACTCCCAACACTTCGTCGCCGCCCGCGGGGCGGGTGTGAAGACCAGCGCCCGCGCCGACAATGCTCATGATGAACGCGGGTTCGCGCGCGTTGAGGTAATTCGCGTCGGTCAGCGTGCCGGGCGACACCACCCGCACGACCTCGCGCCGGACGATCCCTTTCGCCTTCCTCGGGTCCTCGACCTGCTCGCAGATGGCGACGCGAAACCCCTTCTTCACCAGCTTCGCGAGGTAGCCGTCCATCGCGTGGAACGGCACCCCGCACATCGGGATGCCGTTGCCGCCGGCGTCCTTCGACCGCGAGGTCAGCGTGAGCTCGAGCGCGCGCGCCGCCACGAGCGCGTCCTCGTAGAACATCTCGTAGAAGTCGCCCATGCGGAACAGGACGATCGCGTCGCGGTGCTGCCGCTTCGCGTCGAGGTACTGACGCATGGCGGGGGTTGTCGTGGCTGGAGAGGACACCGGCGATGGGTATTATCGCCGATGCGGATGGCGGGTCCGCCGTTCCGCTGACGGCGGGTCCGCCTTTCGCTGGCACCGGACTCGGGCGGGACCCGCCCCACGTACTACTGTCCGCGGGTTTACTGTCCGCGATCGTTCAACTGGAACGGCGACTCGAAGAAGAAATTGTCCACCTGCACGTCGATCGCATCGTCGATTCGCACGCCGACGATCCCGCCGATCTTCTCGGTCAGAGTGAACGAATTCCCGGCGATCGCAGAACGCGTGGGCGTCGCGGTGGCGACCGCACCGTTCACCACGTACGACACGGCGGTCGGCGCCACCTGCACGTCGAGCGTGTTCACCGCCTTGCCGCTCGCGTCCGGCTTCTTGATGGCGTAGTGCAGCGACTTGTCGATCTCGTCGATCTTGTCGCCCTCCCGGTGCCGGACCAGGAAAGTACCGTCCTGCGCGATCGCGAAATACACGTACGACGGCGTGGCGCCATCCATGTCAGTGCCACCAATGAACAGCCCGTAGTAGGTGGGCTTGTCGGCCGGCTTCAACGTCGTGAACGTCGCCCGGACGCGGTAAATCGGCTTGACCGAGTGAGCGGGATCCCAGATGACTGCGCCAGGGCCGCCGGAAAGGTGGAAGCCCTTTTCCGTCGGCATGATCTTGAGGGTCGTGCCGGCCGCTGACGCGGACGCGCTCGGGCTCCCGTCGATGCGCACCTTCCAGCCGGCCGGGGTCTGCGCCGCGACACCAACCCCCAGCACCGCGATCAGCGCAACGAGCAAGCCACGTCGAAGCATCGCGAGTCTCCTTGAGTTGAGAGTGCCCGATATGATATCCCTTCGGCGCTCGAGAACCACAGTGCCAACAGAGACTTTCTCCGACGCTTCCCGTCGCCGCTTTCTCGGCTCGATCACGAGCGGGATTCTGAGCGTCATCGGGGGCATCCTCGCCTTCCTCGGCGGCGGCGCGGTCCTCTCGTCCACGGTTCGGCGGCAGGAAGACTGGCTGGCCGTCTCGGCTCTGCACGATCTCCCCGACAACGAGCCGACCCCGGTCACGCTCAGCGTGATGCGGATGGACGGCTATCGCCAGGCCCTCGAGCGGCGGACGATTTTCCTCGTGAAAACGGGGGAGTCGGACGTCGCCGCGCTCAACGCCACGTGCACGCACCTCGGCTGCCTCGTTGCCTGGGACAAGGAGGCGCAGGTGTTCAAGTGTCCGTGCCACGGCGGCATCTACGACCGGAATGGCGCAGTGCAGGACGGTCCTCCGCCCGAGCCGCTCGCCAAGATCGCCGCGCGCGTCGACGGCGACCGCGTCCTCGTACAGGCCTGACATCATGCGCGACTGGTTGGACAATCGAACGGGCTTCCGCGCCCTGTTGGCGCACCTCCTCGACGAGCCGCTGCCGAGCGGCGTCGGCTGGTGGTTCGTCACCGGCAGCATCGTGCTGTTCCTGCTGTCGGTGCAGCTGCTGACCGGCGTCCTGCTGGCGGTCTTCTATTCGCCCTCGCCGGACCACGCGTACGACAGCGTCCGCTTCATCATGGAGCAGGTCACGTTCGGACGCGTCCTCCGCGGGCTTCACTTCTTCGGCGCCAGCTTCATCGTCATCGCGGCGGTCGTGCACATGCTGCGCGTCGTGGCGTTCGGCTCCTACAAGAAGCCGCGCGAGTTGAACTGGGTCGTCGGCGTGCTGCTGCTGCTGATCATCCTCGCCTTCGCGCTCACCGGGTATCTGCTGCCGTGGGATCAGAAGGCGTACTGGGCGACGACGGTCACGCTGAACATCGCGCGGAGCGTTCCGCTCGCCGGTAATTTCGTGAGCGGCCTCCTGAAGGGCGGCACCGATCTGGGCGCGCTCACCTTGATGCGGTGGTACGCGGCGCACGTGTTCCTGCTGCCCGCGTGCCTGATCGTCTTCACGGTCGCGCACATCTACCTGATGCGCCGGCACGGGATCTCGGGGCCGGTGAAGACGGTGTCGGGCCCGGCGCACCCCTTCTATCCCTATCAGGCGATCAGGGACACGATCGCCATCGCCGTCGTCTTCGGCCTGCTGCTGACGATGGCGGTGGCGTTCAACGCGCCGCTCGACGCGCTTGCGGATCCCACCGACGCGACTTACGTGCCGCGGCCCGAGTGGTACTTCATGAGCCTGTTCGAGCTCCTGAAGCACTTCCCGGGTCCGCTCGAGCCCGTCGCAACGGTGATCATCCCGGGCCTCGTCTTGACGCTGCTGTTCCTGCTGCCGTTCCTGGATCGGCGGCCGGACCGTGAACCGGGGAAGCGGCTCATCGTCGTCGCGAGCTTCGTCTTCGTGTTCGCCATCATCGGGGCGCT